>Ga0209098_1001139_pt1 | contig 26289 bp, 27 predicted proteins | sample AD_JPNHW1_MetaG_FD_184429 | JGI IMG/M metagenome (GOLD analysis project Ga0209098, IMG submission 184429) | Active sludge microbial communities of municipal wastewater-treating anaerobic digesters from Japan - AD_JPNHW1_MetaG (SPAdes) (version 2) | ecosystem: Engineered > Bioreactor > Anaerobic...
TACGATACCCTCCAGCAGCTCTTTGTTGTCGATCATGATGGTAAATTCATGCTCGGTTTCATTATCTCCGCTCTTATAGTTATAGACGGCAGAATCCGCATTTATCGTGGCATTGCTGGTCCCCTTGATCTGCACGAGGCGCCGGATCGTCCCGTAACTGCCGGGCAGGCTGTCTCCCACATAAAGTGTCTTATCCTGTTCGATATCCCATAATGAAATATTAAACCGGTACGGGTAGTTCCCAAAGATTGCACGCTCCTGGTAATCATCGGGATAGGAAAAAACCGTCTGGCAGAAAAACCTGTTCACCTTGTCCTGGGACAGGATATTGGGAGTATCCCTTGAAATGGCCAGACCAAACCTCACCACATCTTTTTTATCGTTGAGCTCCCAGGGAACTTGTGGCAAAGCGGGCTCTCCCGGGTCCTCGACCAGGATCACACCCGTGCGGTACGCGACAGCATCATAATCGATAGTATATGCCTGCAACCCGATGAGGAGGCCGGGGATCATCGATATCACCCAGATAAATGCTATAATGAAAACGGTAAATCCGACAAGAAAATCAATGGAAAGATTTCCGGCATCGCGGGTCATGGTTGCGGAATCAGCTCCCCGGTGGTTGCATTGAAGGAGAGGATCCGTGTCGTACTGCCGGATGTTATGGTAAGCGTATAGACACCCTGTTTTAATTCAAGATCTCGCCTTTCAGGGATTGCCGGAGGAGGATTCCCGATTATTACTGCCGTGTTCTGGCTGAATAACCGTTCCGGAGATACCATGCTGTCGTCCCGTATTTCTTCCAGACCCGGTGGAGCGTTCCAGGGGATCGTTACCCAGCCGCTCCGGTCATAGGCAAGCATCTCGGTTCCATTGGCATCGCGCACGCCAAAGATCCAGCTCCTGGCATTCCCGGATTGTTCGACATCTATCCCGGTGATGTAATAGACCGTCATCATTAACGTGGAATTATTTTCCGTATCCGGCTGGGTGGTCTGAAGATTGCGTTGAGCAACGGCAAAACTGATATAGGGAGATTCCGTTGGTACAGAAACCTGGACAAGACCACCACTTTGCTGGGTTGTCTGGTTTGTGGGTGGTTGCGAAACGCAGGCACTGCACAGGATCAGGCTTAGCAGCCCCAATATGCCGAAAATGATGAGGATATTTCTGCGCATATTCTTTCTTATGGCTTATTGAGATAACAACAGATATAGATATTTGGTATTTTTTTTAGCCGCATGTCATGAAAGATGATGGATTTGGTTGTTGTCTGACCCCGCAAAAGGGTTTTTTTGCACAACACTCCAGGTCAAAGGTTCGGATGAAAAAAGGAATTTTCCCTATTATGGCACAATCTTCGAAATAGGGATCTCGAGGAGGTCTTCCGCGCCGCACGCTTTGAGCTGCGGGATCAGCTGGTTCACCGCATTTTTCGGCACTACCGTCTGGATACTGTAATAATCGATCCCGTGGAGGCGGCTGACGGTCGGCTTTTTCATGGCCGGCAGCGCGGCAACGATCCGCTCGAACGAAGCGGTCGGGACATTCATGGTCAGGAGCACCTTGTGGCGGGCTTCGATAACCCCGAATAACAGGGTTTTGATCTCCGTAATCTCGCGCCGCTTCTCCTTATCCTCCCAGCTTGTCTTGTTGGCAATGATGGCAGTATGGGACTCCATGATCTGGCCGATGATCTTGAGCCCGTTCTTGCGCAGCGTGGTTCCTGTCTCCGTGAGGTCCACGACCACGTCCATCAGGTCAGGAACTTTTGCCTCGGATGCGCCATACGAGTGGAACAACTGCACCGGGATCTTGAGGTCAAGAAAGAACTTCCGGGTCAGTTCGGGATACTCGGTAGTAACGCGGCTTTGGGGACGGATCTGGCTCGCGTTCTCAATTGGCTCGTCACGGTGGACGGCAACAACGATCTTCACGTTCCCCTCGCCGGTCTTGCTGTAGGAGAGGTTTGCCACTTCCACGACATCGGACCCGGTCTCGCGGATCCAGTCGAGGCCCGAGATACCGAGATCGAAATAGCCCTTCTCCACATACGTCGGGATCTCCTGCGGGCGGAGGATCTTGATCTTGCCGATGCGGCTGTCGGCGATCGTGGGATTATAGTCGCGGTCCGTGCGCCTGATCTCGAGGTCCGCCTCTTTGAAGAGCTGGAGTGTCTGGGCCTCAAGGCTGCCCTTCGGGAGTGCGATGGTAATCATACCGTACACCATCGTCTTAAAAACCGATAAAGGTGAAGGGTGGCAAAAAGTGCCGGTCAGTCAAATGTGTGGACAACAAGCCCGCTTAACAGCTTGGGCTCAAACCACGTGGATTTCGGGGGCATGACACCGCCGGCATCCGCAATGGAGAGGACCGTTCCGACTTTCACCGGTTGCATGGCAAAGGCGAGCTGGTAGTTGCCGAGGTCGACCAGTTTCTCCAGATCGGCAACCGGGCGGGCGCCACCGAGATACTGGAGCCGGGCATCCCCGCGGGGATCGGTGATCCCCAGCAGCCCTTCGAGCACATAGGTCTGGAGCACGGCCACGTCCAGCGCATCGAGCGGTGCGGCGTTCCTGTCGATCAGGCGGGTGCATTCGTACCACCGGCCGGCGAGGTACATATGCACGACATGGTAGCGTTCTGGTTTTTTGATCTTCGGCGGGATATTGTATTCGGAACCCCTGACATTCCCGTACGGCGTTACCTCGAAATATTTCGCGAGTGCAGAAAGAAACGTGAGAGGGGTATAGGTCCCGATGTCGGATAACAGCCGGCTGTACCCGTGGATCCTGACCCGGTCCTGTGCAAACATCACGCCCATGAAGTGCGATACTTCCCCGTCTGCAGACAGCCCTGCTGCGATCCTGCGGTCTGCCACGTTTACGGAAGCCTTTGCCCGGTGATGCCCGTCAGCAATGTAGAGCGAGGGAACCTGCAAAAACTCCTGTTCGATGCGGGAGAGGACCGCGGGATCCGCGATCCGGAATATCTGGTGGATGCCCCCCGGCTCACCCCGCACCTCGGCATCAGGCACCGTTTCCGGCGTGATCAGACCATTCAGGAAGGAAAAAATGGTACCTGTATCATGGTAAAGAAGCACAACGGGACCGTTATGGGTCCTTGTCGCTTCGATGTGGAGCGTGCGGTCTTCCTCCTTGTCATACCGTGTCTGCTCGTGCCGGCGGATCGTGGCGTTCCGGTAGTCCTCCACGTCAAGGCAGCAGCAGAGCCCGAGAAACGTATCCCCGTTCTGCCGCACCCGGTAGAGATACATCCCGGGGGTTGCATCCTTCTGCATCATACCATGGGAGAGGAGGGCGTTGAAATTCTCACCAGCCCGACGGTATACCCGGGGATCGTGGGGGGTGACATCGGGCATTTCTGCATCCGGGCGGCTGACCCGCAGGAAACTTTTCTGGTTTTTTGCAATGATTGCCCGCGCCTCGTCGGCAGTCACGACATCGTAGGGAACTGCCGCGATCTCCTGGGCTCCGGTACGATCGGGCCTCACTCCTGCAAAACGATGGATCTTCACCAGAACCAGACACCCCCCAAAGAACGTCCCCAAACCTGTTCTGGAGTGTTGGGCGTGATCCCATATATTTCCCGTCACTCTCTGACTACGACCATGCCAAAACCTTTGTTTTTGCAGCACTCAGGAATACTACTGCTGAACGGAACTGGAACTCATATGATCCGACCCCACGATCTGGTAAGCTATACCCTGCCGCAGATACGGCGCGCGTCTCCCGCGGATATCCCGGCGATTGTTGCGATCGAGAACGAGTCGTTTACCGATCCATGGGATCCGTCCGTCTTTTTAGAAGCCCTGACCTATTATCCCACTACCTATTTCGTAGCGGTCTGCGATGGTGCCGTGGCAGGGTTTATTGTGGGCGGCCTTGAGGATACCGGGGAAAATATCTACGGGCACCTCTGCAATATCGGCGTGAGCCCGCGGTACCGGCGCCATGGTATCGGCAGGCTCCTTGTCCGCAGGACCGAGCACCAGTTCGCCCTGGAGCTTGCCACCGGTGTCCAGCTGGAAGTCCGTGTCTCCAACACCGGGGCGCAGCGGTTCTATCAGGGCATGGGGTACCGCCCGGTGTTTGGCATCGACCAGTATTACGCCAATGGCGAGGACGCCCTCGTCATGATGAAGTGGTTCCGGTTTTAGGATCCCATCCGCACCTTTAAGCAATTCCGTTGGCTCCCCCGTTATCTTTTTCCGGTTCAGGGGAACCTCTGAAGGCAGATGTGTTTTTCTTCCCTGGTTTCATTGAAAACCGTGCTCCTGAAAAAACAGGGAAAATTTCTCACGCTCTTTCAGGTTTCCCGCTGCCACCGGGGAATCCCCCGGATTGCGATGGTTACGTAGTACCGGGTAAATCATGAAGAATAACGAAAAATAACGGGAAATCTCTCTTAAAAACGATACGGTTATCGCACCTGTGTCCCGTCTCTCCAAGAGGAGACTGGTTGCGCACGAGAGGGGATATTATAATATGAAAAAAGGTGACCGTTATCCCCGACCCAGCTGCTGGTGGGCGCGGGCGAGGTGCTGTGCGGCAAGCGCACCGAGGAGCGAGAGTTCCCCGGCAAGGACTGCAGCGCCGATGATCTCCGCAAATTTCTTTGCATGTGCTCCGGGAGGTGTCCCGCTCCCTGCAACGCCGAGCAGCTTCAGGCATTCCTGCTGGGTGTCGACACCGGTTCCCCCGCCGACCGTACCCACCGGAAGCGAGGGGAGGGTGACAGCGACATAAGCGCCGTTCTTTGTGAGGTCGACCGTGGTGATGCAGGTGCTACCGTCGATGGAATGGGCAGCGTCCTGCCCGCAGGCGATGAACATGGCAGCAACCACGTTGGCGGCATGAGCGTTGAACCCCATGGCACCGGCCCGTGCCGAACCGACAAGGTTCTTGCGGTAGTTCACTTCATGGAGGGATTTTGCATCGGTCTTCAGGATCGTGCTGATCTGTTCGCTCGTGAGTGCAACCCCCGCGACAACACTCCTGCCCCGCCCCATGATCCCGTTGATGGCTGCAGGTTTCTTGTCGGTGCACATGTTCCCGGAGAGGGCGATGAGCCGGGCGCCGGTACCCTCTGCAACCAGGTCGGCAACTTTTGCGCTTGCGATGGTGACCATGTTCATGCCCATCGCGTCCTTGGTGTCGAACTCCAGCCGGACATAAACGCTGGTACCGGCGACATAGGTAACGACACCCGTCATTTTTCCGTGCGAGGTGGTGCTCTCTGCCGCGGCTTTCAGCTCGTCGCGGTGCGCCGTCACCCAGTCGCAGATCTGGACCGCATGGGTCACGCTGTCCGTTGCAAAGACCGGTGCACGGGTCATCCCGTCATGCAGGATCCGGACATCCACACCGCCGGCCTTCGTGATCGCGCTGCAGCCCCGGTTCACCGATGCTATCAGTGCGCCCTCGGTGGTCGCGAGCGGGAGCCAGTAACTGCCCTGTGCATGGCTTCCGTTGATCCTGATCGGGCCGGCCACGCCGACCGGCACCTGAACGGTACCGATCATGTTCTCGCAGTTGCGCTTCACCACGCGCTCTATATCGATGGAGAAGGTACCGACATTCTCCAGGTTCGTTCTGGTCTCCTGTTCGATATATTCGCGCCGGACCCGGATCGCATCGATCGGTGCGAGTTCGTTTTCGAGTTCGTAGAGTTTGAGCGATCCGTCCCTGAGCCTGTCGTGAATGAGGGTATCCTTCCCGTTATTGTGACCTGCCTTTGCACCGTTGCCCTTTCCCCCGCGGTGCCCGCTCTCATCAGCCATGATTATTGGTTAGTACGCAGAGTATTATGATACACGTGGTCGGATGACGGTTGAACAGTGGGGGATCAGGGTGCCGGCACGGCAGGGTGAAGCGATGCGGCAGGCGCTGATACGCGAGGGCGCGCTCGATGCCTCGCTGAAAGTGCTGCGCGACGGTGACATGCTCATCCTGCCGGTCCTCTCTGAACAAAAAGGAGCTCTCCGCTTCACCTTCGAGACGCACCCGGGCCGGGATCTGCTCCCCCGCCACGAGCTGGTCGGCGGTATCGCGATCCTGCAGGAAGATGACCCCGCCGGCGCTGAGAAGATCCTTGCATCGCGCCCTTCGCTTCATACGGTTGTTTTCGCGAAGGGTGAGGTGAGCGGGGAGTACCGCACGCGGGAGCTCGTCATCCTTGCCGGCATGCCTACCACGCGGACGCAGGTGACCGAGCACAGGCATCGCTTCATAATCGACCTTGCCGGCGCCTACTTCTCAGCCAGGCTCTCCACGGAACGGCAGCGCATCCTTGACCAGGTGCAGGGCGGGGAGGTCATCCTCGACATGTTCGCCGGTGTCGGGCCGTTCGCCATCACGCTCGCAGCAAAGGCAGCGCTCGTGGTTGCTGCCGATCTCAACCCGCAGGCAATTGAACTGATGTTGGAAAATATCATGCAGAACCGGGTATGGAACGTGCTGCCGGTGCTCGCGGATGCCCGTCGTCTGTCCTCTGTCCTGCCGTGGAAGTTCGACCGGATCGTGATGAACCTCCCCCTTTCCGGCACGGAATTCCTGCCGGATGCCTTCCGGTTGTGCCGGCCGGGGGGCACCATCCATTTCTATTCGCTGGTGTCTGCCGAAGGCGAGCATACCCCCCGGATACAGGAACTGGGCGGGACGGTGCTTGCGGAACGGGAGGTACGGTCGTACTCGCCCGGACAGTGGCATGCGGTGTATGATGTGCGGACCGGCTGAGCATATGCGATAAGCCCCTCCGGGGGGGTCTTGCTTCAGTTGGATTTTTTTGGGAAAGGGAGCATGAGTTCCCCCTGCCAGGGCCGGAATACCGGGGGAAAAACAAATGAACCGGCAGTCCTATGATCTAACAGGAATCCCCATGACCCCTAACACCGAGTGGAAAAAAGTCGCAGCCTCCCTTATTGCTGCTGGTGTTTTTTTTGTCCTCTGTCTGGTCTCTTATTTTACCGTTGAGGGTATGAGCGGCGGGTTCGCCCTTGCCTTCATCTCCTTTTTCCTTACCATCAGCAGTTTTGTCGTTGCCCTGTTCTTTATCCACCGCGCCCGGGTGATGGACGCGATCCTTGCCGATCCATCACCGCTCGCGCACTGGACCTACCCGGAGGAAAGCGTCCGTGCAAACGTGGAGCGGGAATACCGGGATTATCAGGAGCGGAACCGGGCAATGTTCATCGTGATCGGCGGGATGCTGGTGGCAGTCGCCCTGTTTTTCCTCCTCTTCGTGGGCGAAGGCGGCCCCGAAACCGGGATCTTCCTGCTCGCCTTTGCCGTGTTCCTCTTCCTCGTCTCGCGGGTAACACCATGGCTTGAACGGCGTCGGTCGATCGCAGCCTCGCATGATGCAATAATCACCCGGAACGGGATCGTGTATGAAGGATCGGTCTACCCGTTCCGCTCGTTTCTGGTGTTCTGGGACGGGATCTCGCTCCAAAAAGCAGATAAAAAGGCTCCTGCCGCGCTTGTCTTCTCGTTCACCCAGCTCGTCGGGAGGTTCATTATCCAGCCGTTTGATGTCGTGGTCCCCGTTCCCCCCGGGGAGGAAGAACGGGCCGGGCAGATCGTGCAGCAGCTGGGCGGGGATACCTCAGCATAATGCGTAACCGGTCCAAAAAAAGGATTCACTCCGCCGGTACGAACTTCGTGCCGTAGTGGATGATGCCGCTCTCGCCATCGGTGGCGATCTTGCGGAAGGTGCTTTTCACCCGCATGCCGATCTTCGCCTCTTTCGGGTCGCAGATGATCTGGGTGGTCATCTGGGGGCCTTCATCGAGCCTGATGATGGCGAGCACATACGGCCCGGGGGAAGTGAACTGGTCCGGTGCGGTCTGGATGACCGTATAGGTCACTACGGTACCCTTACCTGAAAACTTGTGGTCCACGATCTTCCCGGTCCTGCGGCAGTCCGGGCAGAATGTCCGCGGGGGGAAGAAGTGCCGTCCGCATGTCTTGCACTTCGTGCCAATCAGGTTGTAGCGCTGGGGGATCTTCCGCCAGAATCGTGCAACGGTCATATTACACCCTCCCGAGGATGTGCACCGCGACCGTAGCGCCGGTGCCCCCCACGTTGTGGGTCATGCCGATCTTTGCACCGTCAACCTGGCGCCTGCCCGCGTCGCCGCGGAGCTGCTGGACGATCTCGAAGACCTGCTTGATGCCGGTCGCACCGACCGGGTGGCCGCAGGCCTTGAGCCCGCCGCTCGTGTTGACCGGGATCTTCCCGCCAAGGGCAGTCTCTCCGTCAGCGGTGAATTTCCCGGCTGTACCCTTCTTGCAGAACCCGAGGTCCTCGATTGCACAGATCTCGGCGATCGAGAAACAGTCATGGACTTCCACCATGTCGATGTCCTTATGGGTCAGTTTTGCCATAGCAAACGCCCGCTTCCCTGCGGCAACGGTTGCGTCCAGCGTCGAGATATCGCGCCGGTCGTGGAGGGCGATGGAATCGCTTGCCTGCGCCGTTGCCAGCACCCTGATTGGCGTGTCCGTGAACTCCCGGGCACGGTCGAGCGGTGCAACAATCACGGCTGCTGCGCCATCGGTGATGGGAGAACAGTCGAAGAGCCGGAGGGGCTCGGCCACCATCGTGGATTTCATGACGGTGTCCAGCGTGATCTCCTGCTGGTACTGTGCAATCGGATTTCGTGCACCGTTGAAATGGTTCTTGACTGCCACCTGCGCCAGCTGCTCGCGGGTCATGTGATACTTGTGCATGTAGTCGGTTGCGATCATCGCGTAGAGGCCCGGGAACGTTGCCCCGACAAACCCTTCCCACTCCCGGTCCGCGGCTCCGGTGAGGGCGTCCGTGGTCTCGCCGGGCTCGACATCGGTCATCTTCTCGACGCCCGCTGCGACCACGATGTCCTCCATGCCGCTTGCTACCGCAATTACGGCCTGCCGGAAGGCAAGTCCCCCGGATGCACAGGCCGCCTCGACACGGGTCGAGGGGATGTGCCGGGTTGCCATGCCTGAGTAGTCCGCGATCAGGGCCCCGATGTGCTCCTGCTCGATGAACCGGCCGGCACTCATGTTGCCGACATACATGGCATCGATCTTCTCTCCCGAGAGTTGCGCGTCCTCAAGGGCGAGTGCCCCCGCCTCAACAAAGAGGTCGCGGAACGACCTTTCCCAGTGCTCACCGAATTTGGTGCACCCGACACCAATGACTGCAACGTCTCTCATACCTGCATCACCAGTTTCCCCTTGTGTTTTGCATATCGTGCATAGTCCAGGTAGATCGGATTCTGTAAGAGCTTCTCGACACCGGGTGCCGCGTCGCGGTTGATCTTATCCTTGATCGCGTCCGTCACCGTAATGTCGAATGCATCGCTTCCCGCTCCGGACCCGAACGAGCAGACGAAAATCGTGTCGCCGGGCTTTGCGATGTCGAGCGTTGCAGCGAGACCGACCGGGGAGGCGCCGGAGTAGGTGTTCCCGAGACGGGGCACAACAAGGCCCGGCCTGATCTGCTCTGCGGTGAACCCGAGGTCCTTTGCCACCTTCTGCGGGAACTTCGCGTTGGGCTGGTGGAAGACCGCCCAGGTATAATCTTTCGGCGTCTTATTCATCTGTTCCAGCATGAGGGTGCTTGCGCCCTTCACATGCTTGAAGTATCCGGGATCACCGGTGAACCGGCCGCCGTGGCGGGGATAGTTCTGCCCTTCGCGGCGCCAGAAGTCCGGTGTGTCGGTCGTGAACGAGCAGGTGTGGTTGATGGTCGCAATCGGGTCGTCATTCCCGATTACATATGCCGCCCCGCCCGCCGCAGCGGTGTATTCGAGCGCATCGCCCGGCGCACCCTGCGAGACATCGGAGCCGATGGCAAGGCCGTACTTGATCATGTTGCTCGCTACCAGGCCCATGCAGGTCTGGATTGCTGCAGTGCCCGCCTTGCAGGCAAACTCGTAGTCCGCGGCAGTCATGTTCGGCGTGGCACCAATTGCCTCGCCCACGGTACATGCGGTCGGTTTAACGGCATAGGGATGGGACTCGCTGCCCACGTACACGGCCCCGATCTCTTCGGGGTCTATGTGCCTGCGGAGCAGGGCATTGCGGGCCGCTTCAACGGCGATCGTTGCCGCGTCCTCGTCCATGTCCGGAACGGATTTTTCAAATACGCCAAGGCCACCGGAAATTTCTTTTCCGTTTGCGCCCCAGACCCGTGCGATCTCATCGACTTTGATGCGGTATCTCGGTATATATACACCGTAGGTAATGATGCCTACCATTCTTGTTCCCTCAGGGTACTCACGATTTTGTCAATCTCCATGCCCGTACACAGGACGGTGATGCGATCCCTCTCTGCCATCTTCCCGACCATCGGGTGGACATCCGCAGCATCAATGCCCTGCAGCACCACGCAGCGTGGCTTGAAGGGCGTGACGCGGATGGCCACCATCGGCGATTTGCCGGTCGAGACATTCGTGAAGACCAGCGCCCGCTCCGTGCTCCAGCCATAGATTCGGTTGAATTCATCGGAGGAGAGCTGCATGATCGCGTTGAGGCTGTTCACCACCGTGTAGCCGAAGATGACCTGATCCATGGCCCCCCAGAGCAGGGTACAGCCGATTGCGTCCGTGAACTTCTGGAGCGGGATTGCCGCATCGTACTCATGGAGGTCGTAGATTACGTCATCATCGACACTGGTGAAGAGCAGGTTCGTAAATTTCTGGATATGCTTTGCGCCGTCCTCCTCGTCAATGGCAAGGAGGGTATCGACAATCTTGCCGACAACAGCGGTGCCGGGACTTTTCCTTCTGCCACCCTCGTAATCGCTGATAACAGAAGGCGAGACGCCGAGGCGTTCCGAAAGGACGCCCGGGGCGATCTCGAAGTTCATGCGCCACTTTTTCAGCGCATGTCCCGGTGAGTCCGACAGCGTAATTTCGCCTGCCATCTTCTCGGCAAGCTGGTTCCGCAACCCGGATTTCATGCTCATAATCAATGACCCGGACTGTTAAATACCTAACGAACGTCCGTTCGACACAAAACGAAACACGACGGAACTGCTGCCGAAAGGCAACTCATAAATAATAAGCATCTCAATTTTGATAAGCATGATTCCCGCAGAAGATCTCCAGTGCCTCAAGGCCATAGCACTCCGCGGCGGGTGCAAGGGCCCGGTCTTTGTCTCGACCCAGAGTATCGGAACAATGCTTGCGATCAGCCAGCAGACGGCATCGCGCCGGCTCAAAGGACTGGAGACGCAGGGGTTCATCACCCGGGCCATGACTGCGGACGGCCAGCATGTCACCGTGACAAAACAGGGAGAGGAGGAGCTCAGGCGGGAGTACCAGGAATATTCAAGGATCTTTTCTGAAGGCGGCAAGACGTATACGCTCAATGGAGCCGTTGTCTCCGGGATTGGCGAGGGTAAGTACTACATGAGCCTGCCGGCATACAAGGAGCAGTTTCTGACCCATCTCGGGTTCGAACCCTACCCCGGCACGCTCAACATCCGCCTCAACCACGCGAGCATCCCGATCCGTAAAAAAATCGATGCGCTCGAATGGACCCGGATCAAGGGATTCTCCACGGACGGCCGCACATTCGGTGATGCGAAATGTATCCCCTGCCGGATCGGCACCATCTCCTGCGGTATTGTTATGCCTGGCAGGACCCATTACCCGGAGGACATCATCGAAGTGATTGCACCCATGGCGCTGCGCAGGAAACTCGGTGTCGAGGACTCGGACAGTGTCAGCGTTGAGGTGGGGCCGTGATCGACAGGGCGCTTGCAGCGCTGCGGGACGGCAAGTTCATCCTCCTCTACGATTTCGATGACCGCGAGGGCGAGACGGATTTTGCGATCCGCTCCGATGCGGTTACCCCCCGGGATATCCTCCGGATGCGCAAGGATGGCGGCGGGCTGATCTGCACGGCAGTTCACCCGGTTGCCGCCCGGCGATTAGGCCTCCCGTTTGCCAGCGATGCCCTGCGGGCAATTGCTGTTGCGGAACGCCAGGGGGATATCCCGTACGACCGGAAGAACCATTCCTCCTTCTCGCTCTGGGTGAACCACCGTAACACGTTTACCGGTATCACCGACCACGACCGGGCCCTGACCGTGAACGCGATCGCCGAGCAGGTGAAGCACGCGCTGAACGGGGGCAACATCAGCTTCCACGAGACCTTCCGCACACCCGGTCATATGGCGCTCCTCCGGGCAGCGGACGGGCTCCTCGATGTGAGGAAAGGCCAGACCGAGCTCTCGATTGCCATGGCGGAGATGGCAAAGATAACACCCGCCGTCACCATCTGCGAGATGCTGGACGACGAGTCCGGGTATGCGCTTACCAAGGCGGACGCAAAGCTCTATGCAAAGCAGCACGGGCTTGTATTTATCGAGGGGTCCGAAGTGATGAAGCGGTGGGAAGCAGAGAAGAAATCCCGCTGATCTCTCTCATACCACATCTCCCGGTTTAATCTTTTTTCCCGAACATTTCCTCATCATTAATATCTCTGTCAGCCCTAGTTTTTACCAGCATGAAAGTCCCGCTTACCGAACTTGATGACCGCCTGAAACGCTTCCGGGAACGGATGGATACAACCCGGCCTGGCTGGAAGATGGCAGCAATCACCGGCAAGGTCCCCCTCTATTACTTCACGGGCACTATGCCGGATGGCATTCTTCTCGTCCCGCAGGACGGCGATGCAGTCTTCTGGGTCCGGCAGAGTTACGAACGGGCAGTTGACGAGTCGTTCTTCCCCGATCTCCGGAAGATGCGGAGTTTCCGGGACGTGGCCACGGGCATGGGAAATATCCCGCGGGAGCTGTTCCTTGAAACCGATCTTGTTCCTGTCGCGCAGCTCCAGCGGATGCAGAAGCACCTGCCATTTTCGGTCGTGCAATCAGTGGACGCGGAGGTATCAGCAGTCCGGGCGAGAAAGAGCCCGTATGAACGTGCGCTCATGGAGCGGGCGGGAGAGATCCACCGTCACGTGCTTGAGGACCTTGTACCTGGCATGCTTTCTGAAGGAATCGATGAGGTTGCGTTCGCCTGCGACCTCTACTCGGTGATGGTGAAGGGGGGCCACCAGGGCATCATACGCTTCGGCATGTTCAACGAAATGCTGCTCGGCCAGATCGGGTTTGGTACCAGTTCCATCAGACCTATATGCGTGGATACACCCGGCGGTGTTTCCGGTATGCACCCCTCGGTCCCGCAGATGGGCTGCCGCGAGCGGAAGCTTGCAAAAGGAGACCTTGTCGTGATCGACATTGGCTGCGGGGTCAACGGGTACCAGACCGACAAGACCCTGTCGTACATGTTCGGGAAACCTCTGCCGGATGCTGCAATCCAGGAGCACAACCGCTGCGTTGAGATCCAGGATACGATGGCGTCCATGCTGAAACCAGGGGCAATCCCCTCTGAGATCTACCGGACCATCATGTCTGGCCTTGAACCGGCGTTTCTTGCCAACTTCATGGGCTTTGGGGATCACCGGGTAAAATTCCTCGGGCACGGGATCGGGCTGTGGATCGATGAGACCCCGGTAATTGCGGAAGGCTTTGACGAGCCGCTTGAGGAAGGGATGGTCTTTGCCCTTGAACCCAAGAAAGGGATTCCGGATATCGGGCTTGTCGGTATTGAGAATACGTTTGTCGTGACCCCGCAGGGTGGCCGGTCGCTCACCGGCAGAAGCAGGGGACTGATCGAGGTATACTGATACTTCACACCGGAGTACCCGTAAATTTTCTGTTTTCTCCTGACACCCGCAATACATTTTCAGCGCAGGGTAATCTGACAATAGACCCGGATCTCCGTGGCGAAATCTCATATCCATACCACGGTGTACCAATGGATTCCAGTCGAACCGTCGGCCCGGATTATCGCGTACCATCCGGCACACCCTAAAAAAGGGAGAGATTACTGCCTCTTCCACACGACAATTCCCAGCACCAGGACAAAGGCCCCGATAAGGGCGGACGGGATCAGGAGGCTCTGGGCCGGACTCCCCGCATCGGTGACCTGGAACGGGATCTCGATATAGGTGTCATCACCCGTCTGAGGATCGCTGAACGCGGCAACAAGTGCCTCTGCTGCATCCCTGCCCTGCAGGCTTCCCGGGCCGGCAATCCTGAAGAGGGTCGTACCGTTGTTCAGCTGCGAGCTGCGGACGTAGTCCCCGCTGACATTGATGTCGAACCGGTTGTTCTGCATTGAGTGCTGGACGATCACGAAATACTGGCCGGCAGGAAGCTGGCTTATGACCTCCCGGGGGACTTCATACCTGTACGAGGCACCAGGGTTGACGGATTCACGGGAAATGGAGTAGTAATTGTTGCCAAGGATCCAGATCTGGACCGATTCGGGGTTCCCTTCCGCAGTGCCATTGATTATTAGCGGCTGTCCTTTTGCGATGGACGAAGAGGAGATCCCTCCCGTTATGAAGGGTTTCTTGAGTATTATGCTGACATTTCCGGAACTTACCCCCTGTAACTGGTCTTGTGTTTTTGGCTGGCTCGCTGCATACACCGTGTAGGATCCGGCATCGACATACGGATTCCCCGTATACCAGGTGTATTCCCACGTTTTGTCCGGTTTTGTTTTTATTACTGTGAAGGAACCGGGATCCCCGCTGATCGAACTCTGAAACGGCGAAGTAAGTTTTCCACCTCCCGCCGGGAGGTTGGGTCCGACAAGGAAGACATACGTGGAATCCGAATCATAATTTGTGCCGCTCAACATCACTTCTTCACCCTGATAATACGACCGATCGCCTCCTGCGGCAATGGTTACTCCCGTGTCTGCAGATACGGGAGATATCATCATGGCTGCGGCACCCGCTGCGATAAGCAGCAGGACCATTTTCCAGATTCTGGACGGGTTGTTGCTGGTTGCTGGTAACATATGTCAACGCATTGATAATTGCAGCATAAAAGTCACCCTGATCCACCGGGTTCAGCCGGTAACTGACCGGGACTGGCGGGTCTTAGAGGAATCGCCGAAAAATGTTCCGGCAAAAACAGTCAAAAAAGAAAATTACATCTTGATCTGGGCCAGCGCATCGTACGCCGCTCTCCGGAACACTGCCGGATCGATGGCCGGGTACTGCTCCTTTGCCTTGACGACGTCCGGTGCGGTGCCCGCATTGAACGCATCGATCCGGTCCAGTGTCTGCTTTGCCGCGTCCAGCACCCAGAGGTCGCGGGTGTCCTTGTCCACGACCGTGATCGATTCGACCCGGACGGAGTTCATGAACGACCCGTCCGGCTTCTGGTAGAGGCTGGGCTTGCCTATGACCGCAACGAATGCCGGGGTCTCGATCTTGGCGAGCTGCTGCATTGCCTCGGGCTGGTAACTGCCGGCCATCACAAAGAAGGTACCGGTCGGGTCGACCACGCGGCCCCGGTAGAAGATGTTCTGCTCACCCTGCCGGGTCTTCTCTGTCAGGGTGCCGACAATGAAGATCCGGTTGGAGCGTTCTCCCGTGGGGAGGAGGACAAAGGTCGGGCTCTTCTCGTCTACCCCGTCCTTGAACTGGTAGCGGCACTCCCGCAGTTCGGTTGCGAACACGCGGCGTGCCGGTTCGCGTTCGAAGGCACCCTCTCTCCTCGACATATCCTGAGGGTTCGCGCTCATGATGCACCTCCGGCCCGGTTCAGGAGGGCGGCATGGTCGCTCGTCTCGAACTTCAAGCGTTCGCACGTATTGACCAGCATGCGGCCATCGATCTCGCGGCCGTTGCAGATAACATACCGCCCGAGCACCCTGTCCCGCATCTGGAGGAAGACCTCATCCATTCCCAGCGGGTTGTTCTCAGCGATCTCCTTTGCCGCATCGAGAGTGATGCCGGTGAGAGACTCGACAACGTCCCGCTGGAGCAGGATATTGTGTGTCTTCTCCCCGTCGTCAAGCCATCCTTTGATCCGCAGGTCGTACACGAACTTCGGCTGGATCTCGTGGATAGGGCAGTAGTTCTGTCGCGAGAGGGCACGGTTGCAGCCCTCCACCGGGCAGCGCTTGATAATGCCGGAGCCGGGCGCGATATGGACGATGGAGCCCCGGATCGCAGTCTCTCCGCTGCTGACCGGAATGTCTCCCTCTTCCTGCATGATTGTCGCCGTATTCAGGTTCAGCGAGAGCCGGCCGTTGAACTCGTCGACCTGTGCATAGAAGATAGTGTAGACTGCACCGACAACGAGTTTTTCCCTGCCCGGTTCTTTCCAGATCACGAACTTGATCGTACCGGTCTCGTCGCCCAGCAGGCCGGACTGCAGCATCCGCTCGTGGCTGGCGTCCCATTCCTGGATCATCTTGGCGCGGACACCGGCAATACCGGGATGCAGGTCTTTGATGGGTACCGGTGTGGGGATGAGCGAACGGTCCTCGCTGATCTCCTTCACCGTGGTCCCTGAGTGGATCTTCAGGTTGGGGATACCCTTGAACTCGTCCACCACCGCGGACTCGATATGGTACCACGACCCTTCGGCCATGGGGGGGGCATTGGATTTTGCCCATGCCACGAACCGGATCGCACCCGACTCGTCGGCAATGATCCCGCTCTGGGCAATGGACGGCGATGCCGGTGCCGAGAGTGCAACCACTTTTCCCTCGATGGTCACCCAGTCCCCGGGCACTCCCTCGGCGATCTTCTTCAGCCCGTTTCCGCTGCCGCCTTTACTGCCGGCACCGGAACCCGCGGCGGGAATGTTGAACTCCTTGTTGAACTCATTGGTCACGCTGCGTTCCGCTTCCTGCGGCTGGACGCCGAATTCATCGACAAGCCTGCGGAGTTTGCCCTCGATCTTTTTTACATCGATTGTCTTTCCGCTCTTTGAAAACTTTCGGGAGATTCTTTCTGCTGCTTCGGAATAATCCATGGTCATACATCTCCATTAACGACTGCGGTTTTGTATGGTCTATATAGTGTGAGCATGTGTAGTGAAAGTGTCGGATTGATCTTTTCTTCGCCGCGATGGTGAGGTTTATGTCACGTGGCGTTAACCTTAGGATACTATGACTGAGATAACCGCAGACAGCACTATCTATGATCTCCTCAAGGCCAAGCCCGAGGCAACCGAGGCCCTCTTCAAGTTCGGGATGGGCTGTGTCGGCTGCGCCATTGCCCGCGGCGAGACGATCCGCCAGGCTGCCGAAGCGCACGGCATTCCGCTGCCCGAGCTTGTCAAGGCGCTCGGTATAAAAGAATAATTCACATCCTTTTGCAGTGCTTCCGGGATCGCACCGGGTCAAAGAGTGATTTTATCCCTCTTGTTATTGTACGGGAATACCCGCATGCGACCGGGAAAAACTGCACATGTTATTTTTTTATCCGCTCTGCGAGGTGCGCCAGCTCATCTAGGGATACCCCGGGATAGCTCTTCAGATAGCTTGCAACCACCGGCTCGTGCAGGAGCGTGCAGCGGGCGCAGTTCCAGACCCGGCCGCCGTTTGAACCCGATGCCCACTGGCCGAGGTTCTCGTCTTTGCAGGGATAGAACGGGCAGTAGCAGAAATCGCAGGACTGCCCCTGGAAATGGCAGGGGTAATACTGGCAGTTGTCGTGCGACCACCCGATCCAGTGCTCTCCCTTTATCCGGCTGAAGATGAAGAACGCCGGGCGGGCTGCTACAACTGCGGTATCGTGGCGTGTAAGCGCTTCGGGGATCCCGTGAAGCACCGCCTCGCGGACACGCGTTCCCGCTTCTGTCATGCGACCGGCGGTGCGGTGTTTTTCTTCTCCCTCGCACGCAACAATGACCGCATCGGCAGGGGTACCGGTCAGCGGGAGGCCCAGTGCCAGCAGGGCCTCGGTCTTGGCCTCGGTGGCAACTAGGATCGTTTCGAGAAGCGCAGCATCACTCACTCCCTCGCTGCTGGTGACAAGAATATTGATGGCCCCTGCCCCGCCGGCCTGCTCACGGCGGATCCCGGCAGTGATGAAGACCGTGATAAAATCGTACTGGAGCACGCAGGCCTGGTTCGCGGGAACTGTGGTCAGGAGGCCGAAATAGTCCGGACCGATACCGGCACCCGCAGCCGCGATCTCAAGTTCTTTTTCGGCGCTCGCAGGATCCCGGTCCGGCCCGGCCGTGAGGTTCAGGAGCGTGGAAACCGAGCGGATGCCGCCGCCCGTGCCGGTGCTTGCAGCGCGGAATGACCCGCGGATGAAAAGAGTATCGGATTCGGTATAATATCTCATGCAACGGAATAGCGCATGCGATCTTTGAGTTCCTGCCGCTTGCCGGCATTCCAGCCGGAAACGTCCTGCAGGTACCCGGTCACGCGGCTGACCTGCACAACATCGTGCGAACCGCATTCGGGACAGACCGCCTGGCCGCAGAGCGGGCAGTACTCGATGCCCGAGATGATCTCGTGGTTGCAGTGGCAGTGGTCGAGCGGGCACATCAGTTCAAGGTGCGTCTCGCCGCAGTTGGGACAGGGATTTTCGTCTACGATCAGGTGGCAGGTGTGGCACTTGTATTTACGCTCTTTTTCCGGAATATCATCCAGTGTTTTATATTTATCTGCTATTTTCCTTTGTTCCGCGGTCCAATCCATACTATAACATTGCACAGGTCATTAATAAATATTTAGAACCAGCAGGTTCGATGGACTGCGATTTCATGGATTAAAAAACGCGCATATGCGGATCTGGTCGCAAAGAGCCCTCATTTAAATACAACAATACAATCAGGGGAATTATCAGGGCCGGTTGGGGGATCAGGGCCTGATTTTTCCTCTTCAGCGGATCGCACCATGCCGATTCCCGCTGCGTGAATACTGCCGGTATCCATCCCGGATTTTCCGGATACCTGCTCCCGCTGTTACCCGGTGCGGACCGTTGCAAACGATTCCGCAGCTGCGGCCGGGTCCTCTGCCTCATAGATCGCGCGGCCGACGATAATCCCGTCCACGATCTTTGCCACCGCCGCAGCATCGCCTCCCTGTGCCCCGATACCCGGGGAGAGGATCTTCCGGTCCCCGACAATCTTCCGCAGCACCTTCACCCGCTCGGGCCGGGTGGCGGGAGCGATGATCCCGTCCGCCCCGCAGTCCATTGCAATGCCTGCAATCTTCTCCGCAGCACCGCCATGGAAGAATGCAGTCGCCCCGGGATGGCTCATCTCGGCGACCACAAAACACGCCCCGCCATAGTCCGCGGCAACATCAACGCAGGCCTGCACCGCGTCCTTCCCGGTGAAGCCATGACAGATGACGGACGCAAAGCCGGCATCGAAAACCTGCTCCGCGATAAGCCGGTTCGTGTTGGGGATGTCGGCAACCTTGAAGTCGGCGATGAGCGGGAGGTCGAGGTCCCCGAGTTCTTCGGCAAAATCCAGGCCGGAGGAAAGGATAAGCGGGTAGCCGAGCTTGATCGCATCGATATAGGGTGCACAGGCTTTTGCGATCTTCTTCGCCTTTCTCTTCTCCGTTGCGTCCAGCGCGAGGATCAGTTCAGCCATGGTGGAGCCGCTCCGTTACTGCTGCCGCCAGCACGGGCAGGGTAATCGTGGCATCGCCATACACGGTCACAGCCTGCGCATCTTCCGTGATCTTGCCCCACGACCTGGCCTCGTCCAGCGTTGCACCCGAGAGACCGCCGAGGTCAGGACGGTCGCCGGTCAGCTGGATCGCGTAGGAAAACCCGTTCGGGGTCATCAGCATGCTCTGGAGAATGAAGTTCTTGGGCACCCCGCCTCCCACGAGCATGGCACCGGCTTTCTTTGCCGTGAAACACCGGTCCATCAGCGCCGGCATGTCGGCAAAGGCGTCCACCGTCACTGTGTTCGTCTGGGAGAAGAGCCAGTACTGGAGGCCGATCATCGAGTCCTGCACCGCGGGATTGTACACGGGGACCTTGTTGCGGGCAGCGGTGTGGAGGATACCTGACGTTGCGTGCTTCCCGATATGCTCGAGAAGCCCGGAGATGGAGATAGTGGAGCCGGGCTCGAGTTCCCCGAACACACCCTGCATGAACTCCTCGAAGTGCTCAAACGCCTCGTTGGGGAGATAGACATCGTAGATACGGTTGATCTCATCGTGCCGGAGTTCGACATCATCGCAGAAGGCCGTGCCGTGGAAGTGCCGGCAGCCGATCGCCTCGATGATGTCGTGCGTGAGGTTGGCGCCGGTCGAGACGAGGATGTCGATGTGACCGGCTTTGATCAGGTCGGACACGATCCCGCCCATGCCTGCCGGTACCATCGCGCCGGCCAGCCCGAAGAACTTCGTGGTCTCCTTATCCAGGAGCATCTGCTCCCAGATGTCCGCGGCGCGGGCGAGCGATCCGCCGTTATAGGCGCCGGCCTTTCCCATCGCCATGACCAGTTCGTTCACCGTCATCTCCGGCTTCACATGGAGCTGGGTGACCGGCATTTCGCAAGGTTGTGTCATGAATCCCCCGGAATTGTTGCAGGGATATTGGTTTTCATCAAAGATAACTGTGCTTTCAGGAAAACAGATGAACTGGATTTACCGGGGATCCGCTCCCTCCATGACAACGCTACCGTTTAATGCTCACGACGTCAAGAATAGTGATTTGTATACGGTTCAGGTGAAACTGCTGGCTGCCGACACTCTACCTCCGGAAACAAAGGATACTGCACCGCTTTTGCACGTGATCCGGGACGAATTATCGGCTGTGCAGAAGAACCGGAAAGAGCTGATGACTCCCCGCAGTGCCGGGGGGATCCACATGGTTACCCTCCTTGTATGCCTGCTCATCAACGTGATCTTTTTCCTGACACGGTCTGATTATTTCGGGCTTTTCATTGCGGCCAGCTTCTACCTGAACATGTTTTATTTTATTACCCTGTTTATACCGACAAATGTTAAAAAATACAACCTTCCTGAAGAAGACCTCTCGCGGCTCCAGGCATGGCTCAAAGAGATCGGGGTAAGCTCGGGTACAACCCGGTTTACCCGGTTGTTTATCAACTCGCTTTTTATGAACTGCCGCAGCCTTTCGCTGGGAATCTGCCTTATCTTCACCATCGACATCGCCTTCACGCTCATTCATTATACCCGGGGGCTTCCGCTTATGACAACGGCCATTGTCATCACCCAGTGCGCCATCATCATCATCTTCTACCTGCTGGTCTGGAAGATAGAACCCTTCTCGGCATCGTATGTAAAAAAAGTGGAACAGGTAAAACGCAGTCTTCACCGCAGGAACCTGCCGCCCCGGCTCGTAACCGCCATGTTCATGTTCGGGTTCCTGCTCGCCATATTCCTGTTCCTGACTACCATCATCATCCTCCCGGGGGTGACCCTGAACGCTTTTCTCAACCAGTCACAACTGACGGGACTCGGGCACCTCTTCGGTCTTCTTGCAATCCTTGCTGTCAGCCAGTATTTTATCATACGATATATCCACGGGATTACCAGCAGGGCGATGGCAGACCGGCTCTTTGATTTCAAGGAAAATTCCCTTGAAGAACTGATCGAACCAGAGGAAACAGCCCGGTCCGGAAGTTTTGCACATGATAAGACCCCCCTCGCAATCAGTACTCTTTTGCTCGAATCGAAGATCTTCATCGTCAGGAGGCATTCCCTTGCCGGGGTGTTTCCGGTCTTTGTTGTGGACCTTGACCTCTCTGTACTGATGGACAGTTCAACCATGACCGCCATCAGGGGATATATTGTTGAGAAAACGCAATAAAAAGGGGATGATCCATATTATAACGCCCGCACGCGGATCTCCATCCCCGCAATCTTCCCGTACACCTTTGCCGTCTCGTTCTGCGTCCACCGATCGAACACGAGCGACTGGAAAGGCTGCCAGATCGTCACCCAGCAAAAAATAACAAGGACATTCTCGATCACTTCCGCGATCGGGTTACCCCTGAACTGGGAACAGGCAGCGATACCCAGAAATGAAGGGACACAAACGGCGAGCGTCAGCCGGATCTCGCGGAAACCGACCCGCTGGGTCAACCGCATGTCCCGTTTCACCTCTTCCGACCGGATCCTGAAATGGGACCGGATCGCCGTAATGATCGCGGCTGAACGACCCGGTGTCAGGTCGGAAGCCGGAAAGGATATCTCAAGTTCGTTGCAGAGGATGGTATGGGATCCTTTTGGCCTGTCCAGTACCTCGCGGAATATCTTCTCCTCGGCCCGGCCCGAAAGTTCCCGGCGCTCTTCCGGGGACGGGTCGTCCGTATCGTAGAAGTGAGCGATGGTTCTGAAGGCGACTGCTGCTTTCATGGCTGTTGTTCCTTCCTGTTCCGGCATTACGGGTCACCAGAATATGTGTTTCATACGTGGTGGTTACGCGCTCTGCGGGATAACCGTTTGCACGCATACTGTTAAGGGGCCGGTACCGGCACGGATATATCGCCACGCACAAGCGCGGTGATCGGAAAGGTGACGTCCCCCGATCGGGGACCGGCTCCCGGTCTCATGCAGGCGATGATGGATCCGGGGGCAACGCGTGGCGTCGCGGTGGTGATGCCGGCCGTACCTATCGCCTCAGGACAAGATTCCGGCGACCGGGCCTGCCGGCGCAATGGATGCAGCGTCCTTTTTCTGCATGTTCCTTGTGATCCCCGGGATCGTACCGCTGCCCGTGGTCCCGGAGCGGGAGTGGCCGGGTGAGCGCAGCGGGGAAGTGGCGACAGGGTTCTGGTTTTTTTATAAATTGCGTAGGTGATTATCAGCACTGCCACAAGGTTATCGGTATACAAATCAATTAATGGTTCAATGCCGGGATCGATTGGACACGATAACACCGTGTTAACGTCTCTCTCTCCTGGAGGTACCGTGTTACTCTCCACCCTTGAGTCCGCACGGGATCTCATTGCCCGCCGGCTTGTCCACGACCATCATTCGATTACAGATCCGGATCTGAATTACGCAATTACCTCCACAACCCTCCAGCTGCTCTTTCTTAAGGCCGGCCAGGAATGCGGGTTTGTTGAACCCGGCACGCTTGCAGCTCTCGCAGGATGCGAGGGCATTGCCAGACGTATGGGACGGGCGTGCTCCGACGCCGGTCTCTTCCCGGAAACCTTCTTTGAAAAAGGACCGGCTGATCCCTGCATGCTTTCCAGACTTTCTGACGGCCCGCTTCGTGAGTTCATCCATCGGCTGGATATGCCGGAAGTTCCCGCCCCGATCAGACAGCTTTCCGTGGAAGAACTTGCTGCGGTTCTCGACCATTTCCTTGGAACAAGGATGCAGGCCGCCGAAGGGTATCGCGTCATCCGTGTCGGGAAATCGGGCCTCCTCTATACCGGGACTGTTGATGTTCCTCCGTCCCCTGTCGTTGAGTATGTCGTGAATAATACGATCCCTGGTGCAGACACGAGCACCGCGGGCAATGACGTGTCGTCAGGCAGGATTCTTGACCCCGCATGCGGTGCCGGGCTCTTCCTCCTAGCCGCATACCGGTTCCTTGTCCGCAATACGCGGCTCCCCGATTGCCCGGAAGAAACGGGAAAAATATTGCAGGACATCGTCTGCAGATCGATTTTCGGCACGGACATTGATCCGGACTCTGTGAGTGCAACAAGATTCATAGTATTGTCGGCATTCATCGATGAGAGGAAACGGTTGGATATCGCAGGATGCCCCGGTCAGATAAACGGAACCTGTTTTGGATTAACGAAAACAATCCGGTGCGGCAATGCGCTCATTGCACCGGATTATTTCTCCGGAAAACAAGCGTTCCCGTTCAATGCAGAAGAGCGCCGGAAAGTGAACCCGTTTGACTGGCAGGAAGCATTTCCCGGGATTATCGCGGCAGGCGGGTTCGATGCGGTGATCGGTGCACCCCCGCCTTACCGGCCGTTTGCAGTGAAAGCCCGCGAGGAGTACTTCCAGACCCACTATGATACCTATGCACCATCTGCCGGCCTGTACGGGTATTTCGTCGAGAAGGGGCTCTCGCTTCTGAAGCCCGGAGGGATAATGACGGTTCTTGTTCCCGGCACGTTCCTGCGATCCCGGCACACCCGGCCGCTCCGGCGCTGTCTTCTCACCCGCCAGATCGTTGCGGTAACCAGTACCGGCCGGACCCGTCTTTTACCGGAAGGTGATGTGCTGATGTATTGTCTCACCCTCAGGAACCAGCCACCCGACCGGCCTTTTATTGTCTCACCGGTCTGGGCCCCGGCCGGATCCCGGCAGGGATTCATTCCCGGTGCACATGGCTTCACGCTCGACCAGCATTTGCTTGACGACGGGGGATGGAAACTTGATGACACCCGGATCGCAGACCTTCTTGAAAAAATACGGACGGCCGGAACCCCGCTTGAACAGTATGTTATGGGGGAGATTGGTCCGGGATTATACCGTACACGGAACAATCCGCTGGTTGTAGACCCGGCCATAAGAAACCGGCTGACAAAGGAAGCATGGGGGTGCCGGCACTTTTTTGTCCCGTTACTGCGCGCGGCTGATATCCGGAGGTACGTGCCTGAAAAACCGGAACGGTTTGTACTTTCAATACAAGACAACCGGAATATACGGAAGTGCCGGGCATTGGTCACCTACCTTGAGAAAACGATGAGAGAACACGATAAGGAATTTGGATTTACCCGCAGCACGGTGTATCCGGATCCCGCTTCAGAGGTTTCCACCAGTAATCCGGCATCAGAAGAGAAGAGGCCAAAGATTATTTTTTCACCCTTTCAGGATACCCCGCAATTCTCCTATGACCCGGAGGGGACGTATGCGGTCTCACAATCCCTTCTGTCGATTCGCCGGAAAGATCCGTTCCTTGCAGGGATTCTGAACTCTTCGCTTGGCAGGTTTGTTATCACCCGTACCTGTCCGCAAACCGATCGCGGGTATCATATCAGCATTGCATTGATCGGGAAACTCCCCGTCTACACACCCGACTTCGACAACCCGGATGACAAAGCCCGGCACGATCGTATGGTTGCGCTCGTGAACGAAATGCTGGAATTGCACAAGCACCTGAGCCACGCAAAGACCGACCGGGAGAAGCGGCTTATCACGCAGGAGATTGAATCGACCGACCGGCAGATCGACTCGCTGGTGTACGGGCTCTACGGGCTGACGGCGGATGAGATTGTGGTAATCGAAGAAAGCTCACGATAATGTAATCCGGAAATTCCCCTTTCTCTTCTTTACCAATTTTTTATTTTTCCAGAAATCCTCGAAATATGAGAGAGCGGGGGTCCTCAAACAAAAGATCCAAAAACCCGGCAGAACCAAGAAGAATTCCGGTATCAGCGAGCCCGTGGCTGAGTACCTTCTCCCGACCGGACCGGTTGTCAGCGTAGATTCAACCGGCCGCATGGTCCTCCCCAAGAAAATCCGAAACCATTACGATGCAACCCGGTTCAGGGTAAGAGAGACAGAGGGGCACAGTGAGCTGATCCCGGTTCCGCCGCTCAGCTGCCTGCTGGGCATCCTTCCTGACATACATCTTAAAGCATTGTACCGCGACCATGACCGGGAAGTCGATGAGGAGGATGCGGATGACCGATCCCGATATCCTGGTTGATACCTCTACGTGGATTGAGATTTTCCAGGACAGCCCGTGGGGACATAAGGCGCTCGTGTGCATTGAAAAAAATTCCCCGGTTGCCGTTTCTGTACTGACGCACTATGAACTCCAGTACCGCCTCAGCGATTTTTTTGAGCAGACAAAAAATTGGTTTGCTGATGGAAATAGTATTGAACCATGCCGAAGTGGTCCCGGGCGATACTGATATTGCTATCCCCGCTGGCGCGATCAAAGCTGACCGGAAAAAAACGGCAGCAGCATGGACGCCGTTGATCGTATGATCCTTGCCACGGCCCGGGTGCACGGCCTGAAAATTCTGAGTGGGGACAATCATTTTTCCGGTCTTGATGAGTGCCTGGAAATTCCCGGCACCTGACCGGCTCCCGGTATCCCGCTGGCGATATCCCGGTCCCTCCGTCGTAAAACAACCCCCAAATCTGAAAAACGGCCATAGTGGCCTCCGGTTCGGGGTAATTATCCAGAACGACCTGGAGGACGTCCCAAAAACCCGGCTTAGTACATGGTCGCTATTTTCGCAGGTCAAAACCGGGTTAAAACGTTTTTTTCTTAAAAAAAACCTGTTTTAAGAGGAATTGTTCCGGCCGTTGACACCAGAAATCACTGGTCCGATCCGGCCTTTGTCCTTTTGGCAAACGGAGCCCGTATAAGGCTTATTTTAGATCATCTTTCCTTACGTCCCCGTCTCCGTCGGACGGAGGAATTCTACGACGTAAAAATGCGAGCCTCCGGAAAATCGTCATATCATGTCCCTGAGCGGGCGTATACCGGGGTCTGGACTGAAGGAGCGGGGTCAAAAAGA
>Ga0209098_1001140_pt1 | contig 26279 bp, 17 predicted proteins | sample AD_JPNHW1_MetaG_FD_184429 | JGI IMG/M metagenome (GOLD analysis project Ga0209098, IMG submission 184429) | Active sludge microbial communities of municipal wastewater-treating anaerobic digesters from Japan - AD_JPNHW1_MetaG (SPAdes) (version 2) | ecosystem: Engineered > Bioreactor > Anaerobic...
AATATCTGGCCGACACCGATCCGGCGAATTCCAACGCCGTGTTCGAAGTGACGGGCAGCTACACCAACGCCACCGGCACGCTGCATCTCTCGTACCCCGCCAGCGCGAATCGGTACTACCAACTGGAATATTCCACCAATCTGACCGGCGGCCAAACCATCGTCTCCAACTTGGGTTGGGGCGGCAGCGGCACGCTGAACACCAACATTCCCAACGAGTGGTATGGAACGATTCGGGTGCGCCTGACCGCTCCGTAATCCGAATAATATTCGGAATCGATTGCGCGGCAATTCGTTGCCGCGCATTTTTTGTTTCGGATGGATCCACCCAAAATCAATCGCCTGGATTCTGTGGGGGAGTGCGCCCCCCGTCTATCCCCTTCGATTTCAGCTACTTCATCGTAATTTCATTCTAATGTATAAAGTTGCATTTTGAAATCTTTTGCGTAACATCTTCCTAATAATTTGCAGGGAATTTTTCCGGGCAAAAGGAGACGATGAAAAGTCTGGGGACGTGGTTGGCGTGCAGTGTCGCGGCGATTTCGATCGCCCGCGGCGCGCCTCCTCCTGCGCTGATCTTGGAACGGGGGACGATCGAAACCGCGAGCGCGAGCCAGCAGGCGGCGTTTCAACTCATGAAAGTTTCCGCGCGCGCGCCGGTGTTGCAGCGGCCGACGGCGCGCGGCACCGCGCCGTGGTTGGTGCAGTTCGCCGGCGCCCTCCGCGCGGCGGATCGGGCGGCGCTGGAAAACGCCGGCGCGACGATTCGCGGCTACGTGCCCGAAAACGCGCTGCTGGTCGAAGCGGCTCCGGACCGGTTTGCGAAGATCGCGGCGTTGGCCGACGTCGCCTGGGCCGGCGAATATCTGCCGGCGTGGAAAAAATCGCCGGCGTTGGCCGGCGCGGCGGAAGCGCGCGAGTGCGTCGCGACGCTGTTCGCGGCGGCGGACAAGCCGCGCATTGGCCGCGCCTTGGGGGAACTGGGCGTTTACGTGGCCCGCGAAGACATGCAGGCGGAGCATCCGCTCTTCCACGTCGTGTTGTCGCCGGCGCAGATGGACGAAGTTGCGCAGTGGGCCGAGGTGGCTTGGATCGAGCCGGCGGCGCCGATGAAATCGTGGGGCGCTTCGACGGACGAGTCGCAGGCCGCGGCGATCGACGTCGCGGAAGAACTGGCCGCGGCGCTGGCGGCCGGCGAACGGGTTTGCCTGCTGCGCCGGGGTGCGGCCGATGCGGGTGCCTACGGCGCGGCGGCGCGCGCGGTGGATGCGTTCGTCCAGGCGCATCCGGACGTGCTGGTGGTGGCCGCGGCCGGCAACGCGGCCGTGGATTTGCAGCCGGCGGACGGCGTGGCCGACGCCGGTTCGGTGGGCTCGCCCGCGACGGCGAAAAACGCGTTGGCGGTGGGCGCGGCGGAAGGGCGGACCGACGTCGCGCGCGTTTGGCGCGATTCGTGGCCGGAGGATTTCGCCGTGGAACCGATCGCGCTGGATCGGATGGCGCAGGCGGACGGTCCGCAGGGCCTGGCGGCGTTTTCGGGGCGCGGCCCTTGCGCCGACGGCCGCATCAAGCCGGAGCTCGTGGCGCCGGGCACCTTCGTTGCGGTGCCGCGCGCGACGAACTCGGCGTTCGCGGGCTGGGGCGCGGCGGAAAATCCAAACGAGATTTTCGTGGGCGGCACCGGCGTGGCGGCGGAACAGGTCGCCGCGGCGGCGCGGGAAGCGCGGCGTTGGCTGCGGGAACAGCGCGGTTTGGAGACGCCCAGCGCCGCCTTGGTGAAGGCGCTCCTGCTGGTCGGCGCGCGCGATCTGGCGCCGGGCCAATACGGCGCCGGGGCCAAGCAGGAAATTCCGTTTGGCCGGCCGAACCACGCCCAAGGCGCGGGGTTGCTGGATCTGCCCGCCGCCCTGCAGGCCGGCGAAGGCGCCGCGCTCGAGCTGCACGACGCACCGGGTCTCGCGACCGGCGCGGCCGACGTCTACGAACTGTCCGTGGGCCAGCCCGGCGGCCGGTTCGTGCTGGCGCTGGCGTACGCGGACGACGTGGCCGCGCCCGGCGCGGGCAAGCAGCTGGTCAACGATCTGGATTTGACGGTGGCGACGCCGGCCGGCGCGGTGCTGTTCCCCAACGGGCGCGGCGCGCCGGACGATTTGAACAACGTGGAAATGATCGAATTCGCAGCGGACGAAGCGGGCGTCTATCTCGCGCGGGTGACGGCCCGCGCGGTGCCGTTGGGCGGTTCCCAGCCCTACGCCCTCGTCGTGCGCGGACCCCGCATCTCGGCCGTTTCGGCGGCCGCAACGGAGCAACCATGAACTGGCAGAAAATGACGTGTGGAATGGCGATGATCGTCGCGCTGGCCGGGGCCACGACGGCGTGGGGCGCCTATGGCGGATCCGGCACGTTCACCAAGATCACGTCGCGCGCCGATTTGGCCGACGGCTACTACGTCGTGGCCAGCAGCAACGGGCTGGCCGCGATGAGCCACACGAATGCCGGCACGTATTTCACCAGCAACGCGATCAGCCCCGCCGCCAACGTCCTGACCGATCCGCCGACGTCTCTCGTTTGGCTCATCCAGACGAACGCGACCTACGGCGGCCTCACCATTTTCAACGAAGCCAGCAACAAATACGTCTCGTTCGCGGGCACCGCGAACGCCGTGCACGCCGCCGGCGCGGTGAACGGCACGACGGGCGTCTGGACGTTCGCCTACGGGGCGGGCGCGTTCGACGTCGCCAACGTGGCGGCGAGCACCCGCTTGCTGCAATACAACGCCGGCGCGCCGCGCTTCGCCTGCTACACCACGGTCCAGCAGAAACTGGCCTTGTACAAGATGGCCGCGGCCGCGGACGTGGCGCCGTCCTTCGGCGCCAACCCGGGACCGCTGGGCGCGACGTCGGGCGTGGCGATGGCGTTCACGGTGACGGCGTCGGGCAGTCCGACGCCGACCTTGGCGCTGCAGTCCACGACCGCCTCGTCCGGCTACTCGTTCACGGCGGGCACGGGCCAGCTCAACTACACGCCGCCGCAGGCGGACGGCGGCGCGACGCAGACGTTCACCTTCACGGCGAGCAACAGCGCCGGCGTGGCGACGCAGGCCGTCAGCGTGGCGGTGACGGCCGGCACGGCGCCGAGCTTCACCAGCGGCGCGGCGTACGGGGCGACGTCGGGCGTGGCGATGGCGTTCACGGTGACGGCGTCGGGCACGCCGGCGCCGGCCTTGGTCCTGCAAAGCGAGACCGCCGCCGGGATCGTGAACTTCACGCCGGGCACGGGCGCGCTGAACTATACCCCGGATGTGGGCGACGTCGGCGTCCAGACGTTCACGTTCACGGCCAGCAACGTCGCCGGCGTGGCGACGCAGGCGGTCGCGGTGACGGTGGCCAACGTGGCCGTCGCTCCGAGCTTCACCAGCGGCACCGCGTACGGGGCGACCGCGCTGGTCGCCATGGCCTTCACGGTGACCGCCAGCGGCAATCCGGCGCCGACCTTGGCGCTACAGAGCGAGGACGCGGCGGGCAACGTCGCGTTCACCGCCGGCACGGGCGTGCTGGACTACACGCCGGCCACGAACGATGTCGGCAACCGCAGCTTCGTCTTCACGGCGAGCAACACGGCGGGCACGGCGACGCAGACGGTGACCGTCGCCGTCGCCGCCGCCCTGACCACGGTCCCGACGGTCAGCGTGACGAACGTCACGACCAACGCTTTCACGGTCAACTGGACGGCTTGCACCGGCGCCACGAACTACCAGGTGCAGGTGGCGACGGACACCAACTTCACCGTCGGGGCCGGCGGCAGCAACGTGACGATCGTTGCGGTGGGCAACACGGGGGTGTCCAATGGCTGGGCCTACGTGAACGGCGCCAGCAATGCGGGCACCTATCACAAGTTGGTTGCCGCCACCGCGCCCGGCGTGGTCAGCGCCGAGTTTTCCACGCTGGGCTGCGTGGCCGCGACGGCGGCATACAGCGTGGCAACCTACGGTGGCGCCACCGCCAACACGTTGTTGATTTCCTACTCGCTGGATGGCGGCAGCAATTGGACCGTTTTCGCCACCAACACCAGCGCCACCAGCTCGACCTACGTGACGAATCAGGGAGACGCCCTGCCGGCCGCTGCGTTGGGGCAGGCCAGCGTGTGGATCAAGTGGCATTGCGACGTGGCCACGGCCAGCGTCGGTTTGCGCCTGCAAGCCTTGGCCGTCGTGGGCACCCAATCGGACGGCAGCGGTTCGCTTGTGGCGGACGCGACGACGGCGGGGCTGACCTATGCGGCGACGGGGTTGGTCATGGAGACGACCTACTACGTCCGCGCCCGCATGCTGACGACCGGCGAATGGTCGAGCGTCGTTTCCGCGACGACGGCCAGTCCGACGCCGGAAGCGCCGGTCTTCGGCGCCAATCCCGGTCCGCTGGGCGCGACCACGGGCGTGGCGCGGGCATTCGCGGTGGCGGCGACGGGCGTTCCGGCGCCGACGCTGGCGCTGCAGAGCCAAACCGCTTCTTCCGGCTACAGCTTCGTCCCGGCGACGGGCGTGCTGACCTACACGGCGCCGGAGGCGGACGTGGGCGCGCAGACGTTCACGTTCACCGCCAGCAACGCCACCGGCGTCGCCACGCAAACGGTCAGCGTGACGGTCGTGGCCGTGGCGCCGACGTTCAACGCGAATCCGGGGCCGATTGCGGCCACCGCGACCTTGGCGCGGGCTTTCTCCGTCGCTGCCGCCGGCTACCCCGCGCCGACGTTGGCGCTGCAAGGCACGACGGCTTCGACGGGCTACGTGTTCGCGGCCGGGACGGGCACGCTGACCTACACGGCGCCGGAAGCGGACGTGGGCGCGCGGACCTTCACGTTCGCCGCCAGCAACGTCGCCGGCGTCGCCCTGCAGACCGTGACCGTGACCGTGGCTTCCGCGCCGGTCTACGTGCCGACCGTCGCGCTCACCAACGTCGGCCCGACGTTCTTCACCGCCAACTGGAACGAGGTGACGGATGCCTCGACCTACCAGATCCAGATCGGCACGGACACCAACTTTTCCACGTCCGTCTCCGGGTCGAATCTGTTGAACGAGACCTTTGCCACGCTGACGGACACGACCGTGCCCAGCGGCTGGAGCAGCAGCGCCACGATCGACCTGGACAGCACCTCCATCTACGGCGTCGCGCCGCCCTCGTTCAAGTTCAACCTGACCGGCCAGACGCTGACGAGCCCGGCTTTCGCGACGGGCGCCACAAACCTGCAGTTCTGGGCCTACGGCCGCAACGGATCGGGCAGCACCATCGCGATTTCCGGCCTGGTGTCCGGGGTCTGGACGTCCGTCGGCTCGATCAGCGTCGCCCGCAACGGCGCCACCTACAACGTGGCGCTGGATCCGCAAACCACGCAGATCAAGTTCCGGTTCACGAAGCTCTACACCGTCTACTTCGACGACGTGGCCGTGCAAGGCGGTTCGGCGGGGGGCTCGCTGGTCGCGGACGAAACGGTGGCGGCGCTGACCTACGGCGCGACGGGGCTGTCGAACTCGACGCCGTACTACGTGCGCGTCCGCGCCGCGCCGACGGGCACGTGGTCCACGGTCGTTTCGACGACCACGCTCGGCAACGAACCGCTGGCGCCGTGGTTCACCGGCGGCACCGGACCCTACAGCACGACGGCGGGCATCGCCGTGGCGTTTGCGGAAACGGCGCTGGGCGTGCCCGATCCGGCGCTGGCGCTGGCTGGCACCACCGCCGCCGCGGACAGCTATGCCTTCACGCCCGAAACGGGCTACCTGATCTACACGCCGCCGGTCGGCGATGCCGGCACGCAGACGTTCACGTTCACCGCCAGCAACGCCACCGGGGTGGCGACCCAAACCGTGAGCGTGGCGGTGGCGGCGGCGACCGCACCGACGTTCGCCGCGCTCGGCACCCAGTATGCCACGACGCTGGTGGCCAAGGTGTTCTTCGTCTCCGCGTCCGGCGCACCGCCGCCGGAACTGGCCTTGGCGGGCACCACGGCTTCCGCGGGCTACTTGTTCTCGCCGGACACGGGCCGCTTGAGCTACGCGCCGCCCACGAACGACGTGGGCGCGCAGACGTTCACCTTCACCGCCAGCAACGTCGCCGGCGTGGCGACGCAAATCATGGACGTGGTGGTCAGCAACATGCCGGCCGTCGCGCCGACGATCGATGCGATTCCGCCGCAGGCGACGATGGTGGGCCTGGAATTCGACTACACGGTGACGGCGACGGATCCGGACACGGCCGCCTCCAACGTCACGTTCGTTTGCACGAGCGCCGTGGCGTCGGCCACCTGGGACTGCGACACGAACACGGGCTATTTCGTGTTCATCCCCACGACGAACCAGATCGGCACCAACGTGTTCTCGTTCCAGGCCACCGACCACCCGACTTCGCTGACGAGCCCGTGGTCCAACATGGTCGTCGTCGTGAGCGCCGCGGGCGATGCCGTGGCCGTGTCGTTCGGCAGCGCCCGGATCGTCGGCGAAGAAGGCACCAGCGTGGCCATCCCCGTGACTCTGGCCTATTCGGGCAGCGCGGCCGTGCAGATTCGGTTCTCGGGGCCGACGAACGGCACCGCGCGCTGGGGCGCGGACTTCAATTGCGCGACCACGCTGGTGGTTTCCGGCGCGTCGTCGAGCAACCTGATGATCGACGTCGTGAGCGACGCCTTGGCCGAGGGGCCGGAATCCATCAAGCTGCAACTGGTGCCGGTGTCGCCCGCCACGGCGGGTTCCGTCACCCAGACGGTCCTGCACGTCCGCGACGACGACACGGCGTCCCTCATGGCGGCCAACACCACCAGCGGCTCGAACCAGGAATACGAGGGGCCCGGCAACCGGATCTTCCAGGCGCTGTGCCCGGACGTCGTGATGATCCAGGAGTTCAACGTCACCAACGGCACCACGGCGGCCGCCTACCGGACCTGGGTGAACCAGAACTTCGGCACGAATTTCAGCTACTACGTGCAGACCAACGGCGTTTCGATCCCCAACGGCATCATCAGTCGCTGGCCCATCACCAGCGCCGGCGTCTGGGACGACACCACGCTCAGCGACCGCGATTTCGTCTGGGCGAAGATCCAGTTGCCCGGCACCCAGCAGCTCCAGGCGGTCAGCGTGCACATCAAGGCCAGCTCGGGTTCTTCCGACGTCAGCCAGCGCACGACCGAAGCGCGCGCGTTGACCAACTACATCGCGCAGGCCGGCTGGCTCACGAACGGCTACGTCGCCATCGCCGGCGATTTCAATCTCTACTCGACGAACGAGGCGTGCATGCAGGTGCTGACGGCCAACACGGTCACGGATCGGCGCCAGCCGGCGGACCAGTTCGGCGACAAGGAAAGCAACGCCGCGCGCGAGAATCCCTACGACCGGGTGCTGACCAGCACGAACCTGGACGTGCGCCTGCGCATGTTCAACCTGTGGGGCTACAGCTACGCCAACGGCATCGTGTACGACACGCGCATCACCTGGGCCAGCGGCCTGCCGCCGCCCAGCCTGGCCGCCGATTGCGGCGCGGTCAACATGCAGCACATGGCGGTGATGAAGGTCTTCGAACTGGAGAAGGACGATGCGGTGGAGGCGCCGACGGCGTTCTCGGCGACGCCGGCCGGTCCCAGCCAGAACGATCTGTCCGCCACGGCCAACGCGCTGGGCGACGACGTGATCGTGGCGTGGAACGACGACAACACCTTCACGACGCCTTCCGGCGCCGCGCCGGCGGTGGGCGCGGCGTTCGCCGGCGGCACCATGGTCTACAAGGGCGCGGCCGGCGCGTTCAGCCACACGGGGTTGACGGCCTGCGCGACCTACTTCTACAAGTGCTGGTCCTACGCCGGCACGGTCTATTCCACGAACGGCCTGACGGCCAGCGCGACGACGCTCGAACCCGCCGCGCCCGCCAGCGTCTGGGCCAGCGGAGTCGCCAACGAGACCTTTGCGGCGAACTGGAGTGCGGTGGCAGGCGCCGCCAGCTATCGGCTCGACGTCTGCGCGGTTCCCAGCTTCTCCGGCGCCGGCGCCGGCTGGGGCCCGATTTTCCGCGAAACCATGGGCGCGCCCGCGGCTGGCACGACGACGCTGGCCGACCACGAGGCGAACGACGGGTTCGACAACGACGCCTACGCCATGTCGGACGGCGGCGCGGACAATCCGGCCGACGTGCGCACGTCCATCGCGTCGGCGGGCTACGTCGATCCGGCGGGCAACGCGGCCTCCGGCGGCGCAAACGTCTATTTCGCCACGAACCTTCTTGTCGGCACCGGCGGATTCGCCATCGAAGGCATCGACTCGCGCGGCTACGAGGCCCTGGCGCTCAGCTTCGGCTACAGCAAGGAGTCCGCGGCGACGAACATGGATCTTTCCGTGGCTTGGTCCACGGACGGCGGCGCCACGTGGAATCCGGTCGCGGTTTCCAACCTTCCGGCGAACAATGCCGCGACCAACTGGTACCTGGTGTCCAACCTGGCGCTCGATGCCGCCGCGCTTGGCTCGACCAACCTGAGCTTGCGCTGGACGCGCGCGGCCGGTTCGGTGCCGGGCCGCATCGACGACGTGTTGCTCCAGGGCTACGCGGATTCGGCGGGGTTCGCGGCGGGCTATTCGAACCGGACGGTGACGGGCGCGACGAGCCAGTCCGTGACCGGCTTGACCGGCGGCGTGACCTACTACTTCCGCGTGCGCGCGGTCGGCGAATGCGAAGGCGCTTGGTCCGCGACGGGCAGCGCGACGCCCTCGGGCACGCCGTCGGCGCCGGCCTTCACCAGTGCCAATTCGTTTGGCGCGACGACCGGCGTGGCGCGCACCTTCACCGTGACGGCGGCGGGCTATCCCCAACCCACGTTTACGCTTCAAGGCACGACGGCCGGCGGCAGTCGCAGCTTCGATGCGGAAACGGGCGTGCTGACCTATACCCCAGCCGAAGCCGATTTCGGCTCGCAAACGTTCACGTTCAAGGCCGCCAACGCGAACGGCGCGGCCACGCAGACCGTGACGGCCGTCGTGGCCGCGGGCGCGCCTTCGACGCCGGCTTCGATTTGGGCCAGCGCGACGAACGCGGCGGGCTTCGCCGCCGCCTGGAGCGCCTCGGCGCTGGCGACGGGCTACCGGCTCGACGTCAGCACCGCGCCAACGTTCCAGGTCTTGACCGGCGGCAGCGCCGAGTCGGTCCTGGCCAGCAATGCGGCCACCGACGTCAGCCAGATTTCCGGCGATTGGTCCGGCACCGCGTTGGCTGGGACCAACGGCTACGTCCAGATGCTCCAGGCCACGTCGGAAATCGTCTCGCCGGCGTTTTCGACGGTGGGCTTCACCAACCTGACGGTGGATTTCTGGGCGCGGACCTACAATGGCTCGGCCTGTTCGAACGTCGCGGTTTCGATCTCGACGAACAACGGCGTGGCGTGGGCCACGCTGGGCGTCGTGGCACCCACGAACGGTTCGGCGTGGCTGGCCATGCCGACCCTCGTCGATGTTGCGCATTTGGGTTCCGCCCAGACCCGCATCCGCTGGCAGACGCCGTCCGCCGTCAGCAACGTCGGCGTCGGCGTCAAGACGCTCGTGGTCAAGGGCTGGGGTCCCGCGTCCGCGCCGTCTTTCGTGGCCGGCTGCTCCAATCTGGCCGTGTCCGGCACGAGCCAGGCGGTGTCGGGGTTGGCCGAGTCGACGATCTACTACTTCCGCGTGCGGGCGGAAAACGCCGCCGGCGTCAGCGGCGATTCCGCGACGGCCAGCGCGACGACGCTCGCCAAATCGAGCCAGACCATCGACTTCCCGGCGCTCGGCGCGCAAATCGCGACGAACGTCCTGACGCTGTCGGCGACGGCTTCGAGCGGGCTGGGCGTGACCTTTGCGGTGGGCAACGGCCCGGCGACGATTTCCAACGGCACCACGCTGGTCTTCACGGGCGCGGGCACGGTCGGCATCGTGGCTTCGCAGGCGGGCAACGAATCGTGGAACGCGGCGCCGAACGTCACGAACGTCTTCGCCGTTTCCAAGGCGACCGCCGGCGTGTCGCTGGGCGGCTTGGCGCAGGTCTACGACGGCACTCCCAAGAGCGCGACGGCCACGACGGTGCCGGCGGGCTTGACGATGGAGTTCACCTACGACGGCGGCGCCACCGCGCCCACGGCGGTTGGCAGCTACGCGGTGACCGGTACCGTGAACGATGCCATCTACCAAGGTTCGGCGGCCGGCACGCTGGTCATCACCAACGGAGAACCGCTCACCGCCTTCCAGCTCTGGTTGCGCGACGAACAGAGCCAAAACCTGTCGGACACGAACTTCGCGGAAAGCGCCGACTCCGACGGCGACGGCATGACGACTTACCAGGAATACTTGGCCGACACCGATCCGGACAGCGCCGGCAGCGTGCTCGACGTGACCGGTCAATATTGGACCGTCAGCGCCAGCAACGCGGAAGGCAAGATCCGCTTGAGCTTCCCCGCCAGCACGAACCGCTATTACCAGTTGGTCTATGCCACCAACCTGCCCGGCGCGACCGTCGTGAGCAACTTGGGGTGGGGCGTGCCCGGCATGGCGTTCACGAACAACAGCGGCGGCATCTGGTACGGCCGCATCCGCGCCCTGCTGGCCGCTCCGTAGGTCCGCGCTTCGCGCAAGCCCCGCCGGAAACGGCGGGGTCTTTTTGTCAAACTGATGCGCGCAACCGTCAGGCTTTGGACGGAAGCGCTTGACAGGCGTTTGCGATCGGCGCTGAATGGCCATTCGACAGGAGGCGGGTTTTGCTTCGTCGAAAACGGAGGCAGCATGAAAGCGCGGATGCCGATGCGACGGAAGGGAAGGAATCTCCCGTGGCGGGCTTGAGCTTCGGAAGCGGCGGCGTTGTCGGACGGCGCGACTTCGGCGTCGGCGCGCGCTTGGCGGAATGAACGGGGCCGGCGCGGTTCGGGGACGCATGCAACGGCATTGGGAAGCGCTTAAATCGGCCGCGCTGGACGTGCTGTTCTCCCGCACGTGCGAGGGCTGCGGCGCGGCCATGACCGCGGAACCCGGCGCGCTCTGTTGGGATTGCCGGAGCCAAATCCGGCTCGTGCAGGTGCCGTTTTGCGAGCGCTGCGGCGATCCCATCGCCGGCACGACGAGCGGCCCGTTCGAATGCGCTGGGTGCCGGCGCACGGAACCCGCCTTCGACTGGGCCCGGTCCGCCGTGCGCTACGACGGCGTGGCGAAGGCTTGCATCCGCCGCTTCAAGTACAACGCCGGCATTTGGCTGGAGGATGAATTGACCGATTGGCTCGAGGCGCTGTGGCGCACCTGCCCGGAGTCCGTCGGCGCGATCGAATGCCTCGCCGCCGTGCCTCTGTATCCCAAGCGGCAGCGGGAACGCGGCTACAACCAGTCCGCCCTGCTGGCGGCCGGCCTGGCGCGTCGCATCGGCATTCCCTTCCGGGGCGGCATGTTGCGTCGCGGAAAGTCCACCGGAACCCAAACGCATTTGACAGCCGCCCAGCGCGTCCATAATGTTAAGGGCGTTTTCTCGGCACCTTGGCCCGCACGGGTGCGCGGCGTGCGCGTGGCGCTGGTGGACGACGTGATGACCACTGGGGCGACGGTGAACGAATGCGCGCGGGCTCTCAAAGCGGCCGGTGCCGCCGCGGTGGTGGTTTTGACGGTGGCGCGGGGTTGATGGTCCCCGCGCGAGCAGAAATGGATTTTGGAACATGACGCTGTTTGGAAAAAAGAAGACCGTGAAACGGGTGCGCAAACGGGACATCCCCGACGGCCTGTGGCTGAAGTGCCCCGCTTGCAACGAGATGATCTTCGGCGAAGAGCAGGAAAAAGCCCTGCGCGTGTGCCCGCTGTGCGGCCACCATTTTCCGATGAGCCGCGCCGAGCGCTTGGCCATGCTGGCCGATCCCGGCTCCTTCGTCGAGTGGGACAAGGACGTCTACAGCATCGATTTCCTCGGGTTCGTCGGCGCCGCATCCTATCAGGAAAAACTGGAATCCAATCGCCGCAAGACCGGCGAAGTGGATGCCGTGACCTGCGGTCGCGCGCGCCTGCAAGGCCGCGCCATCGCCCTCGGCGTCATGGATTTCGAGTTCCTCGGCGCCAGCATGGGCTCCGTGGTCGGCGAAAAAATCACCCGCCTGATCGAACGCGGCACGGCGGAAAAACTGCCCGTGATCGTGGTTTGCGCTTCCGGCGGCGCCCGCATGTACGAAGGCATGATGAGCCTCATGCAGATGGCCAAGACCAGCGGCGCGCTGGCGCGCCATGCCGACGCCGGCTTGCCGTACGTCCCCGTCTTGACCCATCCGACCACCGCCGGCGTCATGGCCAGCTTCGCCACGCTCGGCGACGTGATACTCGCCGAACCCGGCGCGCTCATCGGTTTCGCCGGCGCCCGCGTCATCAAGGAAACCATCCAGCAGGATCTGCCGCCGGGTTTCCAGCGGCCCGATTTCCTGCTGCAACACGGCTTGCTCGACCAGATCGTTCCCCGCGGGGAACTCAAGGCCACGCTGGCCCGCCTGCTGGATGCCTTCTGCGGGCCGCTCGTGCCTTCCGAACCGCCGGCCGTGCCCGTTTGAACGCGGGCCGTCCGTCCACCTCTTTGTCGTTGGGATTGCCATGAGCAAAGCCTCTTCCATTCTGGACGCGAAACTGACCTATCTGTACAGCCGGATGGGCGGCAGCGCCGTCAAGCTCGGCCTCGAAACCACGCTGGCGCTCATGCGCGCCATGGACGTCGATCCCCTGAAATTGCCCTGCGTGCACGTCGCCGGCACCAACGGCAAGGGCTCCGTCTCCGCCATGCTGGAATCCGTCCTGCGCGAAGCCGGCGTGCGCACCGCGCTTTACACCAGCCCCCATCTCATCCGCTTCAGCGAACGCATCCGCGTCGCGGGCGCCGTGATCCCCGACGAGGATCTCCTGCGCCTGCTGGACGAAGTCGAACGCGCCGACCAGCGCCAGGCCGCCGAGCCCGGCGGGCGCCGGGGCACCTTCTTCGAGCTGACCACCGCGGTTGCCCTGAAGTGGTTCCTGGAGCAGAAGGTCCAGCTCGCCGTGCTCGAGACCGGCATGGGCGGACGCCTCGACAGCACCAACGTCGTCGTGCCGCAGGTGTCCGTGATCACCGAAATCGGCATGGAGCACACGTCGTTTCTCGGCGCCACGCTCGAAAAGGTCGCGGGCGAAAAGGCCGGCATCATCAAGCCCGGCCGGCCCGTCGTCGTGGGCAAGCAGCGCGCCGCCGTCATGCGGGTCATCGAAGAGAAGGCCCGCGCCGCCGGCGCGCCGCTGGTGCGCGCGGAGGAACGCGCGTCCATCCGGCGCGTTTCGCAGGATCTGGAAGGCCAGGTGCTGGCCATCGAGACCGCCGACGGCCCCTGGGCGCCGCTGCGCCTGCCGCTGCTCGGCGACTTCCAGCTCGCCAACGCGGCGCTCGCCGTCGCGGCCCTCGAATGCCTGCGCGGCGATCTGCAAGTGCCGCTGGGACCGGACGTCGTCCGCGCCGGTCTGGAAAAGACCCGCTGGCCGGGGCGCTGCCAGGTCGTCTCGCGTGATCCGATCTTCCTCGTCGACGTCGCCCACAATCCCGACGCCGCCCAGGCGTTGGCGGCTTTTCTCAAGAAGTTCCGCGGCGGCAAGCCCGTCGCCCTCATCTGCGGCATGTTGTCCGACAAGGACGCGGAAGGTTTCTTCCGCCTGCTGCGGCCCGTGGTGGATGCCTGCGTGCTCGTGCCGCTGGACAGCGAACGCAGCATGCCGATGGAGCGCCTCATGGCGGCCGCGCAAGCCGCCAAGCTGCCCGCTGCCGAAGGCGTGCTGGGCACCGCCGTCAAGAACGCCAAGGTCTGGGCCAAGAAGAACGACGGCATCGTGGTCGCCGCCGGCTCGCTCTATCTCGCGGCCGCCGTCCTCTACGAACTCGGCGTCCAGGTGTGAGCCGTCCATGAAAAGCCATCGCCAGGAACTGTGGATGCACGTGCCCGCGCGCCGCGGCTACGTCAACCTGACCCCCGAAGTGGAGCAGGCCGTGCGCGCCAGCGGCATTCGCGAAGGCCTCTGCCTCGTCAACGCCATGCACATCACCGCCAGCGTCTTCGTCAACGACGACGAAAGCGGCCTGCATCGCGACTTCGAACGCTGGCTCGAAAAGCTCGCGCCGGAAAAACCCCACGCGCAGTACGACCACAACCGCACGGGCGAGGACAACGGCGACGCCCACCTCAAGCGCTCCGTCATGGGCCGCGAAGTTGTCGTGGCGGTCACGAACGGCGCGCTCGACCTCGGCCCCTGGGAACGGATCTTCTACGGCGAATTCGACGGCTTGCGCCGCAAGCGCGTCCTGATCAAGATCATCGGAGAGTGATGAAAAAAGACCGCAAGGAAATCGAAATTCTGGCGCGCGGCGCCTGCGTGCAGGACGGCCAAGTGATCGTGTGTCGGAATCGCAAGCACGGCAACGTCTACCTGCCCGGCGGCCACGTCGATTGGGGCGAGGATTCCAAACGCGCCCTCGCGCGGGAATGGCGCGAAGAACTCGGCGTACCAGGCCGCGTCGGCCGCTTTCTCGGCGTCGTCGAGCAGGTCTACGAAGCCCGCGGCGGCCGCACCTGCGAAATCTCGCTCGTCTTCGAGGTGCGTTGCCCGCGGCTTTCGCCGGCGCGTCCGCCGGCCTCCGCCGAGGACCATCTCGAATTCGAATGGGTGCCGCTGAAGAAGCTGCGGGCCTTCGGCCTGCTGCCCGTCGCAATGGCCCGTTTGGTGCCCGCGTGGTGCGCGCGGCCCGCCGTCGCGGCGGCCCGCTGGACGGGTTTCTCGAAGTGAATCGCCGCGGGCGCCGGTGGCTGGGGGCGGCGCCGGATCCGCGGTTCGCCGATGATGCCGCCCGGCGTCTCCGCGGGGGTTAGGCGCCGCGTTTGATCCGATAGGCCGCCAGCGCCAGCGCGGCGGCGACCATCAGCGCGCCGATCAGCAGCGCGCGGGCGAAACCGTGGGAGCGCGGCACGGCCGGCGCCCGTTCGTTCGCGCCGGGCGCGGCGAGTTCCCACGCGATCGTGGTCGCGCCGCTTTGCAGCGCCGCCCGCAGGGGCGCGAGGTCGAAGGCCGGCGCCGGAACGTCCCGGTTGCCGTAGGCCAGGCGATACGTCGCGCCAGGCTCGCCCTGCCACAGCAGGCGATAGGTCGGCCCGAACGCACGGATGCCGGTGAGCTCGAGCGGCGGATCGTCCGTGTTTTGGATGACCACGCGCAGCCGCTCGACGCGCTGCTCGGGAAAATCGATGACCAGATTGTTTGTGCTGTAGCCGGCCAGTTCGACCTGCGAAATGATCTTGTCGGCGATGCTGCGCCAGCCGGCGCGGTCTTTGATCATGGTGGGTATTTGGATGGTGGCGATGCGGTTGAAGTTGCGGGACGTCGTGGCCAGCTCGATCCTGCTGATCGGCGCGCCGCGCACGTCGAGGACGACGTCCGTGATGCGCTCCCGGCGATTGACGAAGATGGACGTGGCGACGGGTAGCCATTCCTGCAGGACGGGCTCGTCCTTGGCCACGACCGCGACCTCGTGCCAGAAGACCAGTTCGGAAACCCGGAACGACGCTTCGAGCAATTCGCCCGCGAGCGCGGGATCGCGCCCGCTTTCCTGCGCGAGGCGCACGAGCGGCGCGGCGCGCTCCGCGGAAGGATTGGAAATCTCGACGGCGAAATGGCGGCAGGCGTTCGCCGGCAAGGCGATTTCCGTGCGCCGGATGCCCATGAAGCTCGCGTAGTCGAAGATTTCGACTTCGGCGATGGGCCGCCAGAACTGGCCGTCCTCGCTGCCCGACACGCGCACCGTCCGGATGAAATCGCGCAGCGCCGTTCGGATTTCGATGATCGAGGCCGCCGGCGCGCCGGGTTCGAGGTCGTAGCGCGCTTCGATGCGGTTGCCCGGAATTTCGCGGAAATCGAGGGTCTTCGCCGCGACGAGTTGTCGCTCCGTGCGGGCGTGCGTCGAAAACAGCGGTTCGGCGAGGCAGGGGATTTCGCGCGGCGCGCCATCGAACACGCGCAGATCGGGGAAACCGGGACGCGTCGCGGCCATGATCGCGGCATCGAGGGGCACTTCGACGAGGCGCGGCGCGTCGAGGGCCAGGCCCGACAGGTCGCGGCCGAAACGGAAGTCGGCGGGCACGGCGGCGAGGAGGGGCGCCGGCAGCAAGGCGAGAAGGAGGGCGATTCTCTTCATGGCGGGTCCTTTCACGCGGCCAGACTAACAGGAAAAAGCCTGGCCTGTCGAGAAGCGGCCGGCCGCCCGCGCGTTTTCCCGCCGGTTTTGCGGTTTGACGCCGCTCAGGCGCGGGATCGCCGTTAGTGCGGCCGGCCGCAGCGCAGGCATTCGTGCCGGTGCACGCAAAGCGTCGCGCCGCAGCCGGGACACGCCCACTTTTTCTTTTCCTGCGCGACGAATTTCCGGATGCCGAAGGCCCGGATCGCTTCGAGGTTCGCGAGCATGCTCATGCCGTACTTCGTCCGGTAGCGCAGGTCGAGTTGCCGCAATCGCCGGCAGGGGAAAGCCGTGCACTCGCCGCAGAAGCGGTTCGGATGGCCCTGCTCCGTGCAGTTGCGCAGGCGGCATTTCCGGCAGTAGGTCGAACCCGGCGTGCGCTTCAGGTCGTTGCAACCCGGACAGCGGTTCTTTTCCCGCAGATGCCCAATGCATAGCGCGCAGTTCATGCCGCATGGCGCGATCATCCGGGCCTGGATGGGCCGCACGGGAAAATCGGGGTTGGCGCGGGCGCGGCTCATGCGGTCACCGTTTGGATTTCTTCGGCTTGGGCGCGGGCAAGTCGCGCGCCGTGATCCGGATCAATTCGGATATCCATTCGCGATCCTCGAAGGCGTCTTCGATCAGGAAAGAATTTTTTGCCCCGGGATACGCCGGCGCTTCGACGGGCGCGCCGATGAACGCGCGGCCCGCCGCCGTCGGCTTCACGAAGAGCTGGTTGTCGCACACCAGCGCGACGACCTTGCCCCCGCAATAGACCGCGTACTCGCCGAACATCTTCCGGTACGAAATCTCCCCTGCGCCCGCCATCTGGTCCGCCAGAAACTCCATGAATTCCAGGTCCGTCGCCATGGTCCGAATCCTAGCGGAACCGGGACGAAACCAACAGTCGTTTTTAGGCAGGATTTACAGGATTCACAGGATGAAGAACACGCGGGGTTTCCCAGCTCAGGCTTTGGGAGCCATCGGTTTTCGGAAGAAGTTCGCTTTGACCCAGGGCCAGTTCAGGATCACGTGGACGACGGACAGGAAAACGATCAGATAGCCGTTCCCCTCGTGCAGGATCTCGAAGGCATCGGGCGCCCGCATCAGGATCTGGTCCGCGAAGATCCCCGTCAGCATTTGGTTGATCAACAAGACTCCGAGAACGGGATTGAGGATCTTCAGCGCGGCATTCTTCGTCATGGGCGTTTCCTCCGTACGGATTGGAGAATAGCGCGCGGGCGAGAGGAGTGTCACCACGAAACGCGCGAAAGACCCGACCCGTTCCCGATGCGGGGAGTCGCGGATCGAGGCGAGAGGTCTAGAACCGCGGCATGACGAGCCGGAAGAGCATGTCGACCAGGGTTTCACGTTGGTCCTTCCGTTCGAGGACGAACGCAGTTAGCAGATTGGTGCGGAGGACCGAGGTCTCGCCCGCAAGCAGTTCCATGTCCATCTCCACTCGAACCGTCGCGCCAGGTTCCCGCGCGCTTTCCGGAATTTCGGTTCGAATGGGATAGTAATACACGTATCGCGGCTTGATTCCAGGGTATTGGTCGTCGAACGCCGCTTCATCGAGATACGGCTCGAAATGCTGGTCCCGGCCATCCAGTTCGTTGTCGTCGTGCGCGAAAACGAACTCCACCCGGTTCGTTTCGTTGATCCACATCGCCATTTCATTGACTCGGCATGTGTCGATCGCGGGATCAAACAAGAAGACGTTGATGCGCGGCCTAACGTCCGGGCGATCCCATCTCAGTCGCGCCGAATTATCTGCGATATCGTCCGCAAAGCCCATTCCCATGACGACTTTGGCGTTGGGCAGTTCATATACGGTTTCGCTCGGGAGGTAGTGGTCCGCGCGATAAATTTTCCCCGTACAACCAACCAGCGCCACGCATGCGGCCGCAAGGACAAGGGCCCGCTTGAACGGTGTCACGCAACAGATCATGGCGAATCGAACTTTACGGTGGCCTTGTCCGGGACGGAGTGATTATTCCAGAGTGCTGCCGATTTCCCGGGCCCGGTAGAAGCGCGGAATGGAGTTGTCCGGGGGCTCCTCAATGCCCATGACGCCACCATTGCCGGTGATCTCGTCGCCGAGATCCGTCCAGATCCCTTGATCGAGATTGGTGCAGAATTCAACGGCATAGACGGCGCCCGGGAAGGTCTGGAAAGAAAAGACGATCTGGTCCTGGCAGGACAAGGCAAGGGGCGGCGCGCAGGTAATGTCGCGGGGAACGATCTGGGCGTCGCCGATTAGCGCTCCATGCAATCCGTTTGTCGTGGCATCCCGAGCAGTCTGGTCGTCGAAATTCCAGTAAGCCGCGAGATTGGATTCGGTCCCGGAAGGCTTCACGTAAGAATTCGAAGCCACTTGCCAAGAGGTGAAAGCGCCATCCCACACCTGGGCTTCATCCATGAATCCCGGAAAAATGTTGCCCGGCGTCGGTTCGGTGGCGGTTGGCGTGGAATTGTGCGCGCCGAGAGTGGTGCTTCCCCAAGAGATCTCCGCTGCGGATTCTTCGCTGACGAATAGGGAATTCGCGATTCTACGATCCACGAACAAGGTCGCCATGCCGGAGACGTGATCGAAGGTGGCGGCGACGTGGTGCCATTTGTCGGTGCCGAGCGGAGCGTCCGCACGGACCGTGTAGCGGTTGGCGCCCAAGCTGTCGAATTGGAAGAAGGGTCGGTTGTTGGCATCCAGGCCCAGCGCGAATTTCAGCAAGGTTTGAGAGCCGAATCGCAGGCCGCGCTCCATCGCCACCTGATCCGAACTCGCCGAATTCTGCGCGGGACGCATACGGGCGGAGACGGTGAAATCACGAAGGCGCCCGACATAGGAATTAGTGGGCGTGACCATGGCCGAATCCCCCCCGGGGAGTTGGAGACAGTAATTCGTATCGGCCCGCGAGACGGCGGCGCCGGCGAGGATGAATGCGGCCAGAATCCTGAAGTGCTTCATGGATGATCTCCGTAAGGGGGGGGCGATCAAGTTTAGATGCGCCAAACTTATATCATAATGTTGAAAATGAACGGGAATATTTTGTGCGGGGATGGTGCGGTAGCGGGGCGTCGCCGCATGGACAGTGCCATTGCACCGACGCGGAAACTCGCGGCTCGAGACAAGGCAAATATTCAGGGCCGGAGCGGAATGGATCCGAGGGAGTGCGGCGATGCGGCGGGTCATTTCGCCGAGGCGTCTCTGCATACGGACAGCAAACGGGGAGTGAAAGGACTGTAGCCGGAAATTTCGCAAAATTGGCCTAAAAACAGACAAAATCGACATTGTCAGTCTCGTTTTTCCGGTTTCGGGGCGATTTTCAGGGGATTCATGGCTCCAAAACGGAAAAATCGGGCATAATTTTCGCGTATTTCGCGAATTTCGTGGTTTATCTCATTTCGGGGGTGGCGGTTGGGGCGCAACTTGGCTGAAAACTTGACAGGGCGGGGGGGGGCGGCTAGGCTCCGCCCGCAAGTGAAGCGTTTTTGTCGGCGGGTTTCGCCGATTTTCACGGAGGAGGGTGCGATGCGCGTGATCCAAAAATCACTGACGTTCGACGACGTGCTGCTGGTGCCGGCCCATTCGAACGTGCTGCCGCGGGAGGCGAATCTCGCCGCGCGGCTGACGCGGAGCGTTTTGCTCAACATCCCGGTGGCGTCGTCGGCCATGGATACGGTGACGGAGGCGCGGCTGGCGATCGCGCTGGCGCAGGAGGGCGGCATCGGCATCATCCACAAGAATCTGAGCGCCGAGCGCCAGGCGGCGGAGGTCGGCCGCGTGAAGCGGTTCGAATCGGGCGTGCTGAAGGATCCGCTGAGCGTGCCGCCGTCGATGTCGCTGGGCGAAGTCGTCGCGCTCGTGAAGCAGCGCGGATTTTCGAGCCTGCCGGTGGTGTCGAACGGCCGCGTGGTGGGAATCGTCACCAATCGCGATGTCCGCTTCGAGACGGATTGGGAGCAGCCGGTGTCGGCGGTGATGACGCCGCGGGAACGGCTGGTGACGGTGCGCGAAGGCGCGGGACTGGACGTGGCGCGCGAGCTGATGCGGCGCCACCGCATCAGCCGCGTGGTGGTACTGGGACCGCACGACGAACTGAAAGGCCTGATCACCGTGACGGACATGCTGAAGTCCACGACGCATCCGCTGGCGGCGAAGGACGGCCACGGCTGCCTGCGCGTCGGCGCGGCGGTGGGCACGGGCGCCGGCACCGAGGCGCGCGTGGAGGCGCTGGTGGCGGCGGGCGCGGACGTGCTGGTGGTGGATACGGCGCACGGACACGCGCAGGGTGTGCTCGACCGCGTGGCGTGGGTCAAAAAGCATTTTCCGGAGACGCAGGTCGTCGGCGGCAACATCGCGACGGGCGCAGGGGCGAAGGCGCTGGCGGACGCCGGCGCGGACGCGGTGAAGGTCGGCATTGGTCCCGGCTCGATCTGCACGACGCGGATCGTGGCGGGCGTGGGCGTGCCGCAGATCTCGGCGATCGACGACGTGGCGCGGGCGCTGGACGGCACAGGCGTGCCGCTGATCGCCGACGGCGGCATCCGCTTCGCGGGCGACGTTGCCAAGGCGATCGCGGCGGGCGCAAATACGGTGATGCTCGGCGGGTTGTTCGCCGGCACCGAGGAAGCGCCGGGCGAGACGGTGCTGTTCCAAGGGCGGTCGTACAAATCGTATCGCGGCATGGGCTCGCTGGGCGCGATGCAGCAGGGCTCGGCGGATCGCTACTTCCAGGAAACGAACGGCGGCGGCGCAGAAAAGCTGGTGCCGGAGGGCATCGAAGGCCGCGTGCCGTACAAGGGGCCGGTGGCGGGCGTGGTGCACCAGTTGATGGGCGGGCTGCGGGCGGCGATGGGTTATACCGGCTGCGCCAGCATCGAGGAAATGCGCCAAAAAGCGGAATTCGTCCAAATCACCGCGGCCGGCATGCGGGAGTCGCACGTGCACGACGTGCAGATCACCAAGGAAGCGCCGAACTACCAATTGGGCTGATGGGGCAACGGGTTAGAGCGGACGGCAAAAGATTTTTTGGAAGAGGGGCTTGACGGGTGACGAGCGGACGGATACTTTGGCGCCCAGGTAAAGCGTTTTATCTTCCGGCGCCGAAAACGGCCGGCCGGCGGATGAGGCAAACTCACGTTTCCGAAGCGATGGCAAGGAGCGCATGATGGCAGCGGCACCGACAGGCGTGGATTTGGGTCTCGGGGATCGATGTTCCCGACGGGCCTTTCATTGGGCGGAGCGTAGCTTTGAGGCCCGCCGGGGCCAAACGGGCTTCCCGCTGTTCGGCGGCGCCGGCTCGTTCTCCAATTGGATGGATTACGGCCCGCTCCAGATCGCGATGACCTGCGACGGCATCGGCACCAAGGCGGAAATCGCCGAACGCACGGGCATCTATTCCACGCTGGGCTACGACCTCGTCGCCATGGTGGCGGACGACCTTGTCGCCAACGGCATCGAGCCGATCAATCTCGTCAACGTCCTCGACGTCGACAAGCCCGACGAGGAAATCGTCGATCAACTGATGCAGGGCTTGCACGCGGCGGCGACCGAATGCGGCATCGCCGTCGTCGGCGGCGAAATCGCCGAGCTGGGCGGCCGCATCGGCGGCTGGGGTTCCCGGATGCACTTCAACTGGTGCGCGACCGCCATCGGCGTGCCGCGCAACGGCTGCGCGCCGATCGACGGCGGCCAGATCCGCACCGGCGACGTCGTCGTCGCGCTCCGCGGCGCCGGCTTCCGCAGCAACGGCTTTTCGCTCGTGCGAGCGATCCTGGAGGAAGCCTACGGGCCGTCGTGGCACGAGGTGCCCTCCGTCGACGGACGGAGTTGGGGCCAAGTGGCTCTGACTCCGTCTTTTTTATTCACTCCGTCGATCCTCGCGCTGATCGATGCCGGCGTGCCGCTGCGCGGGGTGGGGCACGTCACCGGCGGCGGCATTCCGAGCAAGTTCGGGCGCGTGCTGAAGAAATCCGGCCTCGGCGCGCGGCTGGACGGGCTGTTCCCGCCGGAAGCCGCCGTTTGCAAGCTGATGGAGCTGGGCCGAGTGGATTTCGAGACCGCCTACCGCCAGTGGAACATGAACAATCCCATGCTGCTGGTGGTCCCGCCGGAGGCCGTCGCGCAAACCCTTTCGATTCTCCAGGCGCGCGGCGTGGCCGCGCAAACGGCCGGCGAAATCGCGCCGGGCCCCATCGTCATCCAAGGAGTGCCCTTCGCGCCATGATCGCCCTGCACCATATTGCCTGCACTTGGAACCCGGAATTGCCCGATGCGCGCTGCGCATCGCTGCGGCGACGGGCGGATCGTCACCTCGGTTTGCGCCTGAATGGGCTCCGGCACGTTTCCGTCTACGCGGTGCGCGCGGCGCTCGACGTCGCCCAGTTGGAACGCCTGGCTCGCGAAGGCCTGAGCGACGCCGTGGCGCAGCGGGTCGGCCTCGACCGCCTCCCGGACGGCTGCGCCGGGTTCGCGTCGTTCGTCCTCGTCGGCAAGCTGCCGGGCACGACGGACGACGAAGGCCTCTCCGCCCAGCGCACGCTGCACGACCTGCTGGGCGTGCCGTTTGCGCCGGCGCCGCAGGAAATCTTTTCGAGCGATCTCTGGCTGTTCGAAGACGCCTTGGACGCCGCGACGCTGCGGCGCCTGGCGGAAGAAGAACTGGGCAATCCGCTGGTGAACCAATTCGCGTACGGCCCGTTTGCGGAATTCGCTTGGCCGGTGCCCGAAGCGGAATCGACCACCGCGCCGATCGTGGAGACGGTTTCGCTCGAGGTCACCGACGACGCGCTGGACGCGCTGTCGAAGCAGCGCTTGCTTTCGCTGGATCGGGCGGAGATGAAGGCGGTGCAGGCGCATTTCCGCGATCCGCAGGTCCAGGCACGCCGTCGCGCGGCCGGCCTGCCGGCGGAACCAACGGACGCCGAACTGGAAATCGTGGCGCAGACCTGGTCCGAGCACTGCAAGCACAAGGAATTCAACGCCCTGATCCATTTCGTGGACCGGGAAACCGGCCGCGAGGAAACGATCGATTCGCTGTTCAAGACCTACATCCGCGCCAGCACGGAAGACGTCGCGCGGCGCCTGGAAGCGGCCGGCAACAACTGGCTGGTGAAGGTGTTCAGCGACAACGCGGGCGTGGTGCGGGTGGACCGGGACCGGCTGTTCGTGTTCAAGGTGGAAACGCACAATTCGCCGTCGGCGCTGGATCCGTTCGGCGGCGCCATCACGGGCATTCTGGGCAACAACCGCGATCCGCTTGGCACGGGCCGGGGCGGCGCGACGCTGCTGTTCAACACCGACGTCCTGTGCTTTGGCCCGCCGAACTACGCCGCGCCGCTGTTGCCGGGCCAGCTCCATCCGCGCCGCGTCTTCGCGGGCGTGCGGCAAGGCATCGAGGAGGGTGGCAACAAGTCGGGCGTGCCGACGATCAACGGCGCCATCGCCTTCGATCCGCGCTACGCGGGCAAACCGCTGGTCTATTGCGGCACCGGCGGCATTCTGCAAGACAACTACGGCGGCAAGCCGGCGTGGGAAAAGGAAATCGCGCCGGGCGATCTCGTGGTGCTGGCCGGCGGGCGCACGGGCAAGGACGGCATCCACGGCGCAACGTTTTCCTCGCTGGGCCTCGACAAGCATTCGCCGCGCAGCGCGGTGCAGATCGGCAGCCCCATCACGCAGAAAATGCTCTCCGATTTCCTCGAAGTCGCTTGCCGGCGCGGCTGGGTCAAGTGCGCGACCGACGACGGCGCCGGCGGTCTGTCGTCGTCCATCGGCGAACTCGCGCCGCTGTCCGGCGGCGCGGAAATCTGGCTCGAAAAAGTGCCGCTCAAATATCCGGGCCTGCAGCCGTGGGAAATCTTCCTGTCCGAATCGCAGGAGCGCATGACGCTAGTGGTTACGGAAGAAGCGGCGCCGGCGCTGGCCGAACTGGCCAAGCTCTACGAGGTGGAAGCCACGGTCATCGGCAAGTTCACGGCCACGGGCCTTCTCGAGGTGTCGCACGCCGGGCGCCCGGTCGCGCAGCTCGATCTCGGGTTCCTGCACGACGGCGTGCCGCGCAAGCGGCTCGAGGCCGAATGGACGCGTCCGGTCGCGCCGGAGCCGGCGATTCCGGAAAACCTCGACCACGCCGACGTCTTGAAGCGCCTGCTGGCGAGCGACAACGTCTGCTCGCGCGAGGCGGTGATCCGCCAGTACGATCACGAGGTCAAGGGCCGCACGGTGATCAAGCCGCTGATGGGCCCCGCGGGCATCGCCCCGCAAGACGCGGGCGTGATCCGGTTGGGTTTTGACGATTGGCGCGGCATTGCGGTGGCCTGCGGCCTCGCGCCGCGCGTCGGCGATCTCGACGCCTATGCCTCCTCCGCGTGCGCCTTCGACGAGGCCGTGCGGCAGATCGTTTCCGTGGGCGGGCAGCTGCCCGAGCCCGGCCAACTGGGCGAATCGACGTTCTGGTGCGCCAACGACAACTTCTGCGTGCCGGATTCGGTCTACGACGCCGAAACCAATCCCGACGGCAAGTACAAGCTGGCGCAGCTCGTGCGCATGTGCCAGGCGCTGGCCGACCTGGCGCGCGCCTACCATGTGCCGATGACGTCCGGCAAGGACAGCATGAAGAACGACTTTCGCGCCGCCGGACAAAAGATTTCCGTGCCGCCCACGGTGCTCTATTCCGTGGCCGCGGCGATCCCCGACGTGCGGAAAATGGTCACGAGCGAAATCAAGGAAGCCGGAGACGCGATCTATCTGCTCGGCCAGACCCGCGACGAACCAGGCGCTTCCGAATTCCAGCGCCTGTTCGGCGCGCCGGGCGGCCGTGCACCGACCGTGCGGCCGGAAGAAGCGCTGCCGCTGTATTACCGGACGATGGCCGCGCACCGCGCAGGGCTGATCCGGTCGAGCCACGATCTGTCCGACGGCGGCCTCGCGGTGGCCTTGGCCGAGATCGCGTTCGGCACAGGGCTGGGGCTGGCGATCGATCTCGCTCCCGTCGCGGAATCCATTGCCGGCGGCGGCGCGCCGGACGCGCCGCGCCGGCGGCTCGCGGCGCTGTACTCCGAATCGCCGTCGCGGTTCGTCGTCGCGGTTAAGTCGGAACATCGCGCGCGGTTCGAAGAGCTCATGGGCGGCGACGCGACGTGGATCGGCGAAACGACCGCGGAATCGCGGTTGCGCGTTTCCGACGACGGGCGCCGGCTGGTGGATTGCCCCGTCGCCGAACTGGAGCAAGCGTGGCGGAAGGAGCTGCTGGCGTGAAAGCGGTGCGCGCATTGGTTCTGACGGGCTTCGGCATCAACTGCCAGGACGAGATCGCGGCGGCCTACCGCCTCGCCGGGGCGGAAGCCGACGTCGTCCATTTCAACGAATGGCTGGCCGGGACGGTTTCGCTGCGCGGCTACGACGTGCTCAATTTTCCGGGCGGGTTTTCCTTCGGCGACGACTTGGGCGCGGGCAAGGCGCTGGCGAACAAGATGCGCTTTTGCCGGCTGGCCGGCGGCCGGACGCTGCTGGACGAAATCGCGGCGCATCTGGCCGGCGGCGGCTTCGTGCTGGGGGTTTGCAACGGCTTCCAGATCCTGGTGAAGACCGGCCTGCTACCGAACATCGGCGGGCACTTCGAGCAAGAGGTTTCCCTGATCGTGAACGACAGCGGCAAATTCGAAGACCGCTGGTGCCATTGCCGCGCCGAACGGCCGGCGTTGTCGCCGTTCCTGAAGGACGTCGACGTGATCGCGCTGCCGGTGCGCCACAAGGAAGGCAAGCTGGTGGTCCGCGACGACGCGATCCGCGCCGCGATCCGGGATCGACACCTCTGCGCGTTGCGCTACTGCGATGCGGCGGGGACGATCGCGACGGACTATCCCGCATTGCCCAACGGCGCCGAAATGTCCTGCGCCGCGTTGACCGATCCGACCGGCCGCGTGCTGGGCCTGATGCCGCATCCCGAGGCCTATCTGTCGATCTACAACCACCCCGACTGGGCCCGGCGCCGCGAGGCGGCGGGCGGAAACGAGGAAGGGGAGGGCCTGCGCCTCTTCCGCA
>Ga0209098_1001141_pt1 | contig 26272 bp, 25 predicted proteins | sample AD_JPNHW1_MetaG_FD_184429 | JGI IMG/M metagenome (GOLD analysis project Ga0209098, IMG submission 184429) | Active sludge microbial communities of municipal wastewater-treating anaerobic digesters from Japan - AD_JPNHW1_MetaG (SPAdes) (version 2) | ecosystem: Engineered > Bioreactor > Anaerobic...
GACCATTCGCAAGTCTTTTTTTATCTCCACCCTGCGCGGTGGCTGGTGCCGCCGGGGCCTGCGGTGGGGTCAGGGGGCGCCTGGGTTGCACATGTGCAGCGGCCGGCGCTGCCGGGGCCTGCGGTGAGATCCGGATCAGGTTTCACTGTAGCGGACGGAAAACTCGTCGTTTTCAGCGACCTCCACCTCGACGATCCCGGCCTTGGCCGGCAGGTTATTCTTCATCCACTCAAAAATATAGCGGGCGAGGTTTTCGGAGGTCGGATTCATGGTGTCGAAGGGCGCGACCTCATTGATCAGGCGATGGTCGAACACCTGCAAACACTCCTCGAGCAGCGTCTTGAAGACCATCAGGTCGAGGACCATGCCGAGTTTGTCGAGTTCAGCGCCGGCGATGGTGGCGCGAACCTGCCAGTTATGGCCGTGCAGGCGCTCACAAGCGCCGGGATAATAGTCGAGGCGATGGGCGGCGGAGAATTGCGCCCTGGCGACCAGCTTGTACATGCGGTTCCTCCAGTCAAGGGATGCGCCGGCCAGATTGGCCGGCGTGATTGCATCCTGTAACCATGGCGGGCGGGAAAATATTCGCCCGCGACCGCCTAATCCGGCATCTCCGCAGCATGCTGCTGCACTTTGCGCACCGCCGCGGCGATCTCCTGCATATCCTCTTCGCTGCCGAGGAGGATGCTCTGCGTGAACCAAATCCCCTCCTCGTAACAGGCCTTTTCACTTTCGGGGCAATAGTTTCCGGTATAATCGACCGGCAGATCGACCTTTTTGCCGCGCGGGCCGAAGCTCTTGTTCACAAAGACCGGCTGTTTGTAGAGCGGAATCGAATAGCCAGGACTGGTCGGGATGCCCTCCTTGCGCATGGCATTGATAAAGGCGCCCTTGGACTTGCCGGCGAAGGCGGATTTGTCGTAGCGGAAAATGTAAAGATGGCAGGAGTGACTGGTCACCTCCTTCTGCATCGCCAGGGGCGAGATTCCGGGAATATCGCTCAGCAGCTCGTTGAGGAGGTCGAGATTGGCGCGGCGGATCGCCTTGAGCTCCTCATAGCGGCCGAATTGGGCGAGGAGGACGGCGGACTGGAACTCGGTGATGCGATAGTTCCCTCCGAAATAAAAATGCTCGTACCAGAGCCCGTCCTCGCTGCGGCCGCAGTTATGGTGGGACCGGGCAAACTTGGCAACGACATCGTCGTTGGTGAGGATGATGCCGCCCTCGCCGCAGTTGACATTCTTCGAGGACTGGAAGGAGAAGCAGCCGGCGGCGCCGATCGCCCCGACCGGACGGCCGTTCCAGGCGGAGCCCCAGGCCTGGGCGGCATCCTCGATGACCACCAGATTATGCCGGGCCGCGATCGCCATGATGGCATCCATGTCCGCCGGACGCCCGGCGAAATGGACCGGCATGATGGCCTTCGTGCGCGGGGTGATGGCGGCCTCGATCAGTTTGGGATCCATATTGTAGGTATCGCGATCGATATCGACGAAAATGGGGATGGCCCCGGCTTCAACGGCAGCGCTGGCCGTGGCGATGAAGGTATAGGCGGGAACGATAACCTCGTCGCCCACGTCGATATCAGCCGCTGTCAGCGCGACGCGCAGGGCGGTGGTGCCGCTGTTCAGGGCGATCCCGTGTTTGGCGGCATGCGCCGCGGCGAACTGCTGCTCAAAGGTTTCGCTCTCCTTGCCGGCCAGACGCCCCCATTTGCCGCTCTTGATGACCCGGGTCAATCCTTCGATTTCCTCATCGCCCCAGACGGGCCAGACCGGGAACGCCGCCGTGCGCACGGGGGTCCCGCCGTTGATTGCCAATGCCATGACTTGCCTCCTGTGGTAGTGCTGAACAGAGTTGATCTTGCACGGCTGTGCCGGACTCAATCCAGGAGCCGCGGAAAATACCAGGCGAGCTGCTCCTGCAGCTGCCCGGCATCCTCAAAATGGATCGCATGCATTCCCATGGCCTGCGCCGCCGCGGTATTGGCGGCCAGGTCGTCGATGAAAAGGGCCTCCGGCGGCGCCACCTCCAGCCGTTGCAAGGCATACTGGAAGATGCCCGGATCGGGCTTGAGAGCGCGGGCACTGAAAGAGGTAACCGGCTGTTCAAAGATACTGAAAACGGGATAGCGTGCAACGATGTAGCCGTAATGCAGCGGGTCGGTATTGCTGATGATCGAAAGACGTGTCACCGGCCGCAGCCGCTGCGCCAGCCCGGCAACCGCTTCATTGAGGGAAAAGATATCCGTATAGATTTCATGGAATCGGCTCCACTCCAGATCGACCTGGAGATGGCGGATGAGGCGGCGATGGAATTCGCCACCATCGATCGCCCCGCTGTCGAGGAGCTGCGAGTCGGGCCGCAGCGCCTCGAGCCGGCCGGGCAGTTCCGCAGCGGCAATGCCGGTCTCCCGGGCCAGTGCCGCGACGAAGCGGTCGAAGCGCACCTCTACCAGAACCCCGCCCAGATCGAAAAAAGTGGCACGAATCCGTGTGTTCGGAGAGGCTCCCCTCATCGGGCCTCCGGGGCGATGCGCACCTTCATGCCGGCAGCAGCTCTTTGGCCAGGTCGACCGCGCTGGCGGCATCGGTGGCGAAGCCGTCGGCGCTGATCTCATCGGCATATTGCCGGGTCACCGGCGCGCCGCCGATCACCACCTTGACCTGATCGCGGACGCCGGCGGCCTGCATCGCCGCGATGGTGTCCTTCATATTGAGCATCGTCGTGGTCAGCAGCGCAGAAAGCCCGACGATCTGGGGCTGATGTTCCTTGACCGCGGCAATGAATTTGTCCGCTGCGACGTCGACGCCGAGATCGATCACCTCAAAGCCCGCCCCCTCCAGCATCATCGAGACCAGATTTTTACCGATATCGTGGAGATCGCCCTTGACCGTGCCGATCACGAACCGGCCGATCGGCTTGATCCCGGTCTCCACCAGTTTGGGGCGCAGGATCTTGATGCCGGCTTTCATGGCGCGCGCGGCAATGAGCATCTCGGGCACATAGAATTCGTTGTTGCGGAATTTGATCCCGACCACATCCATGGCGGCGATCAACCCCTTGTTCAGCACCTCTTCCGGCGCCACGCCTTCTGCCAGGGCGGCCTGGGTGTATTCCTCCACTTTTGCAGCGTTCCCCGCGATCACATTTTCAGCCAGCATTTCGAGAACCGACATGTCTACCTCCGGAAAGAATGAACCTGGCCTCTTCAGGACCAGTACTCCCTTTTGAATCGCTCAAAATCGGTGATGATGACACGATGTCCATCCCGTTCGATCAGCTTCTTGCTTTCAAAGACGGCCATCACCCTTGAAATGGTCTCGCGGGCGGTTCCGGCCATGTTGGCCAGATCCTGCTGCACCGGCAGCTTGGCGATGATCATGCTGGGGCCGCGCATATAGCCGGTCTGCTCGGCGACATGGATGAGGGTCGATCCGACCCGTCCCACCGCATCCTGCAGGGTGAGATTCTCGATCATCATGTCGGCCTTGCGGATGCGGTCCGCCAGGACGCGCAGCATCTCGAGCCCGATCGAGGGGAAGCGTTCGAGCAGAAGGTGGAAATCGTTGCGCCGCAGGGTGAGCAGTTCGGATTCTTCCATAGCGATGACTGAGGCCGAGCGTCCCTTGCCGTCGAGAATGGCCAGTTCGCCGAAGAAATCGCCCGCCTTGAGCATGGTGATAATCACTTCGCGCCCCTCATCGCTCTGCCGCGTGATCTTGACCGTGCCGCGCAGGATAATGAAGAGGGTTTGCCCGACCTCCTCCTCGACCAGGATAACCTGCTCTTTGTGGCAATCCTTGTGGAGGCAGCGGTCCGCCACCTGTTCGACATCTGCATCGCTCATTTTGGCGAACAGCGGCACACGTTTGAGCAGCCGGATGACTCGTTCCTCTGCCATAGCGTACTCCTCTTGTCTTGTCAGATACGGCACCGTCTTCTGGACGGCGCCAGGGGGTGCGGCAGACCGGGTTAGCCGCGGCGGTTGATCAGACCGAAGCCCCGGGGTGCAATAGACCGGATTGGCTGCGGCGGTTGCTCAGGCCGAAACCCAGAGGTGCGGCAGACCGGATTGGCTGCGGCGGTTGATCAGGCTGGTGCCTGCGGCGGGTGTGCGCTCGAGCCGCCGTGCCGCGCCGCCGCCCGGGCGTAAAGCGCAGCGAGCCCGCGCAGCATGGCCGCGCGGGTGAATTTCTCCTCAACGGTCGCCAGCGCCCGGGCGCCAAGGGCAGCGCGCAAGGTGGGATCGGCAACCAGGCGCTCGACCTGCCGCGTTAAATCCGGCGCATTCTGCGGTTCGAAGAGCAGGCCGTTCTCCTCCTCCACAACGATATCCAGCACGCCATCGCAGCGGGTTGAAATCACCGGACGGGCCACCGCCATGGCCTCGATAAGCACCAGACCGAAGGCTTCGGCGCGCGAGGGAAAGGCGAAAATGTCCATAGCGGCCAGTACGGCCGGCACGTCGCTGCGGAAGCCGGGCATCAGAACCGCCGTTTCCAGGCCGAGGCTGCGGCGGCGCGCGAGTATTTCATCGGCGCGCGCCTCCTCGCCGCGGGTGGGTTCGCCGACGATGACAAAACGCACCTCGGGATGGCGGTCATGCACCGCCGCCGCCATCTCGAGAAATTCCAGGTGGCCTTTGCCGGGCTGCAACCGGCCGATCGTCCCGATCAGCAGCTCCTCCTCCCGCAGGCCCCATTCGCGGCGCACCCGCGCGCGCGCCGACGCATCGAAACGGAAAGTGCCGGTGTCGATGCCGTGATGCAGAATGCTGACGCGGTCGGGCGGGACCGGATGGGTCGCGAGGAGATTCTCCTCGATGACCCGGGAGATGGCAATGACCTCATCGACACGGCCATAGATCCAGCGGTGCAGGGGATCGCGTTTGGGACGCGCCGTGCCGATGTGCTTGATGAACACCAGCGGCCAGCCCCCGGCGCAACGGACGGCTGGAGTAATGATCCAGAGATCCCGCGCATAGTGCGCATGCACCAGATCGACCCCCCGCTGCCGCAGCTGCCGGCGCAGCCGCAGAACCGCCACAAGATCCAGGTAGCCAGCCGGCGCAAAAGGCAGCGTCGGCACCCCCCGGCGCCGGGCCTCGGTCTCGAGCGGCGAACCCGGGGCACACCAGATCTCCACCGTATGCCCCTCCTCCGCCAGCCAGCTGGAAAGGACCGCAACATGCATCTCCAGCCCGCCCCAGGCCCGGGAAGAACAGATTTGCGCAATATGCAGGGGCTGATCCGGCATCGCCTGATTCCGTCAACCGCGGAAGAGCTGGTGACGCTCGATATAACGCTCCACCGCCGCGGGCACGAGATAGCGGATCGAGCGGCCTTCCCGGACGCGCCGGCGGATATCGGTCGAGGAGAGATGCATCAGCGGGGTGTCCACCCGGAGCACATCCGGGAAACAGGCCGGAATGCGGCCGCAGTAATCGCTCTCCGGCCGGTCGGCCACCACGACGCGGCAGAGACGGCTGATCTCCTCCGGCTCGCGCCAGCGCGACAGGTCGGCGAGATTGTCGCCGCCGATCACCAGCAGCAGATCAACGCGTTCGAGCCGATAACGCTCCCGGAGAAGGCGGAGCGTCTCCACGGTAAAGGACTTGCCGCCGCGCTGCAGTTCGAGATCGCTGACCCGGAAACGGCGATTTCCGGCGATCGCCAGCCGCACCATCGCCAGACGATGGGCTGCCTCGATCATCTGATCGTCCGGCTTGAGCGCCGGCACCGAGCAGGGCATGAAGAGCACCTGCTCCACCTCCAGGGAATCCGCCACCCGCTCGGCGATGATCAGATGAGCATAATGGACCGGATTGAATGAGCCGCCGAAAAGCGCCAGTTTCAATGGCTTGCGCCCCACCTCAAGGCTTCCCCGTAGCGTTTGCCGCATTCTTGCCCGCGGCCTGCAGGGCGGCCAGCCGCTGCTTCGCCTTGTTCACCAGGGCGTGATCCGGGTATTTGTCGATGACACGCTGGTAGGCATCCAGCGCCTCAGCGGTTTTGCCGATATGACGGTAGCACTCGCCGATATAGTATTGCGCCATGGGGCTGAATTTCGAATCGTAATGCTGGTCGAGGATGATATTGTAATAGACGATGGCTGCTTCGTAGTAAGCGAGGCGGTAATATTGCTCCGCGGCGGCATAGACCTTTTGCGCCAGCTTGTTGCGGCACTCGTCGAGCTTGGCCTGCACCTGCTTGACCAGATCGCTGCGATGGTATTCCTCGAGGAATTCCTGAAATTCGCGGATGGCCTTGTTGGTATACTCCTGATCGAGAGAATACTTGGGGGAAAGTTTGAAATAGCTCATGCCCAGCTTGAATTTGGCGTCATCCACCCATTCCGAGTTGGGATAGACCTTGAGCAGGCGTTCATACTCGCTGCCGGCCAGGATGTATTCCTTCATACCGTAATGGCATTCGCCGAGATAAAACTGCGCCTTGTCAGCGAGATTGCTGTTGCTGTAGCTGAGTGTGATGATGCGGAACTGGTTTTTGGCCTCGTAATAATCCCTTTTCTGATACAGCTGCATGGCGGCGGCCATGCGCTCCTCCAGGGTCATATTGGCGCTGAGCTTGGCATTGCTGCAGCCGATGCTGCTGGACAAAACGAGTGCAGCAAGGGCGGCGATAACCGTTTTGGCGGCGTAGTTCATAGGTTTCCTGTTCAGTTACTGCGGAAAGAATAAAAGAGATAAATGATCCCCCCGGTGATGGCGGTGAGGACCAGGGGTTCGAGCAGCCGTTTCAGGCGCGAAGGTGGTGTGCGCGCACCTGCGGTAAACGGATATTTCTGGTCCTCGAGGGCCGCCAGCTGCCGGGTGGCGACCGTATCGCTGCGGATCTGCTCCAGTTCGCGTGAGAAGATCAGCTCCCCCGCCGCATTCTGGTATTTGACATAGAGCCGTGCGGTCGCCCGGCGAATCGTACGATTCCCGCCGGCGGCCGGCTGCGCATAAGCGATGCTGAGCTCCAGGGGGGCATAAAAGAGCAGCGGCCATTCCAGTGCAGCGGCATCGACGCGGCGCAGGCGCAGGGCGCGTTTGCTGCCGAGCTCGTTATAAAGGGCTTGCTCGAAAAGCCATTCCCATGCGGCGGATTCTTTGGGGGCGGCGTAATTCAACCGGGCGGAATCCGCAAGGGTGATCGGACGCGCGGCCTCGTCGGCGACAGCGTGAAGGGTGCTGCTCAGCAGCTCCAGATTGGCGGGCGGCGTCTGGGCGGCGAGCCATCCGGCCCAGAGCAGCAAGTAAAGTGCCGGCACACCATGTATAACCATCTTGTTCGTAAGGAGTTCCCTGTAAAAATCGCGGCGGTGCGCAGCGGTATCCTCGCCCCAGCGCGCCGGCCCTGGTGGCGCACGTCAAAGCCCATGATAAAAATCGCGCCGGTGCGCAGAGGCATCATCGCCCCGAGAGGCGGGCCTCTGCTGATACGTTACGCACAACGCGGGAAAGAATCAAGTTATTTTGCAGCGCGCCGGCGCGCGGCCTCCGCAACCACGATGCCCGCAACGGCGACGAACCCGCAAAGCCAGGCGAACCAGTCCCCGCGGCGGGTATAGAGGGTGGTGCGCCGGTAAACATTCAGGGTGCTGCAGAGACTCGCTTGCTGAAAAAGAGCGCTGCGCTGCGTGACGCGCCCGAAGGCATCGACGTAGCAGGAGATGCCGGTATTGGCGCAGCGGGCGATGGGCATCCGGTTCTCTATCGCCCGGAAGACTGCGAACTGGGCATGCTGGAAGGGCGCGGAGGTCTTGCCGAACCAGGCATCGTTGGTGATGATGCACAGGAATTGGGCTCCACCGGCGGCGAAGCGGCGGACGAGATCGGGGAAAGCCGATTCATAGCAGATCGGCGTCGAGAATCGCAGCGGCCGTCCGGCATGGCGGCATTCGAAGACCGTATACTCCTGGCCTCGCGCATAGTCGCCGACGCCGAGGGCCAGGTCGCTGAGCCAGTTTTTAAGATAATTAAAGGGAAAATAGTCGCGATAGGGGATGCGCTCGGAGCCCGGGACCAGGCGCATCTTGCGATAGGCCTGGAGAAAGCTCTTCCCGGGTTCGGCGAGGAAAGCCGCATTGTAGTACTCGTACTCTTTTTCGCTGGCAAAATGATAGTCCAGCGAACCTGTCAGCAGCGGAATGCCCAGCGAGTCGGCCAGGTGCTCGAAGCGCCGCAGAAAAGGGGTTTCGCTGCGCAAGTAAAAGGGCAGAGCGGTTTCAGGCCAGACGATCAGGTCCGGATGACCGGCGGCGGCCTGGCGGCTCATGGTCTCATAAATGGCGAGATTTTTTTCATCGCTGTCCGCCGCCCATTTTTCAAAGGGATCGACATTCCCCTGCAGCACCGCCACGACGACCGGCTTGCCGGCCCCCCTCGCCTCCTGCAGCAGCATGTGCCCGCCGTGCAGGGCCGGGAGGAGCAGCAGCACGGCCAGGGCCGCGGCCAGGATCCGCCGGCGCCGGCGCTGCGCCCGGTCGGCGTAGAGCTGCCAGATCAGCACATTCATCACCATCACCCAAAAGCTCACGCCCCAGACCCCGGTATACTCGGCGTACTGAATAAGCGGGGTATAATAGGACTGGGTATAGCCGAGGTAATTCCAGGGGAAGGCCAGCTCGGAACGCGATTGCAGGTACTCGATCGCGAGCCAGACAAAGGGCAGCAGGATCCAGGCCTTTGCGCCGAAGCGGCGCAGCAGGCCGGTATGCAGCAGGCCGTAGAGGGTGAGATAGAGCGGAATGATCAGGATGGCGCCGATAAAGCCTGCCTGGGTGACATGGCCGATCCAGTAGAGGGTGGCGATGCAGATGAAGAGCCCGGTGAGATAACTCCAGCGCATCGCCTCCCTCGCCCTTTTATCTTCGAGGAGCATGAAGTAGGGCAGGAGCGCGAACCAGCCGATACATCCGGTGCGGAAAGGCGGAAAGGCGAAGGCCATCAGGATCGCGGTGAGAAGGCTGAGGATGAGATTGCGTTTCATAAAGCGATCAACTCTCCGGGGGGTGTCGGCGGCAAAAAGCGAGGCGGTCGAGAAAAGCCTGCACCAGGAATGCCGCCGCGATCTGGTCCACCCTGTCGCGCTCCTTGCTTGGATGCCGGCCGCGCTCGATCAGGCTTTTATGGGCGCTGGTCGTGGTCCAGCGTTCATCCAGGGTAAAAACGGGCACCGTAGCAGCGGCGGCCAGACTCCTGGCATAAGCCAAGGCCGCCTCGGCTTTTTCGCCAGGGCGGCCGTCCATGTGCAGGGGCAGGCCGACTATCAGAGCTACGGCGGCCTGCTCCTGAACCAGGGTGATTATTTCGTCAATGGGGAGACTCGGCCCGCGGCGGAACAGGGTGACCAGCGGCGAGGCGATGGTCTGCAAGGGATCGCTGACGGCGACGCCGATACGTTTTTCGCCATAATCGATCCCGAGGAGGCGTCCCAGCGGCAGGTGCTGGAGGGGTATCGCATCAAGTTCTGCCATGCCGGAAGGCCGTCCCACGCGGGCGGGCGGTTACATGTTTTCCCGCGGCAGGGGTTGCTTGAGCACCTCTTTCAGCAGCTTGCCGGCCTTGAAATGGGTTTTGCGGCGCGCCGGAACGTAAATGATCTCTCCGGTCTTGGGATTGCGGGCTTTGGGTTTGGGTTTGGTCTTTTTCACTTCAAAGACGCCGAAATCGCGAATTTCGATACGCACTTCGGGATTGGCCTCTGACATGAATTCGCGCAATGCCTGAAATACGCCATCGACCACTTTTTCCGTCAGATATATCTTTTCGCCCACGATTTTTGCGGTTCTTTTGGCGACATCCTTTTTCGTTATCGTGGATTTCAAAGCGTCATCAGACATGGCCAGCTCCTAAAATTGGGTTCGACTATAGTTAAGCGGATTCCGTCAATTGGATAACATCATAATTAATAAACATAAATAACCATTTTTTTTATAAAAGACAACAAAAAAATGCACGCAAGACCGATTTTTTGAAAAAAATCGCGTTATTTCATTCACTTAGGCTCGGACCAGCGGCTCACCGAGAGAACACCGGCGACTTTTTTGATTTTTGTCATGATCCGGTTAAGATGTTCCAAATCATAGACTTCAACGCTGATCATGCAATTGACCAGGGAAGCGTCCGAACTCATATTGGCACTGGTGATAATGCCGTCGGTGTTCGAGACCGCATCGGAAAGCTCAGCCAAAAACTTGCTGCGCCGCTCGCACAGGATGTACAAACCGGCAAGAAACCGGTTGCCCTTGTCGACATCCCAGGCCACATCGATGATGCGCTCGGTCTCCTGCATCAGGCGCAGCAGGTTGTTGCACGAATTGGTGTGCACCACGATGCCGCGGCCGCGGGTGACGATGCCGGTGATCGGATCCCCCGGCACGGGATTGCAGCATTTGCCGAAGCTGAGCATGATATTGTCCATCCCGGCGACGCTCACCCCCTTGCTCGATTTGCGCGCCCGCTCGATGAACTTTTTGAAAAGGGAGCCCTCCTCCGCGACCGGCTTGTCCTCCGGCAGGATCTTGTGCAGCACCGCCTCCAGTTTCAGCTCGCCGCGCCCCAGGCTGGCCAGCAGCTGCCGCGGCTCCTTGAGATTGAATTTGGCCGCCAGATCGGCGAGGTTGATCTCCTTGAACTTTAGGGAAAACTTGCCGAGCGATCGCGTCAGGATCTCCTCGCCCAGCGCCACACTGCTCTCGAACTGGGTATCGCGCAGCCATTTCTTGATGCGCCCCTTGGCTTTGCTGCTTGTGGCAAAACTCAGCCACCCCTCATTCGGGCGCTGGTTGGCGGAGGTGATGATCTCGACGGTGTCGCCGCTGCGGAGTTGGTGGCTCAGGGGGACGATGCGGCCGTTGACCTTGGCCGCCAGACAGTGCAGGCCGATGTCGGTGTGCACGGCAAAGGCGAAATCCACCGGCGTGGAGTGGGCCGGCAAGCGGTAGAGATCCCCACGCGGCGTAAAGACAAACACCTCATCCTGAAAGAGGTTGATTTTCAAATGCTCCATGAAGGAGCTCGATTCCACCTCTTCGTCATCCGCCGCCTCGAGGACCTGGCGCATCCAGCCCATGTGCTTGTCCAGCTCGTCCTCCTGGAGTCGTCCCTCCTTGTAGCGCCAGTGCGCGGCGATCCCGTCCTCAGCGGTGCGGTGCATCTCCTCGGTGCGGATCTGGATCTCCACCTTTTTGCCGTCCGGACCGATCACGGTGGTGTGCAGGGACTGGTAGCCGTTGGCCTTCGGCACGGAGATGTAATCCTTGAACCGCTCATGGATGGGCGTATAGAGGGAGTGGACGATGCCAAGGGTATGATAGCACTCCTCCACTTTCTCCACAATGATGCGGATGGCGTGGAGATCATAGATCTCCTCGAAGAGGATGCCGCGTTTGACGATCTTGTTATAAATGCTGTAAAAATGCTTGGGACGCCCCTCGAAGCGGGCATGGATCCTGGCTTCGACCAAGGCCTCGCGCACCGGGCGGGTGACATGCCGGATCAGATTTTCGCGCTCCAGGCGGCTGGTGTTGACGCGCTTGACCAGATCGGCGTAGATTTCCGGCTCAAGGAACTTGAGCGACAGGTCCTCCAGCTCCCACTTGATCTTGTCCAGCCCGAGCCGGTGCGCCAGCGGGGCGTATACCTCGCGGGTCTCCAGGGCAATGCGGCGCCGCTTTTTCTCGGGCAGATATTCGAGGGTGCGCATGTTGTGCAGCCGGTCGGCGAACTTGATGATGATCACCCGGATATCCTTGACCATCGAGAGCAGCATCTTGCGGAAATTCTCCGCCTGGCGCTCCTCGAACTCGAGCAGTTTGATATCGGAGATCTTGGTAACCCCGTCGACCAGGCTGGCGATGTTGGGCCCAAATTCGCTCTCCACCCGGCCGATCGTATACTCGGTATCCTCCGCCACATCATGGAGAATGGCCGCCGCGATGGTCTCAAAATCCATCTTCAGGCCGACAAGGATCTTGGCGACTTCAAGAGGGTGCTCGAAATAGATGTGCCCCGACTTGCGCAGCTGGTTGCGATGCGCTTCATAGCTGAATTCAAAGGCCTTGCGCAGCAGCGCCGCATCCATCGACTGATTGTACCGCCGGATGCGCCGGATCAGCCCCTCAGTCACCTTTTGATAGGATTCTTCCATGCTCGTCCGCTTCCTGCCGCATCAATAAGGCGCCGGAGAAATGACAGGAACGTTCAGGCGCGGCGCGTTCTTGCTCTGAAAGAGGAGATATTCCTTGTAGAAATAGAGATTAACGCTGTCGGTCGGGCCGTTGCGCTGCTTGGCGATGATCAGCTCGGCGTCATTCTCCTGTCCGGGCTCGACCGGGCCGTAAACCGACGGCCGGTAGATGAACATGACCACATCGGCGTCCTGCTCGATGGCGCCCGATTCGCGCAGGTCCGAAAGCATCGGCTTGCGCTCGCCGCCGCGCGATTCGACCGCGCGCGACAGCTGGGAAAGGGCCAGCACCGGAACATCCAGCTCCTTGGCCAGGGCCTTCAGGGATTGCGAGATCTGGGCGATCTCGATCTGCCGGCTTTCGACCCGGCCGACACCATGGACGAGCTGGAGATAGTCGACGACGATCAAACCGGCATTGTATTCTACCTTGAGGCGCCGCGCCTTGGAGCGGATCTCCATGATCGACATCGCCGGTGAATCATCGATATAAATGGGGGCCTTTTCCAGGGTGCCCACCGCAGCCGAGAGCCGGCTCATCTGGTCCCCCGGCAGCCGGCCGATACGCACGAGGTGCGCATCCACCTGGGCTTCCGAACACAACAGACGCATAGCGATTTGCGGAGCGGCCATTTCCAGGCTGAAAACGCCGACCGGCACACCATGACTGGCAGCTTTGCGGGCCATGTTCAACGCCAGCGCCGTCTTGCCCATGGAGGGCCGCGCCGCGAGAATGATGAGATCGGAATTCTGCAGACCGGAGAGGAGCTTGTCGAGATCGTCAAATCCTGTCGGCACACCGGTAATGCCATCGGCCCGGGCGCTATAGTTGTCGATGAGATTCACGGTCTTGAAGAGGATCGGGCGGATATGCTCGAAGGAGCGCTTCTTGCCGCGCTCGGAGAGGGTAAAGATCTTTTTCTCGGCCTGATCGATCACATCATAGGCATCCTCGCCGCCCTCGTAGCAGTCCTGCTGGATCTCGCCGGATACATCGATCAGCTTGCGCAGCAGGGCCCGGTTCAGAACGATGCGGCAGTACTGCTCGATATTGGCCGCCGAGGGGATGCGCTCGACCAGTTCGGTGAGATAGTAGAGCCCGCCGATCCGCTCGAGATCCTGGGACTTTTCGAGTTCGGCGGAGACGGTGAGCACATCGATGGGCTCGCTGCGGCTGAAAAGGTTGCGGGCGGCGAGAAAGATGCGGCGGTGAGCGTCCTTGTAAAAGCAGGTGTCGTCGATAAGTTCGAAGAGGGTATTGGCGGCATGGGCCTCGATCATGATCGACCCCAGCGCGGCCATCTCGGCTTCGATCGACTGCGGCGGAAGTTTTATCGGCGTTTCGTTTTGCTCAGGCATGATCGGCTCGCTCAGCGTGGAAGGGTTTTCGCCAGGAACTCATCATAAAGGCGGCGCAGCATCTGGACGTCTTGCCAGGTTTCGGTCTTGAATTTGGGATACCGCAGCAGGGCAGCCGGATGATAGGTGACGATCACCTGCGCCCCGTTGCGCTCGTGCACCCGGCCGCGCAGCTGCGAGAGGGGTGCGGTGCTCTGCAACAGGGTCTGGGCGGCAAAGCGCCCCAGACAGAGGATAAAGGCCGGCCGGATCAGCTCGAGCTGTTTCTCGAGATAGGGCAGGCAATTTTGCACCTCATCCGGCAACGGATCGCGGTTATTGGTCGGGCGGCACTTGAGCAGGTTGCAGATATAGACCTCGCTGCGCTCGAGCTGGATGGCCGCGAGTATTTTGGTGAGCAGCTGCCCGGCCTCGCCGACAAAGGGCTCGCCTTGCTGATCCTCGTTATACCCGGGTGCCTCGCCGACCAGGACAATGTCGGCGTCGGGATGGCCCTTGCCGAAGACCAGGTGCTGGCGCTGCCTGCCGATGGCACAGTTCAGGCAGCCGCTGATGCGCTCCTGCAGTTCGCTCAGGGTGGCGACCTGAAGATCAATCGGCGCCGCCGGTGCAGCCGCGGTCGCGGTTTCCGCCCTGCTCTCGTGGAGCGTGGCGGCGAGGCTGGCGGCGGTGCTGCCGCCGCCGGGCGAGTCCCCTTCGCCCCCGGCTCTTTCGCCAACGCTGCCGGCCAGGCTGGAGGCTTCCACTGCGGCGCCTGTGGATGGCCAACCCTGGCCGCCCTCCGCTATTTCGCGAACGCTGCCGGCAAGTCTGGATGCCGCGGCGGGCAAGGGCGCCGGCGCGGCCGCGCGCGCGGAGTCGAGCAAAGCCCGCTCCAGGGCCAGTTCATCTCCGTAGAGTTCAATTTGCTGTTCGATGAAGCGTTGCAGCTCGGATCCGGTCGCCATGATCACGCCGTCTTTTGGGTTTCGCAGGTCAGAATAGCCGTCAGCAGCCGATCGGCTACTTCGCGCTTGGAGAGCAGCGGCCAGACCTCGGGTTCGCGGCCGCGGCAGAGCAGGGTGACCTTGTTGGTCTCGACGGCAAAGCCGGCGCCGGGCTCGAGGGGATTGTTGATCACGATCATGTCGAGGTTTTTCTCCTCGAGCTTGCGCTGCGAAGCGGGGATCTCATCCGCGGTCTCGACGGAAAAACCGACATGGATCCGCCGGCCCTTGGCGCGGCCGGCGCTGCGGAGGATATCCTCGGTGCGCACCAGGGGCAGGGCCATCTCCCCCTCCCCCTTCTTGATCTTGGCCGGCGACAGCGCGCGCGGGCGGTAATCGCTCACCGCTGCGGCCATGAGCAGGAGGTCGCATTCGGGCAGGTGCTGCTGCACGGCTGCCGCCATTTCCGCCGCCGTGGTGACGCGGACCAGGTGTACGCCGGTAAAGGGGCGTTCGCTGCCCGGGCCGCTGATCAGGGTGACCTCGGCGCCGCGCAGCGCAGCCGCCTCCGCCAGGGCATAGCCCATTTTTCCAGTGGAACGGTTGCCGAGGTAACGCACCGGATCGAGGGGCTCGTGTGTGGGGCCGGCGGTGACCAGCACCCTGCGGCCCTGATAGTCCCGCCGGGTCTCCAGGGCGCCGCGGATATGGTCGACGATCTCGTCCAGCTCCGCCAGACGGCCCCAGCCGACCTCACCGCACGCGAGTTCGCCGCGGCCGGGCGCGATGATGCGCAGGCCGTGCGCCCGCAGGCGCTCTTCATTGGCGCGATAGAGGGGATTGGCGTACATCTCTTTATTCATCGCCGGGCAGAGCAGGATCGGCGCCGTGGTGGCAAGGAGGGTGGTGGTCAGGGCATTGTCCGCAAGGCCGTGGGCGAGTTTGGCGATCGTATTGGCGGTCGCCGGGCAGACGACGTAGAGGTCAGCCCAGCGCGCCCAGTCGATATGCACCGTGCCGTCCCCCGCGCCGCCGGCAAAAAGACGGGTGAGCACGGGCTGGCCGGTCAGGGTCTCGAAGGTCAGCGGTGTGACGAATTCGGCCGCTGCCGGGGTCATGATCACCCGGACCGCGGCGCCGAGTCTGGCAAGCTGGCGCACCAGTTCCGCTGCCTTGTAGGCCGCGATTCCGCCCGTCACGCCAACCACAATCTTCTTGTTCGTCAGCATGCGGCTTGGGTTCCTTTGCTGCTCCCGGATCAGCCGGGATATTGCTTGCTCAGCTTCCCTTCGAGCATCTCCTGGAGGGCGACACTGGTGGGTTTGGGGAGTTTCAGATACTGGCGGTCCACGACATCCTGGCTCACGCCTTCATCATCATAGTTGTCGCTGTTGCTGATCGACGCGGCCTCGGCGTCCAGGACCTTCTTCTGCAGTTCATTGATCTGGCGGGCACGGCGGGCCACCATGATGATGGCTTCGTAGACATTCTCAGCATAGTTGTCAAGGTTATCGATGGGCAGGGTCTTGATCATGAAAGAAACCTCCAAAATATACGGATCACAACAACAGAAAATTATCTGGGCAGAGATTCACACTCTTGCAGCCGGGTGGCGATGAGCGCTTTGACCTCGGTCACGGTCTGGTCGAGAGTGCGGTTGATCACGGTATGCTCGAACTCCTTTCCCATCTCCATCTCCATCGGCACCCGAGAAAGCCGGGTCCGGACCTCCGGAGTGGCTTCGGTGCCGCGGCCGACCAGCCGTTGTTCGAGGGTGGCCAGGTCCGGCGGCGCGAGAAAGATCATCAGAGTCTGCCTGGGGAAGCGCGCCTTGATCGAGAAAGCCCCCTTGACGTCGACATCGAAAAAGACGATGCACCCTTCTTTCAGCCATTTTTGCAGGGGCCGGACCGGCGTGCCATAGAGGTGGCCATGCACCTTTTCATACTCCACCAGACCATCCTCGGAGACCATCAGCTTGAACTGGACGGGGGTCACGAACCAGTAATCGACGCCGTGGCTTTCATTGGGACGCATCGCCCGGGTAGTGGCGGAGATCGAGTAGCGATAGCGCGGATCGCCCTCGCCGAGGATGCGGTGGATCACGGTCGATTTGCCGCCGCCGGAGGGCGAGGAGATGACGACCAGCAAGCCCTTGTACGCCATGCCGCCGGACTCCCCCCTACTCGATATTCTGGATCTGTTCGCGCAGCTTTTCCACCTCGTCCTTGATCTCGACCACCAGGTGCGAAATGTCGATAGAGGCGGCCTTGCTGCCGATGGTGTTGACCTCGCGGTGCATTTCCTGCAGCAGGAAATTCAGCTTGCGGCCGGGGGCCGCCTCGGTCTCGAGAATATTCAAAAAGGCCTTGTTATGGCTATGAAAACGGACGCACTCCTCGGTGATGTCGAGGCGGTCGGCGATCAGCGCCAGTTCGCTTTCGAGGCGCCCTTCATCCGGACGGCTCTCCTTGACGAGCTGGGCGATGCGCTGACGCAGTTTTTCCATCTCGGCGGCCGGCCGCTGCGCCCCTAGCTCGCTGACCCGGGTAATTTTGTCGTCGAGGGTGGCGATGCGCTGCACAAAATCCTTGAGCAGCTGCTCCCCCTCCTGCCTCCGCATCTGCTGGATGCCCTCAAGGACCTTGACCAGCGCTCCGCGCGTGCATTCCCAGTAGCGCTCGGCTTCGTGCGTGCGGTCATCGACGACGATGATGTCCGGCAGCGACAAAAGCTGGTTGAGCTGAACCTCGCCGCTGAGGCCGAGTTCCTGCTGCAGCTCGCGCACCAGGCGGTAATAGGAGGCGGCCAAAGGCTTGTTGAGGGCGAGCTGCTGGACGTTGCTGTTCTCGCTGGCGACGGTGATCGCTATGTTGATGCGGCCGCGCGAAAGGCTCTTGCCGACCAGTTCCTTGATCTGGCTCTCATAGTCGGCCAGAATGCGCGGGATGCGCAGGGAAAAATCGAGAAAACGGTTATTAACGGAACGGATCTCTGCCAGTACCTCGATATCACCCAGCCGGTGCGTCGCACGCCCGAATCCGGTCATGCTTGAGATCATGTGCTTGTCCTGAAATAGTGACCCAACCGGAAAACAGAGCGTTTATTTTAATGATTTTTTTCGATATAGTCAAATCTTTTTTTACGACCGTACCGCCGGCCGTTCAGCGATGCGCTTTGTGGGTGGCATCCAGAGCTGGATGGCGGCCTGTACCACGCGCCGCACCGCGATCTGCTCCGCCTGTTGCGCCCCGGGCTGGGCTGCGGCCTGTACCACGCGCCGCACCCGGGCAGCGGCCCCGGCCGGGATTATTTGCGCGCCTTGCGCTCTTCGATGCGCACTCGCAAGGAAATGCGGTGCGAGTTGTCGAGCTGATCGTGCTTGAGGAAGGCGTAATCCACATCCAGCCGCGGCAGACGCACACCGGCGCCGGCGCTGAAATAGCCGGTATCGCTGCCGGCGCGCAGGGAGAGGACGTTGCGGAACACCCATTCGGCGCCGAGATGAAAATCGGCGCTTATCGCACCGTAGTGGCTCTGCGCGGCGATGGCGCGGCCCTCCATGCGCAGATCGGTATCCGCGGCAAGGAGCAGACGGCTGCGCAGCGGCCGGAGGATGAAGGGATAGGCGACTCCGAGTTTGAGGGTGGGCGAGACCAGCTCGCGCTCCCCGGTGTCCCAGGCGAGCAAGGTCGTGGTGAAATCCTGGAGATTGGCGCCGACGCGCAGGGCGCGCCAGGGCAGCCAGATCAGGCCGATATCAAAACCGGCGCCCCAGGCGCTGTTGTCGCCGGTGGCCTTGTGCACCACCTTGGCGCTGGCGCCCCAGGCGAAACGCCCCATCTGCATGCGGGCGTAGCTCAGGTAAAGGGCATATTCGCCGTCGCTGACACTGCGCACCGCGTAGGGACGATTGTTGAGGGTCTCTCCGCCCTCATTGATATAGACCGCGTCGAGGGGAAGGTCCGGCCGCGGCAGGGCGGTGATGGGGATATCATCGACCGCCAGACGGAGCAGGCTGATGCCCAGGGTTTCACGGCGGCTGACGGGAAGAGCGCCGCCGAGATAATCATAATTGACGACCCCGCCGAAGCGGCGGGCATGCATGAAACCGAGTTCGGGAAAGCGGATGGTCGAGAGGCCGGCCGGATTCCAGTAGCCAAAGGTGACATCGCCGGTGACGGCGACATAGGCCCCGCCCATGCCCAGGGCGCGTCCGCCCACGCCGCCGGCCATGAACTCGCCGGCATATTTGCGGATTTCAGCCGTATGGCCCGGTGCGGCCAGGAGCAACAGCGCCCCGGCCAAAAAGAAAGTGCTTCGTTTGACCACAGAGGTACCTCGGGTTGCCAATGGATATCAGGTGCTGAAGGGACAGAGATGACTATAATTTAAATAAAAATAACCGATTTGCAAGAAAATAATCGCGCGGCTGCGCGCCGCGTCACGTTTTTCGCCGCAGGCCGGCGCCGCCCGCTAGCGGTCGGAGGCCAGCTGCCGCAGCTCTTCGAGCTTGTTCAGGGCTTCGAGGGGGGTGAGCTGGTTGGGATCGAGCCGCTGCAGCTCCTCACGCAGGCTTTTCTCCATCTCGGCAAAAAGGCTCAGCTGCTGCGGTGCGGCCGGGGCGCCCGCCGGTGCATGCTGCGCCAGTTTGGGCTCCTTGTCGGCATCCAGAGAGACCGATTCCAGATTGGCCAGGATCTCCCGGGCGCGCACGATGACCGGCCGCGGCAGTCCCGCCAGCTGCGCCACATGGATGCCATAACTGTGATCGCAGCCGCCCGGAACGATCTTGCGCAGAAAGACGATGCGGTCGCCCCACTCCTTGACCGCGACATTATAATTTTTTACACGCGGCAGCACCAGCTCCAGTTCCGTCAATTCATGATAATGGGTGGCGAAGATGGTCTTTGCCGCAATGCGCGGCGTTTCGTGGATGTACTCGGCCACCGACCAGGCGATCGAGAGGCCGTCGAAGGTGCTCGTGCCACGCCCGATCTCGTCGAGAAGGATCAGGCTGCGCGGCGTGGCATTATTGAGGATGTTGGCCGTCTCGTTCATTTCGGTCAGGAAGGTGCTCTCACCGGCGACCAGGTTGTCCGACGCCCCGACGCGGGTGAAAACGCGGTCAACCACGCCGATCTCGGCGCTCGCCGCCGGCACAAAGGAGCCCATCTGCGCCATGATGACGATCAGCCCGACCTGGCGCAAATAGGTCGATTTCCCGGCCATATTCGGGCCGGTGATGATCAGGATTTGCTCGGTCCTGGCGTCCAGGCGGGTATCGTTGACGATAAAGCTCTCCCCCGCCGGCAGCAGCCGCTCGATCACCGGGTGGCGCCCGTCGCGGATGACCAGGCCGGACTGATCGTGCATGCGGGGACGCACATAGCCATAATCGACCGCCACCTGGGCCAGAGCGTTGAGGCAGTCGATGCGGGCGATGATCCGCGCATTTTCCTGCAAGGCCAGGGTGTCATCGAGAATGCGCCGGCGCAGCTGGTTGAAAAGCTCGAACTCGAGATCGACGATCTTCTCCTCGGCGCCGAGCACCTTTTCCTCGTACTCCTTCAGCTCCGGGGTGATGAACCGCTCAGCATTGACCAAGGTCTGCTTGCGGATGTACCAGGCGGGCACGCGCGCCAGGTTGGGATTGGTCACCTCGATGAAATAGCCGAACACCTTGGTGTAGCTCACCTTGAGGGAGGGAATGCCGGTCTTTTCGCGCTCCTGCTGCTGCAGCCGTGCGATCCAGTCCTTGCCGCTGAAGGCGATATCGCGGAGTTCGTCGAGCTGGGCATTGTAGCCGCTACGGATGAATCCGCCGTCGGTGATCGACAGGGGCGGATCCTGAACCAGGGCGCGCTCGATCTCGTCGCGCAGCGCCGGCAGCGGATTCAGCCCTTCCCGCGCCTGCACCAGCAAGCCGGCCTGGCTCTCCTGCAGCTGCTCCATGAGCGCGGCCACCACCTTGAGCGAGCTGAGCACCGCGACGGCATCGCGCGCATTGGCGCGTCCCGTTGCAAACCGCGCCAGCAGCCGCTCCAGGTCACCACTCTGGCGCAGGGTTTCGGCCACCGCGCTGCGGCTGCCGCTGCTCCGGGTCCACTCCTCGACCGCCTCCTGGCGCGCCGCGATCTCGCCCAGATCAATCAGCGGGTAGGTGATCCACTGCACCAGCATGCGCCCCCCCATCGGCGTGCGTGTCTGATCGAGAATGCCGAGCAGGGTGCCATGTTTGCGCGCAGAATGAAAGGACTGCAGCAGCTCGAGATTGCGCCGTGAGCTGCTGTCGATGACCATATGGTTCTCCTCAGCGCCCCGCGAGATCCGGCTGATATGGATCAGCTTTTCCCTCTGGTTCTCGCGCAGGTAGGCCATCACCCCGCCGGCCGCGCAAATCGCCAGCGGCAGGTCCTCGATGCCGAATCCACGGAGCGAGAGGGTGCCGAACTGGTCGTTGAGGGTCTCGACGGCATAGTCGTAATGGAACATCCACTCCTCACGCCGGGTGACAGTGAGGCCGATGAGGGGCTGGAGCACGCTTTCAAGTGCGGGCTGGGCTGCAGTGGTGATGAGGATTTCCGCCGGATCGAGGGTGCGGAGATATTCGCTCAGCGCGGCCAGCGGCAATTCGCGCACCTGAAATTCACCGGTGGAGACATCGACCACCGCGGCGCCGCACTGCTGATCGCGCACAAAGAGACCCAGGAGAAAATTGTTGCGCTTGGTTTCAAGGAGATCATCGACGACCGCGGTTCCCGGCGTGACGACCTCCAGGACCTCGCGCTTGACGAGGTTCTTGGCGAATTTTGGATTTTCGGTTTGCTCGCAGATCGCGACCCGATAGCCGGCCTTGATCATTTTCGCCAGGTAGGTATCGAGGGCATGATGTGGAAAGCCTGCAAGCGGCACATCCGCCGCCTTGCCATGAGCGCGCGAGGTGAGGGTGATGCCCAGTACCGCGGCACCGGTTTTGGCATCGTCGAAGAACATCTCGTAGAAATCGCCCATGCGGAAAAAGAGCACGGCATCCTTGTGCTTGCTCTTGATGGTCAGGTACTGCTCCATCAGCGGTGTCTTGAACTCTTCTGTACTCACGAAAAGGTCCCGGTCAGGCGGAGAGGGTGCGGTATCATGCCGGCGCGCCGCGCTCCGGCGATTTGAGGGCGGTCAGATCGATGCCCCAGTTGAGCTTGGTTCTCAATACGTTGAAAAAGTCCCGTTTGCCGGTATCCACCCATTTGATCTTGTAGTCGCCCCGCTCGATGCGGATGCGGTCGGCAGAACGCAGGCTGCAGCGGTTCTGGCCGTCGATATTGATCTGGGCGACGTGAGCGTGATCCACCAGGCGCAGCTCGAGATGGCACTGCTCCGAGAGGACCACCGGGCGGACGGTGAGGGAGTGCGGGCAGATCGGGGTGACGACGATGGCCTCCATGGTCGGCATCAGCAGGGGCCCGCCGGCGGAGAGCGAATAGGCGGTGGATCCGGTGGGTGTGGCGATGATCACGCCATCGCAGCGGTAGGTGTTGAGATAGGTGCCGTCCACGTTCACCTCGACCAGGATCAGCCGCGGCACGCTCCCCTTTTCGACCACCAGATCGTTGAGGGCATGATAGCAGCGGCTCTGGTGGTCGTGCTCGACGCTCACCTTGAGGACCATGCGTTCGATCAGCGCATAACGCCCCGCCAGGAGATCATCAAAGGTCTCCTCCATCTCGTTGAGCGGCACCTCGGCGAGAAAGCCAAGCCCGCCGAGGTTGACGCCGAGGATCGGGGTGCCACTGGCCCCGGCCTTGCTGGCGGTGGCCAGCAGGGTGCCGTCACCGCCAAAGGCGGCGAGGAGGTCGCAGTGGCCGCCGATCTCCTCCAAGGGGACAAAGCGCCGATCCGGTCCGAGGCCGGGGAAACCTGCCAGTTCCCGGTCGATGACCAGAGGCACGCCCAGGCCATCCAGATAGGCGGTGAGATGGAGGATGGCTTCACGGACGCGGGGCTTTTTGGTGTTGCCGGCGATGCCGATGATCATGCGCTCTTCACATGTTTGCTAAAGCGGAACAGTTGGCGGAGCTTGCCGTGTTTGTTGATCTCCAGGCCCGCGCGGATCGAGCGCACGGAGGCGACGATCGCGGCCGTGCTCAGCCCGGCCTGGTCGAGCATGCGCTCGCGGTTGCCATGGAGGAGAAATTGGTCCGGCAGTCCGTAACGAAAGAGCTCGATCCCCTCGATATGCTGGTCGGCCAGGTGTTCGGCGACAGCGCTGCCGAATCCGCCTGACAGCGTGCCCTCCTCCAGGGTGATAAGGACCTTGAAGCGGGCCGCGACCTCGTCGAGCATCTCGAGATCGAGGGGCTTGACAAAGCGCGCATTGATGACCTGAATGGAGTACTGGTCCTCCTCGCGCAGGATCCGGGCCGCGGCGCTGGCTTTGGTAGCCAGATGGCCAAGGGCGAGGATGGCGATCTCCTGGCCCTGATCGAGGATCTCGCTGCGGCCGATGGCCAGCTGCTGATACTCTTGGGAGAGGGCGACCCCTTCGCCGGCGCCGCGCGGATAGCGGATGGCTACCGGCCCCGCGTCGTACTGCAGCGCGGAAAAGAGCATATGGCGCAGTTCCTCTTCGTCCTTCGGCGCCATCACCACCAGATCCGGGATGGTGCGCAGAAAGGCGATATCGAAAATCCCGTGATGGGTGGGTCCATCGTCGCCGACGATGCCGGCGCGGTCGATAGCGAGCACGACCGGCAGCTTTTGCAGGGCGATATCATGAACGAGATGGTCGTAGGCCCGCTGCAAAAAGGTTGAATAAATGCTGACCACAGGGCGGAATCCCTGTGCAGCCATGCCGGCGGCAAAGGTGAGGGCGTGGCCTTCAGCAATGCCGACATCGAAAAAACGCTCGGGGCAGGTCTCGGCGAAATGGCTCATCCCGGTCCCCAGCGACATCGCTGCCGTGATCCCGACCATTTCTTGACGGGTGGCCGCCAGATCGGCCATGGTTCGGCCAAAGATGTCGGTATAGGTCGGAACACTGCTGCTTTTGATCGGCTCGCCGGTGATCTTGTCGAACTTGCCCAGGCCATGGAAGACCGGCGCATTCTCCTCGGCCGGACGATAGCCGCGCCCCTTCTTGGTGAGCACATGCAGGAGGATCGGTCCGTTGAGCGCCTGAACTTCGTGCAGGGTATGGAGCATTTCTGCGAAATTATGACCGTCGATCGGGCCGAAATAGCGGAAGCCGAGGCGCTCGAACAGCACCCCCGGCATGATAAAGCCCTTGAGGCTCTCCTCCATGCGGCGCGCAGCCTGGCGGATGCGCGGCCCCATCCGGTCGAAGCGGCCGGTGAAATCCCAGACCTCGGATTTGATGCGGTTGTAAAAGGGATTGGAGATGAGATTGGTGAGATACTTGCTCATCGCGCCGACGTTATGCGAGATCGACATGCTGTTGTCGTTGACAATGACGAGAAAATCCCGGCCGGATGCACCGGCATTGTTCAATCCCTCATAGGCCAGACCGCCGGTCAGGGCGCCGTCGCCGATGACCGCGACGACGCGGTTATGCCCGCCGGCCAGGTCGCGGGCACAGGCCATGCCGAACGCGGCGGAGATGGAGGTGCTGGCATGCCCGACCCCAAAGGCATCGTAGACGCTCTCGGAGCATTTGGGAAAGCCGCTGATCCCCCCCTCCTGCCGCACCTGGCTGAAGGCTTCGCGCCGGCCGGTGATGATCTTGTGCGCATAAGCCTGATGGCCGACATCCCAGACGATCTTGTCATTCGGGGTGTCGAGCACATGATGCAGGGCCAGGGTAAGTTCGACCACGCCGAGCGAGGGAGCCAGATGCCCGCCGGTCTCACTGAGGGTATGAATGATATAGGCGCGGATCTCGCGCGCGAGCTGGGTCAGTTGCGGAATATCCAGGCGGCGAAGATCCTGGGGGGAATTAATCTGGGGGAGCAATGCTTCCATAGGTTACCTTCAGAACATGCATGGGTGCCGGGGCATCGATCGTGAACAAGGGCTATAACACCGGGCCAGAATGATCTAATCCAGCGGTGTCTCCTCGATCTGGAAGCCTTCGGCGGTCTTGCCGAGCAGCTGGATGGTTTTCTCCGCCTCGTCGAGCCGCGCGAGGCAGAAGGCCAGGAGTTCGTTGCTTTCCTCGAAAAGCTTGAGCGATTCCTCGAGGGGCGTCGTGCCCTGTTCGAGCACGGCGGCGATCTCCTCGAGGCGGGCCATGGCCGATTCAAAATTCCGGGTGGTCATCACGGGTGTCCTTTGTCAGGGGTGTGCGGTCTCATTCCTCGGGCGTTTGCTCTTCGCGGAGCGTGCGGCCGGGATAGAGCCGCTCGATGCGGCTGCTCAGCCGGTCGCCGGCGAACTGGATAAGGAGTTCCTCGCCCGGTGCGAGACCGGCGGTGCCGCGAAGAAACTGCCGCTCTCCCGGCCGCCAGACCAGGGCATAGCCGCGCTGCAAAACCGCCGGCGGCGCCAGATCGCGGCAGCGCTGCGCCAGGCTGGCGGCGTGGCTGCGCTCGCGCTGCAGGCGGCTGTCCAGGGCGAGCGTGCACAGATGTTCGAGTTCGTCGAGGCGCTGGCGCCGCTGCCGCACCAGATCGAGGGGGCGGCGCAGGGCGTGATGCGAGCGGAACCCCTGGAGGCGCATGCGGTCCAGGGCCAAGCGGCGCCGCGTGGTGTGGACCAGGAGCCGAGCGATCCCCGCGAGGCGGCCGCGCAGTTCGGCGGCATCGGGGACGACCAGCTCGGCCGCGGCCGAGGGCGTGGGCGCGCGCAGATCGGCGACAAAATCGGCGATGGTGAAATCGATCTCGTGCCCCACAGCCGAAACGACTGGCATCCGCGACGCGTAGATGGCCCGGGCGACGATCTCTTCATTGAAGGCCCAGAGGTCCTCGAGACTGCCTCCGCCCCGGCCGACGATGATCACATCCACCTCGCCCCAGGCGTTGAATTCGGCGATGGCTGCCGCGATGTCGGCCGCCGCGCCCTCGCCCTGCACCAGGGCCGGCCGCAGCACAATGCCGATCCCCGGCATGCGCCGCCGCGCTACCTGCACCAGATCGCGGACTGCCGCCCCGGTCGGTGAAGTGACAATGCCGATCCGCTGCGGAAAGAGCGGCAGCGGCTTTTTATGGGCCTGATCGAACAACCCCTCCGCCGCAAGCCGGGCTTTGAGCCGCTCCAGCGCCAGCTGCAGCTGCCCCACGCCCGCCGGGATCATCTTGACCACATCGATCTGATAGACCCCGCGCTTCTCATAGACCGTCACTTGCCCGAGCAGCAGCACCTGCATCCCGTCGCCGGGCGTGACCAGCAGGGAGGGCGTGCGGCTGCGCCACATGACACAGGAGATTTGCGCCGATTCATCCTTGAGGGAGAAGTAGAGGTGGCCCGAGGTATGGCGGACGAAATTGGAGATCTCCCCATGCAGCCAGACCGGCGGCAGCTCGGTTTCAAGCAGGGACTTGATCCGCCGTGTGAATTCCGTGACCGACAGGCTCGAGGGGGAGGTGGTGAAGTGCTCCATAGGATTCATCCGGTAAAATTGCTGAGGACACGGTTATGGCCCCGGGTAGTCTCCCCACGCGGCCAGGCTACCCCTTCTGGTTCCCGCCTGCGCACTCGGGCCGGGCTCCGGGCAGTCTCCCCGCGCGGCAAGGTCTGCAAAAACCTGGTTCCCACCCGCGCACTCGGGCCGGGCCCCGGGCAAATGCGTAGCGCGGTCAAAGTAAAAGGGCCAAGATGCGACTCTCAGCCCTG
>Ga0209098_1001143_pt1 | contig 26256 bp, 16 predicted proteins | sample AD_JPNHW1_MetaG_FD_184429 | JGI IMG/M metagenome (GOLD analysis project Ga0209098, IMG submission 184429) | Active sludge microbial communities of municipal wastewater-treating anaerobic digesters from Japan - AD_JPNHW1_MetaG (SPAdes) (version 2) | ecosystem: Engineered > Bioreactor > Anaerobic...
TTATTTTGTCGTCCAGGGCGTTTTTGGCTGAAATAATAATGATTCCGGCCTCGGAATTCATTTGTTTCAGTTCGCTGATAACTTTCAGTCCGTTCCCGTCGGGCAGGGTGATGTCAACAAGGATGCAGTCGTACTGGTAAAGGTTAATTTTTTCGATGGCATCATTGAAAGTACGGGCCATTTCGCAAAGGTATTTTTCCTGGTGGAGGTACTTTGAGATGGCGTCTGCCAGTTCTTTTTCATCTTCGATCAGCAGGATTTTCATTGCAGGGCTGAATTACACTGATAAATCAATCTTCGGGTGAGATTGCTTACGGTTTGCAGAACCGGTTTCAAAATTACATCAAAACCCGGTTCGTTAGTTACGTATAACCCCTATCGGGGTATTAAAAGTACAACCCCTGATTACATTGAAACCCCTCTTAGGGTTTTCCAGGTGCTATTCCACCGGGCGAAACAAGCCGTACAAAACGGGGTTACCGCTCCTTACCTGAACGGTAAAATCATCCAGTTCGAAGGGGATCTTCTTTGGATTCCAAAGATACGTACTGAATATCATTTGCCGGTGACGCCAATCCAGATCGGCCGTATGAAAGGAAATAAAGACCTTGCCTTGCCCGCCTGGGTTGACATATTCGGTGATGGACACCGATCGCCAGAATAGAGTGCGGTTGCCCGAATTGACTGCCGTAACCAGCCAACCTCCGGGGAAAACGGGTGGAATTTTCACCGTGACAGATACATCAATTACGTCATCCTGACTTTGCACCAACCTGCGCAATGGATAACTGAAAGTGGGACTGAATTCGAGGGTATCGGCCATTGCGTAAGAGGCCCTGCCGTTTAGCGGATGATCGCGAGCCACCAACGATGGGGTGAGGTTGTTCCAGAAAGGGTGCTCCTTTTCAAAATCCTGTATATTTTCGGTATGGTAAATCATAGGAGCATGGGTTTCAGGATTTCTTGAGAAGAGATAAAAATCTCCGCCGCTGAAAGTCTCATGGCGCAGGACCCGGGGGAATTTTTCCATGATCAGTTGGTAGTTCTCCCAACAGGAAGAGGGGAGACTTCCATAACCTACATAATTACCGGTGATGGTATCCAGGCAACGTTTCAGACTGATTTTTGTCTGGATAGAATCTTCGAAAATGTACCTGCTGTCACCATGACCATGACTGGCCATGTACCAATGGTGAATCTTTTCAGGTGTGGCGATGATGACAGGATAAACAGGAACTACACCCGGGAGAAGTTGTTGGTTGGCACATCTTATAAATTCACGATAGGGATGATGATAAAAGAGCCTGTAATGCTGCCGTTCGACGACCAGTGAAGGGATCACGACCATTGCAACCAGCCCGACTGCAATCCACTGGTGGGCGGATTTTTCGGTCTTGAAATATCCCAGCAGCAGGAACAAAAGAAAGGGAAAAGAAAAAATCAGCACCGAATGTTGCAAAACAGAACTGAACAGCCGGGAATAGAGGTATCCGATCAGGAAAGGAAACAGAAACCAGGCCAGGGAGATCACAAGGAATTGTTGCTTTATCGGTGGTTCGTATTCGTACCAGATCACTTGCAGAAGGATCAACAGGAAGAGCAGCAACATTACGTACACTGAAAAATGAAAGATGTAATGAATGTGATCGATCAGGAAGTCAAACCTGGGTTTTTGGAGCCACCCTTCGACACCCCCGGTCTCCAGTTGATTCATAAATATAGGAAGATGAGGAATGTAAAGAAGAATTACGGCCAGGTTCAGTAAAAGGTAGGTTCTTATCGTCTGCCGATTACAAAAGAAGAGTCCGGTCACGCCTGCCATGGCCGCGAAAAGCATGCTGAAGTGGTGGTTGTAAGTGCACAGGGAAGCGGCTATCACATAGCCGGCCCGGGTCAGGATTTTTTTTCTTTCCGGAATGAAGAGTACAAAGGTCCAGCACAGCACCATCAGCAATGAGAAAAAGAGACCGCTGGCATATGGACGGGCTATCTGACTGTACATCACGGGGAATTGAAGGAAAGATAGAAAGGCGGCCGCTACCAGACCGGTGGTGGCGCTGAACCACGTTTTCCCGATTTTGTAAATAAGTGCCACCGAAAGTAAACCCATCACCTGGAAAGGGAGTTTTACGATCCATTCGCTGGTGCCGAACAGGTCGGTCCAGTAATAGAGAAATACCTGAACACCGGCGGGGTGGCCATCGGGCATGACTCCCTTTTCGATTAAAGCCCGGAAGGTGGGGAACTGTGTTCGGATGAGGGCGCTGAATTCATCGTGGGTGAAAGGAATCTCCTGCCAATGGTAGCCTCTCAGGATTCCGCCCGCCAATAGGATCAGTGCAAGCAGTATATGATCGGTACTGAATATTTCTTTACATTTACTCCTGAATTCCTTTACCACTTTCGGGACTATAAAATGAAACTGTGCGAATCAATGAATGTCATGCTCAAAAGGAATCTTTCAAAACACTGCCTAAAATTAGTGATTCTTTCGTTTATCATCCTCTTTGCTGATTGAAAGCGTGGGAGCCGCTCATAATCCTTTTAAGGAAACGCTGACAGAAGAAGATATCGGGTAGCAACTTTTTGATATATTTGTGCCCGTCACTGTAAAATGGCAATCGCTTGTTTGTTTTCGACTCGTTAAAAACCGACTTTATGACAAAAACCCGTGATACAAAGCCCCACATTGGGATTTTTGGCCGCAGGAACAACGGGAAAAGCTCCCTGATCAATGCACTGACCGGCCAGGAAACGGCCATCGTTTCAGCAATTCCCGGAACAACTACCGATCCGGTGAAGAAATCGCTGGAAATCCCGGGAATTGGTCCGGCGGTGTTGATCGATACAGCCGGTACCGATGATGCAGGAGAACTGGGCGAAAAGAGAATTGCCCGCACTACTGAAGCAATGAAACTCATTGATCTGGCCGTTCTCGTCATGGCGAACAACCAGTTTGATGAGCCTGAAAAAAAACTGGCCGGGCAGTTCAAAGATCAGAACATCCCTTTTCTGATCATTCATAACAAGGCGGATGAAGAGCCCTTGCTTCCTTCGCTTGAGAAGGTGATCCGCGAAAAGTACCAGGTGCCTGTGATCGATTTCAGCTCCCTTCACCCTTCCAACCTTGAAACCCTGTCAAGGATCCTTTGTGACACGATGCCCGAGACTGCGTATCGTGCAAAAAGTCTCGTGGGGGACCTCATCCGGAAGGGGGATGTTGTTTTACTGATTACCCCCATCGATCTTGAAGCCCCTGAAGGGCGGATGATCCTCCCGCAGGTACAAGTTATCCGCGATGTGCTCGATCATGATGGCATCGCGGTGCTATGCAAGGAACATGAAGTGGCTGAATTTTACCGGACCATGCATCCCAAGCCTGTTCTGGCTATCACCGACAGCCAGGTTTTTCCCAAGGCTGATGCTGCCATCCCCCATGAAACACTCCTTACAAGTTTCAGTATTGTACTGGCACGACAGAAGGGCGATTTCGGAAACTACCTTAAGGGAACCCCCCACCTTAGTAATCTTCATGACGGCGACAAAGTACTGATCCTTGAATCGTGTACCCACCATGTGACCTGTGACGACATCGGCCGGGTCAAAATCCCCCGCTGGCTTACCCGATTTTCAGGTAAAAAACTGGAATTTGAAGTGGTAGCAGGTCTGAGCACCATTCCCTCACCAATTACTGACTATGCCGTAGTCATCCAATGCGGAGGCTGTATGATCACCCGCCGGCAGATAATCAGTCGTTTGAAACCAGCCGTGGATGCCGGGATTCCGGTAACCAATTACGGGATGGCCATCGCTTACATTCACGGCATTTATAACCGCGCGATCCAACCTTTTGCAAAAGAGATCACCAGGTAATTATCCGAGATCCCGGAAGTGCTGTTGCCGCATCGTAACCCCGGTCGCCTGCACTTTAATCTTGTTTTACTAAACAGGTTATTAGGGCGTTGTTGTAGCTACCGGAAGGACCTTCCCGTTAAAATAGTGATGGCCGGTCAGGGCAAAATCGGCGATGTACCGGCCCATCTGAGTTGCAGCGATCCCTGCTTTCATTCCTGGGAAAGCGTTGGCGAACATCTCAGTCTGAACCGAACCTAACGCAAGGCAGTTGACGCGGATATCCCGCGAAAGTAATTCCTCAGCTAACAATTCAGTGAAGGTGGTCAGCGCCCCCTTACTGGATGTATATGCTGACAAACCGGCAAATTTTTTTGCCCCCTGTACCGCTCCCATACTGCTGATGTTGACAATATGTCCGCCTTTGTTCATCATGGGAAGCATTGCCTGAATGAGAAAAAATGGCGCGCGGATGTTGACATTATAAATTTCATCGAATTCAGCCACCGTAATCTTCTCAAAGGGTTTATTGAAAAGAATCCCGGCGTTGTTAACCAGTACATCATACCGTGGGATAATGGAAGCCAGTCGTTGGACTATCAAAGGATAAAAATCGATGTGCGTCAGATCAAATTCGTAGGGTGAAACATGGCATTCGGGTGACTGCTGTTTGCATTGGGCGACAAGTTCTGTCAGTGCTTTCCCATTTCTCGACAGGGCAACAATATGGTGGTTTTTGTTTCTGGCCAGGTTTTTTACCACCTCCGCTCCGATCCCTTTACCGGCTCCGGTAATTATAATGTTCATAATCAATGTATTTCTGGCGAAATGAAAGTCTCGCTCCTTCTCATTGTTCATCTTCCCGAGATGGGCGATTGCATCAAAGATAAGCATTTTTCAGTGAATTTTTCCGGAGAAAAATGGATTCCGATCAGGGCTTGATGTCAAACAAGTTGAAAAAAATACGATATTTGTAGATTATTCGTACCTTTACATTTCTTTCTTTGAAACTTAATAATCAATGATATGAAAAAAGTTTTATCTCTTTTAATGGTTCCTCTTTTCGCGATAAGCGTTTCAGCGCAGAACGACCATGAGGTACTGAAACCGTCGGTTGACATGCCGGTTTATTTTGATATCTCCCCTCCCCTGAGAGATATGGTTAAGACCCTTCCCACCAAAGTGGATAAATCGTGGAAGGGTGGCGCAGTGAAGAATTACTTCAATGTCAAAAATGAAGAAAATCAGCCATTGAACCCTGATTTTACAGACCCGGGCCTTCAAACCTGGTTAGGATCACGAACCACGGATACCACCTTACAGAATTTTTCCGGTTTAGGCAACGTCAATGGGACAGTACCTCCCGATACCGACGGTGATGTGGGCCCCAACCACTATTTCCAGGTAGTCAATTGTTCTTATGCCATTTATAATAAGACAGGCAATAAAATTTTCGGGCCTTATCCCAGCAGCTCCATCTTTACCGGAATGCCCAATAACATCAATTCGGGTGACGCCATCGTACTGTATGATGAACAAGCCGACCGTTGGCTCTTTTCCCAATTTTCATTGCCCAATGGCAACACCAATTACATCATGATCGCGGTTTCGCAAACACCCGATCCCATGGGTTCATGGTACCGCTACCAATATTCGTACACCCAACTGCCCGACTATCCCAAATTCGGGATCTGGCCCGATGGTTATTACATGTCTGCTAATAGATTCAATATTAGTTCATTGGAATTTGCCGGTGTGGGCGTTTACGCTTTTGACCGGGCGGCCATGCTGGCCGGATCAGCTACCGCTACCCGGATTTCTTTCACCCTCAACGCAGCCAACGAAGCTTTCGGAGTTTTGCCTTCCGATTGTGACGGGGAATTTCCTCCCGTTGGTACGCCCAACTATTTTACCTATGCCACCCGCACAGGAACCCAGCACCTGGGCGTCTATGAATTTCATGCCAACTGGGTGACGCCCACCAGCTCAACCTTTGGTAATAAAATCAACCTGAATGTTACGCCATACCAGTATTTTACAGGCTCTCAGGGGGTCGCTCAGAAAGGCACCACCCGTGTGCTCGACCCGATATCCGACCGGTTAATGAACAGACAGCAATACCGGAAATTCAATGGATACAATTCAATGCTTGTTAGCCATACCGTGAAAAATTCAAACGGTACAGCCGGCATCCGGTGGTACGAATTGAAAAAAACTACCGGTGCCTGGACCATCTACCAGCAGGGGACCTTTGCTCCCAATGACAACAATTCAAGATGGATGGGAAGTCTGGCGCAGGATTCAGCCGGAAACTTTGCCCTGGGTTATTCCCTCTCCGGAACCAATACCTTTCCTTCCGTTGCATACACCGGTAGGTTAAAAACTGATCCCCTCAATCAAATGACAATCAATGAACGCCGGATCATCGATGGCGGCGGATCACAAACCGGAACCTGGGACGGACGCAGCCGTTGGGGTGATTACAGTGGAATGAGAATCGATCCTGCCAACCCTACCACTTTCTGGTACACTCAGGAATATTACGAGTCAACCTCTGAAATGGACTGGGTGACCCGCATCGCCTCCTTCTCTTTTACCGATATCTTCTCCTCCTTCGCCTCCGCCTACCCGGCCAAATTCTGCATCGGCGACTCGTCTCAATTGAACGTTTACCCTTATGGCGGTTCCGGGACTTATTCTTATTCCTGGACTTCAAACCCTCCGGGATTCACCTCCACCCTGCAAAACCCCAAAGTAGGTCCGACCATTACGACGATGTACTATGTCGAGATCAACGACGGGACCCGGACCCGTATCGATTCCGTCCCGGTTATCGTACAACAACGACAAGTGGTCTTTGCCGGAAATGATACACTGGTCAATAAATTTGTAGCCTCGATTGCCCTCCACGGGTTGGCTGAGAATTACCGGATCATCGGCTGGGTGACCACAGGCGATGGTACGTTCACCGACGCTTCCGCCTTGATTACCAGTTATATACCTGGTGCCGGCGACCGTGCCAGCCTGGCAGTTGACCTGAAGTTGGTGGCCCTCCCGGTCTCCCCCTGCACAGGAAACGTGATCAGTACCATGCATGTGACCTTCGACGAATTTGTTGGCATCGGTGAACAAGCCGGCCAGGGACTGACCCTGACCCTGCTGCCCAACCCCGCCCGCGACCAGGTCAATGTCACCATCAACGGACTCACCGGACATGAGGTTCAACTGACCCTTTCAGATATTACCGGGAAAACAGTCCTTTCCGAAACCCTTTCATCCGTTGGAAAAGAGATGAAACATCGGCTTAATCTTAATGCCCTCAGCAAGGGAATTTACATTGTCCGGATCAAAACCGACGACCAGGTAAAGACCGAAAGATTGATTCTTAATTAATCCTGTGAAATATTTCACAATCTGAATCTTTCTGTTATCTTTGCAGAAAGTTCCGTTTGTCATGACGTTCTTTAATATACGATTTGGTTCTTCAGGGCAGGGTGAAATTCCCGACCGGCGGTAAAGTCCGCGACTCCCAAAAGCCGTTATCAGAAACCGGCCTCAGGGAATGAACCGTTGAAACTACGGCACCGACAGTAAAGTCTGGATGAAAGAAGAATTATCACTGCTTTGCATGGAATCATGCATGACAGAAAAGCCCTGTTGTAAAAAAAACACAGGGCTTTTTTTGTTCTGAACCATCATTCATACAAAGAAAAATGATTGTAATCGCTTACTTGTTTTTGATTTCCTGATTATACCGACTTCATAATGCCGTTGTATCCTCACAAAAAATACATGCATCAGGCCCTTCTCCTTGCAAAAAAAGGAGCCGGATGGGTCAACCCCAACCCGATGGTTGGCGCTGTGCTTGTCAAGGGAGAGAAGATTATCGGAGAGGGATTTCACAAACATTTCGGAGCTCCGCATGCGGAAGTCAATGCCATCAGGGATTTTTACCAACGCTACATATCTGTTGAAGGATCCCTCAGGGAACTCCCACTGGAAGCGCAAATGCAGCAAATGGCAGGAGATCTTCACGGCATGTTGGACGATACTACCCTGTACGTGACATTGGAACCCTGTTCCCATCAGGGAAAAACGCCCCCCTGCGCCCCTTTCCTGGTTCAGTGCGGGATACCACGGGTTGTTATCGGAATGGTTGATCCCAACCCTTTGGTTAATGGAGACGGGATCACATACCTTCGTTCACAAGGAGTGGAAGTGGAAACGGGTATAGCCGCGGAAGAAGCACGGGAGATGAATGAAGTATTCGTTAAATACGTCACTACCGGGTTACCCTTTGTGGTTTTAAAAACCGCGATGACCCTGGATGGGAAGATAGCCACAGTAACGAATGCTTCACGCTGGATCACGGGTATCGAATCACGAAGAGCGGTCCATCACATGCGACACCAATACAGCGCTGTTATGGTCGGAGTGGATACCGTGATGTTTGACGATCCCCAATTAAACATTCGCCTTAGGAAAAGCCGGACCGGCGTGCCCTGGAAAGCACCCCTGAAAGTGATAGCTGACAGCCACGGACGGATTCCGTTACAATCCAGGATCTTAGCGCAGGATCCGCAATTGACGATGATTGCAGTTACCTCGCAGGCTCCTGCACCCCGATTGAGAGAGATAGAACGCCTGGGGGCCCAGGTGATGGTTTGCCCGATCGTTGACAATCGGGTGAACTTGAGCTTCCTGATGAAATCGCTCGGGATCATGGGAATCGACAGTGTGATGATAGAGGGAGGCAGTACCCTTGCTTTTTCGGCGCTCAAAGAAGGAGTGGTTGATAAGATCATTACCTTTGTCGCCCCGAAAATCCTGGGAGGTAAAAATGCACCTTCCCCCGTTGGAGGAGAAGGGATTGAAAGGATGGAAGAAGCCCTGGACCTGGACGGGATGAAAGTAAAAAAAATGGGTGCAGACCTCATGATCGAAGCCTGTCTTCCCCGGATGAAAAAATTTAAACAGTAATACCTTCCGTTGTGTTTACAGGCATCATAGAAGAAACCGGAACAGTGAAGGAGATCAGCGGAGGATCAGGCTATACCCGCTTACGCATCAGTGCTGTTAAAATCTTAGAGGATACCCTCGTGGGCGACAGCATCAACACCAACGGGGTATGCCTTACAGTTGTCTCAATGGATAGTGACAGCTTTTCAGTGGATGTAATGCCTGAGACTGTTCAACGAACCACGATCAATAAATTCCAACCTGGCTCAAGGGTTAACCTGGAGAGGGCATTGCGCGTGTCAGACCGGTTGGGTGGCCATATTGTTACGGGTCATATTGATGGCACCGGTACCATTGATCGGAGATGGAACGAAGGCAACGCGATCTGGTTCAAAGTGAGAGCCGACCGTGAAATCCTGCAGTTGGTCGTACGCAAAGGATCTGTCGCTATGGACGGGATCAGCCTCACAGTTGCTACCGTTGACCATCATACTTTTTCTGTCTCCATCATACCCCATACAGCCGATGTGACCACTTTATCCTCCCTAAAACCAGGAGATCGGGTCAATATCGAGTGTGATATTGTCGGGAAATATATTGAAAAGTTAATCTCAAAAGAAAACCAGGGAGGAGCGATCAACAAGGATTTACTTGATCAATTTGGATTTTAGTACCTTCGCCCGGCGTGTTGCCAGACGATAATAACAACAATACCAATGAATGCATATAAGTTCAATACAATAGAGGAAGCCATTGAAGAGATCCGTAAAGGACGAATGATTGTCGTGGTGGACGATGAAGACCGTGAAAACGAGGGAGATCTTGTGATCGCTGCTGAAAAGGTGACCCCGGCGATCATTAATTTTATGGCCAAAAACGGGGGAGGCCTGGTTTGCCTTCCCATTGTCCGTGACCGGCTCGAGGAGCTGAACATTGAGCGGATGGTGGTTAAAAACACCGATCCAAACCGTACTGCCTTTACTGTCTCGGTCGATGCCATCGAATGTTCCACGGGGATCTCTGCCTATGAACGGGCCCTGACCATCAAACGTTTGATTGACAATCAGGCAAAAGCCCGTGATTTTACACGCCCCGGTCATATATTTCCCATCGAGTACAAAGAAGGAGGCGTATTGATCAGGGCGGGCCATACTGAAGCTTCTGTCGATCTGGCCAAATTAGCCGGGCTCTACCCGGCCGGAGTGATTTGCGAAATCATGAATGAGGACGGCACCATGGCCCGTGTACCGGAATTGATGGATTATGTAAATGAACACAAGCTGAAAATCATCACCATCGCCTCCCTGATCGATTACCGGAGGAAAACAGAGACGCTGATCGAGCGGTCGGCAGTGGTGGATCTTCCTACGCGATATGGCGAGTTCAAAGCATACAGTTATATCAGCAAGATCACCAGTGAGAACCATCTGGCCCTGGTCAAGGGAAAAATTGATGACGGATCCCCGGTCTTGACCAGGGTTCATTCTGAATGCCTTACCGGTGACGTATTTGGATCGCTACGTTGTGACTGCGGCAACCAGTTGGATTATGCCATGAAAAAGATTGCCGCCGAAGGGCGGGGTGTATTGTTGTATATGCGACAGGAGGGAAGAGGGATAGGCTTTTCAAACAAAATGAGAGCGTACGTTCTGCAGGATCAGGGAATGGACACGGTAGAGGCAAACAACGCCCTGGGATTTGATGCCGACCTGCGCGATTATGGAACCGGCGCTGAAATATTAGTCGATCTTGGAATCAGTAAATTGAGATTACTGACCAACAACCCCATGAAAATCTCCGGATTGGAGGGTTTTGGTTTGGAGATTGTTGAACGGGTCCCCATTGAAGCCGGGCAAAATGACAAAAATCTTCGTTATCTGAAAACAAAAAAAGCGAAATTGGGTCATTTGCTGACCTTTCCCAATGAAAAAGATAAACCATCCTTTTAACCGTTAACGACTGCCTGTGAAATATAAAATTCTTGACAAATGAAAACAATTGAAGGTAAACTGGATGCCAAAGGATTGAAGTTTGGCATTGTCATCGCCCGTTTTAATGAATTTATCAGCGGAAAGCTGCTTGCTGGTTGTCTCGATGGGTTGAAACGTCATGGCGCGACTGATGATGGAATTGAAGTGGTCTGGTCGCCGGGATCTTTTGAGATTCCTCTGTTAGCCCGGAAACTGGCCGGAAGCAAAAAGTACGATGCAGTAATTTGTTTAGGCGCCGTGATCCGGGGTGCGACACCGCATTTTGATTACGTGGCAGCAGAAGTTTCAAAGGGCGTAGCACAGGTTGCACTGGAATCGGGTCTTCCGGTCATCTTTGGTGTACTGACTACCGACAACCTTGAACAGGCCATTGAACGGGCCGGAACCAAAGGCGGGAACAAAGGTTTTGATGCGGCTCTGGCAGCCATTGAAATGGCCAATGTTCTCAAAGAGATCGGATGATCTGATGAAGAATTAATCTTGTACGAAATATCAATGGACTGACCATGGCAAACAATCCCGGTAACAAAGTTCAGGTAGGTTTTGTTCAAATGACTTGCTCCGATGATCAAGCCGCCAATATTGTCAAAGCTGCCGATGGTATTAGGAAGGCAGCAGCTTCCGGAGCCAGGATCATCTGTCTTCAGGAACTCTTTACCACACGTTATTTCTGTTTTGAAGAGAATTATGACCATTTCTCGCTGGCAGAACCGGTTCCGGGTCCTTCCGTGGAACTTTTCAGCAAAATAGCGGCTGAACTGCAGGTGGTTCTTATCCTGTCACTCTTCGAAAAAAGGTCTCATGGGTTATACCATAACACGGTTGTCGTTCTGGATGCCGACGGACAGTATTTGGGGAAATACCGGAAACAACATATTCCCGATGATCCGGGTTATTATGAAAAGTTTTATTTCACGCCGGGAGATGGCGGATACCAGGTTTTTGATACCCGGTACGCCCGGATAGGAACGCTCATTTGCTGGGATCAATGGTATCCCGAAGCCGCCCGCATCACTGCCTTAATGGGCGCTGAAATCATTTTTTACCCGACAGCCATCGGCTGGGCCCTTTCTCAACCTGATTGGTTGAATGAACAGCAGTATCAGTCCTGGCAAACGATGCAACGGGCACATGCCATAGCCAACGGGGTGTTCGTGGTGGCGGTGAACCGCACCGGGAATGAAGGCGAGATGCGTTTCTGGGGTGGTTCTTTTATTGCTGCTCCTTCCGGAGAGATCCTTTATCAGGCTTCTCATACGGATGAGGTGGTGCAGAACATAACAGTCGATCTTTCTGCCATCGGTCATACGCGCGTTCACTGGCCTTTTTTACGTGATCGGAGGATCGATACCTATCAGCCTCTTACCAACCGGTTCATTGATCGACCATGATAGCAGAATCAACACCACTCCGGTCGGGCTATTCTTTCCCGGCCGAATGGGAACCCCATCGTGCCACCTGGCTGAGTTATCCCCATTCCGATTCTTATTCCTGGCCGGGAGCACTCGATGCCATCTTTCCTTCTTATGACTTGTTTATTAAAGAATTAACAAAAGGGGAAAGGGTTAGTATCAATGTCCGTGACGAGGCTTTGGCCCGGGAAGTGCAAAACCGGCTTCTCGGACTGGGTGTTGATACCACACGGATCGATTGTTTCATCCATCCCACGAACGATGCCTGGTGTCGCGACCATGGTCCGGCTTTTCTGGTCAACAGAAAAGCAGAAATTCCCAAGGTGATCGTCAGTTGGAAATACAATGCCTGGGGCGACAAATATCCCCATGACCTGGATGAAAAGATCCCCGGATTGATCGGCCGTTCCCTCAACCTGCCGGTTTACTATCCAGGCATCGTTATGGAAGGAGGAGCCGTGGAGTTCAACGGGAATGGCACCCTGCTTACCACTACCCGGTGCCTGCTTCATGAGAACCGGAACCCGCATCTTGATCAGCAGAAAATAGAAGAATACCTTTGCCATTATTATGGCGTCACCCAGGTCCTTTGGCTGGACGAGGGAATAGAAGGTGATGATACCAATGGTCACATTGATGATATTGCCCGCTTTTTCAGGGAAGATGCCGTAGTGACCATGGTGGAACCTCGCCGTTCCGATGAAAACCATGCTGTCCTTGACAAGGTTTTGAAGAAGTTGAAAAGTTTTCGTTTAGCCGATGGGCGCCAGTTGGATATCGCGGAAATCCCGATGCCATCACCGGTCATTCGTGATGGCCAGCGACTTCCGGCTTCCTATGCTAATTTTTACATAGCCAATCAATCGGTGATCGTCCCTGTTTTCCGCTGCCGTGAGGATGACCGGGCGATGCGGATTCTGGAAGAATGTTTTCCGGGACGTACGGTGATCGGGATCGATTCGGTGGATATTATCTGGGGATTGGGGTCATTTCACTGCCTTTCGCAGCAGGAACCGTCTGTCGGATCAGATTGAGATTGTTTGTGCCGGGTTTGCCTTAACCGCTTAAGTATCTTACAGCCGGCTGCTTCGTGCGCGAAGAAGGTGGTCGGCGATCACCAGGGCTGCCATGCCTTCTACAACCGGAAGTGCACGGGGTACGAGGCAAACATCATGGCGGCCGCGGGGTTTGAAACGAATCTTTTCACCGGAAGTGGTAAGGGTTTCCTGTTCCTGCTGAAGCGTGGGTACCGGCTTGAAGCCAACCCGGAAAAGGATCTCTTCCCCATTGGAGATTCCCCCCTGGATACCGCCGGAAAAGTTCGTTGTGGTGTGGATGGTCCCCTCCCTGAGAATGAATGGGTCGTTGTGTTGGGATCCTTTCATGGAAACCCCGCTAAATCCGGAACCGATTTCAAAAGCTTTGGCAGCAGGAATAGAGAGCATTGCTTTGCCTAAATCGGCTTCCAGTTTATCGAAAACAGGGTCTCCCAGACCGGGAGGAACGCCTGTAATGGAGCCATGAATGATGCCTCCGGTGGTATCCCCTGCGTTTTTGAGTTGTTCAATGTAAGCCAGGACTTCTGCAGGAAGTTGCTGAGGATCACTGACTGCGGGTTGGATCGGAAGCGGACCGATCTGGCTGATCTGAGCAACAACGGAAATGTTGCAGGTGTTCAGGAATAATTTGGCCAAAGCGCCTCCTGCGACCCTTGCCAGTGTTTCTCTTCCCGATGCCCGTCCTCCACCGCGATGATCACGATGCCCATACTTCATCGACCAGGTGTAATCCGCATGAGAGGGTCGGTACAGATCTTTTAATTCCTGGTAATCTTCAGGTCGTGCATCTTCGTTGTACACGATGAAAGCGATGGGGGCGCCGGTACTCTTCGACTCAAAGATGCCACAAAGCAATTCTATCCGGTCCTTTTCGTTCCGCGTGGTAGAAAATGCTGCATTATAGGGTCTTCTTCGGTTAAGTTCGGATTGAATAAACAGCGGATCAACAGGGATTCCGGCAGGAAAACCGTCCAGCACACCCCCGGTAGCCAGTCCGTGAGATTCACCAAAAGTGGTAAGGATCAATGCTTTGCCAAAAGAATTGCCATTCATGGTTCTTTTGCCCGGACATTCATCCGGCGCAGCTTATGTCAAATGATACAGAACAGTGGTTTTACCCCTGCTGTTTGAGGATTTTCATTTTAGCCTCCAGCACTTTTAATTCACTTTTGGCTTTGTTGATCTTGTTTTCGAATTCCTCTTTGACCAGGCTGGCACTTTTAGATTTTGCGAAAAAACCGATGTTATTTTCCCAAAGCGTGATCTCTTCCTTCATTTTCGAGATCTTGGTGGCCAGGAATTCCCTTTCTTTGCTGATGACCCTCCGGGCATTGGGATCCTGTTTCATGTGGTCCATTCGTGCCTGAAAGTTTACCGTGCTCATTTCCACTTCGGTAATTTTCAGCTTATCAAGATGTTCGTTGATGAGGGAGCGGAATTCGTTTTGTAGTTTCTCTTTTTCCTTGATGGGAATATGCCCGATTTCGGTCCATTCCCTTTGGAAATTCTTGAGTGCTTCGAGGTTGGTTGGTTTATCTTCAGAAAACTGATACTCTTTTAAGCGTTTCATCACATCCAGCTTTTTCGCGAGGTTTTCCTCTTCACTGGCCTGGATGTTGGAGAAGAAGGCCTGTTTGGCATTGAAGAATTCGTCGCAGGCTGCCCTGAAACGTTTCCAGATTTTGTCACTGTGTTTTTTTGGTACAGGACCGATCTTTTTCCATTCGCCCTGTAAATGGATTAATTCATTGGCTGTCTTTTTCCAGTCGATGCTGCTTTTCAACGATTCAGCCTGCATGCATAATTCCACTTTCAGGTTGTAGTTGTGCAGTTGTTGTTCCTTGAGTTTGTCGAAATACTCTTTTTTGTTGGAGAAAAAATTGTCGAGGCTGGTTTTAAACCGGGTCCAGATTTCGGTATTCACTTTTTGCGGGACCGGGCCGATGCTTTTCCAGATTTTCAGTAAATCGTTGACTTTAGCGGTGTTTTCCTGCCAATCTTTGATGGATTCATTGGGCAATCCGGCAACGATTTCTGCTTGTTCACACAAGGCCGTTTTGGTATCCAGGTTTTTGTTCTGATCCTCTTCGATGACGGCATAGTGTTCACGGCGTCGCTCGTTGATTTTATCGGTAGCGGTTTTAAATCTTTCCCAGATCTCTTCTTTTTTATCGGCTGGTACCGGACCGAGTTCTTTCCATTCTTCATGGAATTTCTGTAGTTTTTTAAAAGATTTCAGGACAGAGGTTTCCAGCAGGAGTTCTTCTGTTTTTTCGCACAAAGCGATTTTAGCTTCCAGATTCTTGCGCAGGTCCAGGTCTTTGAGCTCTTTGTTAAGTTTTACCTTTTCAAAGAATTTTTCGACCAGGAAATGGTAGTTCTGCCATAGGTTGTTGATCTCTGTTCGGGGTACAATTCCTATTTCTTTCCACCTTTCCTGGAGTGTTTTAAATTCGTCGTAGGTTTTCTTCAGGGTTTCTTCGCTGCTGATCAGGGTTTTTAATTCATCCAGGATGAGGAGTTTTTGTTTCAGGTTCTCCTGTTTGATTTTTTCCTGTTCTTCAACAAAGCGCGCTTTATTGGCTTTATAAATATTAAAAAAATTGTTGAATTTTATATCGAGTTCATCCTGCAGCGCTTCAAGCTCTTCTTTTGCGCTTCCTTCTTCAGGGGCATTCTCATATCGTGCGAGGTTCTCCTCTTTTTGCTTTTTCAGAAAAGCCACCTTTATGAGGGCGATTTTGGCTTTGACAGTGTTGATGTCGGTTTCCGCAACTGCTTTTTCAAGAAGGTCAACCAATTCGGCCCGGCTCATGGAATCATAGTTGATGACCTCTTCCTGCCCGAGATTTTCCGCAACTGCTTCATGAAGGGCTTCCAGGTGTTCTTCGGGATGTTCATCCATGTGATCGTCAAGGTGTTCCTCGAGGTCCATGATGATCTCACCGGTCTTTGCTTCAGGTTCGGCTTCGAATACCTCCATGATTTCTTCTTTAATTACCTTTTTGTTTTCTTCTTGGTTTCCTTCTTCGTTTTCTTCCTTAATTTCCTCTTTGACACTTTCTCCGGTGACTTCCGTCATCGGGATCAGCGGTTCACCTATTGGTACCTGGGGTGACACAGGTTCTTCTGCCGTTGGCAGTTCGGGAGATGAGGGAATGTTGGTTTGTTCGTCAACTGTGTTGACAGAAACGGGTTGCTCCTCCTGTCCGATGATTTCATCTGAAACGGGATTCTGGGTTGTTTGATTTTCGGTTTTCATTAGGTGGATAAACTGTGTTAGATAAATAAAGATAGCGTCCGACTTATGCCGGTTATGATGGTCATTGGTTTGCGAAAATACAAAAATTTCGCATACTCCAAGAATATTCCGCCGGAAGGGTCTTTCTGTTCCTGACCGTCAGGTACAGTCGGTTACTGTTCTCCGCTACTGCCGGGTTATGGAAGGGCGCGTTGGTTGAAGAGGATGTACCCGAAATTAAAGTTGAGGGAAAAGGGTTCGATCTGCTTGTCGTAGTAATTCACCCCAAGGCTGATGGGACCCAACGGACTGTTGTAGACCAACAGGGTGGAGGCCATCCAGGCCCTGTCGGTAAGTTTGGGACCAAAATAGGGTGTAGAATCTTCATGGTTTTCCCTGATTTGTTCATAGGGTTGAAAAAGGTAACCTTCGAGCCTGTATTCAAATTTTTTATAGATCCGCACTACAATTTTCAACCCGGCGGCAGCGAAATTGGTGGCTCTGAAAGCAGGCAGAAAGTAAGTCTGGCTTTCAGGAATGGGTTGGAATGGAGAGGCATATAGCAGGCTGGAGGTATAATTGGCAAAGAGCGGTTGGTTGGAAACCACACATTCGCCGTAAAACCCGAATTTAACCGGCCCTAACGATTCGAAGTAATTATCGTACAACAGTCTGAATTTGAACCAGTCATGATATTGCGTCACCGGGTTCCTATTGGCCGATGTGGATCCCGGAAGCAAATCTTCACGCCCGTTGATGTAGGAAAGGGTAAGTAAAAGTCTTACCCCGGCATTGGCAAATTGTTTGCGGTTCAGGCTATTCAATTCAAAAGCGGCCAACGGAGAGAAAAAATTGAAACTGGTCTGATCGGCGGTGTCATTCCGGGTAAAGACGTTGGATTGGTAGTACTTATCATTGGTAAAAGCGTAATTGATTCCCAGTGACAATTTACCGCTGTTGGAGACGGGCATACCAACCCGGATGCTCCCGAAATATTCTCGTTCGATGACATAATTGGGGGTTTTATCATCGAAAAAGAAAGTGCCGTTTTTAAAATAATCCAGGTGGTTGTAAGTGTAGTTGAGTTCGGCGAACCATGGTTTACGGGTATTGAAATCGATCCTGGCGTCGGCTTTGGCCGAATTGTAAACTTTCCCGAAATAGCCATTCACTGTGAAACGGAAAGCGTTGGTCCAAAGCAACCTGTACTGCAATTGAAGAAATGCCTCATTGACATTGCCTAATGAAAAGTTACCGCCGAACTGCGCTCCGAACCGGTTGGTCTTCCGGATGTCGAGATAGAGGTCGTAATAGCCGGTTTTCGTGTTGTACCGTGCGATGGGGAAGATGCTTTTAATGTAACCTTCATCGATAAACCTGAAATACCGGGTTTGAAGCTCCTCAAGGTTCACCACTTGTCGACCCTGTTTAAGGATTTGACGGACATACCTTTCCTGTAGTTTATTTAGCCCGGTAATATGGATGGAATCGAACAGCATAGCGGGTTCTCTTTTTTTGAAAGCGCTCCTTCTGCAGGTCAGATCAGTGGTCGATATGGAATCCCTTACCAATTTACGGATGTCGGGAATTTTGCGCAGGGTGGCAGTATAACCGCTGTCGGCTAACCGGGCTGTCTTGGAGAAGTCGAGCAGGTTGATCGCGGGTATGTTAGGTACGATCATCACCGACCGCGGAAAGAGGATGGTATCGGTTTGTCGTTCCATCAAGATGGTCAGGAGCTGCGAAAGGATGTCATCCCGGTCGGGCTTGTCATAACGTTGTGCGACACGGCTTCCGATGATCACGTCGGGATGGAATTCCCGGATGGCAGCCTCCACGGGGAAATTGTCGTACATCCCTCCGTCGAAGACCAGTTTTTCACGGATCACTACGGGGTTAAAGACAAGGGGTATGCTCATGGATCCCCTCACGGCAGCGCTCAGATCTCCTTTCCCGAGAACCAGGGATTCCGTGGAGTCGATGTCGGAAACCACGCAGCGAAATGGAACCAGCAGACTGTCGAAATTTTCGTGACAAACTGCGGTGGAGGGTGACAGCAGCTCCATCAACCGGAAATCAATCTCATGACTTTTTATCAGGTGGGTGGGAAGGAGTTCGGTGAATTTGGCTGTGAAATCGAAATCAGTAGTTATCCAGGAAGGATTTGGGTCTTCTTTGCGGTAGTAATAGATATATTTTTCATCGAGGATGCCTGAAACCCAGTGCTGAAAATCCTCCGATTGCAGCAGTTGCTCCATTTCTGCGGATGTATAGCCGCTGGCATACAACGCTCCTACGATGGCCCCGATGGATGTTCCGATGATGCATGAAATGGGAACCTGATTTTCTTCCAGCGCCCGGATCACTCCCAGATGAGCGCCTCCTTTGGCTCCCCCGCCGCTGAGTACCAGCGCCACTTTTTGCCCCTGTAATGCAGTGGGAAAAAGACAGGAAATAAAAGCAACCGTCAGGAGTAAAAACCGGACAAAACAAATTTTCATCTTCTAATCAATGAAAGACAAAAATACAATCCTTTCCGGTCAGAAAAATTCCGGTAAGAAATAAAAAAAGAAGGGTCCCCTTTAAACTGTGGCCAGGGCCTGTTCCAGGTCAGCAATGATGTCTTCAGCTTCCTCGATGCCAACTGACAATCTGACCAGTTCATCGCTGATTCCGCCCTCTTTTTTGGCAGCAGCCGACAGTTTGCTATGGGTCATGGAGGCAGGATGCTGGATCAGGGTTTCAATCCCTCCCAGGGAGACTGCCAATACGCACAATTGAACATGGTCCATCAGCTTTTTCCCGGATTCCAGTCCTCCTTTAAGGCCAAAGCTCATCATCGCTCCGGGTCCCTTCATTAACTTGTTTCCCAACTCATACTGCGGGTGGGAGGGGAGACCGGGGTACATGATCCAGGCCACTTTTGGATGGGTCTCTAAGAAACGGGCCACCTTCATGGCATTTTCCTGAGCACGGTCGATTCGGATAGCCAATGTCTTGAGTCCTCTCCGCGTAAGGAAAGCCTGGTGGGGGTCCATATTGCAACCGGTGATCACCATCATGGAACGGATCTTTTTATATTCGGCTGCGTCTTTGGTGACGATGATTCCGCCGACGATGTCTGCATGACCATTTAAAAATTTGGTAAGGGAATGGAGCACGATGTCGGCGCCCAGTTCCAGCGGGTTCTGAAGGTAGGGACTGCAAAAGGTGTTATCGACGCAAACCGGGATGTTGTGTTGGTGTGCCAGCCTGCAGATGGCCGGAATATCGGAGATGCCTATGGTGGGATTGGCCGGACTTTCCAGATAGATCAGGGCCGTATTGGGACGGATGGCGGCACGCACCTGTTCCAGGTCGGTGGTGTCAACATAGGTCGATTCAACCCCGAATTTCGAAAAGGTACCTTCAATGATGGCACGGGAAGGACCGTACACGGCATTGTGGCTGAGGATGTGTTTTCCCGAACCCAGGTAAGCCATGTAAACGGTTGTCACGGCGCCCATCCCTGATGAGCAACCGATCCCGTCGTACCCCTTTTCCAAAAGGGCAACCGTCTTTTCGAGATCCCTGATGGTGGGGTTTCCGATCCGGGTGTAAATGTAGCCATCGCTCTCTCCCGCGAAGCAGGCTGCTCCATGGTCAGCGTTTTGAAAAGCGAAAGTAGAGGTCTGGTAGATGGGTGTGATTACACTTCCCATAGGATCTTTGGCACCGGTTCCGTGGACCAGTTTTGAATTGAAGCCTGAATGTTCGTGATTCATAATTGTATGCGTTAATGTTATTGGTTGTTTACGTCGCGGATAATGGTGATCCGGCTTTCGATGGCCGGGTTGAGGTGCCGTTTCACCGCACAGAGTGAAGCGGCGCGGATTACGGCATCATCATACTGTGCCGGGAAATCTACCGGGACATGGATTTGAAGGATAAACCGCGCGATCATCTTTTGTGCCGGATCATAATCATAATCCATCGAAAGGTGCATTCCCCCGGTACTGATCCCACGCTGATCGCAGAATCCTTTTACATAAATGCCTGCGCAGGCTCCCATCGAAGCGATGAAAAGTGCGAACGGGGTAGGGGCTGTTCCATCACCTCCTGCCTGAACTGGCTGATCCGTCTGCACAGTGTAGCCATCGATCAGCGCATCTACTTTTTTGTTGCCCGGGAAAATGACTTCAATTGCCATATTTTTTTCTCCTGTCTTTTGTTGTTTTTTTTGTGAATTGAAAGTTGAAAAACCCTTGGGGGGACTTTTCAGGGTGCAAAGGTACATTTTTAAATTTACCGAACGGATGATGTCCTGAATTCCGATCCCTGACCGGATTTCATCGAGAAAATCGGGCCTTGGGCCGAATTTGTGAACGACAGTCAGTTTTTATCAATAAATTTGCGTATCCCAAAAATCAACTAAAAGAATGAGATCATGAGAAAATTGTACTGCGTTGTATTGCTTTTTGCAGGAATGCTTTTACCGGCCCTTCTTAAGGCCCAGGATGAATCCCGGCTGATGCGTTTTCCGGCAATCCATGGAGATCAGATTGTATTTACCTATGCCGGAGATCTTTACACGGTCGGGAAAACCGGTGGAGTCGCCCGTAAACTGACCAACGACGAAAAGGGTTATGAAATGTTTGCCCGGTTTTCACCCGATGGCAAAAATATTGCCTTCACCGCTCAATATGACGGAAACACAGAGGTTTACCTCATTCCTTCAGAAGGAGGCGTGCCCAAAAGATTGACGTACACTGCCACCCTGGGCAGGGATGATATTTCTGACCGCATGGGGCCCAACAACATCGTGATGACATGGCGCGACAACGACCACGTCGTTTTTCGTTCCCGTAAACAATCATTCAACGACTTCAAGGGACAGTTGTTCCTGGTTGACATCAAAGGAGGGGTTCCTGCCGAATTGCCGCTTCCCTGCGGAGGATTCTGTTCTTATTCTCCCGACCAGACTCAACTGGCCTACAACAGGGTGTTTAGGGAATTCCGGACATGGAAATACTACAAAGGAGGCATGGCCGATGATATCTCCGTTTATGATTTCAAAACGAAAGAGACCCTTAAAATCACCAGCAATATTTATCAGGACATGTTCCCTATGTGGAGCGGAGATAAGATTTATTTCGTTTCGGAAAGGGAAAGACCCGTTAACCTTTACTGTTATGACCTGAAATCGAAAGAGACCACCAAGGTGACGGATTTTACAACCTATGATATCAAATTTCCGTCATTAGGGGATCAGGCGATTGTTTTTGAAAATGGTGGATTCATCTATACTTTCGATCTGGTCACCCGGAAAACGGAGAAAGTGCCCATCCGGATTGTGGGCGACCTGATCACCGGGCGGGATGCCATTAAAGATGCTTCCAAAATGATCAACACTTTTTCGCTTTCACCCGATGGTAAACGCATCGCTTTTGGTGCCCGCGGAGATATCTGGACCGTTCCCGCCAAAACAGGTATAACCAAAAACCTGACCATGACTCCCGGGGTGCATGATCGTGATGTCGCCTGGTCACCCGACGGACAATACATTGCCTTCATTTCTGACCGCACCGGTGAAGATGAACTTTATATCATTCGCCAGGACGGTAGTGAAGCGGCTCTTCAATTGACAAAAGATGCCGATACTTACAAATATGGGATGATTTGGTCTCCTGATAGTAAAAAATTGCTTTGGGCAGATAAAATGTTGCGGTTGCAATACCTTGACATCAACTCCAAAAAAATCACCGTGGTGGATCAATCAAAAAGCTGGGAATTCACCGAATTCGCTTTTTCACCCGACAGCAAATGGATTACCTATGTTTTTCCTGATCGCCGATCCACCTCCCGAATATACCTTTATGAGCTCGCTTCAGGATCAAAAACCCCTGTTACCAGCCAGTGGTATGATTGCGACGACCCTGTTTTCAGCAATGACGGAAAATACTTGTTCTTCACCTCCAACAGGGATTTCAATCCCACTTACAGTTGGACGGAATGGAACCATGTCTATACCGATATGACCCGGATCTATTTTCTGACCCTGGCTCAATCCACACCCAATCCCCTGGCTCCTGAGAACGATGAAGTGTCAATAAAGAAGGATGAACCGGCAAAAGGGACATCGGCTGAAGAGGGTAAAAAAGATCCTAAGAAAGAAGGTGAAGCCAAAAAGAACGGCGATGAGAACAAAGAGGTGACAGTCAAAGTCGATCTCAACGGAATTCAGGACCGCATCGTCGTATTGCCGGTGGATGCCGGTAATTATTACGGTATTAACGTGATTGGCGACAATGTTTACTATATCAAAGCAGGCGGACGCGGATCCGGCGGACTGATGACCTTCAATCTGAAAGATAAAAAAGAGACCAACCTGGGTGATTTCGGAAATTATGAAATTTCAGCAGATAGTAAAAAAATGGTGGTCTCTGACCGGGGAAAATACGGAGTGATTGATCTTCCGAAAGGTGGCAAAATTGATGTCAAAGATTGGGCCGACCTGTCGAACATGAAACTGATGGTTGATCTGAAAGCAGAATGGAACCAGATTTATCATGAGTCGTGGCGTCAGATGAAATACTTCCTCTATGCCCCCAACATGCAGGGCGCCGACTGGCCCTCCATCGAAAAAAAATATGAAGTGCTGTTGCCTTATGTGAACAACCGGAATGATCTCAATTACATCATTGGTGAAATGATTGGCGAAATCAGCATTGGTCATGCTTATGTAGGAGGAGGGGATAAACCCGAACCTGCGAAGGTGAAAATGGGTCTTTTGGGAGCCCGGTACAGCCGCGATGCTTCAGGTTATTTCCACATCGACAAAATCCTCAAAGGGGAAAACTGGACCCGCGGGACACGCTCTCCGCTCACTGAACTCGGGGTGGATGTCAAAGAGGGTGACTATATTCTGGCAGTCAATGGCCAATCTGTCAAAGACGTGAACGACCTCTCGGAATTGTTGATCAACAAGGCAGGAATACAGGTAGAACTGACCATGAACGGAACACCGGCAGAAAACGGATCGCGGAAAACCATTGTAATCCCGACCGACAATGAAGCCGATCTTTACTATTACACCTGGGTACAGAACAACATCCAAAAAGTCAACGAAGCAACACAGGGAGAAGTCGGGTACATCCATATTCCGGACATGAGTCCGGAGGGATTGAATGAATTTGTCAAGCATTTCTATCCCCAGCTTACCAAGCGTGCGTTGATCATCGATGACCGCGGCAACGGCGGAGGCAATGTTTCTCCCATGATCATTGAAAGACTGGCCAGGGAAATGACCATGATCAGCATGTCACGTAACGCAGAGGGAGCGCCCGGACGCCTGGAGATGCAGTGGGGCCCGAAATGCGTACTGATCGATAACTATTCTGCTTCCGACGGCGACCTTTTCCCCTATCAATTCAAAAAACTCGGAATCGGGAAAGCCATTGGCGTACGCACCTGGGGCGGCGTTGTAGGTATCCGCGGATCCTTACCCTTTATTGATGGCGGTTCCCTGACGCGGCCTGAATTTGCATCGTACGACACCGAAGGCAAAAGCTGGATCATTGAAGGTCATGGTGTCGATCCTGACATTGAAATTGATAATGATCCGGCCAAAGAGTATGCCGGTGAAGACCAACAACTTAACAAAGCGATCGAAGTCATGAAAGATGCCTTGAAATCCTGGCCCCGTGAATTACCGACCATGCCTCCTTTCCCTGATAAAACGAAATAAACGGCTATCGGCTGCCTTGTTATTTTCAACGTGATGAACCCATTCGATAAAACGATCACTTGTCAGGAGGATAATTTTTGATAATTTTAACAACAAATTAACTTGACAAAGGCATTTTCTTATTATATTTGACCATCCAAAAAGTTAATCACTAAAATTTAAAAAACTATGAAAAAAAATCTACTCCTATTTGTCCTGTTGCTGACCATGGTCAGTTTTGTACATGCACAGGTTATCGCTGATTTTGAGGTTATCAAAATGAATGTCATGCAGGGGGGAGAAGCCGACCAGAGCAATATCACGGTTGTTCCCAATCCTGATCCTACCGGAATCAATACCAGCAATTGGGTAGGGAAACTCTTACGCGATAAAGACGGTGTTGCATGGTGTGGTTTCTGGTGCCCGTTACCCGAACCGGTTGATGTGACCGTTAATAAATATGTCCATGTTAAGGTTTGGAAACCCCGTATTTCACCCATTAAATTCAAACTGGAAGGTGGCAGTGCAGGCACCCTGGAAGTTACTTCCATGAATCCCCAAACCCTTACTGGTCAATGGGAAGACATGGTTTTTGATTTTTCCTCAAAAACCGGAACCTATCCTACCATCGTCTTTATGCCCGACTTTGAAGACCCTCTCACCCTTACAGAGGATATTGTCATCTATTTTGATGACATCGTGGTCAACAACGATCCCACGCCTAACACGGAACCTGCTTACGTGATGGAAAACTTCGAAGAACTGATCAAACTGAACGTGATGATCAATGACCCTGCCACTGATCTCAGCTCCATGGTTGTTGCACCGAACCCCGACCCGTCAGGCATCAATACCAGCAACTACGTGGTGGATTTTCTGCGTGACAAAGACGGCGTTCCCTGGGGCGGCTTCTGGTCTGCACTTCCGGCTCCCATCGATGTGACCACCAACAAATACATCCATGTGAAAGTCTGGAAACCGATCATCAGCCCGCTGAAATTCAAAATCGAAAAACCAGGTGACAACCATGAAATCTATCCCATGAACGAACAAACCCTTACCGAAGGATGGGAAGACATTGTTTTTGATTTTTCAGCTTATACCGGCGAATGGACAGTCATCGCCTTCATGCCCGATTTCGAGGATCCTGTTACCCTTACGGATGACATCCACATCTATTTCGATGACATCCTGCTCAACAACGATCCCAACCCGATCATCCCCACAAGCGAAGTAATCCTTAACGTCGATATGCACGGCTCCGGTTTGCAAGCCGGTGAGCAGGTTTACTTTGCCGGTAACTTTGGCGGTATCTACGGAACATGGAATGAACCCGGAAGCAACGCCAACAACGAGATGGTTGACCTCGACGGGGATTCGGTCTATACCGCTACTATCATCGTTCCCCCCGCTGATTATCAGTTTAAATTCTTCATCGGAGCAGGATGGAATGGCGGCGAATGGACCGGCGATCCGAACCGGAAAGTGACCATCGAAAATGACGTAGAACTGACCTATAAATGGGGCGTTAAACCTGCCGTGGTAACCTTCAACGTCGATGTGAAAGGCTCCGGCCTGGCAGGCGAGTCCATTTATATCGCGGGTAACTTCGGCGGAATCTATGGAACCTGGAACGAACCGGGAACCAATCTCAACAACCTGCTGACGGCGGTTGAACCCCTCACCGACTCCCTCTATACCATCACGATGACCCTCGATTCCATCGGTACCTACCAACTTAAATTCTTCAAAGGTGAAGGATGGAATGGTGGTGAATGGACTGGCGATCCAAACCGTGTTTACAAAGTTCGTCAGGATACTACCTTTAGCCTGAAATGGGGAAAAGTTTTTCCGGAAGGAATCAGCGAAGTTTCCCTGGCAGGCAAGATCCAAACCTATCCTAACCCTGTAAAAGATGTACTGAACATCAACGCCTCCATTGACCTTACAAAAGTTATCATCACAAACACGGTGGGACAGGAAGTTTACCGTTCAGCGAACATGATTGCAGGAAGGAAAGCCATCGACCTCAATGCAC
>Ga0209098_1001147_pt1 | contig 26200 bp, 20 predicted proteins | sample AD_JPNHW1_MetaG_FD_184429 | JGI IMG/M metagenome (GOLD analysis project Ga0209098, IMG submission 184429) | Active sludge microbial communities of municipal wastewater-treating anaerobic digesters from Japan - AD_JPNHW1_MetaG (SPAdes) (version 2) | ecosystem: Engineered > Bioreactor > Anaerobic...
CGTTACCGTTTTCGTCGCCGTTGCCGTTCTCGTCGGCGGCCATCTCCATCTTGGCGATGAAGGCGGCGCGGGCGGTGTCGTCGAAGAGGAACTCGTGGCTCTCCTTGTTGCCTTCGCGGATACGGGCGACGTAGCGGGGGAGCGCGTGGGTGTCGGGGCGGTGGAGGTCGAGGTACTCGACGAGGGAGGCGCCGTGGCGTGTGACGCCGGTGCCGAGTTTCTCGATGGCGGCGAGGGTCTCGACGATGCGGTCGACCTGCTGCGGCGTGAACAGGTGATGATCGGAGAGGCGGGTGAGTGTGATGTCCTCGGAGCCGAGCTCGAGGAGGATGCGGTTGAGCTGATCGTCGTTGTCGATGTACTGCTCGCGCTTCTTGCGCTTGATGCGGTACAGCGGCGGCTGGGCGATGTAGATGTAGCCCTGCTCGATGAGGCCGCGCATTTGGCGGTAGATAAAGGTGAGGAGCAGGGTGCGGATGTGGGAGCCGTCCACATCGGCATCGGTCATGATGATGATCTTGTGATAGCGGGCCTTGGTGACGTCGAAGGAGCCTTCGCCCTCGATGGTGCCGATGCCGGTGCCGAAGGCGGTGATCATCGTGCGGATTTCCTCATTGGCGAGGACTCTGTCGATACGGGCTTTCTCGACGTTGATGACCTTGCCGCGCAGCGGGAGGATGGCCTGGAAACGGCGGTCGCGGCCGCCCTTGGCGGAGCCGCCGGCGGAGTTGCCCTCGACCAGGTAGATCTCGCACAGGGCGGGGTCGCGTTCGGAGCAGTCGGCGAGTTTTCCGGGGAGGCCGCCGCCGGAGAGGGCGCCCTTGCGGATGGTCTCGCGGGCCTTGCGTGCGGCCTCGCGGGCGCGGGCGGCGACGAGGGATTTGTCGAGGATGCGCTTGGCGATGGCCGGCGTGGTCTCGAAGGCGAACATGAGGCCTTCGTAGGTGATGGAGCCGACGATGCTCTCGACCTCGGGGGAGAGGAGCTTGACCTTGGTCTGGGACTCGAACTTCGGGTCGCTGTGCTTGATGGAGATGACGGCGGCGAGGCCTTCGCGGACGTCGTCGCCGGTGATCTGGGGGTCCTTCTCCTTGAGGAGCTCGTTGGCGCGGGCGAACTGGTTGATGGCGCGGGTGAGGGCGGAGCGGAAGCCGGAGAGGTGGGTGCCGCCGTCGGGGTTATGGACGGTGTTGGTGTAGCAGAAGACCAGGTCGTTGAAGGAGTCGTTGTACTGGAGGACGATCTCGGCCTGGACCTCGGCGTCCTTGCCGTCGATCTGGGTGGTGGTCTCCTTGGCGATGCGGATGGGGGTGGGGTGGAGCGGGATCTTGCCGGTGTTGAGCTGCTTCACGAACTCAACGACGCCGTCCTTGTAGAAATAGGTCTCGGGCTTGGGGTTGGCGGGGCGCTCGTCGAGGAAGTTGATGCGCAGGCCGGAGTTGAGGAAGGCCAGCTCGCGCAGGCGGCGGCTGATGGTCTCGGTCTTGAAGACGGTGGTCTCCTTGAAGATCTCGGGGTCGGGCTTGAAGGAGATGAGGGTGCCGGTGCCCTTGGCCTTGCCGATGACTTCGAGCTTGGTGGTGGTCTTGCCGCGCTCGAAGGTCATGTGGTGGACCTGGCCGCCGCGGGAGACCTCGACCTCGAACCACTCGGAGACGGCGTTGACGCACTTGGCGCCGACGCCGTGGGTGCCGCCGGAGAACTTGTAACCGCCCTGACCGTACTTACCGCCGGAGTGGAGGGTGGTGAGCACCATCTCGACGCCGGGGATGCCGTACTGCGGGTGGATGTCGACGGGGATGCCGCGGCCGTTGTCGCGGATGGAGATCGATCCATCGACGTGGATGGTGACGTCGATGGTGTTGCAGTGGCCGGCGAGGTGTTCGTCGACGGAGTTGTCGAGGACCTCGGAGACGCAGTGGTGCAGCGCGCGCTCATCGGTGCCGCCGATGTACATGCCCGGCTTTTTGCGGACGGCTTCCAGACCTTCGAGCTTGCCCAGTTTCGAGGCGTCGTAGGCCTCGGTGGTGGGTGGTTGGGGGGCTGGCTGCTGCGAGAGGTCTTGGAATTCGGACATGAGGGTTTGTGGAAGGCTAAAAGTGTCTTTTTTCGGCGGGCGGACACAAGGAAATCTTCCGGTGCGAGCGGCTGTGGAGCGGGGCGGAAAAGCGGTGGCGCGCGCGCGCCGAGAGCGCCTGTACGGGCGTAATTCCCCAATTTTTGGTTGCCGACCGATGAAATGCTCCTAACCGCTTGGCCGCGTGAAACTTTCGGTAAAGGTCGAGTACGCATGTCGTGTGTTGGCGCACATGGCGCGGGCGCATGCGAAGGGAGAGCTTGCCCATGTCGAGTCGATGGCTGAGGAGGAGGCTGTGCCGCCGAACTACATGGTGCAGATCCTCGGGGTGCTGCGCGAGGGCGGGTTGATCGACAGCCGGCGTGGCAAACAGGGCGGCTACAAGCTGTCGCGGAACCCGGAGCAGATCACGCTGCTGGAGATCGTCACCTTGGTCGACGGCGCGCTTTTGGAGTTTGGCCCGGGCAACCAGGGCCGCTCGGGCCGCCAGGTCGCCGCGGCGTGGGGGGTGGTGCGCGCGGCCATGGAGGCGAAGGCGCAGGAGATCACCCTCGACAAGCTCGCACAGGGCGGCGCGGAGCCGATGTACTATATTTAGGCGAGAGGCGGGCGGAGTGGTGCTTTTGTTGATGCCGGCGGCTGCGGGATTGACGTGGTTTTCCGGTATGGGCATCACCGCGGCCATGCTTTCACCCGCGCTCGAGAAACTGCTCGTGTTCCAGGACCGCGACCAGCGAAGGCTGTCGCTTGAAGCGCAGGTCAAGCACGCGCCCGAGGAGATCGCCGCGGTGCGGCGAAAGATCGAGGAGGTGCGTGCGGGGCTCGAGTCGGCCAAGGCCGCCTGCCGTGAAGCCGAGGCGAAGCGCAAGGCGCTGGAGAGCGAGATCGGCTCGGCCGAGCAGAAGATGGCGCGGTTCAAGACCCAGCAGCTCGAGGTGCGCAAGAACGACGAGTATCAGGCTCTCGGGCACCAGATCGAGGCGGCCCAGGCCGAGATCGGCGCGTTGGAGGAGAAGGAACTCGAGTCGATGTACGCCATCGACGAGTCGAAGAAGCGGCTGAAGGAGGCCGAAGCCGTCGCGGCGCAGGAGGTGGCGGCACACGAGGGGCGCATCAAGCTGGTGCAGGAGAAGGAGACGACGTTGCGATCGGATCTCGTGGCGGTACTGGCGGAGCTGGAGAAGTCGCGGGTCGAGGTGCCGCCCCCGTCGCTGGAAGCGTACGGGCGGATCGTGAAACGCGTGCCGCTGCCGGTGGTCGTGCCGCTGCGCGAGCAGAAGTGCACGGGCTGCCACCTGAAGGTTTCCAACGGTGTCGAGACCGATGCGCGCGTGGGCGGCAAGATCGTCTATTGCGACAATTGCGGGCGGATTGTCTATCGGGAGGGTTGAGCGGAACGGGGATGGTGGCGATGAGAGGGCAGTGAGTAGCGGGCAGCGCGCGACCCGGAGCGCTGTTCTCGCGAACGGCGCCACAATGTCCGGCGGGCGGAAGGACGCTGCAAGATGGTGATCCTACCGCAGGCGTGATGCACAGGGAACGAGGAGCCGCGCAGGAGTTCGGCGTTTCCAAGAACGGGCGCCACGAATCCTCGCGAGCGGTTCCCTGTTCACCGAGGGACGCAGGCAGGGACGCCTGCGCCACGGCGATTCATCATCTGTGCGGCGCAACGAAGGAAACGTGGGGATTCGGGCACCCGACCGTGCGCCGCGATTGCGTTTGCCTGACGGGAGGTGGGCCGTAGGGTCCGCGGCGATCTCGGAACCGCGCATTCGCTTTGTTCTTTGAACCGAGAGGAAAGTCCAGACACCACAGGGCAGGGTTCCCCACGCAAGCGGGGGCGCGCCGTTTCAATGCGGCGCGACGGACAGTATCACAGAGAATAGACAGCCCCTCGGCTTAAGGCGGATCTCACGTTCGTCCGGCCGGGGAGTGATGGTGAAAAGGTGGGGTAAGAGCCCACCGCGCCGTGCGGCGACGCCGGCGGCACGAGAAACCCAACCCGGTGCAAGGCCAAATAGGGGACGCGGCGGCCCGCCGAATACGTCCCGGGTAGGTCGCACCCGCTGCGCGCGGCTGGCTTCGGCCGGCGGTCGCAGCCGCGGGCGTGCTCCGCAAGGGGCGCGAGAAAAATGAATGCGCCGCATGCCGCGAGGTGTGCGGACAGAATCTGGCTTACAGGTTCCGAGATCACTCTTTCGTAGTTGGGCGGAGGGAAGATTTCGACTTCCCGTTACGGGCCTCGCGCCCGAGGAGAGGGCACGAGATCCTGCGGTCCTACCGCGGCGCTCGTTGCCCTTTCGGAAGGGCCGTGTGTAGGCGGGGACGGCACGGAGCCGGCGCCCTACGCCTATGCTGTGGGTCAGGCCTGTGCGGGCCTGCCGGGGTGGGCAGTGCTCCAGCGTCGGTGGGCTCGGGGAGCATGGGCGCGCGGGCGGTACTGCGGGCGCAATGAGCTTCCAGCGCTGTGGTGCCGGCGGAACAAGGGACGATGCGCTCCGAGCGAATATTACGGATACAGAAAACCCCGGCGGGAGAATCCGCCGGGGTTCGGATCGGTTACCCCCGCGCCGGGGGATCGGTGTGGTTGGCCTTCAGTTGGCGGCGAAGTTGTGCCAGGTGCTGCGGTCGGTGAGCTCGAGCCAGCGGGAGATGGTGTAGATGTTGGAGCTGGAGTCGTTGCCCATCTCCTCGGGATAGCGAATGCGGTAGCCGCTGCCATTGACGGTGATGTTGTTGGCAACAGTCGCGCCGGCGAAGTAACCGCTGGAGCCGCCGCCGTTGAAGACAACGTTGGCATGCGGGGCGTAGAGCGCGGCTGCGAAGTTTCCGTTGCCGCCGACGGAGATGTTTTGGGAGACCGGGGCCAGTCCGAGGATCTGGAGCTTGGTCGGATCGACACCGATGTTGGCTCCGGGGATGGTACCGCCGACGAGGTCTCCGTTGCCGGAGATGGCGAGGTCGCCGTAGGCGTAGATCTTCAGGGAGGCCGCGGGGACGATCGCGCCGGTGGTATCGGTGGTTGTGGCTGCGGTGTAGGTGACGCCGGGGATCGTGGTGTTGCCCTTGGTGGTGGCTGCTGTGGAGAAGGTTCCGGTGAGGACGACTACGGCGGATTGTCCGCCGACGGTGAGGGATCCCTGGACCTTGATCTCAACGGGGCCGACGACGAGGAGGGTCTCCTTGTTGGGGACGGTGAGATTGGTGATCTGGTAACGCATGACGGTAGCGCCGGTGGGGTCGCCGAGGACGATCATGCCGTTGGCATCGGCGGAGGGAATAATGTCTGTGAAGGTGCCGGTGGGCTCAGTGGGCATCGGGAAGCTCTGATAGAAGTCGTAGGCGATGCGGTTGGAGTCGATAAGGTTGCTGCCTGCGGTGGTGACTCCGTCCTGGCCGGCGGCGGTATTCTCGCCGGTTACGCTGCCCTTGATGCTGGAGACGAAGCCCGAGGCATTGGCGGCACCGACGCCGACGGTGACGTAGCCGTAGATGTCGGCGGGACTGCCGATGGAGATGTCGCCGATGGTGAGGGTGGGGCTGGCAACGGTGGTCTCATAGCGGCGAGGGGCGGTCGTGTAATTTCCGTCGGCCATGCGGTAGCTGTCGATCTCGCCACCGTTGAGCCTGAGGTTGGTGATGGCGGTGAAGGGCGGGGTGAAGAGGCTGCTCACGCGGGCGTTGACGCGGAGTTGCTTGCGGATGACGCCGCCATTCTGTGCGGCGACGACGCCTTCGGAGGTGATGATGGGCGCGCTGGCAGAGGCGTTCTCGACGATGACGTTGAAGTAGCTGCGGACATTGTTGGCATCGGTCACATCGGGGGTCGCGAGGGCGCCGGTGAGGATGCGGGAGGTGCCGCTTTCGACCCAGCCGTGTTTGCCCCAGTCGTTGTTGTTGAGCGCCCAGAGGGCCTCCTCGAGGCCGGCCTCGGCGACGTTGAAGGCGGTATTGTAGTAGAAGCTGCGGGTGGCGCTGCGGAGGGTGCTCAGGGTGAGCGAGATGTAACTGGCGGCGCTGAGTGCCAAGGCGATGCTCAGGATCATGGCGACCATGAGGATGGATCCCCGCGCGGACTGTGAGCGATGGAGGTGCATAGGAGAGACGGGTTAGCGGTTGCGGAGAACGAAACGGGAGGAGATGACGCGTTTGCTGGTCGATGCCACGAGTCCCTTGTTGTCGGGAGAGAGTGTCATTGTGATCTGGAGCTGCTTGGTGTCGTAGTCGGTAGAGGCGGGCTGCTGGTTGTAGTCGTAGCGCTGGAGGCTGAACGCGCCCGGGACGATGTCGGAGACGATGATGGTGGCGCTGTGGCCGGCCTGCTGGCGGGAGAAGGTGCGGGTGGTGCTGTTGTAGGTGTAGGCGACGTTGTAGCTGCCGGAAGTCGCGTTGGGGACGGCGAGGGTGATCTGGGTGATCGGGGAGCCGGAGGAGGTGACGCTCTGGGCCATGCGCAGCTCGCGTGCGAGCAGCTCCAGGCTGCGGGTGGTCTGCTGTTCCATCACGGAGTAGTTGGAGATGCGGATGGAGGTGCGGCTGATGAAGAGGACGGTGCCGAGGACGCCGCCGAGAACGAGGAGGCTCAGCGCCATGGCCACCATGAGCTCGACGAGGGTGAGGCCGTTGCGGGAGAGGGGCTTCATGGTGTATTGGGGTTATGGGTTGCGGCGAAGTAGTCGCTCAGGCCGTAGCGCCCGAGGAAGGTCTCGTAGCTGCGGGTGTGGCTGCGGTTGTTGTAGTCGCGCCAGGAGATGGAGAAGGTCACGCGTTTGAAGGTGGAGGAGCCATCTGCGTCGGTCCGGCCGGCGGCATCGGTGAAGCGGCGGGTGATGCTGAAGCGTTGGGCGAGGGCGGCCTTCTCGGCGGTGGAGAGGCTGGGGTTGGAGCCGATGGCGGCGGCGAGATCCACGGTCTGGTCGGTGCTGGGCGGGAAGCCGTTGATGGTCGCCCAGGGCTGGAGCCGTAGGTCCTCGATCTGGCTCTCGATGATCTGGGCGGCGAGGGTGGTGTTGCGGGCGGTGTCGAGCATCGCGAAGCCCTGCAACAGGCCTGTGAGCGTGCCGAGGAGGATGGTGACGAGGACGAAGGCGGCCATCATCACCTCGACGAGGGTGAACCCCTGCGTGGCGGCGGTGTGAGTGGGCGATTTGTGCATGCGCCCACTATCGCCTGTCGCGGGCTGCGGCGTAATGGTCGGTTGCCGGAAAGGGCTCCCTGAAACAGTAGGGCCGGAGGTCCCGGGTGTTGCTGGGGTGGCGGCCTCGGCACCGCGCCGTCGAACGAAGGCCGGGCTGGGCGGTTCCCCTCAGTGGCGAGCGATCCGGGAGCCCCGGCCTACGAGTTCATCTCGGCGTAGAGGGCGACGGCCTGGGAGCGGCGCGCGATCTGGAGCTTCTCGAAGAGGTTGCTGAGGTAGTTCTTCACCGTCTTCTCGCTCAGGCCGAGCTCGGCGGCGACCTCCTTGTTGGTGAGACCGCGTGCCACATGGGCCAATACGCGCTGCTCCTGCGCGGAGAGGGAGTCGAAGCGTTTGCGCAGGCTCTCCTGGTGCTGGCTGGTGCGCATGAGCTGCATGACCTGGGAGGTGATGGCCGGGGCGAGCACAGTGCGGCCGGCGGCGACATCCATGATGCCCTGCACGAGTCCGGGGCCGTCGATGTCCTTGATGAGGTAGCCGTGGGCGCCGGCGGTGATCGCCTCGGAGACGGAACGGGCGTCGAGCTTGGAGCTGAGAACTAGAATACGGCATTCGGGGCGGTCGCGCAGGAGGCTGCGGCAGATATCGCAGCCGTCGCCGTCGGGCAGACGCAGGTCGAGCAGGACGAGATCGGGACGGAGAGCCTGGGCCTCTCGCAGGGCGCCGGCGGCGGAGTCGGTCTCGCCGACGACTTCGATGTCGGAATACGCACCGAGGAGGGTCCGCAGGCCGGAGCGGACCAGCTCGCTGTCGTCGACGACGAGGACACGGATGCGGCGGGTTGTCGGATTCATGGGCTGGAGGAGGGGGGCGGTTCGGGGGCGAGGGCGGTGCGGGGGAGCTCGACGCGCAGTCGGGTGCCGCGGCCGGGGACGGACTCGACGGTGAGGGCGGCGCCGATCTCCTCGGCGCGGCGGACCATGTTGTCGAGCCCGTGGCCGCGATGGCCGGTGGTGGCGGCGGGATCGAAGCCGCAGCCATCGTCCTCGACGGTGAAGGTGGAGTCGCTGCCGGTGGTGCCCAGGACGATGGCGATGTGGTGGGCCTGGCTGTGGCGGAGGGCGTTGCTGAGGGCCTCGCGGGCGATGTAGAGGAGCTGGGCGATGGAGTCCTGGGGAAGGGCGGCGGCGAGGAGCGGGTCGAGGCGGACCTCGTAGTCGACGGGGCGCGCGGGGCGGAGCTCGCGCAGGAGGGCGTGGATGCCCTCGGCGAAGGAGGCGGGTGGTGTATTCTCGTTCTCGAGCCCGGCGATATGGCCGCGGAGCTGGGCGATGCAGCGGTTGAGCCCCTCGATGCAGGTTTCGATGATTCGGTGCGCGTCTTGTGGTGCGGTGTGCAGGAGCGTGCCGACACCCTGCAGGGACATGCCGATGGCGTAGATGGACTGGATGACGCCGTCGTGGAGGTCGCGGCCGAGGGCGGTGCGTTCGGCGATGGCGTGGCGGAGCTTGGCTTCGGCCTGGGTGCGCTCTTCGACTTCGCGGCGGAGATTCAGGCGTTGTTCGGAGGCGGTGCGGACGAGGGTGGCGATGCGGGCGAATTCATCGTCACCGGATACCAAGGATTCGGCCAGGATCGGGACATCGGCTTCGAGACTGCCTTGGATGAGCTGGAGGGGGCGGCGGATCCAGCGCTGGACAAACCAGGATGCGAGCCCGAGCAGCGTGAGACCGAAGAGGAGGAAGAGCAGCAGCTCGTCGGTATCGTAGGCAGCCATGTTGGCCAGGAGCGGACTGGTGTGGCGGAGCCAGAGGCGGTGCTCGACGGAATTGACGATGCCGGGTAGGGGTAGGCTCACGAGAATCGATATCGCGGACTGTGCGCTAGGACGCTCGGGGGGCGGGGCGCCTAGGGCGACGGTGCTGTCGGTGAGAGCCCCGAGCTGGGCGTATTGGGCGTCGTCCCAGAGGCGGGCGGCGGCGAGCCAGCCGCGGGGCGGCTCGTTGTTGCGTGTCTCGTCGGAGGGGTGGATGGGGGAGGTGCGTACCTCGAGAAGGCCTAGCGGTGAGGCGACGAAGAAATGGCGTGGGGCTGTGGTGCAGAGCAGGCGGGTGACGGCTTCGGTGGGGAAGTCGGCCAGGTCGCCGGTGGCGAAGGGTTCGCGCAGGTGACGGTAGATCTCGCGGGAGTCGGCGTCGAAGACCCAGGCGCCTTGGAAGTTCCAGCTGACGAGGCTTTGCTCGATGTTGACGGTGGCCCAGGTCGGGTCGGGGGCGGAAACGAAGGCGCACATCTCGTCCCACTGGGTGTAGTCGGAGGTGAAGCGTTCGAGGGTGAGCCCGGTGAGGTCGATGAGGCCGGAGAGCTGGCGGGCTTTGTCGTCGGCGAGCTGGGTCTGCAGCTCGGCGGCGCTGTGGTTTTGCGCCCAGTGGAGGGTGCCAAGCGCGCAAAGGGAGATGGCTAGCAGGGTGCCGAAGAGGACGGTGAGCCGAGTTTCGAGTTTCATCGGGGCGGTGCCCTAGTCTCTACATCGGTCCGGGGCGGGCGCGATTGATCGCTTTATGCGGCGCGAGGACAGTGTTTCTCGACTGTGGCGGAGGGCAATCGCCGGACGCAAAAAGGGCCGGCTAGTGCCGGCCCTGAAGGAGAGAGCGGATCGGGGCTGCCGGCGCTCAGCGGGTGCTGAAACGGTAGACGGTGGTCGTCTGGTAGCGCTGGCCCGGCCGGAGGATGGTGTTGGGGAAGGCGGGCTGGTTGGGCGAATCGGGGAAATGCTGGGATTCGAGGCAGAAGCCGCTGCGGTGGGTGTAGGGCTGCCCGCGTTTGCCGACGAGGGAGCCATTCAACCAGTTGCCGGTGTAGAGCTGGAAACCGGGCTCCTCGGTGAGCATCTCCAGGACGCGGCCGGTCTCGGAATCGTACGCTTCGGCGGCGGGGGCGAGCTTCTGGCCCGGGACGGGGTCGACCACGAAGTTGTGGTCGTAGCCGTTGCCGAACTCGAGCTGCTGGTGCTTCTCGCCGATGCGGGCGCCGATAGCTTGGCCCTTGGTGAAATCGAACGGGGTGCCGGCGACGGGGGCCAGTTCGCCGGTCGGGATGAGCCGTGCGGAGACTGGAGTGTAGCGGGCGGCGAAGAGCTTGAGCTGGTGGGCTAGGATGTCGCCTCGGCCTTCGCCGCGGAGGTTGAAGTAGGAGTGGTTGGTGAGGTTGACCGGGGTGGCCTGGTCGGTCGTCGCCGAGTAGTCGATGCGCAGCTCGTTGGCGTCGGTCAGGCGGTATTCGACGGTGACGCTGAGGTTGCCGGGGAATCCCTGCTCGCCGTCGCGGCTGAGGTAGGTGAGGCGGAGGCCGGCGACACCGGACTCGGAGAAGGGCGTGGCGCTCCAGAGGACCTTGTCGAAGCCGAGGGGGCCGCCGTGGAGGTTGCAGGGCTGACCGCCCGGGGTGTCGTTGCCCGCGAGGGTGTAGGTGCGCCCGTCGATGGTGAACTTCGCGTCGCCGATGCGGTTCCCGAAACGGCCGATGGTTGCGCCGAAGAAGGGCGAGCGGTCGACATAGGGTTCGACGGAGGTGAACCCGAGGACGATGTCGTCGAGCTGGCCGGTGCGGTCAGGGACGACGAGGCGGACAAGGATGCCGCCGAAATCGGTGATGTCGGCGCGGGCGCCGGACTTGTTCTGGAGGGAGTAGAGGAGGGCTTCGCGGCCGTCAGGCAGGCGGCCGAATGGTTGGGGGGTGGACATGGATGTGAGCGAGATGGGACGGAAAATCGTTGGGCACCGATAGCATACGCGCGGTCGGTTCGGTCGAGACGCAAAGCCGCCGGAAGAAGGCGAAGTGCGTCTAACGTTTTAACCGTGGGGCGGCAGGTTCTGGGAATGCGGGCAGTGGTGGCCCGGTGTTTTAATTTGCCGGACCGAGGACTGGGCGGCTTAACAGCAGCATCTCGCACGGCGTGTCCGTGCCTATCCCCGTATCCCCTAACCCAAACGCTCCGCATCCCCCCGCGGGGCATCAGCGTATGTCCGAAACATTCAGCATCTTCACCATAGATATTGTTGTCTTCTGCCTCTTCATCGCGGCCGTCATCGCGGTCGGCCTGATCAAGTCGAAGGGCGAAGGCAAGGATAGCGAGTCCTACTTCCTGGCCGGCCGTGGCCTGAAGTGGTGGTTGATCGGCGTGTCGCTGATCGCGGCGAACATCTCCTCCGAACAGTTCGTGGGCATGTCCGGCCAGGCCGCCGACTACCTGGGCATGGCGATCGCCAGCTACGAGTGGATGGCGGCGATCACACTGGTGGTCGTGGCGTTCTTCTTCCTCCCGTACTTCCTGAAGACGGGCATCTTCACCATCCCGCAGTTCCTTGAACACCGCTACAACTCCACCGCGCGCACCATCATGGCGGCGGCGACCATGGTGCTGCTCATCGGGGTGTCGCTCACTGGTGTGATCTATGCCGGCGCGCTGACGATGAGCGAGTTGTTCGCCAACTACAGCTTCTTCGGCGTGGTCCTCACGCTCACCCATTGGTCGTGGATCATCGGCATGGTGGCGGCGTTGTACATCGCCGCTGGCGGGCTCAAGGCCTCCGCCTGGGCCGATCTCATCCAGGGCATCGCCCTGATCATTGGCGGGGCGATTATCGCCTACTTCGCCATGAGCCGGCTTGGCGACACTCCCGTGGCCGCCCTCACTGCCGGCAGTGCCACCCCCGATCAGGTGGCCGACAGCGCCGGCGGCCTGACCAAGTTCATTGCGCTCAACCGCGACAAGATGAGCATGATCCTGCCGAACAACGACAAGAACATCCCGTGGTTCGCCCTCGTCGTCGGTCTGTGGATCCCGAATTTCTACTACTGGGGCCTCAATCAGTACATCACCCAGCGCATCCTCGGCTCGGCCTCCCTGCGCGAGGGCCAGAAGGGTATCGTGTTCGCTGCGGCGATGAAGCTTATCATCCCCTTCATCATCGTCGTGCCCGGCGTGATCGCCTTCAACCTCTACAGCAAGGATCTCGCCGTCGCGCAGGAGCGCGCCAACGAGCGCACCGTGCAGCGCGAGATCGGCGACAAGGGATCGACCACCTTCTTCGTCGTGGATGACGCTTGGATCGCCAAACATGCCGAGCTCGGCGCCCAGGTCGCTGCGCACAACGCGGTGGTCACCTCCACAGTCGAGCAGACCAAGATCAAGCAGGTCGAGCTGAAGAGCGGCTACAAGTTCGACGCCGCCCTCAATCTCCTCATTAAGAATCTCATTCCTTCGAATACCGGCCTCGTGGGCTTCGTGCTTGCCGCACTGCTCGGCGCGATCGTTAGCTCGCTGGCCGCGGTGCTCAATGCCGCCTCGACCATCTTCACGATGGACATCTACCAGCGGAACTTCGCCCGCAACGCCGCGCAGTCGCGCCTCGTCGGGGTCGGTCGCATCTCGGTGGGCGTCTTCGCCGTGATTGGCTGCTTGCTCGCGCCGAACCTCGACAAGTTCGGCTCGATCTTCGCCTACATCCAGGAGTTCCAGGGCTATGCGTCGCCCGGCATTCTGGCCGTCTTCGTCTTCGGTCTGCTCAACCGTCGCGCGCCCGGGTATACCGGCGTGGTCGGCCTGCTGCTCAATCCGCTGCTCTATTTCATCATCGCCACCTTCTTCCCGGACATCGCCTTCCTCAACCGCATGGCGATCTGCTTCGGCACGGTGATGGTCGTGATGTGGATCATCGGCATGATCCAGCCGTTGGCTGAGCCGGTGGTCTTCAAGACCAACACGAACCTCAATCTCACGGCTTCCTCCGGGTCCAAGGTCGCCGGCATCGCGGTCGTGGTGATTACCCTGTGCCTCTACGTGGTCTTTAGCCCGTGGGGCATCGCCCGATAAGGGCGACGCGGATAACGTCTCTCCACGAGCCCGGCAGCCCCTGCGGTTGCCGGGCTTTTTCTCGATGGGGCTGCAGGCGGTCGTTCAGTACCAGCCGGAGACGAACCCTGCGGCGGCCTTCAGCCCAAAGACGCCGAGGTTCTTCACGAGATGCGCGACGATGCAGGGCAGGAGCGAGCGGCTCGGGTTGAGCGGCGAGAAACGGAGCACATAGAGCCACAAGGAGCCGGCGAAGACCGCCGCGGTGCTGAACCAGCCCTTGGTGGTGAGCCGGATCGCCGGATGCCCCTGTTCCTGCAGCCACTGAAGCGGGTGCGCGAGATGGTAGGCGAGGGAATGGCTGCACTCCGGGCTGTTCACCCACTCCCAGAGAAACGGGTGGAAGAGTGCGAAAACTGCCGAGAACAGCACGATGCTTCCCCAGAGGAGCGCGCGGCCTCGGCCGGCGACGACGAGGTAACCGCGGAAGGCGAGCTCCTCGATGAACGCGGCTGCAAGCGAGTACAGGCTCCAGAGTACCGTGACCGTTTTCTGCTGTTCGGTCAGCCCCAGCGCTGCTTCACCTCCGGTCTCCAGACCGAGCAGGATGAGCATGCCGGCGATCGCGATGAGGATGGTCTGCCGCTCGCAGGGGACTGCTCCGGGAAAAGCGTGCGGACGGGGCTGCCCGGCGCGTGCCGCGCGCAGGTCGCCCCACCAGAGATGGAGGAGAAAGGCGGCAGCGGCGGTCATCCCCGCCACAAGGATCGGGTTGTCGCTCATCGGGATCTTGCCCGGAGATATTGGTTAGCCATTTGGTTCTCCGACCGCATGGTAGCGAGCATGCCGGCCTCCGAATCGTCGAGCCCAAATCTGTCTTCACAGCGCAACTTCGCTGCCCTCCTCGAACGGCTTCAGCCCGGGCTGCGGGCACTGGACGCGGTGCTGCGAGAACAGGTCTCGCATTTCGAGCCGGAGGTGCGCGAGCTCGCCGGCTACTGCCTGGACTCGACCGGCAAGCGGTTGCGGCCGCTTCTGATCTTCCTTTCGGGCTGGAACGGGCGGGGCGAGATCGATCCGCTGCTCGTGCGTGCCGCGGCTGTTGTGGAGATGACCCACCTGGCCACGCTGGTGCATGACGACATCATGGACCATGCCATGCTGCGGCGCGGGCGCACGACTGTCTCGGCCAAGGAGGGTCCGGATGTGGCTGTGCTTCTCGGCGACGCGTTGTTTGCCCAGGCGATGTGGCTGTCTACCCAGTTTCCGACCAGCGAGGTTTGCAGCAGCGTTGCGGTTGCGACGCGGCAGGTCTGCACGGGCGAGATTGTGCAGACATTGGGCGGGCCGGGCGCGACGCCGTCGCGCGAGCGCTACCGGCGGATCATCGATCTGAAGACGGCGGAACTCTTCCATGTGTCGTGCCGGCTCGGAGCCCGGCTGGGCGGTGGCGCCGATGGGTTTGTCGATGCGGCCGGGCGGTTCGGCCGCCGATTGGGCATTGCCTACCAGATCTACGACGATCTCACGGATTTTGTCGGTACTGCCGAGGGCGCCGGCAAGACGCTCGGAACGGATTGGGCGAGCGGCAAGATGACCTTGCCGGTGCTCTGCCTGCTGGAGCGTAGCGAACCGGTGGAGGCCCAACGTTTGCTCGCTTTGCTGCGCAGCGGGGCGGAAGGCGTGGGTGCGGAACTCACTGACCGGATGCGGGCTGCGGGGGTATTTGCCGCTGTGGGGGCGGAGACCCGAGCCGAGATTGCGGCCGCCCGGGCCGAGCTGGCCGGATGGAGTGGTGTAGCCGCCACGGCGATGCTTGGGGAACTTGCTGCCTATCTGGAGGGTCAGTTGGAGCGGCTTTTATCGACTTCATGATATTTCCTGTCGATACACGGGCTTGCCAGCGCGGGTGCCGTGCCTAGCGTCCCAGCCCTGTTCGCCCCGACTCCAATCGAATGGACCTTATCAAGGCAGTCAGCCGCATGCTCGTCGCCACGCCTGAGCGTCAGGTGGAGGCGGACGCTGATGCGTTGATTGTGGCGGAGGTGAGGGCGGGCAATGTGGCGGCTTTCGACCAGCTGGTGATCAAGTACCGCGAGCGCATCTACGCGATCATCTACAACTTGACCTCAAATCGGGAGGACGCCTCGGATCTCACCCAGGATGCGTTCATCAGGGCGTTCCAGTCGATCAACCGTTTCGGAGGGCAATCGTCGTTTTTCACCTGGCTGTACCGGATTGCGGTGAATGGGGCCCGCACTCATCTGCGGAAGAATCGGCTGCGCACGTTTTTCAGCATCGAACAGGCCTCGGAGGAGGAGAAAACGCCGGAGTGGCTCAACATGCTGGCGGTGGAGGCAGGGGCCGAGAAGGAGGTCTTTGCGCGCGATCTGCGACAAAGATTGAACGAGTCGTTCCAAAAATTGTCTATCAAGCATAGAACCGTCATAACTTTGTTCGAGATAGATGGACTCAGCCACGCGGAGATTGCGGAAATCATGGAGTGTACGGAAGGCACCGTCCGTTCGCGCCTCCATTACGCCAAGCTCCAGCTGCAGGCTGATCTCCAGGATTTGCTGAAACGCTGACTATGGGCTCCGCACCACAACAACCTCCTTCCCGACCCACACTTGAAGAGCTCCTGCGCTTCAAGCGCGCGGAGCGTCCTGCACCGGAGTTTTGGGCGGAGTTTGATCGCGGTCTGCGCCAGAAGCAATTGGCTGCGCTGATGAAGCGGCCGCAGGGATGGGCACGCGTGCGCCCCGTTTTTGTTCGGAGCCTTCGCTGGATCGCTCCGGCCACCGCCGCCGTGGCTGTAGCGCTTGTCGTTGTGCAGATGCCGTTGAGCACTGCCTCCCGCAAAGCTGCCGTCGAAGTCGTGACTCTTCCTGTTCGCACTGTCCCGGTCGCCACTGCGCCTGTTGTTGCTGCTGCAGTTCAGGAGCACCAAGTGGAAACCGCGGAGGTTCAGGCTTCCACAAGGATCGTCGCGGTTGCCCCGATTCCTACTCCAGCAGTGCATGCTGAAGCTGCTCCATTAGCCGTTTCGGCCGAGCAACGGAGCGAACGCTATCTTCCGTGGTCTACTGTGTCGCTCTCCGAGCTTGGAGAGGGCAGAACCGCTTCGCGCGATACCTTTGTCTCCCTCCAGACGATGGGCGAAACGCCGCGCCCCCGCACTTCTTGGACCTCGCGTTTCAGTGAGGTCGCGCAGGAAATCACCGCAGAACAGTCGACGGGGCGTGTGCTGCAACTCACCTCGTATGATCTTCCGGCCATAACGGAGACACAGCCGGTCGCAGTACGCGTCGCGTCCACCGGGTATGCCTCGAGCGAGAACTACAGGCATGGCATTCGTGATCGCGACTTTCGCGACATGGAGTCGCGGATGGGGTCCTCCTCTCGCTCGGGTCTGGCGATCCGGTTCTGACCGCAGCCTGGTCGCTATGCGGTAGGTGCGCGGGCCTTGTCTGAGGCTCTTGTGTTTTGCCAGTAGTCCGTGCTGGGCTATCCGGAAACACCATTAGCACGATGCCTGTCCACCAGACCACCCTTGCCGTTTCCACTGAAGGTCCCGGCACCTATGAGATTACGGATCGCATTGCCGCCGAGGTACGACGCTCGGGATTGCGGGCAGGCATCGTGTCGGTCTTCTGCCGCCACACCAGCTGCAGCTTGGTCGTCTTCGAAAATGCCGACCCTTCTGCGCGCGCGGATCTCGAGGATTGGTTCCAGCGCATGGTCCCGGCCAACGATCCCCATTACACGCATACAGCCGAGGGGGCTGACGACATGCCGAGCCACATCAGGACGGCGCTTACCCGCACTTCGGAGACGATTCCGTTTGCCGACGGACGGCTCCTGCTGGGCACATGGCAGGGTGTCTTCTTATGGGAGCACCGCTGCGGGGCGCATCGGCGCAGCGTCACACTAACGGTGATGGGCGAGTAGCCGCGGACGCGCTCGCGGCTGGAGGCGAGTTGGGCTCAGTAGAACTTCAGTTTTGGAAGGTCCTGATTGTCGACCAGTCCGACGGGGTGGTGACTGGCGTCGACGACAAGCAGGTCGTCGATGCGGTGCTTCTCGAAGAGTTTCAGCGCCTCGATCGCGAGTGTCCCGGCGGCGATTGTCTTGGGCGAACGGGTCATGAATTCCGCCACCGGTTTTCGGAGAAAATCCGAGCCGGTGAGTGCGCAACGGCGAAAGTCTCCGTCGGTGAAGATGCCGACCAGCCGACCGTCGTTCGCGTCGATCACGGCGAGGCTGCCGGCCTTGGCCTTCGTCATGGCCAGAATTGCGTCCTGTGTGGACGACGTCTGCGGCAGGATGGGGAGCCGGTCGCCGGTTCGCATGATGTCTTCGACTTTCAACAACAGAACCATGCCGAGGTTGCCGGCCGGGTGAAAACGGGCGAAGTCCTCGCGGGTGAGCCCTCGGGCCTCGAGAAGGACCATCGCGAGCGCGTCGCCGAGTGCGAGCGCGGCGGTGGTGCTTGCGGTAGGGGCGAGCTTGAGCGGGCATGCTTCCGCCGGGACGCTGTAGATCAGGTGGTGTTCGCAGGCCAGGGCCAGGGGCGAATCCGCCTGTGCCGTGAGTGCTATGAGACGCACGCCGAAACGGCGCAGCAACGGGCAGAGCCGCATGAGTTCCTCGGTCTGGCCGCTGTTGCTGATGAGGATCGCAAGGTCGCCTTCGCAGCATAGCCCGAGATCTCCGTGCAGCGCCTGGGTGGCGTCGAGAAACAGCGAGGGAGCTCCGATGCTGTTCAGCGTGCCGACCAGCTTCTGCGCGATATGCGCGGACTTGCCGACGCCGGAGAGGATCAGTTTGCGGCCGGAGGCAACGGTTCCCTCCACGGCTCGGAAAGCCACGACAAAGCGCTCGTCGAGGGAGGTTGCGGTGGCGTCGAGCGCGGCAACCTCGGTGGCGAGGCAGTTACGTGCTTTGGCGAGGACGTTGGAGGCTTCGATGCTCATCAAGAATTGAGTCGCAGGACTCTTGCGCCACCCTAGGGTTCCAGCCTTCGCCCATCAAAACCATTTTCCTGTCCGCGTCTGCCATGCGCTCCGTATTTGCCGCTGTCGTCCTCGCTCTGCTGGTTGTAGCCGGCTGGGTGGGATTGGCCGGTTGCCAGCCCAACGAGAACCTCCCTTTTGCCTCGGAAGTGGATGAACCCCACTATCGGCGAGGCATGCAGCTTCTGCGCAGCGGGCGGACTCAGGAGGCACTCGAAGCGTTTCTGAAAGTGATCGGGAAGCGGGCCGGCGATGCTCCCGAGTCCCACCTGGAGTGCGGGATCCTGTATCTCCAGCACATCAAGGATCCGGTCGCCGCCATATATCATTTCAACAAATACCTGTCGCTGCGGCCTTCCAGCCCCCAGGCTTCCCGTACGCGCGAGCTGATCGAGACCGCGAAGAAGGAGTTCGCGCGTTCGCTGCCGGCCGAGCCGTTTGAAGGGCAGGTCGAGCGGTTGGACCTGCGCGAAGCGGTGGAGCGGCTCAAGCAGGAGAATTACCAGCTGAAGGAGCAGATTGCGCAAATGCGCGGGTTGCCCGTGCCGACCAAGACCGGATCTGTCGCAGCGCAACGTTCGCAGCCTGCCTCGGAGATTGGTTCGCAGGAACCGGCAGTTGAGGATGCTGTGCCAGCAACGGATGAGAGCGTGGCGGATCCCATGGTCCCGGTGCAGCCCGAGCGGCCTGCGATGACTGAACGGGCGGCTGCCGCGGTGGTCAGTCCGACTCCGGTACAGAACCGGCAGGTTGTAATCCCGACTCCTGCAGCAACCCCGGGCCGAGTCCATACTGTTGGGAAAGGCGATTCACTCTACAGCATTAGCCGAAAGTACTACGGCACTGGAGCGAAAGTGGATGAGATTGTCGCCGCGAATCGCGGTCTGCTTCAGGATCGCAACACTTCGCTGAAGATCGGAATGCAGATCAAGCTGCCGTAGTTTGCGGCAGAGAAGCGTGTGATAGTGTGGTGGAAAGGGCTCGAAAATGGCGGTGAACCTTGTGCACGTTCACCGCGTAATACGCTTCCGTATATAGCTGATAATAAACGCTTAGGAAAACAGGTGGGATTCTCTTTAGGCTTACTCTACGGAGTGAGTAGGCTGACTTTTGCGAAAAGACAGCCCCGGTAAAAGCTCCGGCTGTCCCCCCAACTACAACTGCAGTCAACCCAAGCTACAGACACGTAACCCCCAGTCTCGTGGCGTTGTACTGAGTCCCATGGCACAAGGCCAGAGTGCAACGTAACGCGTAATAACAAACCATGCATCCGACAAATCGTAAGGCACTGTACGCCTCGCTCGCCCTTGCAGGCGCGTGGCCACTCGTCGGTCAGGAGGCCACTCCTGCGCCGGCCGCAACTACACCCCCAGCCGCGACTGAAGAAGAAGTCGTCGTTCTCAGTCCGTTCGAAGTCACTGCGGAGTCCGACACCGGTTACGTGGCGACCGACACTCTCGCCGGTACCCGCATCCGCAGCGATCTGAAGGATATCGGTTCGGCCATTTCGGTCGTCACCAAGGACCTGATGAACGACATCGGCGCGACCGATGCCACCACGCTGCTCCAGTACACCACCAACACCGAAGTCGGTGGCACGCGTGGCGTCTTCTCGGGCATGAACGGCACGGCCGACGAGGGTAATGCCCTCCGTAATCCGACCTCCAGCCAGCGCACCCGCGGTTTGGATGCGGCTGACAACACCCGCGACTACTTCGTGTCCGACATTCCGTGGGATTCCTACAACACGGATCGTATCGACATTCTGCGCGGCCCGAACTCCTTCCTGTTCGGCCTCGGCAGCCCCGCCGGCATCCAGAACGCGAGCATGCAGACCGCCATGTTCACGAACAAAGGCACTGCGGAGTACCGCATTGCCTCCTACGGCAGCCAGCGCGCGAGCCTCAACGTCAATCGCGTTCTCATCGACGATGTGCTCGCTATTCGCGTCGCCGGACTGTGGGATCACGAGAACTTCCGCCAGAAGCCCGCGTTCGAGAACGACGAGCGCGTCTTCGCCTCCCTGCGTTGGGATCCGAAGCTGATCAAGAACCCGGCGTTCCGCACCAGCTTCAAGGTCAAATACGAAGCCGGTGACATCAAGGCCAACCGCCCGCGTAACATCACCCCCGGCGACCAGATCACGGGGTGGTTCCGCCCGGTCGACAATACGAGCATGAACGGTGGCATGGGCAAGCAGATCATTGCCAGCCCGTACTATCCGTCCCGGACGAACCTCGCTGAAGGTGGCCAGGCCCAGAAGGGCAATGCCAACTTCACCGGCTGGCTCAGCAATATCGAGGATAACGTCCCCTTCTGGACCTTCGATTCCGCCAGCGGCGAGAATATGGCTGTAATCGGAGGGTTTATTCCCACCGGTTCCTACGACAGCAATGGCAAGATGGTCGGCGGTGGCGTGTATGGTAAGTACTATGCCGGCGCTCTCTATTATCCCGGCTCCTACTCGACCCGTGCTCAGAATCTTGAGCTCACCAACTGGAAGTACGGCGTCTACAAGTCCCAGTCGATCACCGACGATTCGATCTTCGACTTCTACAACAACCTGATCGACGGTTCGAACAAGTCGGAGTTCCAGCGCTGGACCGCCTACAGCATCGATTTCTCCCAGACCGGTTGGGATGATCGAGTGGGCCTCAACCTCACCTTCGACAAGCAGAAGAACAAGCTCGGTGGCGAGGCGCTCTTCGGGTGGAATCCGGCCATCCAGATCGACATCCTGGCGAACAACCAGGATTTCTACTTGGGCAATGCAGCCACCGAGGGCTTCAACGAGAACGTTGGCCGTCCGTTTGTGACCGGTGCCGGAACTACCGGTAGCGGTCAATGGACTCGCACGGATCGCGAGACCAAGCGCGCCTCGCTCTTCGCCGAGCTCCGTGTGTCCGACCTCACAGATAACGACTTCGTCGTGAAGCTCCTCGGCAAGCACCGCTTCAATGGCGTTGCCTCGCGCGAGACCTATGAGAAGGAGTCGGTCCAGTGGCAGCTCTATGCCAACAGCGAGCTTTGGGGCAAATACCTGGCCCTGCCGGGTATCACGACCCGTCCGCCGACTGCGATCGTCTATCTTGGCGATTCGCTGCTGGGTCGCGACTCCGCCTCCGGTGCTAACATCCCCCGGATCACCTCTTCGATCGAACTCGCGGACTCCCCCGTCTACGTCTTCGATCCGACGCCGGTCGTCAATCCGACCACTTTCGGCAACGCATGGACCGTTCCGGATTATCTGGCCAACGTCACCAATGGCACGACGCAAGCCTCGAATCTGGAAAACCTGCAGGGCTGGAACTATTGGGGCGGCAACCAGCTGCTACGTGCCAATAACGGCAAGAACACCGATCTCTGGACCGGTGCCGACAAGACAATCAAGCAGACCACGTCCTATTCTGGTTCCTATCAAGGGTTCTTCTGGAACAACGCTTTCGTTGTCACGCTCGGTTGGCGCTATGACGAAGTCCAATCTAAGGACGACGTTGCTCTCAAGGGGACCTATCGCGACATGCTGAACCTGAATTCGGCGCACAGCATCGAGAATCAGTCCCTTGATCCCAACTACTACCTCCCGGACGATTGGGAGAATCGCACGACGGGTCACTCGATCAGCAAGAGCTACGCTCTCCACCTGAACAAGCTCTTCAAGAAGGACCCGCTGCCGATCAACGTCAGCGTGTCTTACGCCAAGTCGAGCAACTTCCAGGTCACGAACGTCCGTACGGATGTCTTCGGCAATCCGGTGGGCAATCCCTCGGGTGACACCAAGGAATACGGCCTCACGCTGAGCACCAAGGACAACAAGTACTCGTTGCGCGTCGTCAAGTTCGAGACCGCTGTGCAGAATGCCAGCGTCACGCTTGATAACACGATCGCGAACTACGCGACTCCTGGCTCGATCGTCGCCGGTGGCTTGGCCTGGCGTAACGTATTCCTGTACCAGAACGGTCAGGCGTACGATTACATCCCGTCCCAGATCAACAAGGATTCCTATCGCAATCGTTGGACCAACGCCTACCCGCAGTTTATCCAGGATTCCACCGGCAAGCAGTACGCCGACGGCACTCCTGAGTTCAATGCTGGCGTGGCTGCGTCCCTCGTTGAGATGAACAAGGCGATCACTGGCTGGAACGAGATCCAGAAGTGGCTCGATGCGCGTGGATTCTTCCAGTCATGGAACTTCACCCCCACCGGCCCGTCCACGGCGCTCGTCGATCGTGCGACTTACCTCACTGATCCTACCAAGTACGCTCCGAATCCGGATACTGTGAAGTCCTATTCCTCGAAGTCGACGACGTTCGCGCTCGCCGGCGACACCAAGTCCAAGGGCTATGAGTTCGAATTCACGGCCAATCCGACCCAGAGCTGGCGCGTCACCTTCAATGCTGCGAAGACCGATGCGGTCCGCGACAACGTCGGTGGCGCTGCTCTTGACGAGTTCGTCGCCTACATGGACTCCATGATCTACAATGCGGATGGCTCGCTGAGCCCTGTCGGCAAGGTGCCGCGCTGGGGTAATGCGGGTAACTGCATCGGCTCGGACGTCTATGGCAAGTGGCGTGCGGCCTACGTGAAGATGAAGCTTCAGCAGGGTTCCACTGTGGACGAAGTCCGCAAGTGGCGCTTCAACCTCATCACCAACTACTCGTTCCGCCAGGGTTTCCTTAAGGGCGCTGGTGTTGGTGCGGCCTATCGTTGGCAGGACAAGAATATCCTCGGCTACAACCTGAAGGATGATGGCACGTACGATCTCGAAAACCCCATCGACGGCGAAGAAGAAGATGCGGTTGATTTCTGGATCAGCTACGAGCACAAGCTGACCTCCAAGATCAACTGGAAGATCCAGCTGAACGTTCGCAATGTGTTTGCCGGCGATGAGCTCATTGCCATCTCGCGGCAGCCGGACGGCCAGATCGCGCAGGCGCGCATTGCGCCGAATCGCGAGTGGATGCTGACCAACACGTTCTCCTTCTAAGGAGCGCCTAGACTAGTTTCGCGCGGGAAGCCGGTACACCGGCTTCCCGCTTTTTTTTGGCCGAGCGCATCATCGAGGTAGCGCAGGCTTTCCCAATCATCACCATGGCAGTTGCAGGCAGCTGCACTCTTCGCACATAGTCGTCATAACCCCAAAGCCGGCCCGACATGAACAACCGCATTACCATGGCGCAGGTCGCTGCCCGCGCTGGCGTGCACCCCACGACGGTTTCGTTGGCTTTACGGAGCCATCCCAGCATCCCTCCCGCGACCCGCGACCGGATTCGTTGTATAGCCGAGGAGATGGGCTATCGGCCCGATCCTGCCCTCACGGCGCTCACGGCGTACCGCCACGCGAAGACGCGCCGGCGTGAGATGCCGCCACTGGCTTACCTGACCCACTGGGATTCCGAGTGGGGCTGGAAGCAGACGCATGCCCATGCCGCGTTCCAAGCGGGAGTGCTGGCGCGCGCCACATTGCTCGGGTACCGGGTGGAGCATTTCTGGTTGGGCGAGCCCGGGATGAGCCATCGCCGCCTTAGTGACATCCTCGCGGCACGAGGAATCACCGGAGTCATCGTCTCCTCGCATCTTCCTGAGCATGACCAGCCGCTGCAGCTCGACTGGACTCGTTTCAGCGCGGTGCGGATCGATTGCCTGCCGCACATGCCATCGCTCCATCATGTGACGAACGATCAGCGGGCGATCACTCAACTGGCGGTGCGTCGGATTCAAGCCGCGGGGTATCGCCGCATCGGGATGGTCATCCCGTCCTGGTGGGACGATTATGTAGATCTGGCCTGGTCCGCCGGCTTTCTGGCCGAGCAGCTGCGCTTCGCACCAGAGGATCAGATCCCGATCCTGCTATACTCCGATCCGCACTCTTCGGTGGCGGTCGCGAGCGGCTGTGAATCGCTCGTGCCGGAACGGGCCTTTTCCGAATGGTACAACCGATAACGGCCGGAAGTGATCCTGTCGAAGGCTGAGTTTGTTTGCCCGCGCCTCGAGGCACTGGGGTTGGCGGTCCCGCGCGATGTCGGCTTTGTGGAGCTCTATTTGGTGCCCGATGGCGGCACTGCCGGAGTCCGCAACAACTGCGATCGCGTCGGTGCCCTGGCCGTGGAGGTCCTCGTGTCATTCATGCAGCAGCATGTCGTGGGCGTTCCCGAGATGCCGACGGCGATGTCCGTCGCGGGTACTTGGTTTGACGGAGAGTCGTTGCCGGTCCGAACTTCCGCTCCGTCTCCTGAGGAGGCGCGGAAGCACACCTGATTGACGGTGCGGCAGGGCTGGATCCCTGGACTCAGATTTCGATCTGTCCCCGCATGTAGGTGACGGCATGGCCGGCGATCTTCACCCGGTCGCCGTCTATCTCGCACCAGAGCCGACCTCCGCGTGCTGAGAGCTGCTCGGCGCGCAGGCGAGGTTTCCCGAGCCGTTTCGACCAATAGGGGGCGAGGGTGCAGTGTGCGCTGCCGGTCACGGGATCCTCGTCGATCCCCACTTTGGGCGCGAAGTAGCGGGAGACGAAGTCGACACTCTTCCCCGGGGCAGTGGCGATAACGCCGAGACAGTCGAGGGCGGCCAGCTTGGCGAGGTCGGGCGAGAGGGCTTTGAGCTCCTCCTCGCGGCGGAAAACGGCGAGGTAGTTGTTGGTCTTCCAGACCTGGAACGGTTTTATTCCGAGCGCCTCCGCCAAACCGGGCGGTGAGAATTCCACAGCTTGTGGCGGCCGTGCCGGGAAATCCAGCATGAGCCGACCGCTCTCCCGGGAGACGGAGACTGGACCGCTCATCGTCTCGAATCGTATCGGGTCTTCGCTATGGGCGAGGTGGGTCCAGAGCACATGCGCTGCGGCGAGGGTGGCGTGTCCGCAGAGCTCGATCTCGACCTTGGGAGTGAACCACCGCAGGTGGAACGCTTCGCCACGCGGGACGAAGAACGCCGTTTCGGAGTGGTTGTTCTCCATTGCCAGAGACTGGAGGACCGCAGCGGGCAGCCAACGCTTCAGTGGGACCACTCCGGCGGGATTGCCGGTGAAGGCTCGATCGGCGAAGGCATCCACATGGAAGTAGTCGATGGTCATGGCTGAGGATCCGGTATGTTCGTGACGCTTGGTTCTGGTGGTAAGTTCGGGAGTCGCGGAGAACGTGTGCGGTGCTGTGCGGGTATGGCGCCAGATGCTCGGCTTGGGCGTGCGGTTGGCGCGGAGCGCCCGATGGACGTGGCCATCGCGGGTGTTGAAGCATGGCGTGGCCGCCGGGTTCCGGACCCGTGCTGCTGCGTATCGGAAATACGGAACCTAGTCGCCGCATGTGTCGCGCGGATGGCGGTGCAGGGGCGCGCCGGTCGTTGGCCGGTCGCATGGCAGTGCGGCAGCTGCGTCTGGTCGACGATGCCGAGGGCTTGGAAGCCGGGGTCTGGCCAGATCGTGCGGTAGGGTATGCCCGCGACGTTCACGCCCGCATGATGAGGAAACGGTGGCGGACGGCAAGGATGTGCATCGGGGGGCTGGGCACGCCTCGGATTCGGATCTCCGTCCCCTCCAGCCCTGCAGCAAACAGGCAATCCACTGGCGCAGCGCACGTGCAGGTCCCTGGGGAGGGGCGATGCAACGGCTTGAGCGAATTTGTTGGAGAACTCCCCGTAGCCGGGCGATATGTGTGGCCGATGTCGACCAATCCTCCGTCCAGCCGTCCCAAGACCGTCTCGCTCAGCGAGCTCGCGCCTGGCGTGCAGGCGGAGATCGTCAAGCTGGGCGGGAAGGATGCCATCAATCACCGCCTACGCGAGTTGGGGTTTTGCGAGGCGTCGCGAGTGACGAAGATCGCGGGGCGCTCGACAGTTATGTGCGAGGTGAGCGGCACCAAGCTGGCTCTGGGCCAGGAACTGGCGCGCCTTATCCGGGTGCTGCCGCTGACTCCGGTTGGCGTGCATTGAGGAGAATCCGATGCCGGTACCCCTCTCCACTCTCAAAGCGGGTTCTGTGGCGGTGGTGCGAGCGATACCGAGCGGCGATGTTTTCCTGCGGTTGCGGGAGATGGGGGTGCTGCCGGGGACAACCGTGAGGTTGCTGCGGGCAGCGCCTTCGGGCGATCCGCTGGAAATCCAGGTGCGCGGCTACAATCTCT
>Ga0209098_1001148_pt1 | contig 26192 bp, 25 predicted proteins | sample AD_JPNHW1_MetaG_FD_184429 | JGI IMG/M metagenome (GOLD analysis project Ga0209098, IMG submission 184429) | Active sludge microbial communities of municipal wastewater-treating anaerobic digesters from Japan - AD_JPNHW1_MetaG (SPAdes) (version 2) | ecosystem: Engineered > Bioreactor > Anaerobic...
CGAAGAGGAGCTTCTCGCCGCCGGTGAGGGTGTCGCCGATGCGGAACACGCCCGGATCGTGGATGCCCACGATGTCGCCGGAAAAGGCCTCGTCCACCAGGGACCGGTCCTGCGCCACGAAGGTGGTGGGAGCGGCCATGCGGATCTCGCGCCCGCTGGAGACGTGCGTGACCTTTTCGCCGCGCACGAACTTGCCCGAGCACACCCGCACGAAGGCCATGCGGTCGCGGTGCTTGGGATCCATGTTCGCCTGGATCTTGAACACGAAGCCCGTGAAGGTGTCCTCGTCGGCCTTCACCTCGCGCTTGTCGGAGGCGCGGCGCGTGGGCGCCGGAGCGATGGAAACCAATGCGTCCAGGAGGTGCTTCACCCCGAACAGGTGCAAGGCGGACCCGAAGAACACGGGAGTCTGGCGGCCTTCCAGGTAGGCATCGCGGTCCAGGCCCGGCATGGCGCCGGTGACGAATTCCGCCAACTCGCGCAGCTTCGCCGCCTCGCGCTCGCCGCCCAGGCGGTCGAGCTCGGGATCGGACAGACCAAAGCGATGGATGCCCCGCTCGGTGCGGTCCTCGTCGTCGGCCTTCCTTTCCGAGAAGGAATGGAAGGCGTTGTCCACCAGCGAATACACCCCGCGGAAGCGGACACCCGATCCGCACGGCAGGGTGAGGGGCACGCAGGGGAGTCCCAGGGACTGTTCGATCTCGTCGAAGAGTTCCAACGGATCGCGGATGTCGCGGTCGCACTTGTTGATGAAGGTGATCACGGGAGTGCGCCGCATCCGGCAGACTTCCATGAGCCGCAGGGTCTGCGGCTCGACGCCCTTCGCCCCGTCGATGAGGACCACCGCGCTGTCCACCGCCGCCAGCGCGCGGAAGGTGTCCTCGCAGAAGTCCTCGTGTCCCGGCGTGTCCACCAGGTTCATGTGGTGGCCGTCGTGGGGGAAGCTCATGACGGAACTCGTCACGGAGATCCCTCGTTGGCGCTCGATCTCCATCCAGTCGGAAGTGGCGGCCTTGCGTCCGCGCTTGGCTCGCACCATGCCCGCCTCGCGGATGGCGCCGCCGTACCACAGGAGCTTTTCCGTGAGGGTGGTCTTGCCCGCGTCGGGATGGGAGATGATGGCGAAGGTCCGCCGTTTCTGGACGATCTCGGAAAGGCTCATGGCTCCAGGTTCCTCAGTTGGGTTCCGGGGTAGTACGCGGACAGGATCTGCGCATAGGTGTGTCCGGCCCAGGCGCGCCCCATGGCGCCGTTCTGGCTCATGCCCACGCCGTGTCCGTTGCCGGTTCCCACGGCATGGTAGCGACCGTTCTGCTCGCGCAGTTCGAACCGGCTGCTGCGGAGGATGGGCCGTCCCTTGGCGGGACGGCGCAAGGCCCAGCGGATGCGGTCGGAGGGGACCTCCACCACCGCGAGGGTTCCTTCCACCACCAGCTTGGAAGCGCGACCGGAACTGTCGCGCCCCTCCAGCCGGAGGCTCTTCACCTCGCCCGGATCCACCTTGCGCCCCACTGCCTCCGACAGGTCGGTGCGCACGGCCGCGCGCAGGGCCTGTCCATCCCAGGACTCCGTCCACTCGGACGAGTTGGAGCCCCCGCTCCAGGCGCGGCCGTCGGGGGCGGTGTCCACCACCCCGCGCAGGTAGGGTCTGGCCTCCTTGTGGGGCCACACATCCACGATGTCGGCGGTGCGCCCGCCGGAAGTCGAGTGGTAGTAGGCGTCCACCGGAGCACCCGCGGCATCCACCAGAATCTGTCTGCGCGTGGAACGCACCGCCCGCGAGCAGAGGGGATCCTCTCCCAGGGCGCCCTCGTACACCTGGTCGCGGACGTCGTCGCGCAGATCCCAAGGCTTTCCCTGGTATTGGCCCAGGGACCGGATCGTGTAGGTGCGGGCCACCACGGCCTGGGCGCGCACGGCCTCGTAGAGCTTCCAGCGCAGCTTGCGGCCGATCTCGCCGGGCACCACGCCCAGGAGGTAGTCTTCCAGTTCCACCTCGTTCAGGGCCAGGAGCCCTCCCGCCCATGGCTGGAGACGGATGGATCCGCGGTAGCAACGGCGTTCGATGCACGCCAGGGAATCGCCTGCCCATTCGATGGAGGGCACCAGGGTATCCACTCCCGGCGCCACCAGGCGGACCTGGCCCGATTCGGCCCGAGCGGTCAGGCTGGACCAGCGGCGACCGGCGGCTTGGCGCCCCCCGCGGAAGGAGAGTTCCACCCGCGGCACGCCTTCCAGGAGCGCCACCCGGACGATGCGGGAGCCACCCGGGGAAGCGGAGGTGGTGGCCGCGGCGGACGCCTGCAGACGCTTGGCCTCCCCTTCGGGATCGAAGCCGAGGAGGAGCCACGCCAGACCGCAGAGGATGGTCACTCCTTGGCGGCCTTCGCGAGCTTGCGGAGTTTCCCTTCCACCAGGGTGCGCCCCACTGGGCTGAGGTGGTCCACGAAGAGGACGCCTTCGAGATGATCCATCTCGTGCTGCAGACAGCGGGCTTCCAGACCCTCGATCCCCTCGCGCCGATGGGCGACGCCGTCCAGGTCCATCCAGGAGATGTTCACCGTGGCGGGCCGCTTGACCTTCCCCCGGACTCCGGGAACGGACAGGCAGCCTTCGGAGTCCTCGCACAGGGGCCCGAGCCGTTCGATGACCGGATTGATGTAGACCACCGGATTGCGGGCGTTGGATTCGCCGTATTCGGTGTCCACGGCAAGGACGCGGATGGGGCGTCCCACCTGGATGGCCGCCAGGCCCACACCGTCCTCCTCGTACATGGTCTCCACGAGGTCGGCGCACCAGCGACGGAATTCGTCATCGATTTCCGAGGCCTCCACCGGACGGGACACCTTCCGCAGCAGGGGGTCTCCCCAGGTCAACACGCGCAACAGGGCCATTTCAGCCTTCCTGGACCTTCGAGACGATGGCCTGGCGCTGGAATTCCACGCGGGCATCGCCCATGCGCAGGAAGATCTTGCCGTCTTCCGTCACGCGGTCCACTTCGGCGAAGAATCCCGCCTGGGTCAGGACCTTGTCGCCCTTCTTCAGGCTCTTCTGGAGCTCTTCCTGCTCCTTGTTGCGCTTCATGGCGGGACGGATGGACAGAAACCACATCGCGCCGCCGAAGACCAGGACCATCGGGAGGATGGAGGTCAGGGTCTCGATCATGGAGGGCTGGGTCGATGCTGGCATGGAGGATCCTCGCTGGATGGACGCGTCTTTGCGTTGGTTTGAGCCGAGCAAAGGTACCAATCCCGCCCGCCTCCGGACAGTGCCGGGACGCTCCGCCCCCTCGGGACGCCCTCAGGCCGGCTCCTCTCCCCCCCCGTGGCGCACGATGCGGCCCTCCTCCAGATAGCAGGCGTCTTCCGCGAGGTTGCAGGCCAGATCTCCGATCCGCCGGAGATCCTGTCCGATGCGGATCTCCAGGAAGGAAAGATCGAGGTCGGCCAGGTTCCCGGATCCGGCCCGGGTCCGGGATGCACCCCAGGACGCGTCGGCAAGGCCTCTCATGGCGGGAATCCCGTCCAGGACCATCTGCGCGGAGCGCAGGTCGCGCCCCTGGAGGGCGCGGAACGCCTTGTCCACCATGACGTGGACATGCTCGGCCAACAGCCGCGTGGGCTCGGAAAGGCTCACCCTCTGGAGATGCGATGCGGCCCGCAGGACGCCAAAAGCGTGGTCGGCGATCCGTTCCAGGTCGCCGTTGGCACGCAGGACGGTCACCAGAAACCGCAGATCGGAACCCACCGGGTGGTGGAGGGCCATCACCCGCAGGCACTGCTCTTCCAGGAGGACTTCGGCGCGGTCGATGTCCCGCTCCAGACCTTGCGGATCGCTCGAGGCGCGCTGGGCGGTGGACACCAGGTCCACCGCGGCCCGGACCTGGTCGCGCACCCGCTGGCACTGCACCTCCAGATGCTCGCGCAGTTGGCGGATTTCCCCTTCCGTGTGGCGGGACACGGCTCACCAAGCCCTAGCGGACGAACCGGCGGCGGCGGATTGCGAAGATCGGGAATGTCGCGGCATGCCTCTCCGATGCGGTATCTGGGTTCATCCGAATCTTCCGGAAAGGTAATCCTCGGTCCGGGTCCGGAGAGGACGCTGGAAGACGCGGTCGGTCGGTCCGTACTCGACCAGTTGCCCATCCATGAAGAACGCCACCCGATGCGGAAGCCGGGATGCCTGGGCAAGATTGTGGGTGGCCAGGAGGACGGTGGTGCGACCGGGGATTTCCAGGATGGCCCGTTCGAACATTTCCGTCTCCCTGGGATCCAGGTCGCCGCAGGGTTCGTCCAGGAGGAGGATTTCCGGCGATCCCACCAGCGCCCGCGCGAGATTGACGATCTGACGGAGACCGATGGGAAGCGGACCTGCCTCGCGTTCCAACTGTTTGCGCAGCGCCTCCCATCCCGAGGCGGCGCGAAGCGCCCTTTCCACCGCTTCGGCAAGGATGCGGGGATCCTTGATCCCGTCCAGCTTCAGGGGGAAGGCGATGTTGTGGAACACCGTCCCCGGAAGCACCGCGCCGTGGCGGAACAGGCTGGAGGTCCGCCGCTTCAAGGCGAGGTCGTCCACTCCCCTTCCCCAGAGCGGAGTTCCACCAAGTTTCACGGCGCCTTCCCATCGAGCGCCGGGAAGGTCGGCGAGCAACCGGTTGACGCTGGACAGCAGGATGCTCTTGCCGGATCCTGTCGGCCCCACCAGCGCCACGATCCGGCCCCGTGGAACCTCCAGATCCACCCACCGCAGCATCTCCCGATCCTCGATCTGGACGGTCCATCCAAGGAACTCCAGATGGGTCTGGTCGCCCGGATCGGCCGGATGCAAGGCCGGACCGATCATTCGCGCACCTCCCCCAACCGAAGCGCCGCCCACTCCAGGGCAAGACAGCCCGCGGCCACCAGCGCCAAGGCGAGGTAGGCCAAGGGATGCCCCAGGTGGGCCTGGACGGAAGGCCACGGTTGCTCGTAGGCCATGGCTCCCAGATGGAGGAATTCCCCGGAAAGCGACGGCATGGAACCGGCCTGGTGCCAACCGATCTCGATGCTCCCCACGGCTCCCACCAGAAGGAGCGGTGCCGTCTCTCCGGCAGCGCGAGCCAGACCGGCGAACCACGCACCGACGAGCCCCCGTCTGCAGGCAGGGATCACCACCCACAGCAGGACCTGGTGGCGGGTGGCTCCGCAGGAGCGGGCGATCTCGCGGGAAGAGCGGGGAACGCGATCGATGGCGTCCATCGCACGCGTGAAGGTGATGGGCGCCGACAGCACTCCCAAGGCGAGCCCCGCCCAGAGGATCCCTTTGCCAGGGACCATCCCCATCGCCTCGTGCCCCCAGGAGCTGTCGCCGAAGTAGGCCAGCCCCGCCGCGCCCACGCAGCCCCACACCACACCGGGCACTCCCGAAATGCCCTCCGAAGCCCAGCGCAACCAGCGCACGGCGGGTCCGGGATCGATCTGGTCGGCCAGATGGACCGCGAGAAACAACGAGGGGACCCCGCCCATCGCCCCGGCCAGGAGCACCACCAGCGCGGTGGCCACCAGGGCTCCCCAGAGCCCGCCACCGCTTCCGGCATCGGCGGTGGAAACCATGCGGAACCACAACCGCCTGGCCGACGCCATGACCCCATCCGCCCATCCGCCCTCGAAGACCTCGACATGACGGATCCTGACCAACGGGACCTCGTGGATCGCGCGCCCCGGTGCCTGCAGGAGGGCGACCACCGTCCTCTGGCGGGAAAGGAACCGCTCGAGCGCATCGAGGGCCAGGGCGGAATCCCTCCGGTCGCGGGCCGTTCGCAGACGCTCGACCAGCCGATGCTCGTCGCGGGAAAGGGGGGCGGGCATCCGGCGCAGGGCCTCGCGCGCACGCTCCCCGCGCAGGGTGTCGCCCGCATCCACCAGCACGCCCGACAGCCGTCCCATGGACAGGGGTGCGTCGTCGCGCCACAGGATCCAGGTGGAGGGCGCCGGGACGGCGACGGCTCGCTGCGCGATCCGGACCGGAAGCCCGTCCGCGTCCAGGAATCGCCCGATACCGCCCGTGTCGCCGGGTGCGGGGGCGAGCGGCAGGGCGAGGATGGAGTCGCCCGCCGGGTCCACGAAGATCGCCGGGGAGGCAACATGGTTGGCGCGCAGGGTGAACACGGCGAGGAGCAATGCGGGCAGGGGCAGCACGAACGCCAGGATCCGTCCCAACGGAAAGCGTGGATCGATCACTGGACGGCCGCCCGCGACTGGCTGCGGTCCAGCAAGGCCGCGCCCAGTTGGAGCAACACCGTCCAGGTCCCCAGGAGGAGGGCCGCGCGCAGCAGGTCCAGCCACAGGCTTCCGCCCAACTCGGCTTTCGGAAGTTCGATCACCAGCGCCTCGCCGGCGGTCCAACGCCCGCCGATCGTTCCCCCGGCCACGAGGAGGATCACCATGGTTTCCCCGCAGTTGCGGGCGAAGGATCGCATCCAACCGGCGAGGATTCCCCTGCGGGCCGCAGGCAAGGCGATTCCGGTGAGGATTCCCCGTTCGGGGATGCCCAAGGCCAAGGCCGCCTCCCGCCACCGACCGAGACCGGGCAGAGCGAGGGCCCGGGAGAACCCGAGCCACTGCGGAGCGATTCCGCCCCAGGCCAGGGCGAACACGGCCCACCCGGGATGCCGCGTGGGAACCCCGACGAGACTTTCCAGCCACGGGGCGAACCGCATGGCCACCAGGAAGGCGGGAACGGAAAGCGGCAACGCGGAACAAAGCCGCACCAGCGGTCCGGTACGGACAGGATCCGTCCACAGAGCGCCCGCGATCGCCAACGGGAAGGCCAACAGCGCCCCTCCCATCCCGAGGAAGATCGAACCTCCCATCCACCCGGCGATCCTGCCGGGCACGGCGATCCCCGCGTCGAACAGGGCGTGGAACCCCAGCCAAGCCAGGGACACCGCCATCGCGGAAAGGACCCCCGCACCCCCGATCCACAGCACCACCGCCACGGAACGGTCCCAGAAGCGGGCGTCGCCGGCGACTCTCCGCGCAGGTGGATGCGGGATCACGCCTCAGCCACCACCCATGAAGCGCACGATCTCCACCTGGTCGCCGTCGGCGAGCATCGTTCTTCCCCAGGTGGCCCGGTCGAGCGCGTGGAGGTTGTGTTCCACCACCACCCAGCCCGGCTCCAGACCCAGGGAGGCGACCAATCCCAGGACGCTCGTCCCCGACTCCACTTCCCGATCCTCGCCGTTCAGATGCACCACCATGGACTCACTCCCCTTCCCATCGATCGGGATCCCACTGGTATCCGAGTCCCGTCACCGTATGCACGCAACAGGCGTAGGCGCCCAATTTCTCGCGCAGGCGGGTGATGGCCACATCCACGGAACGGGGACCGGAGGTGCTCTCCATCCCCCAGACTTCCTCCAGGAGGTGGAGCCGTTCCACGGCCCGTCCCTTGGCCACCACCAACGCCTTCAGGACCTCGAATTCCTTGAAAGTTAACGCCAGCGGGGAATCCCCCACGCGCACGGTGCGCCGGTCCAGGTCGATGGAGAGTTCCCCCACCTTCACGTGCTCGCCGGAGATGCTTCCGGTGGTCCGGCGGAGGATCGCCTGGACGCGCGCCACCAGTTCCCGCGGGGAGAACGGCTTGGCCACGTAGTCGTCGCCGCCCACCGTGAACCCGTAGATGCGGTCGTGCTCCTCGGTGCGCGCCGTGAGGAACACCACCGGAACCGCCTTGTGGCGTTCGGATTCGCGCAGGCGCCGACAGATTTCGGTTCCGGGAAGGTCGGGGAGCATCACGTCCAGGATGGCCAGGTCCAGCCGCTCGTCGGACATGATGGACAGGGCGTCGGCCCCCGTCCGGGCCGGGAACGCCTTGAATCCGGCCTTGCGCAGGGAATGGACCACCAGGTCCAGGATGTCGGCGTCGTCTTCCAGCACCAGGATGCGTTCGGTTGGCATGGCAAGCAATCTAGAGATCCCGGCGCGGGCGGGAACCTCCACGAAACCGTCCGGAAACACGGAGCGTCCGCTCCATCATCCGCTTCCGATCCGCAACGAGACCGCAACGGATCCGCAACACGCCCCGTGTCTCTTTGTCCCTGTCACCTGAACGAACACAACGGAGCACGCATGAAATCCAAAGCGATCACCCTCCCCCTGGCCCTGGCCGCCATCGCCTCGGCGGAGTCCACCCCCAACCTGGGGGAAAAGCTGGACGCCGTCGAAGGGAAGCTGGGAAGCCTGGAAGAAAACTATCTGGAGACGAAATCAACCGTCGCCGCCCTCGCGAAGCTCAAGATCTCCGGACTTGTCCAGGCCCAGGTCCAGTACTTCGCCGACACCAACATCCTTTCCTCCAGCGGCACCCCCACCGCACGGTCCGGCCAGCAGACCCAGTTCATGGTGCGGCGCGGACGCCTGAAGGCAACCTACGACGCCGGCAACGGCTCCCAATGGGTGATGCAATACAACCTCAACCAGTCCGGACTCTCGGCCCAGGACATGTACGTGAAGTGGGAGGAACCCTGGCTGAAGACCTTCTCCGTGCAAGCCGGCCTGCAGGACATCCCCTTCGGCTACGAGATCGGGTACTCCTCGTCCAGCATGGAGTGGCTGGAACGTTCCCGCTTCGAGCGCAGCGCCATGTTCAAGGACGAGAAGGACGTCGGATTCGTACTGGGCGCCAGCCCCAAGGTTCCCGGACTGGACGCGGCATCCCTGAAGATCGCGGCTCTCAACGGCTACGGAGCGGCGGACGCCACCATGGATCCGGCCAGCTTCACCGCGCGGGCGAACATCGCGAAGAACCTGCCGGAAGCCGGGCTGGGACTGGCCCTGGGAGGCTCCTACTACATGGACAAGCGCTTGGCGCTGAGCACCACGAAGAACGCCAAGGGCGACAAGGACTCCCTCTACGTGGGCGAATCCTGGAAGATCGACGGCCGCACCTCGGACATCAGGACCAGGAGCTACCGGAAGGAACTGGATGCCAGCATCGTGGGCGCCGACGCCCAGATCACCTGGGACGACTCCTTCGTGCCCACCCTCGCCGGCCTGAAGGTCCTGGGCGAACTCTACACCGGAACCGCCGTCGGAGGCGCGGGAGGCAACACCCGCACCAACAGCGGCGACGTGCTCTACCAACGCGACGTGCTCGGGTGGTACGTGGCTGCGGTGCAGAACTTCGACAAGGTAGCCCAGCTGGTGGTCCGCTACGACGCGTACGACCCCAACACCAACGTTTCCGGCGACGAGATCGGCCGCAAGGGACCCGACGGCAAGACCGTCTCCAACGGCACGTCCAAGGCCGATCTCGCCTACGGAAGCTGGTACTTCGGACTGAACGTGTTCCTCAACGGGAACACCAAGCTCAGCATCGGCTACGACCTGATCGAGAACGAAACCTCCTCCAGCCTCAAGAACACCACGGTGGCCGCCAGCGACTTCTCCAAGGACGTGGACGACGACGTCCTGACCGTCCGCGGCCAGTTCTCGTTCTGAACCAACAAGACATTTATTGTCACATCATCGAACGAAGGAAACCAAGATGAACGTTCCCAAGCTCAAGTTCCTGGCCCCCCTGGGCATCGCGGCCCTCCTGATGGGCGCGGCCAACACCGAGACCATCACGGTCAAGGGCTCCGACACCATGGTGATCATGGCCCAGCGCTGGGCCGAATCCTACATGGCCAAGCACCCCGGCACCACCATCCAGGTGACCGGCGGCGGATCCGGCACGGGGATCAGCGCCCTGATCAACGGCACCACGGACATCTGCAACTCCAGCCGCCCCATGAAGTCCTCCGAACGCGCCAAGCTCCAGGAGCGCTACGCCACATTGGGCATCGAGATCAAGTCGGCGAAGGACGGATTGTCGGTGTACGTCAACGACGCGAGTCCCGTCCAGGACATCACGCTGGACGACCTGCGCGACGTGTACCTGGGCAAGATCACCAACTGGAAGCAGCTGGGCGGCCCCGACGCCAAGATCATCGTGTACGGACGAGAGAACAACTCCGGAACCTACGCGTTCTTCAAGGACCACGTCCTGGGCGGCAAGGACTACCTCGCCTCCATGCAGTCCATGCCCGGCACCGCCGCGGTGGTCAACGCGGTGTCCAAGGATCCCAACGGGATCGGGTATGGCGGCATGGCCTACGCCAAGGGCATCCGCATCCTGGGTGTCCGCAAGGCCGCCGGATCGGCCGCGGTGGTTCCAAGCGCCCAGACCGTGGGCAACGGATCCTATCCCCTCAGCCGCTACCTCTACATGTACACCTCCAAGCGCCCATCGGGCGCCGTGAAGGAGTACATCGACTGGATCCTCTCCCCCGAGGGCCAGGCGATCGCCACCCAAGTGGGCTACTTCCCGGCCCGCTGATGGACCGGATACGGGCTCGTCCGGCGGTGAGCATCCGTCGGATCGTCCCCGACCGGACCGGAGTCGGTGGGGCGAGCCCGTTCTCTTCTTCGAGGGTCCGGAGTACCGGATCCTGTTTCCGAAACCCAGAAACCGCCCGCCTCGTCCCCTGTGACATGGCGGGCTTTGGTGCGAAATGAAAAGACGCATTCGAATCGGCGAGTTCCTGATCGAGAAAGGCATCGCCACCGTGGCCTTCGCCTCCCTGGGGGCGATCGTGCTCATCTTCCTGTTCGTGTTCCGCGAAGCCATGCCCATCTTCGCGATGGCACCGGAATCCCTTTCCGGAGGGCACGAATCCATCTCCGCCACCGGCGCCGCCACCGTGGGCGTCTCCGCATCCTACGGCGACCCGGTCGGCGAACCGGAAACCTACGGCGATCCCCCGGCGGACACATCCAGGTCGGGATCTCCCGCGGCGATCGATCCGGCCGCACCGACCACTCCCCCCACGCCATCCACCACCGGCGAACCCGCCGGATCGGTCCTCTCCCAGATCCTGTCCGGAAATTGGCAACCCGTGGGAGACCACCCCAAATTCGGCATCCTGCCTCTGGTCGCGGGATCGATCAAGGTGGCCCTGATCGCCATCCTGATCGCCGCTCCGGTGGGTGTCTTTGCAGCCCTCTTCACCAGCACCTTCGCCCCGCGCTGGGCGAAGGAAGCCATGAAGCCGATCATCGAGATCATGGCGGGCATCCCTTCCGTGGTGATCGGATTCTTCGCCCTGACGATCCTGGCCTCGCTGGTGCAGACCGTATTCGGCCTGGACTACCGGCTCAACGCGCTGGTGGGCGGCATCGCCATGTCCATGGCGGTGATCCCGCTGATCTACACCCTTTCCGAGGATTCGCTCTCCGCCGTACCCAAGCACTTCACGGAGGGATCCCTGGCGCTGGGAGCGCCGCTTTGGGAAACCAACCTGCGGGTGGTCCTCCCCGCGGCGATCCCAGGCATCTTCGCGGGAGTCCTGCTGGGGTTGGGTCGCGCGATCGGCGAGACCATGATCGTACTGATGGCCACCGGCAACGCGGCCCTCCTGTCTCCCAGCCTGGTGGAACCGGTGCGGACGGTGTCCGCCTCCATCGGCGCGGAAATGGCCGAGGTCGTGTTCGGCGATCCCCACTACGTGATGCTCTTCGTGCTGGGCTCGCTCCTGTTCTGCATCAGTTTCGCCCTGAACGCGGTCGCGGAGATCTTCATTCGCCAGCGGCTCATGGCCAAGTTCGGAGGCGCCTCGTGAACATCCCCAAGAAATGGGTCGGCCGGGGCGTCGCCCTAGTCACCGGAGGATCCGCCATCGCCACCGTCGTGCTGGTACTGGTGGTGATCGGGATCGTCGTCCAGGGTGGATGGGGCCACCTGACCCGCGATTTCCTCCTGGGATCGCCGGAGCAGGGGATGACGAAAGGCGGCATCTTCCCCGCCATCTTCGGGACCTTCCTCCTGGTGACGCTCATGAGCCTGGCCGGGGTTCCGGTGGGCACCATCACCGCGATCTACCTGAACGAATACGTGGGCCAACAATCGAAGGCGGGACGCGCCATCCGCTTCGCCGTGAACACCCTGGCGGGAATTCCGGCCATCGTGTTCGGGCTCTTCGGACTGGGCTTCTTCATCAACTTCGTGGGCGGCGGCGCCGACAAGGTCCTGCACGGCGGCGCGCTCCACTGGGGACAGCCCAACATCCTCTGGGCCTCCCTGACGATGGCCCTGCTCACCCTTCCGGTGGTGATCGTGTCGGTGGAGGAGGCCATCAAGACCGTCCCCCGCGAGCTGCGCGAGGGAAGCCTGGCCCTGGGCGCCACGCGCCTGGAGACCATCTGGAAGGTGGTGCTGCCGCAAAGCATGACCGGCATCCTCACCGGGGCGATCCTGGCCATCAGCCGCGGCGCCGGCGAGGTGGCCCCCATCCTGTTCACGGGCGCGGCCTACTTCCTGCCCAACCTCCCCGACGGTCTGACCGACCAGTTCATGGAATTGGGCTACCACATCTACATCATGAGCACACAGAGCGTCGACGTGGAAGCCACCAAGCCCATCCAGTTCGCCACCACGCTGGTCCTCCTGATCCTTACCTTCACCCTGAATTTCTCGGCCATCTTCCTGCGCTGGCATCTGCGAGGCCGGGCACTGCGCTGAAAGCGAACGGAACCATGAACGCATCCACGAAGATCCTGACACGCGACCTGAACCTGCACTACGGCGACAAGCACGCGCTGCGCCACGTCGACCTGGACATCCCCAAAAACCACGTGACCGCGCTGATCGGTCCCTCCGGATGCGGGAAGAGCACGTTCCTGCGCTGCCTCAACCGGATGAACGACCTCATCGAATCCGCCCGCATCACCGGCAGGGTGGAGGTCGACGGCACCGACATCTACGCCAAGGACGTGGATCCCGTGCTCCTGCGGCGGAAGGTGGGCATGATCTTCCAGAAGTCCAACCCGTTCCCCAAGAGCATCTTCGAGAACGTCGCCTACGGACCGAGGGTGCACGGCATCAAGGACAAGAATCGGCTGGAGGAGATCGTGGAACGGTCGCTGCGCGGCGCGGCGCTCTGGGACGAGGTCAAGGACGACCTTTCCAAGTCCGGACTGGCCCTGTCCGGCGGGCAGCAGCAGCGGCTGTGCATCGCGCGCGCCATCGCGGTGGATCCGGAAGTGCTCCTGATGGACGAACCCGCCTCCGCGCTGGATCCCATCGCCACCGCCAAAATCGAGGAACTGATCTGGCAGCTGAAGGAATCCTACACGATCGTGATCGTCACGCATTCCATGCACCAGGCCTCGCGCGTGTCCGACACCACGGCGTTCTTCTACATGGGCGAGATGGTGGAGATGGGTCCCACCCAGAAGATCTTCACCAGCCCCTCGCAGAAACGCACCGAAGACTACATCACCGGCCGTTTCGGCTGATACGGGAGATCGACCATGGAACGACATTTCGAGAAGAACCTGGAAGAACTCAAGACCGGGCTGAGGGAGATGGCCGACCGGGCCGTGGAGGCGCTGGACGCCGCCATCCGCACCCTGGTGGAGGCGGATCCCACGCTGGCCGAAGGGACCTTCGCCCGCGAAAAGGAAATCGACGCGGACGAACTGCGCATGGAATCGATGATCCTGGATTTCATCGCCTTGCACCAGCCCGTCGCCGGGGACCTGCGGCTGGTGTTCTCGATGCAGGACGCCGTGGTGGACCTGGAGCGCATCGGCGACCACGCCACCAACATCGCCCAATCGGCGGTCACCCTGTGCCGACTGCGCCAGCGTCCGGATCTGCTGCGGCTGCCCGAGATGGCCGAACTCGCGCGCAAGATGCTCCAGGATTCCGTCCGTTCCTTCGTGTTCCGCGATCCGGAGCTCGCCCGCAGGACCATCGCCCTGGACGATCGGCTGGACGAATGGAACCGGAACATGGCCCGGCTGGTGATCCAGGCGGTGAAGGAAGACCGGGAACTGATCGAAACCGGCCTGGACCTGATCCGCATCTCCAAGAATCTGGAACGCGTGGGAGATCTTTCCGCGAACATCGCCGAGGATGCCGTGTTCCTGGTGGAGGCGAAGGTGGCCAGGCACCAGGAAGAATGATGTACAGCGATCCGCGAAGATCGGGCTTGATTAGCTTTCGCCGAAGCGGGATCATCATCCCCGCAAAACTCCCCTCCAAAGGATCGCCGCGATGAAGACCTCCACCAAGACCCTGATCACCCTGATCGCCCTGGCCGCCGCCTCTTCCTTCTCCCAGCCCGCCGACAAGGTGGCAGACAAGATGGCCCCCGTGGCCGCTGCTGCGAAGACCGAAAAGGTCGCTCCCGAGGCTACGGCCGCCAAGTCCGAGAAGGTCGCTTCCGGCTCCATCGGCGGCGCAAAGTCCTGCGACGAACTGAAGGCCGCGGTCTCCGAAAAGATCGAGTCCAAGGGTGTCAAGAACTTCACCCTGGAGATCGTCGCCAACGACGAGGTGAAGGGCGGCAAGATCGTGGGTTCCTGCGGCGGCGGTACCAAGAAGCTCGTCTACACCAGAGGTTGATCGCATCGAGATGCTCCCCGGGGAGAGAGGCCCCTGCCTCACCTCCCCGATCTCCATGCACCTCAAGTCTGGTGCAACCACCCCTGACGCAGCGACCAGGTTTGGCGTGTCACCGCCATGGCTAGACGTTCGTCGTGCGTGGCGACCACCATGGCGCCCGGCCATCGCTCCAGGGCCTCCTGCAAGACCTGGATGCTCGCCGCATCGAGGTGGTTGGTGGGTTCGTCCAGAAGCAGGATCCACGACGCCCCCCCGAGCATCGCCGCCACCCGAAGCTTGCGAGCCTCGCCGGGCGAAGGGCGGCTGGTGCGAAGCAGCGCGTCCCCGGAAGCGCCCAAGGCGGCCGCCAGCGTGGTGATCCGTCCCCGATCCTGGGGCGAAGCCTCCCGCAGACGACGCAGGAGCTCCAGGTCCTGGATCTCGTCGGGCTCCTGCGGCAGATAGGCGACCCCGTCCCTGGCGCTTGCCGCGAGGGCTGCCAGGACGGTGGATTTCCCGGATCCGTTGGGACCTTCCAGCCGCACCCGCATCCGGCCGTCGACCACCACTCCCCCATGTCCGATCCGCGATCCGTCGGGAGCCGTCAAGTCCCCCGCCGGAAGCGCCAACTTGCGGCTGGCGAGACGGTCGTCCCATGGAAACCGGACATCCCGCAGGGAATCCCGGGCGACCTCGATGACGGATTCCGTCTCCATCCGTTCCAGCGCGGAGCCCAGCCGTTCGATCTCCCGACCCTTGCTCTTCTGCGCGGTGCGGAACTTGAAATCGGCTGCCATGGAGGTGGCATCGCGGTCGTTCGCGTCCTTCATGCGACGTCCCGCGGTGCGATCCCGATTGGCGGCCCCAGCCGATTCCCTGGCCGCCTGCAACCGGTTCTTGACCTGTCGCACCTTCGCATCGAAGGCCTCGCGAGCCTCCCTGACCTTGGACCTCCGCTCCTGCCTCGCCTGCCATGCAGCGGAGAACCCTCCCTGGGACACCCAGACGACCCCCTCCTCCAACCACCACGTGGAGGCCGCCACCCGATCCAGGAATTCACGATCGTGGCTGACCACCAAGGTGGGCCAGGTTCGTCTCCGGAGGCTCCGTTCCATGTCCACCAGGCCCTGCCGGTCCAGGTGGTTGGTCGGCTCGTCCAGAAGCAGGATCGACTCGTCCTGACGAAGGATCTCCCCCAGCCGTTCCTTCTGGCACTGTCCCGGCGATCTCGCGGCCCCATCGATCCGCTGGGGGATCCATCGCACGAGCACGCCACGAAGATCGAATCTTCCCGAGGTCGGGCGCATTTGGCCGGCCATCAGCGAAAGCAAGGTGGATTTCCCGCAACCATTGGGCCCGCACAGCGCGATGACGCCATCCAGCACAAGCCCGCAGTTCTGGTCGATCAGGATGTCCCGGCCCCCTGGCCAGGAAAAGGACAGGTGGTCCATGAAGCATCGGAGTTTCGGCATCGAAACGATCCTTGGTTTGCCATCCCCCCCTCAGGACGAGAAGACGGCCCGATCGCGCGCCTGGCCCAGGCCCGGCGCCCCGGCGGCATCGCCGGATGGAATCGCGCCACCCCAGGGCAAGGCCCTCGGGAGCGTGAACATGGATGGGATCGGTTGGGATGGTTTCAGCGCATGGTAGGGTGCCGACCGAGCGGACCCGAGAGGAATCTACGGGAATTTTTCGGCGCAAGCAAGCGGGAATTTCCCTTCAGACCCGGAGCCCCCGGGGATGCGCCATCGCGTGCACATCGAAAATAAGGCGCCGCGCCCCACCCATGGGCCACGGCGCCTGATCATCGTTCACCGAAAACGGCTAGCGGGATCCGCCCACCACCACCTTGTACGATTCCGATCCGCGCTGTGGCTTGACCAGGAACACGCCCGGCTTGGCGACCAGTCCACCGACCTCGTCTCCCATCGCGATGCCTTCGGTGTGGCGGATGCTGCCAACCAGACCACCGGAGAGATCGTACACCGAATAGTCTCCTTGCGGCGCGGCAGTGGAGATCGAGGTGGGACTCAGCCCGTTCAGCAACCCGGTCAGGACGATGGTGGAGGTGCTCTGGGCATCCAACGTGACCGTGAAGTTGCCGCCGCTCACCTGGATCGTTCCGTCTTCCGCCAAGGACTTGGTCCCGGAGGTGGTGATCTTCTTGGCGGTGGTGCCCGTCACACCGGAAGCGGAATAGGTGACGGTCTTTGCGGAGGAGGCCCGATTCACGGAAACCACCACCAGGCTGTCGCCTTTCTTGAAGGCCGAGGTGTAGACATCGGTCTGCACCTTGCGAGTGGCATCCACGCGGACCGCACCCGGCCGGATGTACTTGGAGTATTGCCCCATCAACGCCCCCACTTTGCTCACCGTACCCGCGGAGGCCGCGGCCTGGGCGTTGTTGGCGGTGATGTGCAAGGGCCCGTAGTTGCGCTTGAGGTACCACCACACGTAGGCGCTCATGTTGGACAACGCCAGCGCCCGGTGGATCTCGTAGGCCACATCCAGGCAAAGCGGCCAGGCGTTGGAACCCTGGTTGTTCACCTGGTCGGTGTAGACCTCGGTCATCCAGAACGGCGTCTTGCCGCCCTTCTGCTTGAACAAGGCGTAGTCGAAGGTCCCATCCGACGAATTCTTGCTGGTCCCGTAGAAGTGGGTGCCCAGGATGTCGATGCTGGACAGCGCCGAGGCGTCGTTGAGGATGCCGTCGTAGTAGCCCTTGTTGAAGCTGAACGATTCGGCGGAAATCACCTTGTTGCCGTTGGCGCGGATCTTGGATCCCCAGTTCTTCGCGAAAGCGGTCATCTCCGATGTGGAGCCACACGACCACTCACCGCACCAGTCGGGCTCGTTCTGGAAACCGATCGCGTACAGGTTCACCCCGTTGTCCTTCATGTGCATGCCGAAGGCGTTGAGGTGGTCCACGTACTGTTGGTACTTCGAGGGATCGACCTTGTAGGACGATCCCGACGCCACGCGCAGGTTGGTGGGAGGGCTCCAGGCGGTCGCGAAGACCTTGATGCCGCGGGAAGCGGCGGCCTTGGCATCCACCATGTCCAGGTTCCAGTTGCTCTGGCTTTCATTGAGCCGGATGCGCAGGATGGTGAATCCCAATTGGCCGGGGCCGTTCCCCCAAAGAGTGTTGTAGTCGGCCGACAGGAGGTTGTAGCCGGTCCAGCCACGATCCTGCATCCCTCCGAAACCTTCGATGGTCTGGTAGGTGGTCTTCAGGTTGATGGTCACATCGGCCGCTCCGACGACGGAGGCCGCGAGCGCCGCCGTCGCCAAGCATCCACGCAACATCGCACTTCGCTGGAATTCCATCTTCGCCCCCTTCTTCCCTTCGAGCCGATCCCCGCGACAGGGTCCTCGCCCGGTTCGATCCCCCCTAGCTTAGGGGAGACGCCACGGAACCGGACACGAATCGGCGATCCAACCATTGTTTTTTCCACAAGCTCCCGCACCTCTGGAATGCAGCGGAGCTGCCATTGCGCCATTCCCGTGAAGGGAAGTTACCGGACATCCGCCATGCCCACCGTACCGTCCTCGCGCCGTCCTCTTGAGATTTTGACAAGGCTCGCGGTCCAGCACGATCCGCACTCGACGAGGCCCCTCTTTCCTTTCTTCGCCGGATGGGGTATGTTCCTGGATATGGCCGAATCGACGATCCAATACCCGAAGGTCCGCAACGTGGACCACGCCTCGGTGGGGAACATGGACTTTTCCATGATCACCAGCACGGAGGGCTTCCGGTAGGATCGACGCATGTCGGTTCCCCAAAGCCCTCCGACCAGGAGGGCTTTTTCGTCGTTTCCACAAAACCACCAGGAGAAATGCCATGCATGCAACCGACCAGTACACCGAACCCATCCGCCTCGGCTCCCGCGTCGAGATCCGCTACCTCGCGGACGGAACACGGAAGGAAATCCGGATCGCGCCCGTCGACCAGTTCGACCCGTTGCGCGGCCAGTTGAGCGAGCGCTCGCCGTTGGGACGGGCACTTCTGGGGAAACGCGGCGGCGAGACGGTCCGCCTGCACGCGCCCAAGGGGATCTTCGAGATCCTCGTCGAACGAGTCGACAATTCCTACACCGACGGCGAAGGCTCCGACCCTCCGTAGGAAGACTCGCCGCCCGCGGCGGCGACCACGAGCCGAACTTGGATTCCCGGCCTGCCGTGGGCCCCTGCCGTGCAGTTCGTGGACAGTCCACTGAACGGATCGCCGATCCGCTCCGCTCCATGCGCATTCCATGCATCCCCGTCAACCACGATCCGAGGGAAGTGTGACGAAGATCACACTCCGGGCGGAGTGTGATCCAGATCACAGATTTCGCCCCCTCCCTTGCCGTAACTTCCCTTCCGTCGGCAGCCAATACAGGCTTCCAAGCGCGGCCGGGAACGATCGGCCACTCTTTCCACCGGGGTTTACCCCGGTCTCCTGCGTCCATCCTCGAGACGCAGGAGGGAGTGGGTTCCCGGCCGCCAGTTTGTTCGGGCTCGCCACTCCCACCCAACTACCCTTTTCTTTGCCGAGCGGCGGCCGACCACGTCTCAGGACGTGGTTCCATTTCAGGGGTGAACCGCCCCTTGCACTTTCTCTGGACCCAAGTTCCAGAGATCCCAAGGAGCCCATACCAGTGGCAGTCAAGAAGTCCGACCTCTATTCGTCCATCTGGGCCTCGTGCGACCAGCTTCGGGGCGGCATGGATGCCAGCCTGTACAAGAATTACGTGCTGTCGCTTTTGTTCATCAAGTACATCACCGACAAATACTGGAACAGCGACGACTTCGATCCGCTGGTGAAGATCCCCGCCGGTGCCAGCTTCCACGACATGAAGGCTCTCCGAGGCAAGAGCGACATCGGCGACAAGATCAACACCCAGATCATACAGCCGCTGATCGACGCCAACCCCAAGTTGTCGCGCAACGACTTTCCCAACTTCAACGACCCCGACAAGCTCGGGGAAGGTCCGAAGCTGGTCGAAAAGCTCAGCAACCTGATTTCCATCTTCGCGAAACCGGAACTGGATTTTTCGAACAACCGCGCCGAACACGACGACCTCCTGGGCGACGCCTACGAATACCTGATGCGCCACTTCGCTACGGAAAGTGGCAAGAGCAAGGGGCAGTTCTACACCCCATCCGAAGTCAGTCGCGTGGTGGCAAAGGTGCTGGGTATCTCGCCGGAGAATTCGTCGGCGAGCACCCGCGTCTACGATCCCACCTGCGGGTCGGGATCGCTGCTTCTCAAGGTGGCGGCCGAGGCCGGGAAGCACATCACCCTGGAAGGCCAGGAATTGGACGGGACCACTGCGGGCTTGGCCCGCATGAACATGTACCTCCACAACTTCCCGACGGCCACCATCCTTTCCGGCGACACGCTGAACGATCCCAAGTTCAAGACGGGCGAGATGCTGCGCGTCTACGACTACGTGGTGGCCAATCCACCGTTCTCCGCCAAGGCCTGGAGCACGGGCATGCCTGTGCCGATCCGGGAGAAGGATCCATACCAGCGTTTCGCGTGGGGTGAACCCCCCGCCAAGCAAGGCGACTACGCCTTCCTGCTGCACATCATTCGGTCCATGAAGGGCTCGGGCAAGGGCGCCTGCATCCTGCCTCACGGAGTTCTGTTCCGCGGCAACGCCGAGGCCGAGATTCGCGAAAACCTGGTGAAGTCGGGTGTCCTGAAAGGCATCATCGGATTGCCAGCCAACCTGTTCTACGGCACCGGAATTCCGGCTTGCATCCTGGTTCTCGACAAGGAGAATGCCACGGCCCGCACGGGCATCTTCCTGATCGACGCATCGAAGGGGTTCATCAAGGACGGCCCCAAGAACCGGCTGCGCGACCAGGACATCCACAAGATCGTGGACACCTTCCACCGGCAGGTCCCCATCGCCGGCTTCTCGCGGATGGTCAACTTCGATGAGATCGCCGACCCCAAGAACGCCTACAACCTGAATCTCCCGCGCTACATCGACTCCAGCGATCCGGAGGACCTCCAGGACATCGAAGGACACCTCAAGGGAGGTATCCCCGAACGCGACTTGGACGGTCTCTCGCCGTATTGGGATGAATTCGCCGATATGCGCTCCATGCTATTCGAGCCCGGCGATCGCCCCGGGTACGCCCGATTGCGGCTGCCTGTATCCCAGGTGAGATCGGCCATTTTCGAGCATCCGCACTTCAAGACCTTCCACGCCAAGGTCAACCGGATCCTCGATGGATGGAAGTCCGCCAATCGTCCTTTGCTGACTGGCTTCCAACAGACGAGCCACCCCAAACAGCTGATCGGTGCGTTGTCGGAGAGCTTGCTGGAAGCCTTCGGATCGGCCCCGCTCATCGACGCCTACGACGTGTACCAACGCCTGATGGACCAGTGGAACGAATCCATGCAGGACGACGCCTACCTGATTTCTGCCGACGGCTGGGTCAAGGCTGCACAGCCGCGCGAAATCACCCAGATCAAGAACAAGGACGACAAGCTGGTCTGGCCCGAGGAACACGACTACCTCATCGGCAAACGCCGTTTCAAATCGGATTTGATTCCGGCATCGATCCTGATTGATCTGCAAAGGAGGGGAAATCCAATGATTCGCAAGATCGAACTCGATGAAAAAACGGGCTCTTCACGGTTTCGTGTGGGTGAAATCTTGACAGGAGCTGTCTCTGGCCTACCATGCTGGTAATCCTGTCGTCAGGATCTTGAGCCTCAGGTACTCCTCGTCCCGGATTCCGTAGGCCCTCCTCTGGATGGTACGGATCTTGTTGTTCATGCCCTCGACGAATCCCATCGGGATCGTCTCGTTGAAGCCCGCCATCGCGACCACGCCATCCCAGTGTCGGTCGATCATATCGGCGAAATCCTCCAGTGGTTTCAGCCGCTGCCACCGCAGGCTCCGCTTCCACCCTTCGAAGAACTTGCGTGCCCACGTCGCCGAACGATAGGTCCACAACTGGTCGAAGGACTCCTTGAGCAGATAGGCCTTGTTCAGCCGCGCATTGGCCTTCAGGAGCTGCTCCAACTCCAAGCGTCCCTTCCTGTCGAGGTTCTCCCGATTGGACAGGAGGTTGTACCGCTGCCCTTTGATGAATCGGCGCTTGTCGCTGTCGACTCGCTTGTACTCGGCACGTCGGATCGCATCGATGGCGCGGCCCAAATGCTGGGAGATGTGGAAGTGGTCGTAGGCGATCTTGCCCTTGGGGCAGTGCGATTGGAAGGATCGTTCGAAGGCCTTCCACATGTCCATCACGCCGATCTCTATTCCCCCGCAAGCCTCGATTCCAAGGGCCTGGTAGAACTGGTCCATGCTCTTGGTCGAGCGGTCTTCGCCACCGAACCAGATCGCCCGACGGCGCTCCAGATCGTGAACGACGATCCGATACTCGTGCCCCTTGCGGACCGAGATCTCGTCCTTGCCGATGACCCGTGGTGGCTCGATCGGATGGTCGTCCAACTGCCGTTGCATGTACTGGATGTCCAAGCTCTTGACCGTTTCCCAGTGCAACCCGAACTCCTCAGCAACAGAGGACACGCTCGCCTCGCGGCAACGACGACCGACTCGCTGGACGAATCGCTCCGACTGGTGGCCGGACTTGGCCAGCCACGCCAACGTCTCCGTCTTCACCATGCCACACACCGGACAATCGACGCGGCGGATCTCGACATCAAGCCAGATCCGCCACGATCCGCAGTCCACGTCGCGAACAAGGCGACGCTTGCTGTCGTACCAGGTGCGGCACACCTTGCCGCAACAGCCGCAGGCCGTCTTTTTTCCCCCGCCGGACCAGGGTCACAACCCGGCCTTCTGGGATGCTGGGGTGCCGGCGAACCCGCGCCAGGGGACGGAATCCGGAGTAGTTGTAGGCATCCTTGATATGCTGAATATCTGGTGGATCAGGCTGATCGCTCATCGATCCAAGTTTCTCATTTGTGCCATCCCGCGGGAAAGGCCTTCGCACCGGCGCTACAAAGTAGCGGGGGCTCGGAAACCACCCACACATTTCCGTGAAGAGCCAAAAAACGATGTCGTCATTGGAAGCCCACATTCCCGAGCTCGCCCAGGACGCCGTGCGTCGCGCGTATCTGCAGGCTCTGACCACCAGTGGCCAAGTCATCGAAGCCGTCGAAGGCCAGTTGGTCGCGACCTCCGCGGACGGCAACCAAAAGGTGATCTGCTCCTTGGAGAACAAGCCGGTACCTGTCAGCCTTGGAGCGCGCCGCGTCCGAAAGCGCGCTGGATGAGCGAGTTCAGCGACATGACCGCAATTTCCGACAACCGGTTCACGGGTAAGCTGTCCGAAACCGAGATTTCATCCGCGGCGCAGCACCGTGAGAAACACCGATCATGTCCGACAGGCCCCGTCCGGAACGATTGACCCAAAACCGCGTGATCGGGTTGTTCACCGACCCCACGCGCCCCGACAACCTCGGCTACCGCTACCTGGGCGACTGGAGCCGTCGCGAGACCAATCGTTGCGTCGAAGCTGAAGAGCTGAAGAAAAACCTCCGAGATCGCGGCTACAACGACGCCCAGATTTCGGCAGCTCTCCTGCGTCTCCAGTCGGCGATCGAAACCACCGGGGTCACGCCCTACCAGGCGAACCTGCGCACCTACCAACTCCTGCGCTACGGGATCCAGGTCCAAACGACCATGGAACGCCACCACGACACGGTCCATCTGATCGATTGGGATCATCCCGAGCGCAACGAGTTCGCCCTGGCCGAGGAAGTCACCCTCAAGGGCCAGCACGACCGCCGCCCCGATATTGTCCTCTACATCAACGGCATCGCCGTCGCGGTTCTGGAGCTCAAGCGCGCTTCGGTGGATGTTGTGAACGGAATCCGTCAACTGGTCACCAACCAGGAAGAAATCTTCCACCAGGGATTCTTCAGCACGATCCAGCTGGTGTTGGCGGGAAGCGACTCCCAGGGTTTGCGGTACGCCACCGTGGGGTCTCCGGAGCAATTCTTCGTGGAATGGAAGGACGATTCCGCGACCGATGCATCGACACGCGCCCGCGGTGCTCTGCTCGATGGTCCGCTCTCCAAGATGTACAGCAAGGCGACACTTCTTGACCTGATCCGGAACTTCGTGATCTTCGACGCGGGCCGCAAAAAGGTGCCGCGCCAACACCAATACCACGCCATCAAGGCGGCCCAAATTCGCATCGCCAAACGCGAAGGCGGCGTGATCTGGCACACCCAAGGAAGCGGCAAGAGCATCCTGATGGTGCTCCTGGCCAAGTGGCTGATCGAACACGACCCGGATGCCCGTATCCTGATCGTCACCGACCGCGACGAGCTGGACAAGCAGATCACGGGAGTCATGCGCAACACCGGGTTGGTTGGGACAGAAACTGGTTCACCGCGCATCACCAGTCGCTCCGAGTTTCTACAGAAGATTGGCGACAGCACGCCGCAGATCCTGTGCGCCCTGTTGCACAAGATCGACCCGTCCGATCTCGAGGGCCCACCGCCAAGCATCCACGGCAAGTTCTACGTGTTCGTGGACGAATGCCACCGCACCCAAAGCGGCGACATGAACCGGCAGCTCAAGCGCTGGTTCCAAGGCGCCATCTTCGTCGGATTCACGGGAACTCCTCTGCTGCGCAAGGACAAGACCACCACTCGCGACACCTTCGGGACCTACATCCACACCTACAAGTTCCACCAAGCCGTGGCCGATCGCGTGATCCTGGACCTCAAATACGAACCCCGCGACGTTCCGCAGAGGATCACCTCCCAGGCGATGATCGACCGGTGGTTCGAGCAGAAGACCCGCAATCTGAACAGCTTCCAGAAAGCTTTGGTGCGCAAGCGCTGGGCGACCATGGAAGAGCTCATGAGTTCGGCCGAGCGGAAGCAACGGATCGTGGCCAGCATCATCGACGATTTCGGCCTCAAGCCGCGATTGAACAACGACCGGGGAACGGCGTTGTTGGTGGCTGCTTCCATCTACGATGCCTGCCATTACTTCCGCTTGTTCCAGAACACGCCATTCGGCCAATATTGTGGGATCGTCACTTCGTTCGAACCCAACCCCAGCGCCATCGCCCAGGAACCGCAAAACAGCGACGAGCGCTACAAGTTCGACACCTACACCAAGTACGTGCTCAAGGCGGGTCAGACCACCGCGAAGTACGAAGAAATGTCAAGCAGCAGTTCATCGACGAACCCGCGAACCGGAAGCTCCTGATCGTGGTGAGCAAGCTTTTGACAGGTTTCGACGCGCCCAGTTGCACCTACATCTACCTGGACAACGAACTGCGCGACCACAACCTGTTCCAGGCCATCTGCCGCACCAACCGGCTCGATGGTCCCGACAAGGACTACGGCTACATCGTCGACTTCAAGGAGCTTTTCGGAAAGGTGGAACAGGCGATCGCCGTCTACAGCTCCGACGAACTGGACATCGACAGCGACGAATGCCCAGGCGATGGCAACGTCCACATGAAGAACTGGGTGGCTGAAGGGCGCCACAAGTTGGACGAATTCCGCGAGGCGCTGCGCTACCTGTGCGAGCCGGTACCACCTCCGCGCGAGGTGGAGCAGTACCTGCAGTATTTCTGCGGCGACGCCTCGGATCCGGACGCGCTGCTGAACACAGAACAACTTCGCGTCTCGTACTACAAGACCGTCGCGCAGTTCGTGCGGGCGTATTCCGACATCTCGCAAAATCTGTCCGAAGCGGGGTACTCAGACTCGCAGATCGCCGAGTTGCAGCGGGAAATCGATTTCCATGTCGAGATCCGCTCGGCCATCAAGAAGCATTCCGGCGAAGAACTCGACATCAAGCCCTACGAAGCCGATATGCGGCACCTCATCAACACCTACATCCAGGCCGATCCGGCCCAGGACCTGGGAAACCTGGGAGAGTTGCCGCTCACCGATTTGATCATCAAGACCGGAATCCACGACGCCATCGCGAGAACGATGAATTCCCAAGGAAAGCTGTCCCGCAAATCAATCGCCGAAGGCGTCATCAACAACATCCGCAAGACCATCATCCGTGACCAGCTCACCGACCCGCGCTTCTACGAGCGGATGTCCAGGCTGCTGGAAGACCTGATCCGCCAGAGCCGATCGGACACCGCCACCTACGAGCAATTCCTTCGCGATGCAGAAGCCTTGGTGAGGCAACTCGCCAACAAGGAACTGGACAAGGGCATCCCGGCGATCCTGCATGGGAACCCCCAGGCGATCGCATTGTTCAACAATCTTCCGATGATCATGGATCCGGCGCGATTGGACGCTTCGGAGCCAACCTTCGATGAAACGGAGAGGTTCGCGAAACTGGCACTGGATCTGGACCGGGCCGTACGCGAGCAGGCGCAATCGGGATGGAAAGGCGATCCGACGCGCGAAGCCTTTCTGCGCAACCAGCTGTACCGGGTACTCGACCAGAATCGCCAGGCCACGACTGCGATTTTCGAAATCATCAAGAACCAACCGGGGTATTGATGGGGGAATCGTTCCGCCTGGGAGAGACCACCATCGCCGTGACTCGCAAGGACGTGAAGAACGTCCACTTGTCGGTACATCCACCCGATGGCCATGTCACGCTCGTGGCACCCAGCGGAACGCGCCTGGAAGTGGCGCGCGCCTTCGCCATCACCAAACTTCGCTGGATCCACCAACAGCAGGCGAAGCTGCGTGGACAGGCTCGCGAAACGCCACGCAAATGGGAGCGTAAGCTGGGCGTGGCCGTCCACAGCTACTACCTGCAGCGCATGAAGACCAAATGGGGAAGCTGCAACCATCGAGCTGGAAA
>Ga0209098_1001149_pt1 | contig 26192 bp, 28 predicted proteins | sample AD_JPNHW1_MetaG_FD_184429 | JGI IMG/M metagenome (GOLD analysis project Ga0209098, IMG submission 184429) | Active sludge microbial communities of municipal wastewater-treating anaerobic digesters from Japan - AD_JPNHW1_MetaG (SPAdes) (version 2) | ecosystem: Engineered > Bioreactor > Anaerobic...
TGCAACATGGGTACAACTATCATTATTGATCACAAGAACATCGCCGGTCTTTGCGATATCAATTGCTTCTACCGGTTTTGCCCAGTCCCCGGCAATGGTATGCACAGTCACTGCCTTTCCTGCCATTTTTACATTCCCACAGACAGAAACCAGTCCCGGAAGTGCACCTTTCCTGTGCATCGCATCACTGATGTTTGGAGTGGATACCTGCATAAAAAGCGAATGTATTTCTTCATCAAGGCTCTTTTTTTCCGGAGCCTGAACCGATGGTGAATCAATTGACTGGCGAATTAACCGGGTCGATCCCGTTACATCTGCTGAGCGGGTAATTCCTCCACCAACAATCACGATATCAGCACCATACTTTGCGGCCTCTCCGGCCGTTGCAGCATCAAGTCCACCGGCAACTGCTACCGGGATATTAATTTCACCCTGAATTGATTTCAGGAGATCAAGGGAGTTCTTTCCGATCATCTGTTGATCGATGCCGACGTGAGCGGCAATGATATCTACCCCGTGGGATTCAAGGACGCGGGCACGGGTGAGAGGCTCTTTGACATTGATGAGATCTGCCATCAACCGGGTCCCGTATAACCGGCTCGCCCGTACTGCTTCTGCAATAACTGTATCATCTGCATCGGCGAGAATACAAATAATATTGGCACCAGCTTTTGCCGCCATCTCGACTTCCATAGTGCCGGTATCAGCGATCTTCATATCCGCGACAATAACAGCATCCGGAAACTGCTCGCGTAAGGTTCGGATAACCTGCATGCCCTCGCTCTTGATAAGTGGTGTGCCGGCTTCAATCCAGTCCGCTCCACCAACAAGGGCCTCTTTTGCGATTTGCACGGCCCGGTTAAGCTCGAGAAGGTCCAGTGCAACCTGCAGGACAACCTTTTTCATAAATACAGATGGGTTGTCAGGGATGCTTAAGGATTGCGAGACAAGAATATTTATCCGATCAAAAAAGAGGAACAAATAAAAAACGTCTGAAATATGGGTTTTTTTCTCACGGTTAATCCTGCACAAACGTATCAAAAAATACCATTTTCTTTGTATCTTTCTTTGAGGTAAGAGAAATTTCCTGAGGGAATCCTGCGGGTACCAGTGAGACAAGAGTATATTTTTCCGGGACATTCAAGAGCTTACGAACATCTTCAGCATATTCTTTTTTAGCACCCGCAACCCAGCATGAACCCACACCATAGGCATGCAGCCCAAGGATCAGGTTCTCTGTCGCGGCGCAGCAGTCTTCCAGGTAATATTTTGCGTTGCGTTCTCCAAATACCGCAAAACATACCGCTGCATCAGCGATAAATTTTCCATGATCGGTAAAATCTGCAATTTTTTTTAACTGTTCTTTTGTACGTATTACACCGATCAGCCACGGCTGGATGTTCATAGCTGTGGGTGCATGAACCGCGCACTCTATTACATCATGAATGAGCGTATCCTCCACAGGATCTGATTTGAATTTCCTGACACTGTGTCGTCCTTTGATAGTCGCAGTTATAACATTCATAGATTGGATATAGAGAAACAACTGATAAAAATGTTATGTACCTCTGAAAAAATAGGTTATTGCTGTTTTTTCAGGATAATAACTGCGACAAGGGCACAAATGGACATCAGTGCGAGAACTGTTCCGAACCCGGCGGATTTCGTGGGAGTAGTTTCCACAGTGGTAAGTGTAGTGGCAACAGTTTGTACAGGGACTGTGGTTATGGTAACCGGGGGAGTAGTGGTAATATGTGAAGTTGCCGGAATGGTTGTAATCACGGTCTTCGTTGTAACGGGTTTTTGCGTTGTCACGGTTGTGGCAATCCGGGTTGTTGCACTTGTAGTGGGAACACTCACCGAGATTAACGGGTTCTGCTCCTGATCGAGCATACTAATCTGCGAGCTTACCGTCTTGCCGGTAACCTCATAATTATCTTTCATACGGTTTACGTTACATTCCGCCCAGATGGAATAACTGCCGGAGGGGTACATGGAATTACCTGTATCCCATATCGGACCGGTTTCGTATGTGGAGGATGTGACTGCCAGGTTTTCAATGGAATGCGCAGTCCCGGAGCTGTCAATCAGCGCAGAGTATGTGCCTCCGTCTGGTGCCTGAACCTTTATGGTGATACCATCTGACGCCCCCCCCCGCGAAAATATCGGGTTCAGGTTTGTTTCAACCCGGAAAGATACCTGGTCTCCCCGGTATACCCATTTATTATTCGTTACATCCACCGATACCGTAGTATCCATTACCCGGAGATTCAGATAAGGATCGGTAACAACGAACGCCTGTCCGTCAGCTTTCCCTTGTGCATTGAGCCGATACCATGTCCCGGTGTAAGACCCAAACGCTGATGGAGTAATATCAAAATTGGTGGGAGTTGTGACGACGACCTGCGCCTCCGGAGAAGTCGTGGCAATGGCTGCACCTGAAGCCCACCAGCCTATAGCGGAGTCACTGCCTACAGCTGCACTAACATCAAGTCCCTGCTCCCCAAGGAAGACAGTTCCTCCCTGAGTGATCGTGGTATATCCCGCGGTCACTGGCACGACCATCAGTAACAACAAACACATACTGATGAACAAATACGGTCTTGTTATTTCATGCACCATGGTCATCCATTCTGTCTTTTTCTTAAAAAAGTTGTTGTCCCGGTATTTTCTCCAGAAAAAAGTCTGGGATTTTTCAGGAAGTGTAGAAACGGGCACGAATCGGTTTTGAGGTCACACCGGAACGATGAAATAAAGATCCAAATGAACAACTAATCTCGAAGAGAAAGGTGGTGAGCCTTGCTCTCAATGATATTCATAGGAAATCATTTCCGAAGTCTGGTATTATAATGTCTTGCAGATATGTACATTTTCTTCGCCCTGTTGAAATTCTTAAAATATCGGATACCTGCCTAGGAGAAAGATCCTGCCACCATCCCAAACTTCATGCAAAGACACGATCCGCAGATTAAAAGGGTCCTATTAGAGCAGTTTTGCCCCTTCGGCGTAAAATATGACAAAAGACGCCAGAATCAGCCGATTCTATTCCATTTCCGCAGGTGTTTTCTGCGAATTCCGCATTTTTTCGGTTGCCCGAAAACGAATGCCTTCCGAAAAATCGCATGAAATATGCCCCGTTTTACAAAATGAGAGTATTTTACAAAATGAGGTTTATAGTCGGGGACGGTACTTACTGCAAGACGGTTCTCCGACGGAACCCCTTGATTGTGTGGAATTGATGAGGATTTCAACAGAGCCGGAAAAACCAAAAATCCCCCTGTATTCATCATTTTTAGTATTGCCCTATGCCGGAATTAATTCCCCGATGACATTTTAGAACCCGATCCAGTGCAATACAGTCAAGCGGTCATCTAAAAAACCTCCCTTGCAGAATACTGCTAAAGAGAAAATATAAAATTTTTAATTTTGCCCGGTTTTGAATTTTGGCTACGAATGCTGGAGATAATTTCCATAGTAGACAAAGCATTCTCTTTTTGTGTTCACTGTTGGACCATTGTGGGGAAATAATCCCGTTTTAGCCCCGGATTTAAAGGGAGAAAGCATGTGTTCGTGGGCAGAGGAGTTTTTCCATCCCGTGAAACTGATAGTCACGAAATGATTTCCTGGAATTATATAGTAAAATTCCTGGGACATACAATCCCGTAAAGACCTAAGAACGTAACGGGCTTTTTATACAAATTTCATACCCTCAGTATCAATGACTACAAAAGTTCCCTTTGGGAGATTTACATCTTTCAGATGCTGCTGTATTCTCTCACGCTCGTTTTTTTCCACAAGAGAACGTTCGATAAGAGCATCCGCAATCTCCCGGGCATCCTTTTTTGAGGCGGGCCTACCTACACCTGGACACCGGAAAACCTCAAGATTATCGCCGTCCAGCATAAATGGGAATGTACGACATATCAACGGGCGTGCCGCGTAGATTCTACAGCGGTTCGCGTCAAGAAATCTACAATGATCGCATGTCCGTTGTAGTACCCATCCCAGAGTATATTTTTCCCCATGAACCCCCGGGATAGTTTCCGGATATGGCGCTGAGACGTTTTCCCACGAGTAACCGTACCGGGAAATGATGGCCCGGATTTCATCCGGACCCGCCATAACAAGGACCGGTTCATCAGCCTCATCCCTGCAACAAGAACCACAATGGGTACAACAAAAACCAATGGTGTGTATTTCGGTTGTCAGAACATCAGGTGAGATCATGTATTAAAAAGAAGAATTCGTAGTATCTGTATTATTCCTTACAAATCCGATCGAAATTTTCGTAGACTCTTTTCCCGTCCAGCGTGTGGCTTACCTCAGGATGCCACTGGAGCCCGTAAATCTTTTTTTGTGGACATGCAATGGCCTCTACATCGCAGATGTCAGAACTGGCAAGCAACGTAAATCCTTCCGGCACACGGCAGACTTCATCCGCATGAGATGCCCAAACCGGAATTTTTTTGGGATACCCTGCAAGGATCTCATCATTGTCTCGGATCCGGACTTCGATCGACCCGTACCCTCCGGATTTACCCGGATGAACATCCCCGCCAAATTTTTTTGCGATGATATGAAGTCCCAGGCAAATCCCAAGAACCGGGAGTCCCAAGTCCAGGTATTCAGCACATATTCCTGCACGTTCGATTGCCGGGCCTCCGCCAAGAATAATCCCCCGGTACCCTGCCGCAACCTCCTCGTTTGGGGTCGTGTTGGGAATCATTGCCACATCAATATCCAGATCTCTTAAGGCCCGGTGTATCAAATGGTTGAACTGCCCATAATTATTGACCACGCAGATGGGAAGCATTTTCTTTCTTATATCTATGATAAAATGAGTATTAAGCCTGATCAGCTGTATTCCTGGACCGTCTTAAAGATCTTTTTCTGGATCTGTTCCGGACTAAATCCCATAACTGAAGCCATAAACATCGCACCCCCGGCACCTGTTCCTTCCTTGACTTCACCATTACAATACCGGGCAAGACCCTCATGCCCCAGTTCGCCGAATCCGGGGTCAACATAGTATATGGATATCCCCATCATTGCCGCGAGTTTTTCCACATTGGCGGTTTTGTCATCGCGGACATATACCGTTGTCGCGATTGATGGCATGGGACCGTTCATTGCTTTGATTACACCGCAGACCGCAAGCATCTGGGTCCCCCCGGCAAGTACCAAAGTTCCTTTGTAAGTATGGGCAATACCCGCCGCAACCGGAATCATCGGGTCTCCGGCACGTTTGACGATTTCGAGCGGATCTGTAATCTTATCTGCAGCAATTTTCGATACAACTTCCTGGCAGATCAGTTCTTTCTGGTTTACGGGGTTTTTAACAAAACTGCTGCTGACTGTGGCAGGATACCCAAGAGCGCGAAGTACACAGAGTGCAGTCGTTGTCCCTCCTGGCACACATTCACCCATAACGAGCAGGTCACTTGACCATGAAAGAAGTTTTCCGATCGCCTGTCCCTGGTGAAAAAGATTTTTTGCCATTGGCACGGCGTCACTTTTCCGTGGATCTTCTCCCGGCTGCCCAAGCGCATCAAGATACGGAACTGTCAAGGGATATTTCAACCCTGCATTGATAAAAAGCGGGGGAACACCGGTTAGTTCTATCATCGAACGTGTAATGGCGGCAGGTGTCGGACAACCCGTCGGTGTATTGGGTTTAAGCGGGAAGCTGGTGATACTGCCACTTGTTACCAGTTCGGCATCAAGATTGGGGGTCAGGAGGGTTTTTTCCGGTGTCGGACCCGCCCCGGAGATGCCGGGGATCGTTGAGATCATAGTATTCCCGAGGATTGCACAAAAAATTGGCTTTTTACACGGGATTTTAGGAGATTCAGAAAGGAATGGCATTGTAATCAACATATGATCATTTTTTATCCATTATGTTTGAATATATCGGCATTTCGTGTCATAACCCTATAATAGGGGGGTAATCCCATTACTTTCCTGAAATGTTTGAGATAGAAGAACGACTGGAAAAAAAAGGGATCACAATCGATGCCATCGTTGATGCGGCCATGGGACTCTACGTCTCCCACGGATTGCCTGACGAGCAGGCTTCCGCGAATATAAAAGCAAAAATACAGAAATATCTTCAGGATCCTAACGTCTCGTCCCTGCTCCTTGGTGCGGTGCTTCTTGAAGAAGAACTCTACGAAAAACGCAAAAATTCTGAGATTGCAGAAGACCCGGTATTTTTATTGAGCGATGAAATCATCGGTATGGCTATTGCTGAATGCATTGGTGGGACGTATGCACGGTTCGAGTTCACCCGGTATGACCAGAAAAAGCCCGGTATCCTTGCCACGCTGGGACCTTTCCTTGACGATGCCGTGGCAGGTCTGATCGCAGGATGCACCTCCCGCCTTTATAGTGAATGTATATGAAACCGGTTCTGTCACTTTTACAGTTCACTACCATTCTTCCTCTGGGAAAACCACAGGAGTTCGATCATTTTGCACGCTATTCCTGGCTCTACCCGGTTGCAGGATATGTAATTGCGTTTCTTGTTGCAGTGCCGGTATTTTTCATCACTGATCAGACGCTCGCAGCAGCTGTCGCAGTTGCAGGTGTGATTCTCCTTTCTGGTGCCCATCACTTTGACGGACTTCTGGATTTTGGCGACGGACTGATGGCGCATGGCGATCATGAGAAAAGAACGCAGGCACTCACCGACAGGTACGTTGGTGCCGGGGGTATTGCCGCCGGGCTGGGGGTCACTCTCCTGCTTTTTGCCAGTCTCCATGCCGTCACATCCATTATTTCCGCACTCATCATAGGCGAGGTCTGTGCAAAATTTTCCATGGCATTTCTTACAGCATATGGGACACCGTTCAAAGAGGGGATGCATAGTTACCTCCATCAGTTTGCCCGGCCCTGGTTCCCGTTCCTGTCGATTCTTCTCTGTATTCCCCTTATATTCCTTCCGGTCACCCCCTTCAAACTGGCAACCGCAGCAATCGTCATGATCCTGTGTCCGCTCATCCTTCTCGTAATCTCTGAAAAACTGTTCGGAGGGATTAACGGCGATGTGGTCGGTGCTGCGAACGAAATCACCCGGGCGCTCGTTATTGTTGCATTGGCACTGGCCTAAAATCAACTCTGTTCTTTCGTGCCCCAACACCATCATTAATATTTGTCCTGCTCGCACTCTTGATTGATGTTTAAGGATCAAGGCGTACACATGAAAGGTGGCGTCATCACCGAGCGGGATGCGCAGTACTGTACTGTCCGTATACGTCTGCCTGCCGGCATATTTTCAGTAGAACAGATGCGTGGGATTGCCACCATCGCGAAACGCTATGGCAAAGGTTTTGTCCATTGTACCGCACGGCAGACTGTTGAAATTCCCCATGTCGATCCAAAAAGACTACGGGCGCTGGCAAAAGCGCTTCTGAAAAATGGCACGCCGATTGGATCTGAACGTGACGAAATTGTTAACGTGATTGCCTGCCCGGGTACTGAACGCTGTAAATTCGCCAATATCGATACGGCGAGTCTTGCCAAAAAGATCGATCAGAAATTATTTGGCAAAGTCATGCCGGTAAAAATGCGTATTGCAATATCCGGTTGCCCGAATGCTTGTACAAGTCCCATGCTCAACGAGATAGGGATTATGGGACGGGTGCGCCCTCTGCGCATCAAGGGCCAGTGCACGGGGTGTGGAACCTGTGTAGAATATTGTAAGGAGAATGCAATCATAATCCGGAACGGATTATCCGAGCTCGATAAAGACAAATGTGTCCAATGCGGAGTATGTATCCAGTCCTGCCCGTTCGATCTTTTAAAAGCAGAAGACCGACATTTCCTGATTGTTGTAGGGGGAAGGCGGGGGCGGCATCCCCATATCGGCAGGGAGCTTGTCAGCGTACCGGATGAAGAGACCGTTGTAAATGTAGTAGTGAAGATTGTTGATTGGGTTTATCGTAGGGCATGGAGTGGAAGGATGTTGTCAGATCAGATGAACGATCTACAATTTGAAGCATTCAGAGACGATATAAAAAAAGAGATCCCATCGACAACCCCACTAGAGTAGTATTTTAATATAATTTTTGAAAACCCTCATTTTTATCATCATCACATTCGATAGCAGATCCGTCCCGTACCAGCGTGTTGAACATCATTGCGGCGCTCATGAGCGTTTCATCAGCAGCGCCCCGTTGACGAATTTCCTTCAACGCTTTTACCTGAGGGGAAGGTGTCAGACGGGTTCCTACCCGGATACCCTGACAATGCCTGCAGTAGGCACATGAACTGTATACCGATACATTGCGTCCGGCACATTCAACAGTCACCCGGTTTTTGGTTGTGTCCCGCTGGAACGGAATTGTCTTCATACCAAAGAGAGTATTCAAACAAAAGATATGAGAATATCGGTATGGATTTTCTCCTGAAAAAGGGTATACGGAATCGAAATACTTTAAATAGATGCGTCTCATATATGTAATACTCGCATAGACAGACGGTATGCGGTCAATTTACAACATGGGAGGAACATTTAATGGCAGCTGATAAGCCACACATGAATCTGGCTGTTATCGGACATATCGACCACGGAAAGTCAACCACCGTCGGTCGGATGATGTTCGAGACAGGTGCAGTACCTGCACACATTATCGAGGCCTACCGAAAGGAGGCTGAATCGAAGGGTAAGGCAACTTTTGAATTCGCATGGGTCATGGATAACCTCAAAGAAGAACGTGAAAGAGGTATCACGATCGATATCGCCCACAAGCGGTTCGACACCCCCAAATACTATTTCACGGTCGTCGACTGCCCCGGGCACAGAGATTTCGTCAAGAACATGATCACCGGTGCATCACAGGCTGATGCTGCTATCCTTGTTGTGGCAGCTCCCGATGGTGTCATGGAACAGACCAAGGAGCATGTATTCCTTGCAAGAACCCTCGGCATTGCACAGATCATCATTGCCGTCAACAAGATGGATGCAGTAAAATACGATGAGAAGCGCTTTAACGAAGTCAAAACGGATCTCTCTGCTCTCATCAAAATGGTCGGATACAAGCCTGAAGAGACTCTTTTTATCCCGATCAGTTCATTACAGGGCATCAACATCAAGGCAGTCAGTCCCGAAACCCCGTGGTACAAAGGCCCTGCACTGATCCCGGCGCTGGACACCTTCAAGGAGCCATCAAAACCCACCGACAAGCCACTCAGACTTCCAATCCAGGATGTATACAGCATCAGCGGTATCGGAACCGTTCCGGTTGGCCGTGTTGAAACCGGTATCATGAAGAAAGGAATGAAAGTTTCCTTCATGCCGGCAAACAAAGATGGAGAAATCAAATCCATCGAGATGCACCACGAAGAAATTCCCCAGGCAGTACCTGGAGATAATGTCGGATTTAACGTCCGTGGTATTGCAAAGGGAGACATTCGCCGTGGCGATGTCTGTGGACCTGCAGAGCAGCCCCCGACCGTAGCAGATGAATTTACTGCACAGGTTGTCGTGCTCCAGCACCCCAGTGCAATCACTGTCGGTTACACGCCGGTTTTCCACTGCCACACAACCCAGACAGCCTGCACGTTTATCGAGCTCAAGAAGAAACTTGACCCGAGATCCGGACAGACCAAGGAAGAGAACCCCACCTTCTTAAAGACCGGTGATGCGGCAATCGTCCAGATCAAGCCGACAAAACCGATGGTCATTGAGAATGTCAAGGAACTCCCGCAGCTGGGCAGGTTCGCAGTCCGTGATATGGGTTCAACCATCGCAGCCGGCATGTGTATCGCTATCCAACCAAAACAGATGATTAAATAAATTTTTGGAGTGATCATCATGCAAAAAGCCAGAATTCGCCTGACAGGGACAGATTTCAATAAAGTAGAGATGGTCTGTGACAGGATACGAGAGATTGCAGAACGCACAGGGGTGAATCTGGCTGGGCCCATCCCACTCCCGACAAAAAGACTCGTTGTACCAATCCGCAAAAGCCCAGATGGGGAAGGAACCGCAACATTTGATCGGTGGCAGATGCGCATTCATAAGAGACTTATTGATATTGATGCAGATGAGCGTGCACTCCGCCAGTTGATGCGGATTCAGGTGCCAAAAGATATCGGCATTGAAATTGTCTTAGAGAGTTGAAGGTGCGGTACGTGGAAAAAGCCGCTTCTTTTTCCGATAAGATAAAACACATTTTTACTTTTGAACGAATTTTTATTTTAATCTTTATTCTGACAATTATCCTGAGATTCTCCCAATTGGATCTCAAGTTGTTTCATCATGATGAAGCCATCCACTCCTGGTTCGCCTTTGATCTCCTGACTAAAGGGACCTGGGTGTATGATCCAAGTTACCATGGGCCATTCCTCTATTATGTAACCGCCGGGATGTTTTCTCTCTTTGGCGCTTCGGATCTTGTAGCCCGTCTGCTTCCGGCATTATTTGGTACTCTCCTCGTACCGCTGGTCTACTGTGTCTATCGTCTTGAGTATATCACAAAAGCACAGACACTACTGGTTGCGTTATTCATTGCCTTATCCCCGGATATGGTTTATTTCTCCCGGTTCCTCCGGCATGATATTTTTATGCTCTTCTTTACATTCCTGCTCTTGGTTGCACTCCTGTATTATTTTGATCGGAAGCAGACTCGGTATATCATTATTGCAGCGATAGCTACTGCCGGTGCACTCGCCTGTAAAGAAGAGATGCCGATCATACTCCTGATATTCATTACATTTTTCGGATTTGCACTCTGGAAAAAACGCATCACCCTCCCACCACAGTGGAAAAATGACCTGTTGATTGGACTGTTTCTTACAGCAGGACTTCTGGTTGCCCTTTACTCGGCATTTGGTATGCATCCGGAGACGCTGGTCGGACAAAATTTTCAGATAAATACCACCGGGTGGTATCAGGCCATTGATCATTGGGTGTCTATGCATGAGCAGCAGCGTCTGGGGGGTCCGTGGTACTATTATGTGCCCTTATATCTTCTGTATGAAGTGCCCATCTTCCTTCTTGCCATTATCGGGACGATTCAGTTCCTGCTCAAAGACACAAGTCTTACCCTGGCAGGCAGGCGTGTGAAAAACTGGCTGAAATTCCGCCGCTTTGAACTTTCAACAGCGGATCTTGCTACAACAAGCCTCACCCAAATCAGGACACCCCGGGCAACAACGGAAAAATCAGATTTTTTCTTCCAGCTTTGCATCTACTGGATGATACTGACCATGGCTTTTTACGCATATGTTGGGGAAAAAGTTCCCTGGCTTTTGATACACCAGCTGCTCCCCATGTGCTTTGTTGCTGCATACAAGTTGAACTGGCAGAAAATTGCATTTGCCCTTATCGGCTGTATCTTCCTAATCCTGATGACATGGCATGTCGCTTTTATTCCGACAGATATCAATGAGCCCATCATTCAGGTCCAGAATTCCGAAGATATGAGGGGCGTCATGAACCTGATTGACGCTTCCAATCACGTGGTTGTGGCGTCGAAGGATTATTGGCCATTACCCTGGTATTACCGTGGCGATCGGTGGAATAAGATCACTTTCTATGGCCAGATAGAAGATGAAAAGACCCTGACTGAGAATCAACCCGGGGTTATTATTCTTCACGATACGGAAAGTTATCCATCACTGACCGGATATGATAAAAAAACGTACAAACTTAGTTATTGGTTCTCATTTTATGATAATGACAACCGGCTCTTTGATTATTACATTCACCGGGATGGAAAGATGGGAAGTATCAATATCGATGTTTTCACACCTCAAAGGTGAGGGACTATTCATTTATAAATATTTTTTAAAAAAAAGCCCTTGAGGCCCACGGTGATTCCCGCGTGGAAAAATCTGTCCCGGATCCTAAAAATGGGTAATCCGGAAACAGGCTTTTTTCCCGGTTCATGGACACCAGCCTGATCCGACAGGAGATCTACCGTCCAAAAGGGACTATTAGCGCACAATCAGGGTTCATTTTATAGAGAAATCCGGTAATCCGGCAATAAATCGGCAGTATTACCCGTTTTATGTACCGGAATTCGTCCTTTTTTGCAACCTGACTGGTCCCGCAGACATTTGTTCACAGTGTGACGGGGCAACTCTCCGACGGAGTATTCCACATGGCGAAATGGTAGATACCGTAGGTATTTCGGGGTGTTTTTTAGAGGGGGTATTCAAAAAAAGCCCTTAAAGCCCACGGTGATTCCCGCGTGGAAAAATCTGTCCCGGATCCTAAAAATGGGTAATCCGGAAACAGGCTTTTTTCCCGGTTCATGGACACCAGCCTGATCCGACAGGAGATCTACCGTCCAAAAGGGACTATTAGCGCACAATCGGGGTTCATTTTATAGGGAAATCCGGTAATCCGGCAATAAATCGGCAGTATTACCTGTTTTATGTACCGGAATTCGTCCTTTTTTGCAACCTGGCAGGTCCCACGGACATTTGTTCACAGTGTGACGGGGTAACTCTCCGACGGAGGATTCCACATGGCGAGATGGCAGATACCGCAGATATTTCGGGATGTTTTTTAGAGGGGGATATTCTTAAAAAAAAGGGATACTACTTTAACCTAATTCATCCCAGCGTGCGCGTTTACGGTATATAATAATACCTACAATAATTAAAACGACCGCTATTACACCCACAATAATAAAGATAACACTGGAACTGAACAATGAACCTAGTGAACCGAGCCCTGCAAAGGGATTCCATGTGGCTTCTACTGCAGCCTCGAACTTAAGCGCATCGGTGTAGGATTCATTTCCTTTTGAGAATGCATCTCCAGCTTTTGCGCGGGCTTGTGCAAAGTTGCCATTGGTCAACGCATCGTTTGCTGCTGATACATAACTCACCGCAACCTCTCTTTTCGTGATAATCTCCGATAACCGGGCATCACTTGACGTACTTGCATTGGCTTGGAACCTTGCAATCAGTATATCGACATTATTGATGGGTCCCTGTGCATCAGAGATCTCTTTTTCTGCCCAGGCTTTGTCAAGAAGAGTCTCGCCATCAGAAATGGTGGATATTGCCGTATTGACGTAATTCATCGCGTCAGTATACTGCGTGGAAGGAAGTGACTGTGCAGTAGTTATCTTGGATTGGGCATCATTGTATTTTGCCTCAGCTGCAGAGGTGTCGATATCCAGTGCCGCTTTTTCATCGATATCAGTCCTGAATTGACTGAGCTGGGAATTTGCATTTGAAATGGATGTTGTTACATCTCCGGTATTGATAACCAGGGCACTTTGCGTATATTTCGTCTCACTCGCATGACCATTTGAATCCACCTCACTTATCTGGATTAATGTCTGATTTGTGGTCTGCGTTACCGCGGGGGCCGTCCCTTCCAGTGTTACTAATACCGCGACGTCATCACCGGATTTATAGGTTAGTAAAAAACTACCTATGGTTACCGTTTTTGATGATGCCGCCGTTTGTGCGTTCTGGACATCGTTCACCACAATGGTGTAAGCCCATTTTGGTTTTTCCAACTGGGTATACAACTGGAGAGAGTTTGCTGTTGTTGACCCACTGGGCATCTGTATCTTAAAGGATAAATCCACAGTGGTTCCCGGAGTCAGGGAACCACTCGGGCTTATCGACATCGAGTTTACTGTATATGCCAAGGATGCCGCCGGTACTATAATTAAAAACAGTGCCGTAATCCAAATCCATCTTCTTAATCCCTTCATCATCAACCTCACTCAAATAACGGTTCGATTCCTTCTTCAAACATAGTTGATTTCTTCTCCTTGGATTTAATAACCTCTTCTTTTGTTTCCTTTGCAATGTCCAGGAGTTCCTTGATACGAGGGGCGTTGCCAACGGTAGCGAGCATCACAACCGCAGCGACATATTCACTGTTTACCGGGTAATCTCCCCCTCTCACTTCAACACCGGCAATATTCTCTTCCACCCAGCTCTTGGCTTTTTCGACACCTTTCCGGTCCATCTCATCCGGGGGTCCTGCAATAAGAACCAGCGCACGCTCCGCAGTTGAATAATCACATGGCAGCGTAAGACGGCCAAGCATAGCACGGCGGACAAGGCCGACAATTTTTGCTGATCTGTCCTCCCCCATCAGCACTTCTTCATTGGCTTCCTTTTTACCGCCGAATTTGTCCTTAATATTCTCCTTAAGACCCCCGAAGATTCCCCGCTGCTGCTTGGTACGACTACTGAGTACATCACTGATAGCATACCCGACAGAGGTAATACCACCACCGCGAAGGGTGTTGATGATCTCACTTGAATCCACCACCATCTCACCAACCCCCGCCCGACCTACCTCACCTGCACGGAAGAGAATTGAGAATCTCCTGACAACTTCGTTATTGAGGCGCGTAAAAGCACTCTTGACACTCTCGCCCTCATTCTTCCATGCACTGTTATCAAAAATAAATGTATTATCTGCTTCGTTTACCAGGGTCGTAAGACTGCGGGCCGCATTGTATGAATAGAGCCGTCCTTCTTCTGGTGCCGGAATAATTCCCAGTGCATACACCGGCTCCCGGTAGATCCTCTTGAGGTGACGTGCAAGAACCGGGGAACCCCCGGATCCGGTACCTCCTCCAAGTCCGGCGACTATGACGAATGCATCAATGTCATGCGTTCCTCGGGTATCAACCGCATTAATAATACTGTCAATTTCATCTGCAGTAACCCGGGCCCCGGTTACGTTATCGGTTCCGACGCCATGACCTTTCACAAGCGTCTGGCCTATGAGGAGGCGATCTTTCATGTCAATGTTTTTGAGGCCCATCAGATCGGTCCGGGCAGTATTGACCGCAATACCCCGAAAACTGTTGGTCCCGAGCTTCTTGTCCTGTTCAAGGAACATGTCGACAATTTTGCCCCCTGCCTGACCAAAACCTATGAAAAAGACCCGCATCTGGTTACACCCTCCAATGGGCTAACGGATAAGTATTTCCTTTTAATTCTTTTAAGTTCTTTGTTTTAAGAACTTTAAATTCGACAATACAAAAACTTTCTTATAATTTCTCGTCTTGATCCGTCGCATTTTTTCCAGAAGGGTGACGGAGCCTTTTTCATTTGATGCCGAACAAATAATACCGGTAACGCACCATGAAAATCGGAATACTCGGAGGGGGGTTGTGTGGGCTTGTAGCCGCCCATACGTTGGCCGGGGAGCACGAGATCGTGCTGTTCGAAAAGATGCCATTTCTGGGGGGGTGTCTCTCCTCTTATCATATCGATAACTACTGGATTGAACGGTATTACCATCACTGTTTTTCGGATGACCTGCAGCTTCTTTCCCTCATCCGCGAGATTGGGTTATGGGATCGATTTGAATGGAATAAAGGAAGCACCGGTTATTTTTCCCGCGATACAATCTACCCCCTCACGACTCCTTCACAGATCCTGCGATGGCCGGAACTGTCGCTCATCGATAAGGCAAGACTTGCGTGGATTACCTTGAGGGCCAAAAAAATAGATCTTTTATCTCTTGACGACATCACGGCTGAAACTTACATCCTTGACAATCTCGGCCCTCGGATATATTCGTCGTTTTTTGAACCACTGCTCAGGAGCAAGTTCGGCAAGAACCGGAGCAAGGTATCTGCTGCTTGGCTCATCAGTCGCATTGCGATCAGGTCAAATCGGGGCGTTTCCGGGGAGCACCTTGGATACCTGAACGGAGGGTTTCACCAGGTTATTGACGGGCTTGAAAAATCGGTCCTGAGTAAAGGGGGAAAAATTAACCTGCAAACCCCGGTTACATCCGTCTCCCGAAAAGACGGCCGCTGGGAGATTAACGGGGAGTGCTTTGATAGGATCATGTCCACACTCCCCCCTCAGGAACTCGGGAATATTACCGGCTTTCTGATGCCAGAGATTCCCTACCAGGGCGCTGCATGTATGACTCTTGGGATCGAACGTGATGTCAGCGATGGAATATATTGGATTAATATGAAAGATGAAGCGCCGTATGGGGCAGTTGTGGCGCATACTAATTTTGTCCCGCGAGAACGATACGGGGAGCACATCGTCTATCTTGCTTCGTATTTCAGCGGTAATGTTCCAGTACGGCTCGACCAGAAAATGCGGGAAGATTTCAGTACCCGGTTTGGACTTTCTGATGGGGAGATTCACTGGAGCCGAATGGCAGTCGATCCCTGGGCCGGGCCGGTCTACACGACCGGTTATCGCTCCCTTATTCCTGCATATGAAAAACACGGTATCTATATCGCCGGTATGTTTTCTGAAGAGAATTATCCTGAACGAAGTATGGAAGGTTCGATTAGAGCGGGCTACCGGATTGCCAAGTGTATTCAGAAGAAGGATAACTAAATGGCCACTCCAGAAGTCACTGCAATTATTCCGGTTTTTAATGACCGGCCTGCGCTTGAACATGCGATACCATTATCCCTTGAGGTACTTGCTCGGATCACGGACGAATTCGAAATTATTGTAGCTGAAGATGGAAGTACAGATGGGAGCGCGGCCTTTGTGAGGGAGTACGAGAAGATTTCACCCCGGGTCATGTTGCTGCACAGTGACGAACGTCTCGGACGTGGAACAGCACTCAACCGTGCGATCCGGGCAGCACAGGGATCAATTGTCTGTTATTATGATGTTGACCTCGCTACTGACATGAAGCACCTCCCCGAACTGATTGAGGCGATACGATTAGGTGCTGATGTCGCAACCGGTTCCAGGCTTCTCCCGGAGAGCGACATACGACGTACTGAAGGCCGTGAGATCGCAAGCAGGTCGTACAACTTTCTTGTCCGGTTCATCCTTGGCAGCCGGCTTTTCGATCACCAGTGCGGTTTCAAGGCATTTAACAAGGCAAAAATTCTCCCGATCCTCTCTACCATACAATCGAATCATTGGTTCTGGGATACCGAACTCCTGGTCAGAGCCCAACGAAGTGGTTACAGGGTCACGGAGTTTCCCGTCCGCTGGCGTGCGGGGAAAGGAACAACCGTCCGGGTAAAGGATATTTTCGGGATGGGGTCATCAATCCTGCGTCTCTGGTGGCAGATCCATGTATCGAAAGATTAGTACAATCCTGATCCCGACATTGATCGCCGCCGGGATCATTGTGTATATGCTCTATCGTGTCTGGGGTGACCTGCTGACCGCACTTCAGCATATTGTTCCTGCTTATTTGGGAATAGCAATTGTTGTCTGTCTTGCCGCATGGTGGTTGCGTGGATGGCGGTACCACCGGATTCTCCAGAACCTCAATTACCGGATCAAGGTTGCCGTTACGACGGCGTGTGTTTTTGTCAGCCAGACTGTCAACCTGATTGTTCCCGCCCGCTTGGGCGATTTTGTCAGGATCTTTATCCTGAAACATGATTACAAAACATCGTACTCTGAAGGAATCTCATCGATTGTTGTCGAACGGGTTTTTGATATTATCACGGTTGCACTGCTTGGGGCAGTCTCCATTTTTTTTGTTCTCGATGTCCCAAGCTGGTTCTATACTGTCATCATCGTTCCCTTAGCAATTGGGTTTGCATTCTTTGTTTTCCTGATCTTTGTCGGAAAACTGACAACCGAAAACAAATACATCAGTTATTTCCTGACGATGCTTGATGAGATCAAAAGGGCTTCGCTCACCCTGCGTTCCCTCGTTGTCCTGAGCATAACATCTATCGTGATCTGGATACTTGACATTCTGGTCTGTAATTCAGTGGTTGCCATGTTCGAGCAACAAATCCCGTTTGCGGTTGTCATCCTTGCCATCGTGATCGGAAATCTTGTCAAAGCAGTACCGATCACGCCGGGAGGTATCGGAACCTACGAACTGGCTGTTGCCGCGACCTTTGAGATCGCAGGAGTTGCCCCGGCTGAGGCATTCCTTATCGCTGTGATAGATCATCTCATTAAAAACCTTGTCACCCTTGCCGGCGGTATCGTTTCCATCTACTATCTTGGCGACTGGGTGATTCCGACCCTCAAATCTGCAATCAGCGAAAAATTGAACGGAGGAAAGACCCCTGACCCCTGAGTATCAGGTCCTTTCGGTTGCCCACTGGCTGCTGGTTGTAAGTTTTTTACAACTGGCGCTCTATCCCGCCCTGAAAAAATGTCTTCGGCAGTACGCATTCCCCGCCGCATTTGCCGCGTCGCTCCTCCTCTTTACTATTCTCACGTGGTATTGTGGCCTAATCCATTTCCCGGTCCAGTTTGCGCTTGTGCCTTTTGTCCTCGTCTTCGTGTATCATCTTTACCGACGTGATTACGCGTGGAGCAAACTCAAAAAAGAATGGCACTGGGAACTGGTATTTCTCATCTTTTTCTTCCTCATGCTTACGGTAAGGTTTGTCAACCCGACGATTTCCTATGCAGAGAAGTTCATGGATCACGGGTTTCTTGCATCTGTGATGCTAAATCCAGTAATACCACCACTCGATCCCTGGTTTGCCGGGGGTACTCTGGATGTTTATTATTATCTGGGCTACTGGCTTTTTGGCTGCCTCGGCATCGTGAGCGGGGTGCCCTCAAATATTGCATTCAACCTCTCCTTGCCGACAGTACTGGGTGTCTCTGCTGTAACGGTATATGCAATCGGCACGCTCTTACTCGACCGGTTCCGCTGGCTCCCGCTCGTCATCTTCATCATCCCCAACCCTTCGTTTTTTTACCAGATTATCCTTGGAAAGGGGCTCAACTCCGTGCTCTGGGACAGCACCCGGACGATCACGAACACTATTAATGAGTATCCCCTTTTCTCATTTACCTGGGGTGATCTCCATGCTCACGTCATCTCGATATTCAATCAGGTATTTTTGATTTTCCTGCTGCTCTACCTGTACAAATACTGGGAGTCACTTGAATCGAGAGTTAAATGGATAATATGCGGCCTTGCTGCACTCAGCCTTGGCTCCATGCCACTGATAAATACATGGGATGTACTCATCTACGCGCCGATTACGGTTGTCGTTGCTGCGCTAATCATCATGCGGGGGAAAAAACAGGGCCGGGGGATTTCATCATGGAGTCCTTTGCTCGCGATCCCTCCTCTCGCGATTCTCGTATATGTTCCCTTTTACCTGATGCTTAAAACGAGTACCGGCGGGATCGCAATTGTAAAGATACCCTCAGATCCATTCCAGTTTCTGCTCGTGAATGGATGGTTTATCGCAATCTTCCTGCTGCTTCTCATAAAAGACATACGGGAGCGGCCGTATCTTTTGCTTATCGCGGTACCTTTTATCTTTGCCGGGTATACGGCTGCTGCAATTGTTGCCATTCCCCTCATCTATTTTATTGTAAAAAAAGAGCACTGCCTCCCGGATATACTTGCCATATTCGGGCTATTGCTCCTCATCATCGTTGAATTGTTTTACCTCAAGGACAACATGGGAGATACCTATTTCCGGATGAACACTGTCTTTAAATGCTACCTGCCTGCCTGGATCATGCTTGGTATCAGCGCGTTTGTTATGGCGGGTGCATGGCTGTCCCGGCCCGGGCGTGTACCTGTTATGACTGCAAAAAAAAGTGCAATTCTTGCCACGCTCGTAATTGGTATCCTGTTTGTCACGCCTTTTGCGGTTCCTCTCGATCTCAATTACGGGAGCCGGTCTCTTGACGGACTTGCTTACCTTGCTTCAACGCACCCGGGTGATGCTGGAGGTATTGCCTTCCTCAGGAACCTGACCGGGGATGAGCGTATAGTTGAAGCGGAAGGTGGTGACTATACCTATTATTCCCGGGTCTCATCGTTTACCGGTATCCCTGCGATCATCGGCCAGCCGTTCCACGAGTTCATGTGGCGCGGAGATACAACGGGATGGTACAACACCCGGATTGCTGATATCAGGTCAATCTATGAAAATCCGGATCGGACCGTTGCCTTAATGAAAAAATACAATGTAACCCTGCTCTATGTCGGGGATTTGGAACGGGAAAGGTATGCGGTAAACCTCCCCACAAAAGGGCTTGAAATGCTATATTCTGACCGGGGTACTGCCATCTACCGTCTTGTCGGGTGATGCGAACCGGCCCGAATATAAGAGATGCCGCGTTGGGGGCTTAAAGACCGTTCACAAACCTTTATTTCTCCTCCTGATGAAATGATATGGCTGCATCACTGCTACTGATGAGTAATGAAGGGGCAAAAAGGCTCCTGAATGAGGTGAGTTATGGCAAAAGGATACGTAAAAACCGAGGCTCCAGAAGAGCTCCAGAACAAGGCGCTTGAAGCCCTTGAAGTTGCAAGAGACACCGGAAAAATCAAGAAGGGTTCAAACGAGGCAACAAAAGCCATCGAACGCAGCGTTGCGCTGCTTGTTTTAATCGGCTCTGATGTCGAACCCGCAGAGATTGTCATGCATCTGGCTCCGCTGTGCGATGAGAAGAAGATCCCCTATATCTTCATCAATAAACAGAACGATATCGGTGCCGCCAGTGGCCTTGATGTCGGTTCTGCCGCCGCAGCGATCGTCAAGCCCGGCAAGGCAAAAGAAGTGATCGAGGATCTCGCCAAGCAGTTGGTTGCCTTAAAGGCATAAGGAGCGATCATGGCAGACGACGCAACGCCCGCTGAAGTCATCGAGGTCGTAGGTTCCACCGGCATGCATGGGGAAGCGATGCAGGTTAAATGCCGGATCCTTGATGGCAGCAACAAAGGGCGTATAATCACCCGCAACACAGTCGGCCCTATCCGGGAAGGAGACGTTATCATGCTCCTTGAGACTGAACGCGAGGCAAAGAAACTGTCGAGACGGTGAAACTCATGGTCGAACAGCACATCTGCAGTTTCTGTGGTGAACAGCTTGAGCCGGGCACCGGCAAAATGTTTATCAAAAAAGACGGCACGATTTTCTATTTCTGCAGCACCAAGTGCCAGAACAACCACAAACTAGGCAGGGTTCCCCGCCGGGTTGAGTGGACCGCTGCAGGACAGAAGGGTGCAAATAAGGAGTGAATTGAAACGATGGATCGCACCTTTGTGATGGTCAAGCCGGATGGCGTCCAGCGAGGTCTTGTTGGGGAGATCGTCTCCCGGCTTGAGGCAAAGGGCCTCAAACTCGTGGCAGCCCGGTTCGAGAAGCTGCCCGAAGCCCGGGTTACCGAACAGTACCGGGAGCACCTCTCAAAACCATTTTTCCCGTCGCTGAAAACCTATATCCTGGGAGGCCCGTGCTTCCTGATGGTGTGGGAAGGCCGGAATGTGGTAGCGATTGTCCGTAAAGTAATCGGTGCGACCAACCCGCAGGAAGCAGCGCCCGGAACAATACGGGGCGATTTTGGGATTGATATCGGCAGAAACGTGATCCACGCATCCGATTCCCCCGAGAGTGCTGAACGCGAGATCGGTATTCATTTCAAACCTGTTGAAGTATTCGCATACACGCGGATCGACGAATCCGTCTTATACGAATACTAAACTCTTTTTTTACCATAATCTCTATTACCCATAAGAACCGTTTCTTCTTCATGGCTGGCGATCTGATCAGTTTCTCCCTGCTGTGCCTGTCATCCATTCTTATTATCGTCAACCCGCTGGGTGCGACGTTGACCTATATCTCCCTGACAACAAACCTCGAAAAACCGGTAAAGGTGCAAATCGTCAGGGATGCATGTACGATTGCCCTTGTAATCCTCGTCCTTGTGGGCATCACAGGGACCGTAATCCTTCAGGTCTTCGGAATTTCACTCGAAGCGTTCCGGATCGCCGGGGGAATTCTGCTCTTCGGTATCGGCATGGAAATGGTGTACGCAAAGACCTCCCGTACGAAGCTCACGGCAACTGAAAAATACGAATCACGGGACAACGATGATGTCGCCGTGATGCCCATTGCCATCCCCATGATTGCCGGCCCCGGGGCGATCACCACCACCATTGTGCTCGCGAACGAAGCCACGGGCATGTCCATTCTTGCGTGGCTTGTGATCTTTGCGTCGATCGGAATTGCGATCGGGATCACCTATTTTATGATGCGGCACGCAGACTATATCATAAGCAAGGTCGGCCAGCGGCAATACCGGGTGATCAACCGTTTGCTGGGTATGTTGCTAATAGCAATTGCTGTTCAATTTGTTATTACGGGGATAAAAACAGCGTTTCCGCTGATGGGTGGATCATAATGTCGGACTGGGATATTACAACAGTGGGTCTGATTCTTGTCGGGTGCAGTATTATTGCGGCAGGGATCATCATAGCCGCTGTTCTTCTTGGTTTTTTCCATTCATCGGCCTCATTTCTGATGCTCACTGCGATCGTGCTCGTTGTAATGGGTGCCGCAGTGATCCTGTATGTTGACCGGAAATCCCGACAGGATGACTGATCCTGAATTTTTTTAGGAAGCTCACCGATGCGATGTTGCAGTGCCCAGATCGAAGGGGTTTGGGAATCACCGGAACAGACACTTGAAAAAGCAGAGCAGGTTTTCTCTGATGCTGCCCGGGCCGGGGCTACATTAATCTCTTTTCCCGAGCAGTTTGCAACCGGCTGGGACCCTGAATCGAATAAAAACCTTGAGGATCCAAACGGCCCAACCGTGACCGGGCTTCGAAAACTGGCAAAGAAGTACTCGATTGCTGTTATCGGATCATTCCGTGAAACATTCTCCCCCAAACCGAGGAATACGGCAATAGCCATCGGAAATAACGGTGAAATCCTTGCTATGTATTCAAAGATCCACCTGTTTTCGCCCGGCAAAGAAGATCGTGCATTTACTCCGGGCACCGGGCTTGCGACATTCACGTTAGATGGCGTGCAATTTGGACTTGCGATCTGCTATGATCTCCGTTTCCCGGAGCTCTTCCGGTTATACCGGCGCAAAGGGGTACATGCGGTTATTGTCCCGTCAGCATGGCCAAAAAGCCGGCTCCGGTACTGGGAACTCTTTATCCAGTGCCGTGCTGCGGAAAACCAGATGTATGTTGCGGGTGTGAATGCCCCTGGCACAAATCCTGTCGACAGGTACGTCGGTGCGTCCATGACTGCCGATCCTTATGGGACGATCATTGCACGAGCCGGCGAGGGAAATGAACTATTGTACTATGACATTGATCCACTGGTTGCGGAACAAACCCGCCGGGACTTTCCCGTGGAAAATGACCGGAAGGACGAGTTGTATGTTACTCTCATGAGTGACCCGAGTAACTGTCCCATCGTTTAACGCTTGCCTATATGTACCCGGAAAACCAATACGTGTCCATGTACCATCTCGTGTGCGTTCACTGCGGTGCCACCTATCCCGCTGACGAGATTATCTATAACTGTAAAAAATGCGGCCATCTGCTTGCGGTAAAATATCCGCTTGATGAGATCACTGTAAATCGGGCCACCTGGAATGCCCGTCCGCTTTCGGTCTGGCGTTATAAGGAACTCCTGCCGGTGCATATCGAGCCCGTCTCACTTCACGAAGGGGGCACTCCCCTCTACCACTTAAAACGCCTCGGCGATGAGATGGGCCTCAAATATCTCTACGCCAAGCATGAAGGTATGAATCCATCCGGTTCGTTCAAGGACCGGGGGATGACCGTGGGTGTCTCGATGGCGCTCCAGCTCAAAAAGAAGAGTGTCGCATGCGCGAGCACGGGAAACACTTCGGCCAGCCTCGCGGTGTACGCGGCAAAAGCCGGGATCCCCGCAGTCGTCCTTCTTCCGGCGGGACATGTCGCAGTCGGCAAGATTGCGCAGGCGCTGATGCACGGTGCAAAGGTTATTTCCGTCCGGGGGAATTTTGATCGTGCGCTCGAGATGGTCCACGAGCTCTGCCTCACCCATGGTTTGTATCTCCTTAATTCGATCAACCCTTACCGGTTGGAAGGCCAGAAGACGATCGGTTTTGAGGCAGTCGACCAGCTGGGCTGCGTGCCCGATCGTTTCGTGCTGCCAGTGGGCAATGCGGGGAACATCTCCGCCGTCTACAAAGGACTTCTCGAACTCGAAACCCTCGACTTGATCGACAGGCTGCCGAAGATGACTGGCATCCAGGCTACCGGAGCGAGCCCGGTTGTCAGGGCAATTAAAGGAGACCTGCCAGAAGTAGTGCCCGACCAGAACCCTGAGACCCTTGCATCGGCGATCCGGATCGGTGCGCCGGTGAACGCGGAGAAGGCGCTTGTTGCGATCCGCAAGACAGGAGGAACGGCTGAATCAGTGACCGATGATGAGATCCTTGCGATGCAGCGTGACCTTGCGCGGAAAGAGGGTATCGGTGTCGAGCCTGCATCTGCTGCATCGGTGGCTGGCATCCGCAAGCTCGTAGAAATGGGAGCGATCGACCGCGACGAAAAGATTGTCTGCGTTGTGACCGGTCATCTCTTGAAAGACCCGGACACGGTGATCAAACAATGCGAACCCCCGACCGAGATCGACGCCGATTTGCCCTCGCTGCTCTCTGCGCTGCACTTATAATTGCACTCGCGGTCCCTTCAGCAGGGGCATTTAATGCCACGTACCTGGTGCTGTCCAACGGTACGTCGTACTCGGCATCGGTCGATCTCGTGGATGTATCAAAGTATATGTTCGCTGATACAGGCATACTCGGCGAGAATATACCAATTAACGTTACAAACGTGACCCTTATCGCTGATAACGGCACTCCCATGGACTTTAACTGGACCACTATGTGGAGCGCTCCTTCGGTGATAACCTTCCCAAAAGGTAACTACACGGTCACGTATATCGCACCTCTGCACGATAATCATCTTGAAGGTAATTACATCTCCCCGTACAATGTAAACGTGACCCTGCCCGGAGAGTATGACGTGCGAAATCCCCTCTTGGCCGGAATGAGTATGGGAGCTAACGTTACCCGGTTTCCGGACAACACTACGCAAGTGACGTGGAATAATACAACATCGTTCGATCTACGGTTCTATGACCAGAACCGGGAAGAACTTCTCTACATGTTCGCCGAGTTCATGATCATCATTGCGGCGATCCTGCTGATGCCGTTTTTATTGATGAGAAAACCGCCGCAAAATTAATCCCGTGACTATGAACCGGGTTCATTCCTTTTTATAGTTCGTGTGGCCCCTCTACTACGGGTCTGCCGGTTCCAGCTGCTTTTGTGGGTGGGAGAACCATTTTTCTGCCCTCACAAACGTCATTCACCCCACATTTGTGCCACAGGTAAATCACCTCCGGAACAAATCGACAGGATTTAAATTGATGCGTTCCCAGTTACGGAATAACCATGAGGGTTACCGTAGTGGCGACCGGAAAAGTACAGGGGGTTGGATACCGGCATTTTGTAGAAGTATGCGCCCGGGAGCTCGGGCTGCATGGCAAGGTACAGAATATGCCGGATGGTTCTGTTCACATGATAGCAGAGGGATCGCAGGTAGCGCTGGAGGATTTTATCCGTCTCGTATGGGCCAAGGGGCAGCAACTCATTCAGGTGAATAATCTGCAGGTCACACCGGGTGATGCTACGGGAGAGTTCAAGGGATTCTGGGTGCAGTGGTAAAGGAGAGCACCGGGCATTTGGGCGTTTATAGCAAAACCTGCTTCGTACCCTGCACTATGCACCCCTGCGGCAGGGCACTCCTGTCCACTTTACAATTCCCTGTAATTCTCGCGCGGAGGCCCGGCAGGAACATATACGATCGGCCGGTTTCTCACAATAACGTCCGGTTTATTCCAGTGCTGGAAACTGCTCCGATTGACTGACCGAACTATCCGGAACAATTCCCTGGTAAAGGGAAACGACCTGGACAACCGGAATTTACCCGAACCGTAACGAGCCTTAAACCCCAATAAGAAAACCCTTGATCAGCGGCATAACGCTGACCTGTAATTAGGAGAAAAAAATCATGAAACGAATATACGGGATGCTTGTTACGCTGGTGGCACTGGGATTTCTTTGCATTGCGGCAGTACCTGTTGCAGCAGAAAACACCACGATCACTACCACAGTACCGACTACGGAAATTACTGTTGCGACAGAAAATACTACAATCATTACTACAGTACCGACTACGGAAATTACTGTTGCGGCAGAAAACATTCCCCTCCCCCCAACAGTACCAACTAACGGCACCGTGCAGCCATACAACGGAGCCATCGGCCCTGACAGCCCGCTCTATGGGTTCAAGATAGCTTTTGAAAATGTCGACGAGTCGTTTACGCTTAACCAATCTGAAAAACTCGAGAAAGAGATCCAACGGACCGAACTCAGGCTCGCCGAACTCAAAGCTGCCCTGGCAGCAAATAAGACCGATGCGGCAAATCGGACACTCGACTTGTACTGGCAGAA
>Ga0209098_1001151_pt1 | contig 26171 bp, 20 predicted proteins | sample AD_JPNHW1_MetaG_FD_184429 | JGI IMG/M metagenome (GOLD analysis project Ga0209098, IMG submission 184429) | Active sludge microbial communities of municipal wastewater-treating anaerobic digesters from Japan - AD_JPNHW1_MetaG (SPAdes) (version 2) | ecosystem: Engineered > Bioreactor > Anaerobic...
GCTCCGCGCAATGAAACGGAATTTAAACTGTATAAAATATTTCGCACTATTTTGCCGGTAAAAGAAATCAGTGTGACGGATACCTTCTTTGAACTGGGCGGAGATTCACTTAAGACTGTACTATTGTTCAACCATATAAGAAGGGTTTTCGGAACACAAATTCCCGTTACATATATTTTGAATAACAGCAGCATTGAGGATTTAGCCGGATACATATCAAAAAAACAAAATAATGAAAATATATATAATTTTGTCGTTCCTTTTAATAAAGAAGGGACTAAAACGCCGCTGTTTTTTGTTCATGCTGCCGATGGCACCCCGGCTGTATGCATGAATCTGGCCAAAGATTTCGATCCTGACCGGCCATTTTACGGTTTTTATTTTAATCATAATGCTGTTGAATGGAAACATCCTATAACATTTGAGCAAATAGCTGCCGAGTATATAAAAGATATCCGAACAATACAGCCTGAAGGCCCATATGTTATAAACGGACATTGCCTGGGTGGGATCCTGGCTTATGAAATAGCGCAGCAGTTAAGCCAGGCAGGACAGCAAATTGCCTTGCTGGGGATGTTTGATACGATTATCAGCAAAATACAAAAAGAGCGGGAAGAAGATGCTGAAGGTGATAATGTACAAGCAAACAACAGTACTTTAATGGGATATTTGCGTCTGAAGGCACGTAAAATCAAAATTTATTTAATGGTTGACGGTTCCATGTTTATATATAAAATTACCCCCAACTTCATGCGTTCGGTAATCGTAAAATATTTAAATCGGGAAGCCTTGCTAAGATATTCGCGGCGCAGATATGAGCCAAAAGAATACAAAGGGAAAATGATATATTTCAAACCTGAAAAGTCAAAAGCATCGTCAATTGAGTCAATTAAGCTTTGGCAGGGAATTAACAGCAAAGTTGAAGTTATCAAATTAAAGGGAGATCACGGCAGCATGTTCAGTGTACAAAACGCCTGGTATACGAGAGATGTACTGAATAATTTATTAGACAAAATCAGTAACAATTAAGTCGGGTATATGCAGTAATACTATTTAATTCAATACATTGGTAAAAGGTTCCTGCTTTTAATAATAGTAAGAAAGAAGAGATAATTAATTGTCTGATATGAGAATAATGGATTTTATTGAACGATTCGAAAAGAATTGTCCTGATTCTACTGCGCTTGAAAATGCTGTCGGAGAAAATATTACATATAGCCAATTAAGCAAAACAGTATTTGAGTTAAGCCAGTATTTAAGTTCACACGGGATCAAATCCAATCAGCGAATAGCTGGCATCATACCGGATGGGATTGAAATATCACTGGTATTTTTGGCTGTTTCCAATATAGCTTCATTCATACCATTAAACCATCATTACTCGGAAAATCAATACAGATATTACTTTTCCATACTTGGAATAGAAGCTTTGATCATATCTGAAAATGCGGATTCTTCAGTACAAAGAATAGCTGATGAAATGAACATACCAATATTTCTTCTTTCCAGGAAGAATGATAACAGTGAAACAATATTTGAATTAACCGGGTGAGAAATGCCGGCAAAACCAGCGCGGCTTATATATGCAAAAGGGGGAGATACGGCACTGGTTTTATTCACTTCCGGGACAACTTCTGCGCCTAAAATAGTCTCACGTTCGCATAATAACATTTGCTTTGGTGCAGAAAGAAAAATAAAGAACATGAGCCTTAATTCACAGGACAGGATTTTACATACATTCCCATTTTACAGCGGGATCAGTATTAATGACACAGTAACTATCCTGGCAGCTGGGGGTACAGTTATTTTCCCTGAAAGCTTAGTAGTTGAGCAATTATTTGATCTAATTGAACGTACTTTGCCGACATGCTTTTATGGCAGTCCGGTTGTTTTTCACTCATTGACTGAATATGCAGAAAAGAGCCATATGAAATGTAATTGCAATTCATTGCGTTATATCAGAACCAGCGGTGCTGCTGTAACTGAAGAATTAAAAGCCAGGCTCAACAGTATTTTTGGCGTACCAGTATATATCGCTTACGGATTGACTGAAACAGAGAATATTGCCTGCAGCATAAATTCACCTCAAGGTTATAAAGCAGGTTCAGTAGGAGTCCCATTTGATATCGAAGTAGCTATATTGAATGCGACAGGCAGGATAGCAGAGAGCAGCCAAATTGGTGAGATAATTGTGCGGGGGACGCAGGTAATCAAACTATATGATAATGATGACGACCAAATAAATATTGATTCATTTTACGGGGACTGGTTTAGGACCGGAGACAGCGGATATTTGGATGAAGACGGTTATCTGTTTGTTAAAGGAAGAGTCAAGGAAATAATCAACCGGGGCGGGGAAAAGGTATCACCTTATGAAGTTGAAGCAGCAATAGCTCAGCATCCTGATGTATTACAGGTAACAGTATTTCCGATCCCTGCCGGGGAGGGAATTGAAGATGTTGGTGCAGCCATAGTATTAAAGGAAGGAACTGAGCTCTTTTTAAAAGAGTTACGCAGGTTTTTAAAATGGAAAAGTTACGTCATTTAAAATGCCGACAAATCTTTATATATTGGATCAAATTCCTGCCAGCGATGCGGGAAAAGTACAGAGAAAGATGCTTTATGATAAGATCACTGCTATGGGAATACCGGCACAGCCATTGGCGGATACCAATGAAACAATTATACTGCCGCGCAATGAAACAGAAAATAAGCTTTATAAAATATTCAGAAAGTTGTTGCCGGTAAAAGGAATAAGTGTAAACGATACATTTTTTGAATTAGGCGGGGACTCGCTCAAAGCAGCCGTATTATTTGAGGAGATCAAAAAAATATTTAAGCTGCAAATACCGCTTAAATATATTTTCAAAACCGGGACAATTGAATATTTAGCTGATTACATTAATAACAATCAAACCAATAAACCCAGTTATCCTTTTTTAGTTGCATTTAATGAGGAAGGCAGCAAAAAGCCAATCTTTTTTGTTCATGCTGCAGAGGGTAAAGCTGTTATTATCAGATATATTGCCAATGATTTTGATTCAGAACGCCCATTCTACAGTTTTGATCTGAATCCGGAAGAAAATGACTGGGTATATCCTATAACGTTTGAGCAGATAGCCGAACAGTACATAAAAGACATAAAGGCTGTTCAGCCCGAAGGGCCATACATTTTGGCAGGTCAATGTGTTGGGGGAACCATTGCATATGAAATGGCCTGTCAATTAACTGAGCAGAATCAGGAGATTAGTTTACTGGCGATGTATGACCCTGTACTGCCGGGAACGGAAGAAGTTTTTATTGTTGAAAACAGGTTCAAGGGTTATTTAAAAGAAATTAAAAGGATTGGCATAAAAAATTTCTTATCCAGAAAAACAAAATCTTATAGAATGCGCATAATAAATTATTTTTTTAAGAAAAGCCCTGAAAATATAAAACAATTGGTTTCTGATTATGAATTAAACAGAGCCATCATTGCCAAAGCCAGATCATTGTACAGGGTAAATAAGAAATATGATGGCAAGGTAATCTATTTCAAACCATTGAACAATTTTAGTAATACAGCAACCAATAATTCAATAATAAAATGGTCTGAATTTGCAAGTGATATTCATGTGGTGCCATTGGAAGGAAATCATATCAGCGTATTTCATATAGAGAATGCTGAGAATACAAGAAAAGTCCTGGAGAACGTCCTGAGAGATTATCAATAGTTGGTATTTAGTTTAATAACAGCAATAAATAAAGTCAAATAAGGCGGTAACAATTTGATGAAGTTAAATAATACAGGGATTGAAGCTCAGGATACATATAGCAGAATTAAAATGTATATAGGCGGAGAAGGTGAAAGGAGAAACTTAAACGGTTTTTCAGCAAAACTATATAAAACGATCGCATTTTTGACCGCTGTTTATATTTTTTGGGCTATCATATCATACCCTCAGCCAATTTTGCATCGAAGTCTTTGTTTCGGCTTGTTTTTAGCCCTTACCTTTATGTGTTACACCATGCCCGGTACAGATACAAAAGACAAGATACCATGGTATGATTGGATTCTTGCCATATTGTCGATATCTGTCAGCATCTATATTTATATTAATCTGGAGCGCCTGGTTTACAGATATGTTTTTGTTGATGCTGTATATGCGTCAGATATAATAATGGGACTGATAGCAGTGCTGCTCTTGCTGGAAGCAACCAGAAGAGTTATTGGACCATGGCTGTCTCTGCTCAATATCATTTCACTGGTTTATCTGTGGGCCGGGCCATTTATACCAGGAAAATTTGGGCATAAAGGTTTCACCTTAAACCACATTACCGAAGGATTATTTATGACAACTGATGGTATTTGGGGCAGTATAATGGGAGTAGCCACCAACGAAGTTATTCTTTTCGTAATATTTGGAGCATTCCTATTATACACCGGAGCCGGAGCCTTCCTGTTTGATTTTGCATCCGCTATTGCCGGATGGAGCCGAGGGGGGCTGGCAAAAGTCGCGATACTGGCATCAGGATTATTTGGCATGATATCTGGCAGTCCGGTAGCTAATGCCTCAACTGTTGGAGTTATAACTATCCCGATGATGAAAAAATCCGGATATCCCGGTGATTTTGCAGCTTCAGTGGAAACCTGTGCTTCAGCGGGAGGTATATTGATGCCACCGGTAATGGGATCAGTTGCTTTTGTAATGGCTGAAGTCATTGGTGTACCATACTCGGAAGTTGCTATTGCCGCTTTCTTACCGGCAGTTCTTTATTTTTTGGCTTTGTATTTCACAATAGATATAAGAGCTCGTAAAATTGGTTTAAAAGGATTGCCAAGGGAAGAAATCCCCCCGCTGTTTAAGACTTTAAAACAAGGGCTTCCGTTCTTTATTCCTATTATTTATTTAATATTAAGACTGACATTGACAGGTGCAAGTATATCAAGAGTTGGACTTGAATCAATTATGCTGATCACAGCGATAAGCATACTAAATAAAAATAACAGAATCACATTGAAGGTTTTCATTAATGCATTGGCAGACGGCATTGATAAAGGAATAATGATAGTTACTACTATGGCATCATGCGGAATAATGATCGGAGTTTTTAATTTAACCGGAATTGGCGGCAAATTCAGTTCTGTCTTAATGTCTTTGTCAAATTCATCATTAATATTAACCTTGATTCTGGTCATGTCATTGACTATGTTTCTTGGGCTGGCTATGAACATCAGTACTGCCTATTTGCTTACTGCTGTTGTCGCAGCACCGGTACTTGTCAAACTGGGAGTTCCCGTAATAGCTGCTCATATGTTTATATTATTCTATGCAGCGATGGCAACTATTACACCGCCAGTTGCAATAACAGCGTTTGCTGCTGCAAGTATTGCCCAGGAACCACCGATGAAAATTGGATTTATGGCGATGCGTATGGCCCTTATCGCATATGTATTGCCATTTATTTTTATTTACTGGCCGGCTTTGCTTTTACAGGCATCGCTAATCCAGATAATTATGGCGTTTATTTTAGGTGTTATTTCTGTCGCATTAATTGCGATGGGCATAGAAGGATGGTGGTTTAATAGAGAAATGCCAAAATTATCCCGGCTATTGATAATAATTGCCGGCATAATTACACTGACCGGGAATATTTATCTTATCCTGGTTTCAACAGCTATAGTATTTGTGATTAATTACTTAATAACAAAAGCTCAGACATTAAAAAATACGAAGTATTGATCATAAGTCAAGACTGGAAAAAGAATGGACTTAATTAAATAATAAAATCCGGAGGCGTTGGTAAATGAAGAAAAACAGCTTAATATTGCTTGTTTCGTTATTGTCGGTATTTTTATTGATATTCAGCGGTTGCTCAAATCAACCAGAAAAATCAGCCCAGGAAGAACAGTCTGCTGCTGAAATTGACAAATCTCCAATGAATCTTACCTTCATTGGGGCATCAGCTACCGGACCGGGGTTAATAATCATGAATGGCCTGGCGGAATGCGTCAGTAAAAGTTATCCAGATTCAGTGGTAACAATTGTTCCAGGGAATTTTGGCACTAACGTTACACGAATGAATAACAGCGAAGCAGATGCAGCAATCACCGATTCAGCTTTCGTAAAAGCGGCAATAGATGGAAAAGAACCATTCGATCAAAAGATGGATAACCTGGCAGGTATCGCATATCTGTATTCATCATCTTTGCATCTGATAGCTGATAAGAATTTGGGAATAGATTCTTTTGATGAAATCATAAAAAACAAGATGAAATTAAGAATATCGGTTGGTCTTGCCGGCGGCTCAAGCGACAAATACTTTACGCAATTGCTGGCAGAATATGATTTGACAAAAGATGATTATAATAAATGGGGTGGAGAAATTCTGTACCAGGATATAGCCACTGGAGTACAAATGATGACTGATAACCGTATCGATGCCATGGTCATGGGCTCCTTTGTTCCTACTCCCAATGTACAGGAATTGTCAAAAAACAAGGATATTGTTTTGCTAAAAATAGAGCCCAAAATAATAGACAGCATGTGTGCAAAGTACGGCTATAATAAATCTTCATTTCCAGCGGGTTCATACAGTTTTGTAAACGAAGATCTGGATTGCATAAATTCCAATACAATATTCATAACCCCCAAAAACAGCTCGGAAGAAAATGTTTATCAGATAACCCGTTCAATCTGCGAAAACCATGAATACCTTCAAACAGTTCACTCTTCCCTGGCTAAAACAGCAGCGGGGGATTTTGTCAATAAATTGGACATTCCTCTTCATCCCGGGGCGGAGAAATACTACCGGGAAGCGGGGATTATAAAATAAAACTGGTCTGATTAAAGAATTAATATACTTTGCGCAGAGAGATTCAAGATAATAGCCGTAGCCAAGGTAAAACCCAATAGGCCGGCTATTATCGCTTGAGATTATGTTGTAAAAAGAAAAGCGTCGGTTGTCAAATCACACCGACGCTTTTTAATACAATTACTTAATAAAAATCTGCACAAAACGCATAAATACCATTGCAGCCTCAGCGCGGGTGGCAATTCCCTGGGGGTCAAACAAATTATGGCCTTTGCCCGCAATAAGCTGAGCCTGCCGTGCAGTAAGAACATCCTCATATGCCCAGTTACTGATCGACCCTGCATCATCAAAGACAATCCCGGCTTCTGCAGAAGTAAGTTTGATGCCGGCATACTCTGCATATCGCACCAGCAGCGAACACATCTGCTCGCGGGTGATTTCATCATCGGGGACAAACAGTTCACTGCTGTAACCATCGGCAATGCCATTTGCCTTTGCCCAGATTACTGATGGGCCATACCATGAGTTGATGTCAATATCATTAAATGTGCTGGAGCTGATAGTACTTAAATCAGCGTGGCTCACTCTTGCCAGGATAGATACAAACATGGCGCGTGTCATTGGTGTTTCAGGTTCAAAGGTTGTTGGGCCGGTACCGATGAAAAGTCCATTATCAATAACGAATTTTACTGCATCATAGTACCATGCATCTGTTTCCACATCGGTAAACGTACATTGTGGCGATACCGTTTCATCGATAATTACCAATTCGCTGACATCTTTCAACTCGGGTGATATAATAACCGGATCAGGACTCAAGTTGACAAAGGCTCCCTCCTGGGTGTAATCATCAGAAAAATGGAATACAATAACATCATTTGACTTTACAGCATAGTCTGTAATACCTACAGCAGGATGGGTACCGTTGACCGTATACATCCAGCCGGAATTGTCACCGGCATCACCTTCTGTCAGCCCATCTATGCTCTTGACATAATTGCCGTTATCAAGAACATAGTCAATGTCCTGTTCATTCATGACTTTAATGAAAATATCATAGACAGTTGAGCCGCTTTCCGCTTCAACAGATTTACTGAAAGCGGAGTCAACATCCATTAGTGTAAAGGTTACGGTGACATATGAAGTGTTGCCGGAGTTTCCTCCGCTGCTTCCAGCTACAGTAACAGTGTAGTCAGGGGCCAGGCGGAGAACCAGCGGCAAATATTGACCATTGACTTCCGTATCAGCATATTTTTCAATTTGTATCCGGTGAATGCCTGGGGTCAGATAGGTACTGTCAATTCTGATCTCGCCATTTGTATCGGTGGTATAGAATTTAGCGCCCCGATTATGATACCAGGTGACGGTTGCGCCGGTAATAGGATTGTTTACAATAGTTGGATTCCATTGTTCGTCATAAGTTGTATCTGAACTGGTAAATTTGAGTACACCGTTGCTGAGATTACTGCTGTCTGCCTCAGGAAATTGCATACCGGTTCCATATTCGTCACTATAGTAAACAAGTACAGCATCGCCACTGTTCAGAGCGTATTGGTTTATTCCCACCGCAGGTGCAATGTTGTTGACGCGGTAAAGCCAGCTGTCCCACCCCCCAAAGGTAGAAGCTGTTTCATTGTTTACCGCTGTAATATATGCCGAGTCCACCCCGGTAAAGGTAATATTATCATCTATTTCATCAATATATAACAGCGCATCCTGTACGGTTAAAGTATCAGTATAAGGAATATCCACTGTATCATAATACAAATTGTCGGATATGCCCTCAACCCGAAGGGTGACAGACATGGCGTCACTGCCTGAATATTTGGGAACAACTATTTTGAGAGCATTACTGATATTGCTGTCGGAGTCTTTTAATTTTATGTAAACATCCTTGGCACCAGTGCTCAGGTCAGTAAGATTGAGGGTATTTTCCCCGGCATTGCAGGAAGTACCGTCCCCGGTCATATCAATAATTGGCTCGTCAGAGCTGCTTTCAACAACAATGTAATAATAACTGCCCGATTCAGATGCAGTAAAATCAATAACAGCCTGCGAGTCTGAAATGCGTTCCACCGTGTCCAATGTAATGGTTGGAAAGGCGGGATCATAAGCACTGTTTTCAACAGCCATCAGATATCCGGAATCGTTTTGATAGTAAAGAATGCCTTCGCCGTCACAGATAACGCTGTGAATACAATAATTGGCCAAATCACCAGTGGGCGTAAATAATTCGCTGGAAGTCAGAGTATTTAATGTTGTGTCGTACGCTGCTACAGTGATGCCGCCGGGAGGAGCATTGCAGGTTATATATATATACAGCTTGCGGGTACTTTCATAAGCCTTACTTAGCAGCGGGGCAGACTGAACTCCGCCGCTTAAGGATACCGAGGCAATTTCCGACAGGTTATTGGCATCAAGCACATAAAGGCCGGCATCGGAAGTAGCTCCTACAAATACCTTGCCATCATAAACAAGTGGCGTGCTGGTACTGGCTGAAGCGAATTGAACAGAAACCGCAGTGCCGAAGGTTCCATTGGATTCAACGGGTACGGAATAGACATAGCCAGAATTAGTAGTAAAGTAAATATTGCCACTGTTGTTGTCATAGGCGACAGACGAGCGGATCTGTCCGTTGACAGACAAATTGTCTGAAAGACTGCCGGAAGCAATTACTCCTGTGCTGCTGATTGGTACTGAATAGAGGCCATCACTGCTGCCGAAAATGACAGCGTTATTGACAACCACCGAGCCAGCCCAATAGAAACCGACTCCATCAGGCGCGAAGGACCAGACAACAGCTCCAGTTTCTGCATTTAAGCAATAATAGGTACCGGCACTGTTGTTGGCATTGGTTGTACCGGCAAAAACATAGCCGTTGATTCCGTCATTATAGAAATAGACCGGGCTTAGTCCCTGAGTCCCAATGCTTACTGTACTGCTTCTCCACCTGGAATCAAGTGTATTCAGATCAAAAGCTTCAACTATACCGCCGGTTTCCTGGACAAACAGCATATCGCCGCCTGCGGTAAGGAAATATGTTGAGTCGATATCATTGGTCAATGCAGCACTATCGGCAACACTGCCGCTTATAATATTGAATTTGTAAAGTGTATTGGAACCGACCGAATATATATAATCACCGACAATAATCGGACCCGAACTCGGATCTGCGCCCCACGAAGAACCAGCTTGACTGACCTGATATGACCATTTCAAACTGGCGGCATCAGTAGGTGTCTCATTGTTTACAATCGCCATATTGCTATCACTGCTACGAACCCCGTTTGCCTCTGGTATTATTTGTGAAACAGATACAGTGGTTTGGTCCAATGCCAATTCCATATTTGGGGGAGTGTCGGCGGCTGAGGCTGTCGATCCCCAAATTAACACCAGAGCTATTAAGATGGGTATCATAATAGCTTTTGACGTTTTCAATGCACTTTGGACAAAGACTTGTCGCAATTCTAGTTTTCTTATATAGTTTTTCATATTCATTCTCCTAACGTTTAAAAATCAGTACGAAAAAAGACTTTCCTATATTCCGGAAAGTCTTAATACCTAAAGCAAAACGGCAAAAAATATTAATACCATATTCCCTCTGCCCGGAATAGTATTTAAGTATATACAACATGGCAGGTCTCCTGGCTTATGCTTCATCCTTAAAAGCGCCTTCTCGTCCTGTTCAGACAATGGCAATTTGCTTTCTCGTCAGCAATTACAGTAATGGCTGTTGCGGAGGATTTACACCCCGGCTTCCCTTTTCAAAGCTCCCGCTTCACCATATTGCTTTTTAATATTTAATTGTTGGTCACATTAACTTATATAATTGTATTTATTTAATATAGCACAGTTATTTATTTTACAATAGTATATAAATGATTGAATTAGTAAGCTATATAATCAGGTTTGTGTTTACATAAATGATATTTGCAGTTTAATAAAATATTTGTAGCTATGGCAAAAAAATGATATATTTTTTTCCGTGAAGTATTTTAACACTAATTAATTATGTTGGAAGGAGTGGGACAAGGTATTATTTTTAACCAAGAAAATATATAAGAATAAATAAACAGGAGAGATTGAGATGAAAAAAACTGCTTTATTATTAATTATATCTATTCTGATTGTATCAATTTTATCAGTATCAGGATGTTCAAAAAAAGAAGAGACAAATTCAGAAAAGGCAAAAGATATTGAAAAGCAGACAGAAAATACCCCAATGAACCTGACTTTATTAGGCATGTCTGCCAGTGGTCCCGGTTTGATTATGATGAACGGTGTTGCAGAATGTATCAATAAGAGCTATCCAAATTCAGTGGTTACAATTGTACCAGGTAACAATGGCACGAATGTTCCCAGAATAAATAATAACGAAGCTGATATCGCCATGTCTGATAATGTATTTACATCAGCCGGTGCTGCCGGGGAAGCTCCTTACGATAAAAAAATGGATAACCTTGCCTCTTTGGCTGTTATGCAGCCGCAAGTATTCCAGATAGTAGCCAACAGCAATTTGGGGATTGATTCCTTTGATCAGATCATCAAGAATAAAATGAAGGTGAGGATTTCATTAGGACTTGCCGGAGGAGCTTGGCCGTATTTCTTCGAAAAATTACTGGCAGAGTATGGCTTGACAATTGATGATATGAGTAATTGGGGATGTGAGATTCTGTATCAGGGGATAGGTGATTCGTGTCAAATGTTAAGCGACGACAGAATTGATGTTATTGTTGCGGCAGTATTTGTTCCAACCCCGAATATACAGGAGCTGTCTAAAAACAAAGATATAGTGCTCTTAAAGCTTGAACCTGAAATGATTAATAATCTGTGTGAGAAATATGGTTATTTTAATTCAGATATAAAAACCGAATACTATGATTTCCTGGATGAAGACATCCCCAGTTTACATACAAATTCAATTCTGATTGTACCTAAAAACAGTTCTGATGAAAACGTATATAAGATCACCAAATCGATCGTTGAAAATCTTGATTATTTAAAAACAGTACACTCTTCATTTGCTGACATAAGCGAAGAAAAATTAGTTGAAGATCTTGATTATCCGCTGCACCCCGGAGCAGAGAAGTATTATCGGGAGAAGGGAATCATAAAATAATTTAATCGAGCTAAGTATATTCCTGACGCTTAAAGCAAGCTGGGAAATGGGTAATTAATTATAAACAAAGACTTAATAAAGAGCAGCTGATTTGGTATTGGTTTTTCTATATGCTTTGCCAGACACAGATGCTCTTTTATTTTTTATCGTCAATGGTTATAATTGTTTAATTTAAGTAACAAATAACAAGGAGAATCATTTCATGAAAGAACCAAGGCCGGCTTTGGATATTCCGGTTACTGCAACTGAAGTGCTGCTTGATGTAATTGCTATCGTGACAATAGTATCAATACTGTTATACATGAAAGTGAATTATCCCCCATTACCTGTTGAAATACCAACCCATTTCGGCTTTAACGGGCAGCCGGATACATGGGGCGGTAAAAACTCTTTGCTGATCATATTGATTGTCATGCTGGTTTTTTATGTTGTGTTTAAGCTATTGGAGAGATTTCCTCAATTTTATAATTATATGCAGCCGATAAAAGAAAATAATGCTGCTTTCCAATATCTTAACGGACGTATGCTGATAGCTTTCATAAAGACCGAAGTAGTATTGATTTTTGCTTATATAATATGGGGAACAATTGAAACAGCCCGGGGAAATATTACCGGACTAAGCATTTGGTTTTTACCGGTGATTTGTATAATTATAGCTTCAACCTTGGGGTATTTCATTGTTAAAATGGCAGGAAATAATAAAAAGTTGTGAGTCTTCTCACAGGTATACGTACAACTATAGATTAAAAGCAGTAATTTATTTATTGCAAACAAAATGAACAATGCTGTTAAACGGCAAATCCAATTGGCATATCAAAGGAAGACTTGACATAATGCATTTACAATGATAACATATATGTAATGATTACAAACACGAGGTTTAACCGATGAACGATTTAAATCATGATATAACCGAAATGCTGGTTAAGAAAAATATCAAGCCTTCTTATCAGAGGATCAAAATACTTGAATATCTGGCATTCAACCGGAATCATCCTACAGTAGAGCAGATATTTCATGAACTTGTTGAGGAAATTCCAACATTATCAAAAACTACTGTTTATAACTCGATTAATTTATTTATAGATGCCGGAATTGTAATACCGATCAATATTGAAGATCATGAAATTCGCTATGACTATGAAACAGCTATACACGGTCATTTTAAATGTATCATGTGCAGCAGTATTTATGATTTTCCCATAGAGAAAGATGTTTTTGCCACTGATTATTTAAAAAATTATGCAATAAAAGATAAGAATGTTTATTGTAAAGGCATTTGTCCTGCTTGCCTTGAAAATAAAAATTAATTTAAAGGAGGTTAAATAATGAAAAAATTAAATGGAACCAAAACAGCTGAGAATTTATTGAAAGCATTTGCCGGGGAATCCCAGGCCAGAAATCGGTATACTTACTATGCATCTGTTGCTGATAAAGAAGGTTATAAGCAGATAAAAAATATTTTTATTGAAACAGCTGACAATGAAAAAGAACATGCCAAACGTTTCTACAAATTTTTATTGGAAGGCATGGAAGGGGAAATGCCCTTCACTATTGAAATAACTGCTGATTATCCGGTTGCCCAGGCCAGCACCCTTGAAAATTTAAAATATTCAGCAGGCGGGGAGAGAGAAGAATGGTCGGATTTATACCCTGCGTTTGCTAAAGTTGCTGAAGAAGAAGGATTCCATGAGATTGCAGCTGCATTTAAAATGATAGCCAAAGCTGAAACTGCCCATGAAGCCAGATTTAATAAACTGGCAGAGAATATCGATAATGGCACTGTATTTAAAAAGGCTGAAAAAACCAAATGGAAATGCGGCAACTGCGGATATGTTCATGAAGGTGAGGGCGCTCCGGAACTTTGCCCGGCTTGCCTGCATCCAAAAGATCACTTTGAATTATTCAGTGAACCATATTAAGAATTATTATTTAAACATGATCTGAAATAGAAACACCCGGGCCATATTCCGGGTGTTTTGTTTTTAAATCAGTTTTACGTACAAGAATTTCTCTTGATAAATAAAAAGGTTATAATAAATAAATCGGGAGGAATACAATTGCAGCAATTATATGAACCTCAAAAATATAATATTTTAACTTATGGCTGTCAGATGAATGTCAGAGATTCTGAAACTATTGCTGGTCTGATGGAGGCGATGGGCTACTGTGAAACCAACCATGCGGAGGAAGCTGACATTATCATTTTTAATACCTGCAGTGTCCGGCATTCTGCAGAGAATCGCGTATTCGGCAAGCTGGGTGAAATAAAGAAAATAAAACGCCAAAAACCAGATTTATTGATCGCTTTTGGTGGTTGTATGGCACAGATACCGGCTAATCAGCAACGGCTGAAAAAGCAGGGAGTAGATATTGTCTTTGGCACGCATAATATTCATGAACTGCCGGCAATGATCGCCAAAGTAAAGGAGAGGAATTCGGGAATCTGTCAGGTCTGGGAAAAAGAAGGCAACATTATCGAAAACATCCCCAGTCTCAGAAAAACCGGATTATCAGCCTTTGTAAACATCATGTACGGCTGCAATAATTTTTGCAGTTATTGTATTGTCCCTTATACCAGGGGCCGGGAAAGAAGCCGTCAGCCTGACGATATATTAGCAGAAATAACTAATTTGGGAGAGCATGGTTATAAAGAAATTACCTTGCTGGGGCAAAATGTTAACTCTTATTGCAGTAAACAGGGAATGGATTTAGATTTTGCTGATTTATTAAATGCAGCAGTCAAAATAGAACCAATAGAAAGAATAAGATTTACTACTTCCCATCCCAAGGATATTTCAGATAAACTTATACAGACAGTTGCCGGGAATAAAAAAATATGCAAGCATTTCCATATGCCGTTACAGGCTGGCAGTAACGAAATCTTGCGCATGATGAACCGTGGTTATACCCGGGAACACTATGAAAGTTTAACCCAAAAAATTCGTTCAGCAATTCCGGATGTTGCCATCACCAGCGATTTAATTGTAGGCTTTCCCGGAGAATCAGAACAGGATTTCCAGCAGACCCTGGAAATGGTCGAAAAAGTAAGGTTCGATGCTGCTTTCACTTTTATGTATTCAGTGCGCACTGGAACCCGGGCGGCAGAATTTAAAGATCAGCTGACACTGGATGAAAAGAAAAACCGGTTAAGCAGGTTAAATGAGCTTCAGTACAGTATAGCAGCAAATATTAATAAAGCACTGGAGGGCAGCGTGCAGGAAGTTTTAGTGGAAGGCTTAAGCAAGACCAATCCCGATAAGCTGACCGGCAGAACCGATAATAACCGGATTTTAATTTTTTCCGGGTCAAGAGACTTAATCGGCAGCCTTATTAATGTTAGAATAACCAAGGGTAAAACTTTTTCATTATTTGGCGAAATAGACATTAATTAAAATTTAGGAGGAATTGATTATTATGAGCGGAGAAGACATCATCAAATTAGCTTTCGAACTGGGTGAAGCATTAGCTCAGTCCGATGAAATCGAACAAGTAAAGAATATGCAAGCCAAAATTACTGAAGATACTCGTGCATATGACCTGATCGTAAATTATCAGAATGCAAAAATTAAATTGGATGACCAACTGAATGAAGGGAAAATCGTCAGTAAAACCGATGAAGATCATTTACAGATTTTAGAAGACCAGTTGTCCAGTAATGAAACTATTCAGCAATTAATGATGGCTCAGGAAAAATTCGATAATTTAATGCAGGCGGTTTATTATGCTATCAATTCTGCTATTGCCGGCGAGGATACTTGTTCTTCCGGTTGTGGTTCCTGTGACTGCGGCTGCGGCAGCATGTAAATTAAACTGCTGGAAAATAAAGTATTGAATCATTATGAAAAAAAGTATTTGTTCATATATTAGTAACCCTATCAGAGCGGGTAAAAAGTTAGAGCAGATTCCGGAAGCAATGTGACCAGTTGTAAAAAGGTACGGGGACATAACCCAAAAGGGAATGTTCCCGTATGTAGTACCTTTTGAATGGGGCTTCCGGGTTAAAGAGGGCGGGCAGCAACATTTAAAAGTTTGTGAAGCAATCATCAATGGTGCCCTCGGGTGCCTTTTTTAACGGTCATAAGACCTGATTTGTCAATTCTTTCTTGCAGGAGGTAGAGTCATCTTGTCTCAGCCTACACCAATGATACAACAATATTTAACCCATAAAGAATTACATAAAGATGCTATATTATTTTTCCGCCTGGGTGATTTTTATGAAATGTTCTTTGATGACGCAGTGCTGGCAGCAAGAGAACTGGAAATTGTACTGACAGCCAGGGATAATGGAGAGAATAAAGTTCCCATGTGCGGAGTCCCCCACCATTCTGCCTCCAGCTATATTGCGAGATTGATTTCCCGCGGCTATAAAGTGGCTATCTGTGAGCAAATAGAGGATCCCAAGGAAGCCAAAGGTATTGTAAAAAGAGAAATAACCCAGATCATAACCCCTGGTACGGTCTTGGACGACTGCATGTTAACTGAAAGCAACAACAATTACCTGGCAGCTATTTACGAAAATCCGGGGGTGATTGGTTTTGCCTACAGCGATGTCAGTACCGGGGAATTTATGGTAACAGAATTCAGCGGCAGCAATGCTTTCAACGAGCTGACCGGAGAGCTTTTCCGCCTCAGACCAGCTGAATGTCTGGTAACGCCTTCTGACAGCCTGGATAATCAATGGCAGGAGAAAAACTTGAATATCCCTACTTTATTTACCATGGTGGAAGCTGCTGTATTAAATGTTGAGGAGGCAATTGCTTTAATAAAAAGCCAGATCGATATTACCGATGATACAGGTCCTGATTTAAACTTAAGCGGGCCCGGCGTTGTTGCGGCCGGCATTATTATAAGTTTTTTACAGGAAATGTGTCAGACCCATCTTGCCCATATTAAAACTATTGAACAGTACAGTACCAATAATTTTGTGGAAATGGATGCTGCTACCCGCAGAAATCTGGAATTGTCATCAACAATCAGAGAGGGCAGAAGGGAAGGCTCATTACTGTCGGTGCTTGATTTTTGCAATACGTCCATGGGCAAACGCAAACTGAAAAGATGGATCGAGCAGCCTTCCCGGGATATAAATTCGATAAATTACCGACTGGATGGTGTAGAAGAAATCAAAACCAAGCTGGCTTTAAAAAGCCAGCTGCAAAAAGCTTTAAGCAATGTTTATGATATGGAAAGAATCGCCGGGAAAATTGGCAGCGGCATTGCCACCCCCCGGGATATGATAGCTTTGAAAACCTCTATTGCTGCCGTCGGCCAATTAAAAGAACTGTTGAGTACTGCCGATAGTGATTTGCTGAAAGAAATCAGCCAAATGGATGCCCTTAAAGATGTGCATAGTTTAATCAGTGACTCAATCGATGATAACCCTCCTTTAGGCATTAAGGAAGGCGGCATAATCAAGCCAGGGTATAAAGAGCAAATAGATGATTTAAAGCAATTGAGCCAGGAAGGTTCAGAGTGGCTGGTTGATTTTGAAAACCGGGAAAAAAAGCGGACCGGCATGAAATATTTGAAAGTTGGCTTCAATAAAATCTTCGGTTATTATATCGAAGTCAGCAAATCCAATTTACATATGATCCCCCTTGATTATCACCGCAAACAGACTTTGGTCAATACCGAAAGATTTATTAATGAAGAATTAAAAAATTATGAAGGAAAGATATTAGGGGCCCGGGAGAAATTATTTGCTCTGGAGTATGAAGAATTCGTAAAGATCAGAGATACTATTGCTCCGTATATAGGAATGATACAGATCACGGCCGATAAGATTTCTGATCTGGATGTTATTTATTCTTTAGGGGAAGCGGCTTATTTAAATAATTATGTCCGCCCCCGCCTGAACCGGGACCGTAACCTGGAAATAAAAGCCGGGCGACACCCGGTGGTGGAAAAATTTTTGCTTACTTCCCGTTTTGTTCCCAATGACATAAAAATGGACAGCGATACCCGTTTTGCCGTTATAACCGGTCCCAACATGGGAGGGAAAAGCACTTTTATGCGCCAGACTGCACTGCTGGTTTTAATGGCTCAAATCGGCAGCTTTATTCCGGCAGACAGTGCCGATATCGGTATTGTGGATAAAATATTTACCCGGGTAGGGGCTTCAGATGATCTGGCTGCCGGACAAAGTACCTTTATGGTGGAGATGGTTGAGGTGGCTTACATATTGGATAATGCTACCCGCGACAGTTTGATAATCCTTGATGAAATTGGCCGCGGCACCAGTACTTACGACGGATTAAGCCTGGCCCGGGCGGTCAGCGAATATATAGTAAATCGCATCAAAGCCAGGAGTCTTTTTGCTACCCATTACCATGAATTAACTGAATTGGCCGAGGAATTACCGGCAGTTACTAATCTGTCGGTGTCAGTTTTGGATTCAGGGGATAATGTGGTATTTTTAAAGAAAGTACTGTCTGGCAAAGCTGATAAAAGTTATGGCATACATGTAGCCCGGATGGCGGGCATAAGCAATCCGGTCATTTTAAGGGCCCAGACAATTCTGGAGGAACTGGAAAAGGAAAAAACACCATTTCGTATAAATGTGCTGCAGCAGGAATTATTTCCGGCCGAAGACCCTTTTAATGAGGAACTTAAGTATTTGGATACAGATAATTTAAGTCCTAAAGAAGCTTTGCTCTTGATTTATAAATGGAAAGAAATGCTTAAAAAATAAACAGCGGAGTCTGATTTAAGGGAAAGGGGGTAATATGATGCTGATAGGAATAGATGTTGGCGGTACCTTTACTGATGGAGTCGTTTTTGACAACGGACGGGTTTCAGTTTTTGCCAAGGAAGCAACCGATGATGAAAATCTGTCCCAAACCTTGTTAAATGTCCTGGATAAACTGCTGATCGACCAGGATGTAAATAAAATTGACCGGGTGGTCTTAAGCACTACGCTGGTGACCAATTTGACAGTAACTGACAGCGGTCCGCGTACAGCCTTGATTCTAATGTCAGGTTACGGATTGCCTCAGGACACATATAACCTGGCTCCGGATACTTATTTCCTTAAAGGCTGTATGGATTTCCGCGGCAATGAAATAACGCCTCCGGATAAAGAGGAGATTTGCCAGGTTATAAAACAGTTAAAGGACAATGATATAAAAAGAATTGCCATAGCCGGTAAATTCTCGAACCGTAACCAGCGACATGAATTGTTTGTAAAAGCTGAACTGGCAGAACAGTTTCCTGAAGCTGAAGCCGTGATAAGCTCCCGGATCGCTCAGCAGCTAAATTTTCCACGGCGGGCATTTACTGCTTACCTGACGGCCAGGACCAGTGAGAAGTGGAATAATTTTATTGACCATATGCAGCAGGCCCTTAAGGAGCGACAAATAAAAGCACCGATCCATATACTCAAAGCCGACGGCGGGACTATGCCTTTGGAAACTGCCCGGGAAAATCCTTGTGAAACGATATTCTCCGGCCCGGCTGCCAGTACCATGGGCGGACTGGCCCTTACCTGGAAGGATGTCAAAAATTCTGTAGTCCTGGATATAGGCGGAACGACCACTGATATATCATTGATCATTGCCGGCCAGCCCCTTTACGCTTCCCAGGGCGCCAGGATAAACGGTAAATTGACTCACATAAAGTCTTTTGCGGTTAAGTCGGTTCCTTTAGGCGGTGATTCAGTGCTGCGGCTTGAAAATGACATTCTGCATATAGGCCCGGAAAGGAAAGGCCCGGCGGCATGTTTTGGCGGCGAATATGCTGCTGTCACAGATGCGTTCAATTATCTCTATAAGCTGAATATTGGAGAGCCCGTTTTGTCAGAAGAAAAACTGGCACTTTTAGCATTGCCAATGAATCTTCCCTTAACTGAATTTTGCCAGTTGGTAACCAAAGAAACGCTTACCCGGCTAAAGACTAATATTGATGCCATGTTTAAAGAGTGGGAGCAGGAACCGGCTTATCGTGTATGGGAAATCGTCAACCGGCAGGAATTCCATTTGGACAGGATCATCGGTATAGGAGCAGCCGCAGAAGCTATCATTCCAAAATTGGCCAGTGATATGCAAATCGATCATATGCTCCATGAATACTCACCGGTTGCCAATGCCTTAGGTTCGGCAGTTGCCCGGCCGACTTTGGCGGTTAATATGCATGCTGATACCCAGGCAGACTTGTATTCTATCGAACCAGGCGGGATACAGGGACGATTAAATAAAAATAAGGACTTGCAGCTTGAGGATGTCAAAGAAATCACCCGGCAATATCTGCTGGATCTTGCTGTTGCCAGAGGCTTGGGCAGTTATGCCCGGGAGGCACAGTTTACCATGGAAGAGCAATTCAATGTGATCCGCGGCTGGGACCGCTTAGGAAAACTATATGAAGTGGGAATGCAGATAAAACCTGGTTTCATTGACGAGTTTGAGGGGGTGGATTAATATGGCGAAGAAACCTACCGGTTTATTATTTTTCCCGGCTTTTGACTGGGCCATCTCACCCACTCATCCTGAACGGGAAGAGCGGCTTTTATATACCCGGGACCAGATTTTTGAGGAAGGCATCATGGATTTGCCCCAGATCAAGGAATACAAACCAAAGCTGGCTGAAGCCAGGGATATTGCCCGGGCGCATTTTTGTGTTCCTGATGTTGCTGCCCAGGTGACAGAAGCCCATTTGATCTCTGCCGGTTCTACGCTGGTTATCGCCGATGCCTTGATGCAGGGCGAAATTAAAAACGGTTTCGCTTTAGTGCGTCCGCCCGGTCATCATTCCATGATGGTCAGCCATGGCAATCGCGGATTCTGCAACATAAATAACGAGGCGATCATGGTGGAATACCTGCGTCAAAAATATAAAATCAAGCGACTGGCTATAGTTGACACCGATGTTCACCATGGAGACGGCACCCAGAATATTTACTGGCACGATCCGGATGTACTGTTTGTTTCATTTCATCAGGACGGCAGGACTCTCTATCCCGGAACCGGACATGTTGATGAAAGGGGCGGTCCTTTAGCATATGGGACCACCATCAATATACCTTTGCCGCCGCGAACCACTGACGCAGGTATCCTTTATGTCCTTGACAACCTGGTGATGCCGGTATTGGATGAATTCAAACCGGACCTCGTCATCAATTCTGCCGGGCAGGACAATCATTATACCGACCCGTTGGCTGATATGCGGTTCTCTGCCCAGGGCTATGCCAGATTAAATGAAAAACTGGCCCCAGATATTGCAGTCCTGGAAGGCGGTTATTCGGTTGAAACTGCATTGCCTTATGTGAATATGGGGATCATCATGGCTATGGCCGGAATAGACTATTCCAATTTGCGGGAGCCTGATTATGAGCCTGGCCGATTTAAGGAACAGAATCTTGAAACAATAAAGAAAATAGTCGATATACAGTTAAATGCCTTTAGAAACCGGGCGGATACTATTGCAAAAAACCGTTCCCGCGGTCAGGATTTCGAAACTATTTATAAAAACATCTTTTATGACACTGATTATATAAGTGAAGATCAAACTGAACGGCTGCGTTTATGCTCCAATTGCGGCGGTTTCAGAGTAATACTTTCAAGCGCCCAGCACCGCAATGCCAAACAATATGAGGTTTATTGCATTTCTGTACCTTCATACTGCTGTGAAGATTGTCACCGAGAGGCAATGGATATGTATAAACAAATGGGCAGCAAAGGAAACTATGATTTTATTTACTTACAGGATCGGATCAACGACCAGTATAAAAGTCTGGATACTTATAAGGAAGTGGAGACAATTTTATAAATGGCCATTAAACTGCTGGATGATGATGTAATCAATAAAATCGCCGCTGGCGAAGTAATTGAACGCCCGGCCTCCATTGTTAAAGAACTGCTGGAAAATTCTATCGATGCGAAAGCTTCACTGATCAAGGTCAGTATCAAAAACGGCGGGACAGAGGAAATTATTGTTGAAGATAACGGCGCCGGCATTGATTTTGATGAATTGCCCCTGGCCTTTATGCGCCATGCTACCAGTAAACTAAAGCACGAGGAAGATTTATTTGCCATTAGCACTATGGGCTTTCGCGGCGAAGCTTTGCCAAGCATTGCGTCAGTGGCGCGGGTGGAGATATTCTCCAAAACGCATGGGGCTGACGGCAGCATATGCGTAATTGAAGGCGGCAATATAAAAAAATTAGAAAGATATCCTACTGCTGACGGCACAAAAATAATTGTAAGAGATTTATTTTTTAACACGCCGGTGCGGAAAACCTTTCTTAAAAGCCCGGTCAGTGAAGGCAACAATATTTATGATACGGTCTTGCGATATGCTCTGGCCTATCCCGAGATTTCGTTTGTTTTCGATAATTATAAAAAGACCCAGTTTAAAACGCCGGGCAACAGCAGTCTGCGCGATACTGTCTTTGTATTGTATGGTTCTGACATTAACAATTTTCTGATTGAGATAGATGAAACCGGCAGTCAATATAAACTCACGGGTTTAATTTCAAAACCTGAATATAAAAGAAACAATCGCCGGCAAGGTCTATTTTTTGTAAATAAAAGGCCGGTTCGCAGTCCGATGCTGGCCCGGGCAGTAGATAATGCCTACCGTGGCTTGCTGGTATCCAAAGAGTTCCCGGTTTTCTTTTTATCCCTTACCATTCCTGCTGACAGCCTCGATGTCAATATTCATCCTCAGAAAACCGAAGTCCGTTTCCAGGATGAACAAACAGTATTCCGTTTCGTAAGCGGTGCACTGAAAAAATATCTTGATGATAACAGCTATAGTCTGGGCAATAATTATCATAGTGATTATATGCGTCCCGACTATCATAAAGGCATAAATGAATTTCTTTTGCAGCCCGATTATATAAGACCTTCCGCGACACCAAAAATATTTTTTGAAAAGCCTATTTTCAGCCGGGATTATGATCAGGAAACCGGTGAAGTTCTTGTCACAGCACAAAAACCAGCTAATACACAATTGGTCAGCGGGAACCAGGCATTGGACTTTAAAATTATCGGTCAGTTAAACGATTCCTATATTTTAGCTGAAAATGCCGATGGCCTGTTGATAATCGACCAGCATGCTGCCCATGAGCGTATATGGTACAACCGTTTGACCAGACAATATAAGACTGCTGCGGTAAAACAACTGCTGGTTTTGCCGCTGGCAGTTGATTTCAGCAGCGCCCAAATTGCCTTGCTGGAAAATAATATGGAATTACTGTCCGAGTTGGGTTTTGAAATCGATATTATCGGCCATAATTCTATTGTTATCAGGGCGGTACCAAACATTGCTGCCGGCAATGAATCAGCCGTGATTTCAAGTATACTGGATTTACTTAAGGACGGGGAAGCAATCAATTTAAAAGATGAGATACTAAGCAGCATGGCTTGTAAAAAAGCTGTAACTGCCGGCACCAAACTCAGTATTGACGAAATGGTGCAGTTGCTTGATGACTTGTTGGGTGAAGAAAATTACAGGAATTGTCCTCATGGCCGACCGACGATTATTAATATAAATGCTGCTGATCTACAGCGCATGTTCAAGAGGCAAAAATGAAACTTATCGTTACGACTTCCCAATCTTCTGAGATAATCAGTACACAGTTAAACTTGTTTCTTAAGGAAACTAAACTTGAGTTTATTTCCCGCCGCAGAAAGAGCCTGGAATTTCTGGCGGAGGATAATAAAGCTCAGGGAGTCATTGTCTGGCATGAAGCAGGCCCGATACTGCACATGGAAGGGGAAAAATTCTTTTTTCATCCCAGCATGGCTAAAAACAGACTGTCTGCTTATAGAAAGCATCATATCGAAGATACCCTGGTCAAGGCCTGCGATATGCAAAGGAGCGACAGTTTCCTGGATTGCACATTAGGGATGGGGGCAGACTCTATAGTAGCATCATATTTTACTGATGGCCGGGTTTCAGGACTTGAGTCTTCTTATCCTGTTGCCGTCATTGTCAAATGGGGGATGAAAACCTACCAAACAAAGATAAGCTGGTTAATGGAACCAATAAAAAAAATAGATGTGTGCTGCGTCAATCACTATGAATTCCTGAAGAGCCAGCCTGATAATTCGTATGATATTGTTTACTTTGATCCCATGTTCCGGCATCCGCTGCTTAAAAGCCAGCCTCTGGCACCATTAAGGCTTATCGCCGACCATGCTCCTTTGACATGCGATACCATTGCTGAAGCTTGCCGGGTGGCCAGGAAAAGAGTAGTTATGAAAGAAAAGTTCATGAGCAATGAAATGCAAAAACTGGGTTTTGCCAAATTTGCCGGCAGTATTAACAATAAGATCAGTTATGGCTATATTAATATATAACCGGTTGCTTTATGTCATGAGCGGAAAGGAACAGTCATGTTGAAACTTGCTGCTATTGTCGGACCCACAGCTGTTGGAAAGACTGGAATAGCCTTGCAGGCAGCCCGTATAATAGACGCAGAAATCATATCCTGTGATTCGATGCAGGTTTATCGGGGCATGGACATCGGTACCGCTAAAGCTGACCGTGAACAGCAGGCAATAGTAAAACACCATTTGGTTGATGTAGCTGATATCGACAGTGATTATAGTGTTGCCCAATACCAGCAATCCGCAGCCCGGATAATTCAAATATTAAATGAACAGGGAAAAATCCCGCTATTGGTTGGCGGAACCGGTTTATATTACCAGGCGGTGGTCGATAATTATCAATTATTTCCCATGGAATCAAGCAGGGAAGTACGGGAAAAGTATCGACAACAAATAAATTTGAACGGCATCAATAATGTTTATCGCCATTTACAGGCAGTCGATCCGGATTATGCGCAAAAGATCAGTCCCCAAGACGAAAAGAGGATCATTCGGGCATTAGAGGTATATGAAATGACCGGCCAGCCATTTTCAAAGTTTCAGACCAAAAAGGAAGACAGTTACAATTTTGCGGCAGCAGGGTTGTATATGGAACGTGAATTACTATATAAACGTATCGAACAGCGGGTTGAGGAAATGTTTAAAGCAGGATTTATCGATGAAGTACAGCAGCTTATTAAGGCCGGATACAGTTTGGATAATAAACCGATGCAGGCATTAGGATACAAACAGGTTGTATATTATCTTCAGGGCCTGCTTACCCGGGAACAAATGCTGGATGATATTAAGCGTGAAACCAGACGCTATGCCAAAAGACAGTATACCTGGTTTAACCGGGATATAAAAATATACTGGTTTGATGCTGGAAAAATCAATGATGAACAACTGCTGGCGGAAAATATTTCGGCCTATTTGGAAGGACAATTATCAGGAGTGTAGAATTCATTGCAAATATAGAAATTGGATGGGAGGCCCTGCCTTGATGAGTAAAAGCCTTATAAACCTGCAAGATCTCTTCCTTAATCAAGTAAGGAAAGAAAAGGTTGCTGTTACAATCTTTCTGGTCAACGGATTTCAAATTAAAGGAAATGTCAAAGGTTTTGACAACTTCACTGTAATAGTTGAACTTGATGGCAAACAACAATTGGTTTACAAACATGCCATTTCTACTGTCGCGCCCATAAGGCCGATTGGGCCACTTATTCCGGATGATAAATTAAATAACGAATAAACTTAAATCTATCATATAGTGAATTGAGCAGGCTCAAAACAGCACCACTGTTATCTGTTTATCATATAATATCGCAGATAATTGGAAAGTGGTGATTTTGTAGTGGTCATTTCCATGAAGTTTGCAGAAAACAGCAGCAATCTTCCCATCCTGCCGGCGGAAACCTTTCCTGATAAAGATTCATTCAAAGAACTTGAAAAACTGATTGGTCTGAAAGAAGTAAAGCGGACTTTGGCTGAAGTTACAGCTTTTTCTTTAATCCAGGCCAAAAGAACTGAATTGCAGCTAAAAGCTGATCCAACCACACTGCATATGTTATTTAAAGGCAACCCCGGCACCGGAAAAACAACGGTTGCCCGTATATTGGGTAAAATATTTAAAGAAATAAATATACTGAGCAAAGGACATCTGGTAGAAGCGGAAAGAGCCGACCTGGTTGGAGAGTTTATTGGCCATACTGCCCAAAAAACAAAAGAGATGATAAAACGTTCCCAGGGTGGTATTATGTTTATTGATGAAGCTTATACTTTGGCCCAGGGCGGGGAAAAGGACTTTGGCCAGGAGGCTATAGCCACCTTGGTCAAAGCGATGGAAGATCATCGTCAGGATTTTATCGTAATTTTGGCGGGTTATTCAAATGAAATGAGCCGGTTTATCCGCTCCAATCCCGGTCTCAGATCACGTTTTCCTATTCATATTG
>Ga0209098_1001154_pt1 | contig 26114 bp, 20 predicted proteins | sample AD_JPNHW1_MetaG_FD_184429 | JGI IMG/M metagenome (GOLD analysis project Ga0209098, IMG submission 184429) | Active sludge microbial communities of municipal wastewater-treating anaerobic digesters from Japan - AD_JPNHW1_MetaG (SPAdes) (version 2) | ecosystem: Engineered > Bioreactor > Anaerobic...
CTGCCGTTTCGGACAAATCAACCGATGTTGTACTACCTGGATTGCTTTCTTCATTTACCACCAAGGTAAATTCACCTTCGGACCCGCCACCACTTCCGTCAAACTGAATCCAATACATCTTCCCGGAAGTAACCGCTATTTTATTGATCTTTGAATACGGATTGGTATCTGAAATGTCGTCATTTGCTGCCAGTAAGGTGTAATTTCCATTGAGGATATCCTGTGCGGAAGAAGCACGGTAAAGAGCAATCTGACCATCCATGTCATTGGCTTCAATGGAAACATATCCCGATGGTGGGGCATAAAAACAGAACCAAACCGAATGTTCTATAATGTCTTTTCCTGTACCGTATTCATCACACCAATCGGTTTGTGATGTACAGGTCTCTACCGGCGGAACCGGTTCGTTTTTCTCGATGCCGGCACATTGATTGGTGAAAGTACCACTCGTTCCAACCTGGATGAGCTGCGCATTTTCGATATCGTCGTTAGTTGGCAACAGTAATTTCAATGAATAATAACTGGTATCCACGCAACTTCCCTGCGTACCAACAAGGATACCGGTAACAAAGGTGGTTGAATCAAATGTAGCGTCGGCATATTTTGTCACAATAAACCTTGTAGAATCCAGGTTATGAATCCCAAAACGGACATTCTCATCGTCGAGCTGCCAGGAATAGGTAAAAGCGCCCTGCGCAGCAATAACAACCGAATCGAAATCATTCAGACAACTACCATTGGTCACACTGAGATCGTAGGAAACAACAATTTTTGAACCGGCAATAATCGACGATGAATGGGTGATGCTGTCTTTCCCCACCCCATTTTCAACGACCAGTTTTACATCGTACGTTCCCGCCTGATCAAAAGTCACTACCGGATTTTGAGAACCGGAAGTTGTTCCATCGACAAAAGTGACGGTTGAAGGAGTAAACACCCATTTCCAACGGTTTACACCAAACAGGGAGTAATCGGCAAACGGAATTGGGGCGCCTAAACAAACATATTGATAATTGGTTGAAAAAATGGCTTCAGGCAGATTAGTTGCCGGTGAATATCCTTCGAGGGAAGTCACCGTACGATTGCCCGCAGCCAGTGATTCACTCAAACTGGCATAGTTGGTTGTATGCCCTCCCGGGCTTGTTGAACCGGAAGAACTGGTATGGTCCCATGAATAACTTAACTTCCCATACAAATTGTCGTAACTGCCACCTCCGTGCAACTGTCCGACAATTCGTTTATTCTGATTAAAGAGAGGTGAACCCGAAGAGCCTCCACTCGTCTTTCCGTTATCGAAATTAACCTCCCAATGGGTATTTACGGGCGAGACGGATCCATCTTCCCACTGAATCGTGCTGGCATGAGTAACCGCCGGATCGTTATCGATGGATATCTTTTTCAGAAAGCCTTCGGGATGATGAATACCCACCGATGAAGTGACCAAATCGGTCAGATCCCATCCGGCATAATAGGGTTGATAATTTGCCGGAGGAGTTGAACTGAACTTCAGCAAGGTAAAATCAGACTTACTACCCATCGTAACAAGCGTGGCTCCACTTAGCGTATGAAAATTTTTCTCTCTCATTCCACAACCGGATGTTTCATAATTAAAATAGGCGGTAACAGTTCCGGCTGAAGAGGAAGAACTCACACAATGATTGGCTGTCAGGAAATAGGGCGTCCCATCGTTATGGGTGTTGTTAATCAATGCACCGGTACAGAGATAGCTGGATTGATCCTCGAAAAAGGTATAGCGGCACACCGAATGCTTTTGAATCTGCCAATCGATCCCGGAAGAACAGTTCACATCCAGGTAAGCGCTATCCTCTTCTTCCGACAACAGCCCTTCGAGTTCGCGATATGCCTTACTGACAGAACCAATGATCACTTTCCCGCTAAACGGCGCATCAAAAGGTTCATCATATTCAACGATCAGCTTTCCTCCGGGGAAATCAGCCACGGCAAAGGTACTGTCATTATTAACATTGGCCGAAGTAAAAGCTCCGGCGATTTTACTGTAATCATTGTTGTAAATAAAAAGCGTTGCCCCATCAGGTATGATCAATTGCTGAAAGAAGATCTTCAGTGATTTTGCCTGATCCGAAACAATTTCATACCTCCATACGGTACTGGAATCAAGTTGTGTCTCCAATCCCGATTTTACATCCAGCATAACCTCTTCGACCACACCATACCGGTAAGGGGTCCCTAATGACTCATCCTCTGCCAGTAACTCATCCACATGGATCGATTTCAACGATAGCGAAGGGATTAGGGCTGCCGACTTCAGGTTTCGCTGTTCATATGTACGGGGATAACCGCCCTGCGAGACTTGGGCATATAAAACTGACACACTGGTCAGTAAAAACAGAAGAATGATCAATCGTTTCACAAGCAAAAATGTTTATAAATAATTCGCTTAAATTAGCTTTTACCCTAACAAACAAAAAGAAATTATCATATTTAAAGGGCAAATCATGCCATATCTTCCGTCTTTCCCTTAATTTTGAATCAGAGAAGCCAAAACTGATGCATTATGGAATCAAAGCCCAGAATAAACAAAGTATCGATCCGTCCGTTGCAAATTGAAGATTATTCCCAATTGGCACAATCATTTACCAGAACCTACTCCGACGGAAGCGATGTGTTCTGGTCGCATGAACAGATCGAAAAACTGATCACCATATTCCCGGAAGGACAAGTAGTTACCGTAGTCGATAAAAAGATTGTAGGATGTGCTCTTTCCATCATTGTCGATTACGATCTGGTTAAAAATGACCATACTTATGCTTCGGTCACCGGAAATGAAACATTCTCGACACACAGTTCCAAGGGAAATATCCTGTATGGTATTGAAGTTTTTGTTCATCCCGAATACCGCGGACTTCGCCTTGCCCGCCGAATGTATGAATACCGGAAAGAACTTTGCGAAACATTAAACCTGAAGGCAATTATGTTTGGAGGCCGCATCCCCAACTACCACAAGCATTCCGATGAACTGCGCCCGAAAGAGTATATCCAGAAAGTCCGAAAAAAAGAGATTTTCGATCCGGTATTGACTTTTCAGCTTTCGAACGATTTTCACGTGCGCAAGGTAATGACCAACTACCTGCCCAACGACGAAGAATCGAAGCATTTTGCCTGCCTGCTGCAATGGGACAACATCTATTATCAACCTCCCACACAAGAATTTATACCCCAAAAAACAAACATCCGTCTGGGGCTGGTACAATGGCAAATGCGAAGTTACAACACCGTGGATGACTTGTTTGAACAGGTTGAATTCTTTGTGGATGCCGTATCGTATTACAATGCCGATTTTGTGCTTTTTCCCGAATACTTTAATGCTCCGCTGATGGCAAAGTTCAACCATCTGGGCGAATCGGAAGCCATACGTCAACTGGCGCAATACACCAACGAAATCCGCAAACGATTCATCAGTCTGGCTATTAGCTACAACATCAATATTATTACCGGAAGTATGCCGTTGCTCCGTAACGAAAATCTCTACAATGTAGGCTTCTTGTGTCGCCGCGACGGAACTTTCGACACGTATGAAAAAATTCACGTCACTCCTGATGAAATCAAGAACTGGGGTCTCTCGGGAGGAAGAATTATCAAAACCTTCGATACCGATTGTGCCAAGATTGGTATTCTCGTTTGTTATGATGTGGAATATCCGGAGCTTTCGCGAATCATGGCCGATCAGGGCATGGAGATTCTTTTTGTCCCGTTCCTTACCGACACCCGGAACGGCTATTCGCGTGTACGAATCTGCGCACAGGCCCGGGCCATTGAGAATGAATGCTATGTAGTGATTGCAGGAAGCGTTGGAAACCTCCCAAGGGTTCACAACATGGATATCCAATATGCCCAGTCGGCAGTATTTACCCCCTGCGATTTCGCTTTCCCCACCGATGGAAAGGGTGCCGAAGCCACTCCCAATACCGAAATGATCCTGATATCGGATGTCGATCTCGATTTGCTGAACGAACTACACACCTACGGAAGGGTTCGCAACCTGAAAGACCGGCGCAACGATTTGTACGAACTTAAACTAAAACGATGAAGCGTCTCTGATTAAATGATCTTTTCACAACAATTGAATCGAATTCATTCTTCGATTCAGCAACTCTTTTTTTGCTGAAAGAAACTCTGCTTGCCCCATTTTATTAACAAAATCAAACAAGATTGTTCATAATTTCAAATTTAAATTATATAAAACAGAAGTGCGGAATCTTGAATTGTTTTCTATTTTTAGGCACGAATGATTATGCTAATGATTTAGGTTTTGATTAAAGTTGATGCAATTAAGGGGAGGTTTTTGCATCGGCGCTTAAGGTTGGAGAATTTAAAAATGAATCATTTTAGCAATTTGAAGATTGGTGTGAGGATCAATCTTATAACCGGCATTCTGGTAGGGGTTATTATTTTGTCTATTTCAGTCTACAATTTTCTGGTACAGAAGAATCGGGTTTTCACCGATCTGAACGGCAGTGTTGAATCGGAATTTAATGATTACTCCGATTTTATCCATCTGGAAATCAACAACAATCAAAAAAACATCAAAACCGGTTTAACCCTGTTTAAAGAGCATGTTGCCTCGCTGGGAAATATTTCGGTTTCACAACAACAACCGTTGAATTACAGAGCCATCAATCAGGAAACCAAAGAAGAATACAACCTGAAAGTTCCGGAATGGCAACTAAACGGACAATGTGTTCAAACCAGCAACAACATTGTCGATTACATTGTAAAGAAGGATGTCTATGCGGCTACTATTTTTCAACGAATCCCCGAAGGTTTTTTGCGGATATCCACCAGCATAACCAGTTCGGATGGGAAACGGTTAACCGGTACCTTCATCCCAAACAGCTCGCCTGTTGCAAAAGATATTTTATCGGGAAAAGAGTATTTTGGAAGAGCCATCGTGATGAATGATTGGTACCTAACCGGGTATTCCCCCATCAAAAAAGATGGAGCTGTAATTGGGATGCTTTTTGTTGGACAGCCGGAGAAAAACCTGAATGATTTAAAAGAGCATTTTCACACGCGAGCTTTTTACGGTACCGGATATTCATTTTTAGTGGCTAAAGATGGAGATGTCATCATCCATCCAACCGATGAAGGAAAGAACTTCTCAAAAGAAAAATTCTTTATCGACATGACCTCCAGCGGATCTGCCAAAGGTCAGGTTAATTACACACAGGATGGACGGCAAAAGATATTGTTTTACAAGTATTTTGATGAACTCGATTCGTATCTCGGCATCACGGTTTTCAGGGATGACTTAGCTGCATCAATAACAAAACTATTTTATACCAACATTTTAATTTCACTTTTGGCTGTTGGTCTATTTGTATTATTCAACATCTATTTCAGCCACTCCATTACCGATGGTTTGAAAAAAGGAGTGGTATTTGCCAATTCGCTATCGAAAGGCAACCTGGATTCGAAGATCGATCTGGAACAAAAAGATGAGATTGGCTCGTTGGTTACCTCTCTGAATGTGATGGCAGAAAAGCTAAGAGAAACGGTTCTCGAAATTACAACCAGCGCCAATGGAATCTCAGCGGCTACTTTCCAAATGAGCAGTACTTCGGAGGAATTATCGCAAACAGCATCGGAACAGGCATCGATGGTCGAAGAGATCTCCTCAACGATGGAAGAAATTTCCTCGATTATTGAAGCCAATGCCCAAAATGCAAAAACCACCGAACAACTATCGCTTACCGCACAGCAAAGCATCGAAAGAGCTATTCAGGAAGCGGTAGATGCAATGGAATCGAGCAAATTAATCTCTGCAAAGATTGGGATCATCAGCGATATTGCATTCCAAACCAACATTCTGGCGCTGAATGCCGCCGTTGAAGCTGCCCGTGCCGGAGAACAGGGACGAGGTTTTGCTGTGGTTGCTGATGAAGTACGAAGGTTAGCCGATTCGACCAAAGTTGCGGCTCAGGAAATCACCCAAATAGCCAGGGATACCCTCATCAAAAGCGAATCGTCCAGTCATAATCTTGGAATGGTCGTTCCTGAAATTGAAAAAACAACCAAACTGGTAAAAGAGATTGCCTTTTCAAGTGAACAGCAAACCATTGGGATCACTCAAATCAACGAGTCGCTGCAACAACTGAATCATGCTTCTCAACAAAATGCTTCAGCGTCGGAAGAGCTGGCCGCAAACGCCGAAGAACTTTCATCGCAATCGGAAATGTTGCTGGACATGGTTTCATTTTTTAAATTTTGATTCCAGAACCGAATTGCATAACTTACACGGCAAAACCGTTTAATATTCATCAAAAAAAACATTCGTAATGGAGACAAACAATCACATCTGGCAATTTTCGAGAATTGGGGGAATGAACAGGGTATCGTTCGAATCGGGTGAAGATTTGCTGCATCTCGATTCCCTCGATCAGAAACTTTGGACCGCCTTAAGCTGCCCGGTCAAAGGCTTGGAAATTGATCCAAAAACACTGGAACTGATCGATGGCGACCACGATGGAAAAATCCGTGTTCCCGAAGTTCTGGAAGCAGTCCGCTGGATTACCTCGGTTGTGAAGGATGCCAATTGCCTTTTGGAGAAAAAAAGCGTGATGCCCCTTTCGGTCATCAACACCAACACTCCGCTGGGTAAAATTTCGTACGCCTCGTCCAAACAGATCCTCGCCAACATTGGCAAACCCGATGCTGAAGAACTGACCGTCGAAGAAGCATCGGATACGGTGGCCATTTTTGAGAATACCCTATTCAATGGCGATGGCATTATCCATGCAGCATCGACCGACGATGAAGCATTGAAAACATTGATTGGGCAGATCATCCAATGCGAAGGCCCGTTAATCGACCGTAGCGGGAACGAAGGCACCGACAGTGAAAAAATTGAAGCTTTTTTCACTCAATGCGAAATCTATTCCAATTGGAAAAAGAAAGCCGAAGACGAGCATCAAACCATTCTCCCTTTTGGAGAACAAACCGAAATGGCTTTTGCCTCTTTCAAAGCGCTAAAATCGAAGATCGATGATTATTTCCTGCGTTGCCAGCTGGCTGAGTTTGATCCGGCATCGGTCGAAATGCTGAATTCGATCCTTACCCGCATTGAAACCATTACCACAAAGGACCTGCCCGATTGCATGGAAGATATTTCCAATTTCCCGTTAGCGAAAATCGAAGCAGAAAAACCACTTTCTCTGGTATCGGGGATCAATCCGGCATGGAGAGAACCCATCGAAAACTTCAGGACACTGATTTCAACAAATACAAAAAAACAGAAACACGAGATTTCTGAGAAAGAGTGGAAAGAGATTGCCTCCCGCTTTGTAGCGTATCAGGAGTGGATGGCTGAAAAAGCAGGCGTTGAGGTTGAACCACTGGGATACGACGTCATTCAATCGATTCTTGTAGAAAACAAAAAAGAAGCCTTGCTTGGTTTGATTGAAGAAGATAAAAAGCTGGAAGAAGAGGCCAACAACATCATTTTGGTGGAACAGTTGGTTCGCTACTACCGCGACCTTTTCACCCTGCTGAACAACTTTGTTAACTTCTCCGATTTTTATCGTCCGGGGTCAAAAGCCATTTTTCAGGCGGGGAAACTTTATTTCGATCAGCGTTGCTGTGATCTGTGCATCAAAGTAAGCGATCTTCCCAAACACCATTCAATGGCAGCATCAAGTGGCATTTGCCTGGTATACTGTGACTGTTTCTCCAAAACAAGGGATGAAAAGATGACCATTGTCGCTGCCTTTACCGATGGCGATGTCGACAACCTGGTGATTGGCCGCAACGCCATTTTTTACGACAATGCAGGGAACGACTGGGATGCCATCATCATCAAAATCATCGACAACCCCATCAGCATTCGGCAGGCATTCTGGTCTCCTTATCGTAAATTTTCACAGTTCATCAACAAACAGATCGAGAAATTTGCCTCGTCAAAAGATCAGGAGGTCCAAAAGGCAGGGACAGCAAAGATAGAACAGACCACAACGCATGTTGCCACAGCGACCAGTACACCGGAAGCTGCAAAGCCTGCTCCATTTGATATTGCCAAGTTTGCAGGTATTTTTGCAGCCATTGGATTGGCATTTGGCGCCATAGGTGGTGTTCTGGCAACCATCGCCAAAGGGTTTTTCTCGTTGAAATGGTGGGAAATGCCCATTGCCCTTGTTGCCGTCATTCTGTGTATCTCGGGTCCTTCGATGATCCTTGCCTGGTTGAAACTCCGCAAACGAAACCTTGCTCCGGTACTCGATGCCAACGGTTGGGCAGTCAATGCCAGAGCGACTATTAACATTGCGTTTGGCACTACCCTCACCCATCTGGCAAAGCTTCCAAAGGATTCAAAACTGAATTTCATCGATCCATACCGGAAGAAGGCCAATCCGTGGATTACCACACTGTGGATTTTCATTCTTCTCCTTGTTTTGGCTTTTGCCGCCCTGTGGTTTTTCGGCTACCTGAAAGGATGGGGCATTATGAAGACATCGGGGATTTAAAAGGTAATGCCGTTAGGCATTGAATGTGGGTAGAAAATGTTGCGAAGGGGAAATCCAACGCATCAATCATTACCCTGAGACAGCTTTTCCAATTCGGAAATCTCCTCATTCAGTTTACGGAAACGGCCAGAGATCGTGTATTTCGTAGTAATAAAAAATGTCACTGCCATAATAATCACGATCAGGAATATCGGCAGCATGGTATACGGAGTGATTTTTTGAATTCGGGTACCGGTCATCATAAATACCGCGGCCAAAACAAACGGGGTAAATAAATATCCCACTCGTTTCGTTTGCATTTTAAACCGTTCGAGTTCGGCCACTTGCCGTTTCAACAGAATGATCGGATTTGAAAAATCGATTTTCATCACCTTCAAAAAATAGCGGATTGCCCAGTAATAGGAAAGGATACAGAACGCACCAAAGAAAATGGTACCTAAATAGAACAAAATGTCATCACGGAATTTTATCTGAGGGATAATGATGGGAAGAAGAATCAACGGCAATACCAGTTCCCAGATTGCATGATATTTAATGCGCACAATCCTTCTTTCAGGTTTTCGCTGAAGCAGTTGCTTCAATATTTCGCGGTTGATGCGAATGTTTTCATCCATTTTGGCATTGTTCTCCAGCCACAGGTTTTGTAATTCTGAAAGTTCCATAATCCTAAATTTTTTGTGTTGCTGATTTTCGTAACTGCTCTTTGATCCTGCTGATCCGGGTCCCCACATTGGTTCGGCTCATTCCGGTTATTTCAGCAATTTCTTCGTGAGGATTTCCATCGAGATAAAGCAAAATGATGGCTTTGTTCAGATCGTCGAGTTCATCGATGCACTGGTACAAAATTTCGAGTTCTTCAGTCGGTTCGGCATCAATCAACTGTTTAAAATCGGCATCGGAGTAAGAACCTGTCGAAAAAAAGATCCGTTCGTTCCGGTTCCTGCGCCTCGAATTCATCGCCGTATTCAGAGCCACACGATAAACCCAGGTCGAAAGTTTGCTCTTCCCTTCAAAACTCCCGGAAGAACGCCAAAGCTGAAGCACCATCTCACCAATCAGGTCTTCCCGGTCGTGTGAAGTTTTGGTATAGGCCCCGGCAATTTTGTAAATCATCCGGAAATACTCCTCAACCAACTGTACAAACTCATTTTTATCGATACTCATTGCTTTTCTCTTCTTGAAATCTAACCTATATGTACCCTGCAAAGAGAATAATTCACAATAGGATCCCAAAATAATACCTATTTTTGAAAAAAAAGATAACAGATACCACCAGCGAATCTTTTGGAGTTTTTCACGCTAACACACCGCAAATGAAACTTAACGACCTTTTTGTTCCCGCATGGAGGCACAGCAACCCGAAGGTTCGGCTGAAAGCCATTGAGAAGAATCATTACGATGAAAACATTCTCACAAGGATTATTGAAACCCAAAACGAAGAGATGGATGTCGTTTTTGCGGCTATCGATAAGCTACAAAACCTGGCGTTATGCGAAAAACTTTTCCTAAATGTGTACGGTAACCATGCCGATGAAAAACGGAAAAGGATTCTTCAGAAGATTACCGACGAGCAACAAATCCACAACATTTATTGGGATATACGTAAAAAAGGCGGAAAATCGTTTCTGGAGATAGCCCTCGAACAACGGTTGTTTGAGCGATGGGAAACAGCCGTTGAACAAACCACCGATACCGATGCACTCGTTGTCATTGCCCAAAAATCGCTAAATCATTTTCAGGGTTCGTATGTTAGTTCAGGCTCATACCAAATAGCCTGCAACGCCATCGAAAAAATTACCGATTTGGAAAAACTGTCGGCCTGGGTGCAGGGTCAATTTGCATCGACCCAACAGCTGCATTACTCCGTTCGGAATGGTTTGTTGGAAAGGCTGAAACAAAAAGATTCTGAAAAATTCTTTTCAAAAATCAACGATACCGGGCTGCTGCTCTATTTTTACAAAAGTGGAGAAACCTCTCTCCTTTCAGGTGCTGAAAAAAGATTATCCGGAATGGGCAATAAGATCCGGGTTGAAGAATACGATAAAGAGGGAAAATGCTCGTCGTGCGATGGCTCCGGCGGTGGAGATGTCAGGATTCCCTACACCGATAATGACTGGGAATGGGAAAAATGTGAACACTGCAACGGAACCGGCCGGGAAACGTTTCACATCAAAGAGTATTTCATCGAAAGTCTTTCAGACTATTAGCACTTAATTCCCTGAAAGCTATCCCTGTGAATCAATTCATTTTCAATTGCATTAACGATCTTGAACGGTCATTGGCCCATTCGGGAGCGACAAAAATACCAACTACGGCAACAACAACCGAAGTTCCAACTTGTGGGTTATTACCCATTCCAATCAAGCCCATCATCTCAACGTGAGCTGGAACCGATGATGAACCGGCAAACTGTGCATCACTGTGCATACGGCCCCAAATAGTTAAATCGTGTCGGTCATACAACAATAACAAAAGACACAAAGCCCACGTTTTTCTTCGTGTCTTTGTGCCTTTGTGTTTTATTTGAAAACGAAGTGGCGAAGCCACCCGTTTTATCTATGCTTGCGAAACAGCTACTGCAACAGCAACCGAAGCTCCAACCATTGGGTTGTTGCCCATTCCGATCAAGCCCATCATTTCAACGTGAGCAGGAACCGATGATGAACCAGCAAACTGTGCATCAGAGTGCATACGACCCATGGTATCGGTCATACCGTAAGAAGCAGGACCAGCAGCCATGTTGTCGGGATGCAAGGTACGGCCAGTTCCGCCGCCTGAAGCTACCGAGAAATATTTCTTGCCTTGTTCGATACACTCTTTTTTGTAAGTACCTGCAACCGGATGCTGGAAACGGGTTGGGTTGGTTGAGTTACCGGTAATGGATACATCAACACCTTCTTTGTGGAAGATGGCAACACCTTCGCGAACATCGTTGGCACCATAGCAGTTTACCTTGGCACGGTCACCAGTTGAATAAGCAATGCGGGCAACCTCTTTTACTTCACCGGTATAGTAATCGAAATCGGTTTGAACGTAAGTAAACCCATTGATACGGGCAATAACTTTTGCAGCATCTTTACCCAAACCGTTCAGAATAACACGCAATGGTTCTTTACGAACACGGTTAGCCGATTTCGCGATACCAATCGCACCTTCGGCAGCAGCAAACGATTCGTGGCCGGCAAGGAAGGCAAAACATTTGGTCTCTTCGCTAAGCAACATGGCTGCAAGGTTTCCGTGGCCTAAACCTACTTTACGGTCATCAGCAACAGAACCAGGGATACAGAACGACTGTAACCCTTCGCCTAACGTAACAGCGATATCAGCCGCTTTGGTCTGTCCGCGTTTGATGGCAACCGCAGCACCTACAATGTAACTCCACATCGCATTTTCGAAAGCGATAGGCTGAATACCTTTTACAATGTTGTAAACATCAACACCTTTGTCGTCACATATTTTTTTGGCTTCTTCAACCGAAGAAATACCATTTGCATTCAAGAATGAATTGATCTGTTTGATCCTTCTTTCGTAACTTTCAAATAATGGCATGGTATATTCCTCCTATTCTTTACGTGGGTCAATAACTTTCACTGCATCTTCCATACGGCCATATTTGCCTGAAGCTTTTTTCAATGCTTCGCCAGCATCCATTCCGGTTTTGATCATGTCCATCATACGGCCAAGGCTAACAAACTCATAACCGATGATTTCGTTTCCGGCATCCAAACCGATTTTGGTAATATAACCTTCAGCCATTTCGAGGTAACGGGGACCTTTAGCCGATGTTCCGTACAATGTACCGGTTACACCACGAAGACCTTTTCCTAAGTCTTCGAGACCAGCTCCAATAGGCAGACCACCTTCTGAGAAAGCTGTTTGTGTACGACCGTAAACAATTTGCAGGAAAAGTTCGCGCATCGCGGTATTGATTGCATCGCAAACCAGGTCGGTATTCAACGCTTCCAGAATGGTTTTATTGGGAAGGATTTCAGCAGCCATAGCAGCCGAATGGGTCATGCCGGTACAGCCAATGGTTTCAACCAACGCTTCCTGAATGATACCTTCTTTAACGTTCAAAGTCAGTTTACATGCGCCTTGCTGAGGAGCACACCAGCCGATACCGTGGGTCAAACCCGAAATATCCTTGATCTCTTTGGCTTTTACCCAACGACCTTCTTCAGGTATTGGAGCCGGGCCATGATTCGCTCCCTGAGCAACGCAAATCATGCCTTCAACTTCGTGTGTAAAACTCATTATAGTTAATTTTTGATTTTTTGGTTTATGAAACGTGCAAATATAATGAATTCGATGAATGCCATAAAAAGCTTCCCATCCAAAAAAGAAGCTTTAAACACGATTTAACATTGTAAATTCAGAATCAGAAAACTGGAAATGAGCTTTTTCGTTTTATCGAAAGATCCAATATCCGTTTACCATCGGGCTATTCAAACGCAATATCAATCAAAAACTGCGGTTTCTTCAACTCTTCCGGGATATTGCGCAAATCGGCTTTCTGAAACTGTATCGCTGTTTGTGGAATCCCTTTCGAATTAAAATATTCCTTCAGCAGATTTTCCCTGATGTTCATTAATTGCATCAACCGTTGTGAAATGCTTTCGTTTCCCACAAGTTGCCTGCAGCGTTGATAAAGGAGAGAATCGCTGGCAGAAGCGTCAATCCCCAAAAGGCTGCGGAATGAAACATCGTCGTTGGATAAGCTACCGGCATTTGATTTAATCATCGCCGGATTGGTAATGGTCGAATCGTTTCCCGACAGGAATCTCTTTTTAGCTTCAGAAACAGCAATCAGATTGGACTCCATTTCGGGATGGGTTGTCTGGTTGAACAGGAATGAAAGTTCTGGTTTCGCTTTCATTGCTTCTGCCAATTGATCAAGGTTTTCACGCTGATGGAGTGTCAAACTATCCTGCAAGAACTCGAACGAAATCTTTTTAATGTTGTCGGGATTAACGCTTATTAATTTTCCGATGGCATTAAATGGGGCGGTTGCCGATTTGAGGAAAAACTCTTCGGCCGTTTTCCAAATCAATCTTCCCAGCTTAAATTTCGGATCGGAAGGATTGCCCGTTACCGGAAGATCAAAGCCAATAACCCCTTTCCGGTCTTTCAATATATACAAGGCCAACGGAATAGGAACCTTATAGGCTGTCGTATCTTTCGTTTTCTTCCCAAACTCAAGGTTCACAATCTGAATGCTGTTGTTGTTCTTTAGCGATGTTGGGTTCATCGATAGCTGACAATCGTAATTGAAAACCCCTTTTTTCACCGGACGAGCCAGAAAATATTCAAAATAAGGCGAAAAGCTGATCATATCCATTTTATGAACCGAACCATCGAATTCAATATTTTTCATGGTCACATAATCGAAACCAGCTTTCCCCGTGAAGGTTCCGGAATTATTCAAGAGCATACTGAAATTCATAAGGACATTGGTAGCAACATCGCTAAAATTTTCCATGGAAAACTGAACTTTTGTCAAGTCATAGCTAAATGGACGGTTCAACGTCTGATCGGAAAAAGCAAGAACCCCGTTATTCACAATGAAATGGTTGATAGCATAATGAACCGTCGCCGTGTCGTATGAAAGGGAATCTCCGGCAGTTGAAGCCGTATCGGCAAACATCGGATTGAAGACATTCATTAGGTTGATCCCGCTCTTACTGAGAATAGCTGTGATGTTGGGATTATTAATCTCGATGGAATCGATTGTAAAATTCAAGTTTTTCAAATCGATGGAATCCATTTTTGCAAGAACAGAACTTGCGGTCAACAATGTTTTCTCCGACTTATCGGTCACACCGAGATCATTAATACAGGCTTTTCCCACAACATTAAGATTCATTGGGTTGGCCATCTCGCCCGAAATCGTCACAGCGCCATCGAGAAAACCTTTCATAGCTGAAACTTCCATGTAAGGCTTCAGGTACGCTGCAAAAGGGGAAATGTCGACATGAGAAGTTTTCAGTCCAACGGAATAAGTACCCAACTTTTGATCAATCGCACCATTCACCGAGACCTTTCCATCCTCACCAAAAACGAAGTCAACACCCAATTCCGACCGGCTGTTATCCCAGGCAATTTCAGGAATAGCTAATCCAATTTTTCTCAGTTCGTTGACACTCTGCATGGTCTTATCTTCGTAGCGAATGTACCCATCAGAAATCGAAAGATTCCGTACCAGATAACGAACGGTATCACCGAATGTATCTTCTTCTTTCTTGACTTCGGTTGAATCGGAGCTGGTCATCAGATCATCGAAATTAAACCCCTTCTCAGAATATGTAATCGAGACAGAAGGTTTATCAATGCGGATTTCGGAAAAAGCATATTCGTGACGAAGCAAATGCCATGGCGCAAAATCGACATACAGTCCACCCACGCTCACAAACGGATCGGTCCCATTCTTTTCATACAACACAAAATCCTTCGCTGACGCACTGAATTTTAAATAATTAATATGAAGTTCTTTCAAATCAACTTTCCGCTTGATTATTTTTTCACTGTTATTGACCACATATACGCGGATGATGGTTGAAAGGAAAAAAAGAAGAATAAAAAACACCATGAATATTGCCATTGCAACTTTTACCCATGGTTTCATTTTTAGTTTTGCCGCCATTATGAAAATTCAATTATCTGTTTTATTGCCAAAATACAGTAATTTTTCTTACGAAAAGTCCTACTAACAATAATTATGTAACTCTCCACAAAGATGTAAAAAAAGTGGTTGAATTCCTTATCAGAATTGCAACCACTTTGAGGTAAAAAAAGAGGAGTATATTAATTAATTGAACGCTCTAAAATCTTTTTTGGAAACAAAGAGGTTATTTCTGATCTGCATCTTATTCGGAACAATCTTTTTAAAGTCAGGAGAAAGTTTCGCTGACTTGACCGTAGATACTGCCTCTCCGGTAATTAATTCCAGCGCTTTTGCCAACAACGGATCGGATGTGTCGCCAAAAGGAACCGCATTAAGCAGATCGTCCGACACCGCGTAATCGGGAGCTAAACCATCCACGAAATCGGTATATCCATTGGCATTGGAGTATTTTAATACGATCGGAACGATGGCCCAGTTTGAATTCAGCGTGTCCTCATAATCCGATATCACAAATGCACCGGTATATTTTCCATAAGTGGAATCACCCACAATGACACTGTTCATATAAGGCCGCAATCCCGAGATCAACAGTTCACTGGCTGAAGCAGTTCCTGAGGTTGTCAGGAAATAAACGGTCGACAGGTTGATGTTGTGTGAATTATAGGGAAAACGATAAACCAGGTTTTCAGAATTTTCACCCTCGTAATAATAAAAATAGGATGTAAGCAAATTGTTATAGTTCATATTGATGAGCACATTCGAAGCAGCCATCACATTATACGGAGCAATTGCTGAAGCCAGATGAGCCGCGCTGGTCAGGCTTCCTCCGGGATTATAGCGCAAATCGACAATCAAATTGGTAACCCCATCGTCATAAAACTCATCAAAAATATTATCCAGCGTCGACAGGTAAGCATCACTGGTGCCGGAGACAAACTCGGTATAAACCAGGTAACCGGTTTTCACACCGCCATAATCAATTACTGAGTGATATATCGCCGGATCAGCTTCAATTTCAGCAGCCACCATACTCAGCGAGGTTCCGGTCTTACTAAGCTTACCGGTTGCAGCAGAATAAGTTCCAAGTTCAACGGTGTATGATTTTCCGGAGTACAAATCGTAGTAATTGGTCGTATCCATCTTTTCCCCGTTGATTGTCAGAATCATGTCTCCCCTCTTGTGCCCTGCAGTTTCTGCCGGTGAACCGGGGTACACATATTCAACCATAATCAGCACATTGGCGCCATTGTTATATAAGTAAAAGGCCGGTGAATACCCCATGGTTGTAGGCGTTCCTGTAAGTTCCGACAATAAGGTTTCATATTCATCGGTAATGTACGACCACTTATCCAATTTGGTGTACAACAGGCTTTCATAAAAGGTTTCCGGATCGGTATCTGCATAAGATGAAACGGTTGGCAGTTGATCTTCCCACAAATAATAGGTACCCATCTGCTCATAAATCCATTTGTTTACTTTTGAAGAAGCAGTATCCGTGCTTGTGCTGGTTGTATCGGTGTCATCTGAATCATCTTCAGAAATTTCAAAAAGGGTACAGGAATAAAACAACCCCGTTAAAAGAAAAAGTATCCCGATTATTTTAAAATTCATATCCAATCAAATTTATGCTCTTGTATATCTATTTCGCATAAGTCTGACCCAACCCTAATCGATTAATGAAAATTAACAAAACAACGGGAGACTACTCACGCCAAAAAGTTTTTACGTAGCATCCATCAGATTTTGCCGGGAGGAGAAATAGTCCACAGCAATGGCGTTTTGCTCGTAATTTCCCAACACATAAACAATATCGCCCCGATGGAACTTCTCTTTGGAAGTTGGATGCTCAATAATCTCCCCATTGCGTTTAATGGCCACCACGGTCACTCCAACGGTTTTCCGAAGTTGTAATTCGGCCAGCGATTTCCCAATAACATCCGAATCGTCGTCAATTTCGATGGCCGAAAATTCAATGTTGGGCATCTGATCTAAAATGGAAAGCTGGTTTTTATCGTCACGTTCAACAAAGATCCCATAATTTTCACTCCTGATTTTTGCCAGCAGAAGGTTTACCTCTTTCTTTGGCATCAAACGGTTGTTCAATATCCGTTCAAACAGGTCGATTGCAATTTCAAAATTCTCAGGGAAAATCTGATCGGCACCGGCTTTATACAATTGGGCAATGTCGCTGATATCCTTTGCACGAACCAGGATATGGGCGTGTTTGTTGATTTTCCGCACCCGTTCAATAATACTCAGCGAAGCAATGATACTCCCAACCGAAATAACCACCACATCGGCGGTATCGACGTGAGCTTTGTACAGAATGGGTTCGTTAATGGCATCACCATAAATGACTATCTCCCCTTTGTTCTGTCGCTCTTTTGCCAAAACCGGATCAAAAATGATAGAGATATACGGAATCTTAATGTAACGGGCCATAACCGAAAGCTTGATGGAACTGCTGTCCTTACCGATAATTACCAGATGGTTTTTAAATGAAGGGATTTCTATTTCTTCCAGAGGGAATAAACCATTGACCATAAATTTAGGTAATGGTAACTTCGACAACAGTTCAGCCAGAGGTTTCGATGCTTTCATAATGAATGGGGAAATCGCCATGGTAACCACTGCCACCGCCAGAAAAAGCTGATAAAAAAAGGAGGTGATGATCTCTTTGTCGACCCCAATTTTAGCAAGGATGAAAGAGAATTCGCCCACTTGGCTCAATGCCAGCCCAACCATTACGGTTCCTCTAAAGGTGTGGCCAAGCAGAAAACCGGTTCCTCCGGCGATGAAAGATTTCACCAACAATACGATGACTACCGTTCCTGCAACTAAGCTGAAATGATCGAGTACAAAGCCCAGATCGAGCAACATTCCTACCGACACAAAAAAGAAACTGGAAAACAGATCTTTGAACGGGATCAAACTACCAAACGCGTTGTGGCTATACTCCGATTCGGAAACCATTAACCCGGCAAGGAAGGCGCCAAATGCCAGCGACATTCCCAGATGTGAAGTTAACAAGGCAATGGCCAGGCAAATCAGCAGAATACTCATCATGAAAAGTTCCTGATTGCGGGCCAATGCAATCACATGAAGCAGCTTAGGCAACAACCAGCGATTGCCCACATAAACAAAAGCAATGATGGCCAGTGTTTTTAAGAACATGCTGATCAGTTGACCGGTTACATCCACCGAACTGTTTTTCCCCAGAAAATCGCTGAACAACAGAAGCGGGACCAGCATCAAATCCTGGAAAATAAGAATGCCCAATACCGTGCGCCCATAATTGGATGTCAGTTCCGAACGATCCTGCAATATTTTCAACACCATTGCCGAGCTGCTCAAGGCTGCCATGAACCCCACAAAGATGCCCGATTTCCAGTTCAGGTCATAGCCATACGAAATAAACATGAACACCAGAGCGGTCAACATAACCTGCATAAAACCACCGAAGAAGACAACCTTCCGGATACGCAGCAGGTGTTTCAGCGAGAACTCAAGCCCAATGGAAAAAAGCAGCAGAACAATTCCTATCTCCGCCATCAAATCGATGTTGTGCTGGTCGTGGATCAATCCAAGCAAATGAGGCCCAGCAACCATTCCGGTAAGCAAATACCCCAGAATTGTTGGCACCTTCAGCTTCGTAAATATCAGGTTTACAAAGGTTGAAAGGGCAAATATGATTACGATATCACGTAGAACTGCTATTTCCATCTTTTAGAAATTTTAGATACTGGATGCTGGATGCTCGATACTGGATGCTGGATGCTCGATACTCGATACTGGATGCTCGATACTCGATCCTTGTTTCTTAATGCTTTTTTATTTTCATTACTATAAAACCTAAATTCTTTCAGACGCTCCGGACATTCCTACCTTACATCCAGCATCTTTCAAGAATCTATCTCGTATTTACTCTACCCTTCGCACTAAATCCAGTATCTAGATTCCAGAATCCTTTTCGTATTTGCACTACCCTTCACACATCATATCGAGCATCGGGTATCCAGCATCACTTTTTATACTTTTCGCCTGTTTGATATCTCAAAACTTCCACCTCTTCGGTTATGACCAGCCCTCCTTTTCCCGAACGGTCCATCAGCTCATTCAACCTGGGAAGGAACTTTTCAATATTCTCTTCCTGATCAATAATATCGATCACAATGGGCAGATCGCCTGAAAGGGCAAATATTTTTAAGGTATGAATAGAATGGCTGGCCCCAAACGATTCAATTCCCCGATAAGCGGTAGCACCGGCCAAACCAGCTTTTCGAGCCTCCTCTATGATTGCCTCGTACAAACACTTTCCATGAACCCGGTCGGAATCACCCATGAAGATACGCAACAGCTTTGCTTTCCCTTTCAGTTCCATAGCCATATTTTTTTAGAACAAATTACAATTTTTGAATGAAAAAGATTTCTGTAAAACAATCTATTCTATAAAAGCGACCGTATTAAAACAATCCCCAAATAAACAGCAACGATTCCAAGCAACACCGAACCAACGATATTTGCCAGTAAAAGCAGGATTGAACCATCCTTCAAAAGCATCAGATTATCGTTTGAGAAAGTAGAGAAAGTGGTAAATCCCCCGCAAAAACCTACCGCCAGGAAAAGACGCATATCGGCTGAGAGAAGATTCCCTTTTTCGGACAGGGCATACACCATCCCAATAATAAGGCATCCCAATATATTAATCAGGAAAGTGCCAACAGGGAAAGATGGCGGGAAAATTTTCCCCGAAACCAGTTGTCCCAGATAGCGCAATACACTCCCCAGAAAACCACCAACACCTACGATCAAAACAGTACGAAACATAAAACATTTTTAAGGATAAAAAAATGGCTTCTGAACCTCAAAAACCGATTTCCCGTAATTTTAACTTCTGCGTTATTTCTTTCTGTTTACAAAATAATAAAAAAAACCGGCTTGGAGGCCGGTTTTTTGAAACTATACCATCACTTTTTTACTTTTTATTTCGCATTGAAGCTAAAATTGGATATTTGGTATCCAGCAGTCGAAAAGGAACTGCTCTTATTTGTATCGATGCTTTTAACCGTCATTGTAGTTGAAGATTGATCGTTCTTTGAACGGAATTCGTATTGCATTACCATTCCGTCAAAACCATTGGTATTTAACTTGTTTTTTGATCCGCTTTGTCCAAACAGCCGGTTGTTTGCTGCCGAAAAGTCTTTGCTAACCCAGGCTACCGTAATGGCATCGTTGGTTTCACAACGGTATTCCGAACACTTGTAACCACTGATTGATTTGGTGTTCCCAGTTTTCGTCGGGGTACATTCTTCCTCTCCTTTTGAGGTCTTTTGACCAGCAGTAGTGGTCTGTGTCGAATTGGGATCAAATTTCATGGCAAAACCCGATTTGTTTCCATCCGATTCGGTCAACAACATCATACATTTGTTTTCCACATCCACAATGGTTGTCGTCACGCTTTTGTTATCATCGCCTTTGATCTTCATCATGGCATCAGAGCTCTTTTCATTGAAACAGGTCACAAATTCTGAAGCAGGCGACTTTTCACCTTTCGAATCGGTCACTTCCATTGTCGTTACAATCTGACCAGTAAACTTATACTCCTCTTTATGAGGAACAGCCTCGGTACTTATACCCAACTTTTTCATAAATTTAGAAGCTCTTACAGAATCTTGATTTTCAGAAACTGTCTGTGTACTTTTTTTATTTTTTGTTGAATCTGACTCCAGCATTTTATCAATAGACTTGTTGACTTCTTCATCTACCTTTTTATCAACTTCCTTTTCTGTACGGTTTACAGCTGAATTTTTTGCCTGATTAGCAGCACTTCGTGCAATACTTCTCAATACCTGAGCATTTACCGAAGCGCCCATCATTAAAGCAAGGAATACGATTACGAGTTTTTTCATTTGAATTGAAATTTAGGTTTATCCAAAAGTAAACAAATGCCATATACCGGAAAAACAAAATGTTCGATTTTATACTTTTTTTTTGAAACCGTAGCCCCGCAATTTGAAATCGTCGATCTACCGCAACCTGAAAACTCCAGATTTTGCCCAATTAATTGAATTACGGCACATTTTACAAATTGAAATCTCCGATAAATTTTCAAGATTTCAAACCTCCAATAAATTTCCTTGTCACAATGTTTCTATTTTTGCCGCTCATTTTAAAAACAGATCATGATTTCAGTTGACGGGCTTACAGTAGAATTTAGTGGATCGACCTTATTCAGTGACATCTCCTTTGTGGTTAACGAAAAAGACCGGATTGCCCTGATGGGTAAAAATGGCGCTGGGAAATCGACCTTGCTAAAAATTATGGCAGGCGTCAAAACCCCCAATCGCGGGCACATTTCTGCTCCTGCCGATGCAGTGATTGCTTACCTTCCCCAACACCTGATGACCGAGGACAACCGGACTGTTTTTGATGAAGCCGCGCAGGCATTTGCTCCCATATTTGAAATGGAAAAACAGATCGAAGATTTGAACCGTCAGCTGTCCGAGCGCACCGATTATGAATCGGAAAGCTATTACAAACTGATTGAAGATGTATCGGTTCTCAGCGAAAAGTATTATTCAATTGAAGAGACCAATTTCGACGGCGAAGTGGAGAAGATCCTGCTGGGTTTAGGCTTTGAACGATCCGATTTTACCAGGCTCACCAGCGAATTCAGCGGAGGCTGGCGCATGCGTATTGAACTGGCAAAAATTCTGTTACGTAAACCGGATCTTATCCTGCTCGATGAACCAACCAATCACCTCGACATCGAATCGATTCAATGGCTTGAGGATTTTCTGATCAACAGTTCCAAAGCGGTCATTATCATCTCCCACGACCGTGCATTTGTCGACAATATAACCACACGCACCATCGAAATTACCATGGGGCGAATATACGACTACAAGGTAAATTACTCACAATACCTCACCTTACGGCAGGAACGCCGCCAACAGCAGCAAAAACAGTTCGACGAACAGCAAAAAATGATTGCCGAAAACGAAGATTTCATCGAACGGTTCAAGGGTACTTATTCGAAAACCAACCAGGTGCAATCGAGGGTAAAAATGCTCGAAAAACTGGAACTCGTTGAAGTTGATGAAGAAGACTCATCTGCTTTACGATTGAAATTTCCTCCGGCACCACGCTCCGGAAATTATCCGGTCATCATCAACGGGTTGTCGAAAAAATACGATGAACATACGGTCTTCGAAAATGTATCGCTCACCATTAGCCGGGGCGAGAAAGTTGCGTTTGTTGGCCGAAATGGTGAAGGGAAATCAACCCTGGTGAAAGCGATCATGAAGGAGATCGATTTTGCCGGGGAACTGGCGCTTGGGCACAATGTAATGATTGGGTATTTTGCCCAAAACCAGGCATCGCTGCTCGATGAAGAACTAACCGTTTTTCAAACCATCGACGATGTGGCAGAAGGTGATATCCGCACCAAAATCAAGGACATCCTGGGTGCTTTCATGTTTGGTGGCGACAATTCGACCAAAAAGGTAAAAGTGCTTTCGGGTGGCGAACGGACCCGGCTCTCGATGATTAAACTGCTGCTCGAACCGGTGAATTTGCTGATCCTCGACGAGCCAACCAATCACCTCGACATGAAAACCAAGAACATCCTGAAAAGCGCCCTGAAAGATTTTGACGGCACGCTGATTGTGGTTTCGCACGACCGTGACTTCTTAGACGGGCTCGTTGAAAAGGTCTATGAATTTGGGCACAAACGGGTAAAAGAACACCTCGGCGATATTTATAGTTTCTTGGCTAAGAAGAAAATGGATAATTTGAAGGAGATTGAAAGAAGGAATTAACCCCCCCAACAAGCACCACCTTGTACTACAACAATATCCCTTCCTCACTTATAAATCTTCCTACACCATTCATAAATTAAAGGGCAATATTTCTAAAACAAAAGGCATATAGTATTTTATGAATGGCTGAAATTATAAAATAAAGGGCTCCATTTATAAAACAAAGGACTATTGTTATAAAATAGAGGGCTGTTTTTATGAAACGAAGGGTAAAAAAGATAAAACTGCGGGCAGATTTTATAATTCTCTCAACCATAAAGTTGAATTGGACAATAATTTCTTAAATTTCGGATTATTAAAACAGGATTTTAGAATCAACATCATGTTATACTTCAACTTCAACAGGATATTTAAGATCCGTGGAATCGATAAGCCATCTACCTTTCTCGTGAGAAACGGTATATCCGAATCGTTTGCAACAAAGATCATTCGGGGCGACCATCGCAAAATGAATCTCGACAGCATCGAAAAGCTCTGCATCATTTTTAAATGCACTCCTAACGATTTCCTGCAATGGATTCCCGACAACAAGAATGAAAACATAGCCGGGCATCCGCTCGAACCACTTTACCGGACCGATAAGGTTGCCAGCATCACGGCAACACTCAATTCCGTTCCCCTCGACAGGCTTATCGAAATCGAGAAAATAATCCTCTCCGAAATAGGAAAAGGCAGCGTTGAAGGGTAGCACATCCGCTTCGCTACCTTATGGCCAGAGCAGCTCAAACCCATTATGGTCTTTCACCCGTTTGGCTTCGGTACCGAGCAGTTCGGTAATGACCACTTCGAGCACCAGCCACACTTTGACACCCCGGCGGGCACAACCTGTAAGGACTTTCTCCCCTCTTCCGCAGGAAAGATGAATGTGTGAGATCAGATTCCCTGCTTCGTTCGGGAAAATGGTTCCAAAGCCCGTTACCTCGTGGGCATCGTCGAGAACCACTTCTACCGGGTCGATGATGGCGGCACGGCTATCACGAGGTCCAACCACGAGTTTGCTTCCCTTGTCAACTCCGCCTACAATCATCAACTTCGCAGCATGAATCTGGTGATCGGCAGCAAACTGTTCAACCACTTCATGCAAAATCTCCCCATCTTCGAGCCGGAGAATGAAATTTCTTCCGGTTTTTGCTTCTGAATATCTCATAAAACTTCTTTACTTTTTCACATCAGCTTCAATGTGTGTTAAAGTGTGTTAAAATAATTATAATGATGGTAACCTTTTCCCCAATTCGAGAATAAATGATTGAATTGTTTCCTATTTATAAACCAAATGCAAAAAATGAACTTCACATTTTCTTATTACAACATCTCTGCAAGTCAGTGCTATCTTTATAAACCTGCGGAAACATTACTTAGATTTTTTAGCTTATTAAAAAAACAACGTAAAAATAAAAACTTTATGAGAATCTTTTTCTTCAATCGAATCATTCTGGTCTGTGTTTGTTTTTCGTTACTCCTGTTTGGATGCGACAAAGAAGACCCCATTGTGAGGGACAACCCCTACAATGGAAAAATAACCGCAGTATTTAACCCCGACAAGAAGTATGGAAAGGTTACCGATGTTGATGGCAACGTGTATAAAACCATTGTAATTGGCAACCAAACCTGGATGGCCGAGAACCTCCGTACCACGCATTTCCGCAACGGAGAATCAATCCCTAATATTACCGATTCAACCGAGTGGGCAACTTTTGCCACCGGTATTTACTGCAACTACAACAATACGACCAACGTTGATACCATTGCCACCTATGGCCGCCTTTACAACTGGTATGCAGCAGCCGATAGCCGCAACATTGCCCCCGAAGGCTGGCGTGTACCCGACATAAACGATTGGAACATACTGATTGAATACCTTGGCGGCGATACCATTGCCAGCGATAAACTAAAAGAAAAAGGGAATTTACACTGGGAAGATGCTTATAAATCGGATAATAGCAGTGGCTTTACAGCCCTCCCTACAGGTCAAAGAGATCGTTCAGATGGCAACTTTGATCAAGGAGTCAGTTTTTATAGTGTATGGTGGTCATCTTCAGAATACAATGAAACTTCTGCAGGATTTCTTTTTTTATTTTACTTTAGTTCAAATGTTAACAAAGGGATTAATAATAAGCATAATGGATATTCAATACGATGCATAAAAGAGTAAACTCCGAATAATCAATTTTTAAAACAATTTTCCGAAAATAAACGCGAAAACCGAAAAGCGATAACAGAGTAGGTAAATCTTATTAAATCACAACTAGTATGAACAAATTTTTTAAATGTCTAACATTAATTCTTCTATTGTCGGCAACAAGCAGATATCTTGTTGCTCAAGATTTTACAGTTAAAATTGAGTCAACAGATAAGTATAGTCATTATTTTGCGCCAGTAAAAGCGGGTGGTAGTTTTCAGTTTCAAATTAATGTAAAAAATAACCGGAAGGATACCTGTACGGTTTCCCTACAGAAAGACGATTTTGGTTTGGTTAAAGACTGGGTAACAATCGACAACAACAGCCAGCAGATATTTCCAGCCCAAAGCATCAATTTTTTGTTAACCCTTAAGGTTCCAGCAAGCACAACTGAGGGAAACTATGCCCTTTTCCTAAATTTCAATGGGTACGACAGAAAAGGTAACAATCATTCATTTAACTACATAGCACAATCAATTATCGTTGATAATTCAAATCCAATAGTCCCAACCTTTACGACAAGCCAGAGGAGTTACTCTGTTGGGGTTTATTCGTGGGATAGTTGGGACTTTCAGTCGAGTTTTTATACTGCGGTTAATTTAACATCTGGAATTAGTGGGATAAAAAGCTACACCATTGCGTTAAAAGACCCAAGTACAAATGCAATTCTACAAAGCAAATCGTACGAAGCAAAGGATAGCAAATCTCACATATTTAAAACCTTACAAGCAATTACCAATTATAAAGTTACTGTCACTGCCACCGATTTAGCAGGTAATATAAACTCCGCCGATAAAACGGTTATCACGGCACCAGCTCCTCCTGTTATTTCTGCATCAGCAACGGAATATTGCACGACAAAACTGACTTTCATAAGTCAAGGCGCTACAAGTTATAATATTTATAACGCAACATCCACTCCTGTTTTACTAGCCAATGTGAGCTCAACTTCGTATACTGTAAGCGGACTAACCGCCGGAACAACCTATAAATTT
>Ga0209098_1001160_pt1 | contig 26062 bp, 23 predicted proteins | sample AD_JPNHW1_MetaG_FD_184429 | JGI IMG/M metagenome (GOLD analysis project Ga0209098, IMG submission 184429) | Active sludge microbial communities of municipal wastewater-treating anaerobic digesters from Japan - AD_JPNHW1_MetaG (SPAdes) (version 2) | ecosystem: Engineered > Bioreactor > Anaerobic...
TCCTTCACCGCCTCCGACGGCATCCGCCACACCGTCTGGCGCATCACCGCCCCGGGCACGCTCGTCGAGGCCTTCAATCAGGTTCCCTGCGCCTACATCGCCGACGGCCACCACCGCGCCGCCTCCGCCGCCCGCGTTGCCCGCGAACGTCGCGCCGCCAACCCCGCCCACACCGGCGACGAGGACTACAACTGGTTCCTCACCGTCCTCTTCCCCGCGAAACAACTTCGCATCCTCCCCTACAACCGCCTCGTCGTCGACCTCAACGGCAGCACGCCCCGCCAATTCCTCGGCGAGCTCGGCCGTGTCGGCCCGATCACGACCGCCACCTCGCCCGCGCCCGCGGCACCCGGCAACGTCCACTTCTTCCTCGAAGGCCAGTGGTACGCCCTCGCCCTCAACCCGCTCGCCGGCGCCGACCCCGTCTCCCGCCTCGATGTCAGCCTCCTCCAGGACAAAGTCCTCGCCCCGATGCTCAACATCGACGACCCCCGCACCAGCAAGCGCATCGACTTCGTCGGCGGCATCCGCGGCACCAAGTACCTCGAGGAAGCCGTGAACTCCCGCCGCGCCGCCATCGCCTTCTCGATGCACGCCGTGACGATCGACCAGCTCATGGCCATCTCCGACGCCGGCCAGATCATGCCCCCGAAGAGCACCTGGTTCGAGCCGAAGCTCCGCGACGGTCTCTTCATGCACCAGTTCTGAACCGCCTCGCCAACGTCTCCATCTTCTCGGGCCGGCCTCACCGCCGGCCCTTTTCTTTTCCCTCCTGGGAACGCCGAGCTCCAGCTCGGCTTCGCCCCCCCCCCAGCCCCACCGCCAAACTCTTCCCGCGCCACCCCTCGTCGTCCACGCCCCTCCACCCAGTCCACAGCGTCCACGGTGTCCACCCACCCGCCCCGCCGTAGCCCCCGATCCCGCCCCTCCGACGATCGCAAATCGGCAATCGAAAATCCGCCGCCCATCCCGCAATCCGCATTCCGAAATCCGCAATCCTTCCCCGCCCCCCCCTTGACGTCTTTGCTAGTCTCCAGTCCAGCACTCCGCACCATGCGCACCCTCTTCTCCCTCGCTCTGTTCTGCGCCGCCGCCCTCGGTCTCACCGCCGCCGAGCCGCCGCTAGTCGTCACCGCCAACACCATCCTCGACGACCTCGTGCATCAGGTCGGCGGCGACCAAGTCCGCACGCACTGCCTCGTCCGCCCCGGCGACGACCCGCACGCCTTCGAGCCCCGCCCCTCCGACGTGAAACACCTCGTCGGCGCCGACATTCTCGTCGTCAACGGTCTCAACCTCGAGCCCGCCATCCTGAAGCTCGCACAGAACTGCGGTTTCCGCGGCGAGATCCTCGTCGCCACCGCCGGCCTCTCCCCCCGCCACGGCGCAGCCCACCACCACGAAGAATCCGAGGACCACGCCCCCCTGGGAACGCCGAGCTCCAGCTCGGCCCCCGCAGTCTCCGCTCCCACCGCCCTGCCCGCCGCGTCCGCCACGTCCACTCCGTCCACGCAGTCCACAGTATCCACCACCGCGCCCACCTCCGCCCCAATCGAAAATCGAAAATCCGAAATCGAAAATTCCGCCGCGGATCCCCACGCTTGGCAGTCCCCGCGCAACATCGCCACCTACATCGCGAACATCCGCGACGCCCTCACCCGCGCCAACCCTGCCGCCGCCGCGCTCTACGCCTCCCGCGCCACCGCCTACCTCGCCGAGCTCGACGCCCTCGACCGCTGGGTACGCGAACAAGTCGCCACGATCCCGCCCGCCCGCCGCAAGCTCGTCACCTCGCACGATTCCCTCGGCTACTTTGCCGACGCCTACGGCTTCGAGACCGTGCCCCTCGCCGGCCTCTCCACCTCCGCCGAGCCCGACGCCCGCACGCTCGCCACCGTCGTCGATTTGATCCGTCACGAGCAAGTCCCCGCCGTCTTCATCGAACTCACCGCCAACCCCAAGCTCGTCCGCCAGATCGGCACCGATGCCGGCGTGCGCCTCGCCGCCCCCCTTTTCACCGACAGCCTCGGCGCCCCCGGCTCCGGCGCCGAGACCTACCTCGCCCTCATCCGCACCAACGTCACCCGCATCGTCTCCGCCCTCCGCTGATCGACCTGTAGCCGGCTTCGCTGAAGCCGGTCCGGGTATCCTCGATCCCAGCTACAACATCGCGCCCCCCTCCATCCGAAGAACAGCCCCACGTCTCCACCTTCTTCGTTCCCTTCTGTCGTCCGTTCCATCTTCTCGCCCGCAATCAGCGGGCGCCGACCACCGCCACCCGCTGGCGATCAGCCAGCGGACACCTTCAAGGTTTCGCCCCCTTGGCGAAACCCATCAGTGGTTCACTCAACTCCGTCTCCCGCTCCGAGCCCCTCTCCGCTTCGTTCACTTCGTTATCTTCTGTCGTCCGTTTCCGGTGCTCGTACGGGCTTTACGCTCACCATCGGTAAACCGACCTCGACTCCTCCACCTCTTTCCCAGTCGACGCCCCCTCCGAACCTTCGTTCTCTTCGTTTCCTTCTGTGAGTCCGCATTCCGAATTCCGTCCTCTTCCGCCCGGTACCCCCACTAGCTCGGGGCAGTCCCTTTCCGCCTCTCGCCTCTCGCCTCCCGCCTTTGGCCTCCCCTTGCACCAGCACGACATCATCCGCCTGCAGGACGTCTCCGTTGCCTACGGACACCGCCTCGCCATCGAAGGCGTCACCGCCCAGATTCCCTGCGGCAGCCTCACCGCCATCCTCGGCCCCAACGGCGCTGGCAAGAGCACCCTCCTGCGCGCCATGCTCGGCTGGATGCCGCTCACCAAGGGCGAGATCCGTATCGGCGACTCCCACCCGCAGCACGCCCTGCCCCGCCTCGCCTACCTCCCGCAACGCCTCGACGTCGACTGGGACTTCCCCATCACCGTGCGCGGCGTCGTCGAGCAGGGCCGCTACCCCGCCCTCGGCGCCTTCCGCCGTTTCCGCCCCGCCGACCACGCGCTCGTCGACCGCGCCCTCGCCGAGATGAAGCTCACCGACCTGCAGGACCGCCAGATCCGCGCGCTCTCCGGCGGCCAGCAACAACGCGTCTTCCTCGCCCGCGCCCTCGCCCAAGGCGCCGACATCTTCCTCCTGGACGAGCCCTTCGCCGGCCTCGACGCCCCCAGCGCCGCCGAACTCGCCGCCGTGCTCAAATCCTGGGAACAGCTCCACCGCACCGTCGTCGCCGTGCTCCACGACCTCCCGCTCGCCCGCCGCGTCTTCTCCCACGCCCTCCTCCTGGATACCCGCCTCCTCGCCTCCGGCCCCGTCGCCGAAGTCCTCGCCCCCGAGCGCCTCGCCCAGTTCTACCCGGCGGAGAACGAGGGGTAACGTCTGAACGCTCTGCTATGAATAACCTCGAGAAATTCACCCGCTGGTTCGTCATTCCTGTATCCAAACTTAAGGAGATCCCCAACGGAGACGGAGCCTTTGCGGCGATGTCCATCGGCTGCGGACTATGCGAGCGGTACTGCAGGATTCTCGCGGAGTCTCAAGACGACTGGACCGACAAGACCTTCATCGGAAAAGCTGCCGATGAAATGAAAGTGCCTAAAGATGTGTTCACAGACTTCTGGGATGTCTTTCGAAATGGAATTCAGCACCAGATGTCGCCGAAATGGAGGAAGGGCAATGGGCAGAACTGGAAGCCATACAAATGGTCAATCTCCAGCGCTTTCGCGGTAGTCCCCGAGATTCGGAAGAACAGATTTGGTGAGGATGTCATCTGCATAGACCCTTGGAAATTCACCGAATTCTGGATCTCGAAGTTCCTCACTGAGCCCGCGAAACTAGACCAAGCAGTCCATCACGGCTTCGGCGATATTTCGGAAGGATGATCATCGAGTTGTCCATCAAGCCAGTCACGCCCTCCACCCCATGATCTCCTTCCTCCTCGAACCGTTCAGCTACGCCTTCCTGCAGCGCGGGCTGCTGGTGGCGGCGTTGCTCGGGCTGAGCGGCGGGCTGCTGGGCTGCATCCTTGTCCTGCGCCGGCTCTCGCTCATGGGCGACGCCCTTTCGCACTCGCTCCTGCCCGGCATCGGCGTGGCGTATCTGCTTTTCGGGCCCAGCCTGCCCGCCCTCATCCTCGGCGCGTTGCTGGCCGGTCTGCTCACCGCGCTCGGTGGCGGCCTCGTCAGCCGGCTCACGCGCATCAAAGAGGACGCCGCGTTCGGCTCGCTCTTCCTCGTGCTCTTCGCCGCCGGCGTCGCACTGGTGAGCCGCCTGCCCACGCGCGTTGACCTCCTGCATTTCCTCTTCGGCAACATCCTCGGCGTCGGCCCCTCCGATGTCGCCCTCGCCGGCGGCGCGGCCGCGCTCACCGTCACCGTCTTCGCGCTCTTCCGCCGCAGCATCGTATTGGAAACCTTCGACCCAGTTTTCCATCGCGCCACAGGCGGCCACGGCTGGCTCACGCACCTCGGAATCCTCGCGCTCTGCGTGATCAACCTCGTCGCCGCGCTCCAGGCGATGGGCGTGGTGCTCGCGCTCGGGTTATTCCTGCTCCCGGCCGTCACCGCCTACCTCTGGTGCGACCGCCTGCCCACGATGCTCGCGTTCTCCGCCATCACCGCCGTGCTCGGATCCGTTGTCGGGATTCTCGTGAGCTACCACGCCGGCCTGCCCAGCGGTGCCGCCATCGTGCTCGCCCTCGGCGCCTTCTTCCTGCTCTCCGCCCTCGGCAGCCCCCGCTACGGCATCGTCGCCCGCCTCCGCCACAACCGCCAAGAGCGCAAGGCCGTCCGCCACACCTGCGACTGACGGCGCTGCTTCAGCGCGCACCGCCCGGCTCCGCGCTCGCACCAGACCCGGGAGTCCTCTCGCATCCGCCCGGTCGCCCCAATTCTCACGATACTTTGGCAGTGAGGTAACGGTGCTGGTCCGCCCCGATCCTCGGGCCCGCCCGTTGACACCGCCACCCCAGCCCAGAAGATCGCGCCATGCTCGTGACCGAACAGACCTTCGAAGGTTGGCAGGCACGCATTCGGCCGGAAGGCGCCGTCCGTTTCATCGGCGCCGCGTTCCTCGCCTTCTGGCTCTGCGGCTGGGCGGTCGGCGAAGTCTGCGCCCTCGGTGTCCTGATTGGAGGACTCTGGACCCTGGTCTCCGGCACGCCGCCCCACCCGCACTTCGCCATCGCGCAGGGGACCGCCGCCTGGCCGATCGCCGGGTTCCTGCTGCTCTGGCTCACCCTCTGGACCTACGGCGGTGTCACCGCCGGCTGGACTCTGCTGCGACTGCTCTGGGGCGAGGACCGCATCACGCTGCGCGCCGACGGTCTGCGCATTGAGCGCCGCGCCGCCCCGCTGCGCCGCGTGCGCAACCTCGGGCGCGACGAGATCCGCCATCTCTACCACGTGCGCCCCCAAGGCACGCAGTACCAACTCTTCGCCAACACCGGCCGCGGACCGGTCCTCGTGACCGACCTCGCCTCGGCCGCGGATCTCGATCCGCTCGAGCAGGCGCTCGCCCGCGAGCTGCGACTCCCGCCGGAGCGAGCGCGGGAGCTGCCCGCCGGCTGGGAACAGATTCCGATCCCCGAGGGCGGCACCGCGCTGGTCGAGTCGCCCGCACGGCGCCGGCGTTTCGGCGTGGTCGTGGGCTTCTGCGCCTGCCTCCTTGCGGTATCCGCGCTCTGGGGCGCCACTGCCCACCAGCCGGTCGCGCTGGGCGCCGGCTCACTCGGCGCCGGCCTGCTCGGCTGGGGCGCGGCACGGCTGCTATTCGGGCGCCACGAGTGGCAGTTGGCCGGCTCGCGACTGCGCCTGGCGTGGCGCTTCCGGGGCCAGGCCCGCACCCGCTGCGAAGGTGATCGCCTGCAGTTGAGTGTGGTGACCGACAGCGACAACGACGACTCGTACCGCCTCGAACTGATCCCGGTGCCCGGCCCCGCGGCGACCGCGCCGCGGCCTCGGAGCATCGTCTCGGCGCCGCACACGCCCGCGGTGCCGCTCGCGCTGGCCGAGTGGCTCACCCACGAGACCGGTCTGTCGTTCGAAAACCGGATTCCGACGCAGGCGCAGAAGGACGAACAGTACGCAGCAATGCGCAGCAAACTCGAAGCCTCGGGCCAGTTTGGCCGGTGGATGGCGAAACTCCTGCCGCCCACCCGCCCGGAGCGCTGAGCCAGGCCGGCGCCCGGTTTGTCGCCACCATTTCTCCACGCCGGCAGCCGAGCGGAAAGGCCGGGGCGGGATCGGACTCCGCACTCGCACCAGCCCCGGGAGTCCTCTCGCATCCCCGGGGCGCGCTGAAGGGACGACCTGCCTCCTATCCGCCCGCCTCCGCCCGGCTCGCGAATTGACCTCCCGGCTCCAGCGCGCCAGCGTCCGCGTCTCCATTCTTCCGGGCCGCACCCCGCGAGCCCGGCATCCTCGTTTCCCCACATCGGAGGCATTCCCGTGACTCTATTCTTCATCTCCGTCGCGATCCTTGTCGCCGGCTACTTCACCTATGGCGTGCTGGTCGACCGCATCTTCCAGCCCGATGCCGCGCGGAAGACTCCCGCCTTCGCGCAGACCGACGGCGTCGACTTCGTGCCGATGTCGTGGCCGAACATCTTCCTGATCGAGCTGCTCAACATCGCCGGGCTCGGCCCGATCTTCGGTGCGCTGGCCGGCGCGTTGTGGGGACCGGTTGCGTTCCTCTGGATCGTCTTCGGCTGCCTCTTCGCCGGTGGCGTGCACGACTACTTCAGCGGCATGCTCTCCATGCGCAACCGCGGCGCCAGCGTCTCCGAGCTCACCGGGTTCTATCTCGGGCCGGTGATGAAGAACATCATGCGCGTGTTCTCCGTGGTCCTGCTGATCCTCGTCGGCACGGTCTTCATGACCGGCCCGGCCAAGCTCCTCGCCGCGATCACTCCGGCCGCGCTCGACTTCAAGTTCTGGCTCATCGTCGTCCTCATCTACTACTTTCTGGCGACAATGCTCCCGATCGACCAGCTCATCGGCCGCATCTACCCGGTATTCGGCCTGATCCTCATCATCATGGCGGTCGGCATCGTCGGCGGCCTGATGGCACAGGGCTACCAGTTGCCCGAGCTCACCTGGACCAACGTCCATCCGAAGGCACTGCCGGTCTGGCCGCTGATGTTCATCTCCATCGCCTGCGGCGCCGTGAGCGGGTTCCACGCCACGCAGTCGCCGATGATGGCGCGCTGCCTCAAGAACGAGCGCTACGGCCGCCGCGTGTTCTACGGAGCCATGGTCGCCGAAGGCGTCATCGCCCTGATCTGGGCCGCGGCGGGCATGGCGTTCTACCACGGCACCGACGGCCTCGGCGCCGCGATGACGGAGGCCGGTCCCGGCGGTGTGGTGAACAACGTCTCCATTTCCCTGCTCGGCCGTTTCGGCGGCATCCTCGCAATCCTCGGCGTGATCATCTGCCCGATCACCTCCGGCGACACCGCCTTCCGCAGCGCGCGCCTGACCATCGCCGACTGGCTGAAGGTCGACCAGCGCCCGATCCTCAAGCGCCTGTGGATCGCCCTGCCCATGTTCGCCATCGGTGCCGCGCTCTCGCAGATGAACTTCGAGATCATCTGGCGCTACTTCGCGTGGTCGAACCAGACGCTCGCCATGATCGTGCTCTGGGTGTCCGCCGTGTATCTGGTCCGCCGCGGCAAGGCGCACTGGCTGACCACCGTCCCGGCGACGTTCATGACCGCCGTCTCCGCCACCTACCTGCTGCAGGCGCCCGAAGGCTTCAAACTTTCCACCTCCATCGCCTACCCAGCCGGCATTGGCATCGCAGCCGTCGTGCTCGTCGTCTTCCTCACGGTCATCTTCAAGCGCAACGTCGGCCAGCCCGTCGAGATGCCCGCGCCGGCCAACGATCCCGCGCCCGCCTCCGCCAAAGATCCGTCCGTCGCGAAGTAGCCAGAGCTCGTTCACACCCCGACGAGCGCGCCATCCGGCCGTGGGTCGATGCTTCAGCACGACCCGCCCGGCTCGCGCTCGCATCCAGCTCAGCCGTTCCCCGCCAGCCGCACCCGCCAACTTCGTTGTTGAGCGCCGCGCCGCCGAGGTTCGTTCTTCGCATCCCCGCCGATGACCTCCCGCGAACGTTTCCTCGCCGCCTGCTCCTGCCAGCCATTGGAGCGCCCGCCGCTTTGGATCATGCGACAGGCCGGCCGCTACCTGCCCGAGTACCGCGCGCTCAAGGCCAAGCACAATTTCCTGAAGATGGTCCGCACGCCCGACCTCGCCGCCGAGGTCACGCTGCAACCGATGCGCCGTTTCCCACAGCTCGACGCCGCCATCGTGTTCTCCGACATCCTCGTCGTCCCCGAAGCGCTCGGCCAAGGCTACCGCTTCAAGGAGGAAGGCGGCATCGCGATGGACTGGCGCGTCGAACGCTGGGAACAGGTCGAGCGCCTCACCGTCGAGCTCATCCCCGAGCGCCTGCGCTACGTGCCCGAGGCGCTCCGCCGCGTGCGCGAGCAGCTCGGCCCCGACCGCGCCCTGCTCGGTTTCTGCGGCGCCCCGTGGACGCTCGCCGCCTACATGATCGAGGGCGGCGGCTCCGATTCCTTCGCCCGCGCCAAGGCCCTCTACTACACCGACCGCCCGCTCTTCGACAAACTCATGGAGAAACTCGTCCGCGCCCTCGTCGCCTACGCGCGGATGCAGATCGAGGCCGGCGCCGACGCCATCCAGATCTTCGATTCCTGGGCCGGCATCCTCCCGCTCGCCGACTACGAAGCCGCCTCGTTGCGCTGGACCCGCCAGCTCATCGCCGCGCTGCCGAAGGATTTCCCGGTAATCCTCTACGCCAAGGGCGCCGCCTCCAATCTCACCGCCCTCGGCGCCAGCGGCGCCGCGGTCGTGGGCCTCGACTGGACGGTCGACCTCGCCGCCACCAGCCGCGCGCTCCCCGCCGGCGTGGCGGTGCAGGGCAATCTCGATCCCGTTCTCCTGAACACGACGCCCGCGCTCGTCGCCGCCGCCACCGAGCAGCTCCTCACCGCCATGCGCGGCCGGCCCGGCCACATCCTCAACCTCGGCCACGGCATCCTCCCCGAAGCGAAGCTCGACTGCGTCGAATCCCTCTGCTCCGCCGTCGCCGCCTGGCGTGGGTGAGAGCTGTAGCCGGCCGCGCTGAGGCCGGCCTCAGCGCGGCCGATCATCGTTTCCGGGGCCGCGAGCGCCTCTGTCCCCAGCTTGCACCGCTCCGCAGCGGCACTAATCTTCGTAACATGATTCCCGCCGAACTCTCCCGCTCCGCTCTCGACCTCTCACCCGAGGAGCGGATCGAGTTGGCCCGCCAGCTGGTGGAGAGCATCGTGATGCCCGAGCATGTCGTCGAAGCGGTCGAGGAAGGCGTGCAACGGATCGAGGAAATCGCCCACGGCAAAGTCCAAGGGCTGACCGAGGAACAGTATCGCGCCTCGCTGCGATGAGGGTGGAGTTCCATCCCGCCTTTGCCGGGGATGTGCTCCGTTTTGCCGCGCAATATGAAGCAGTGGCCACGCGACTCGGCGGACGTTTCCGCCGCGAGATCGATGAAGCAATTGCCGAGATCAAAGCCGCTCCGACCGCCGCCGGCCATCTCCTACTACCTCGTCCAATCTCACCGGTGGAGTTCCGCCGCCGCAACCTCCGCGCTTTCCCCCACTTCGTTCTCTACGGCCTGATCGACGACCGGCTCATCTTCGGTTCCGTCATCGCCAGTCGCTCCGATCCGCTGCTCTGGCTGGCGCGAATCGGGAAACAGTGAGCGGCCTCAGCGCTAGCTGCGTACATTCGTCCAGCGCTCGCGCAGGTGTCGCGACTGATAATCCAGCTCGGGAAATAGGCTCGCCTCCGAAATGCCGATCTGGGCCAGCGTCTTTCGGATACCGGCTCGTTTGCTCTTCGGAATGAGCAGCCACTTCAGGATGCGGCGCCAAGTTCTAGCTTGGACATCGTCCTTGGGCTTCATCGCTTCGATCTCCTCGATGGAGATCGGCCTGCCGATCATGTCGTCATGCACCGACGCCGTTTCCGGGCGCTGCAGGATTACTCCTCCGTGCAACGTGAACACTCCAGTCTGCCGAGCGATTCGCGGGTTACCTCGCTCAGGAAAAACCGCGACCGGCATTCGCAGACGAGTGCAGAGGCCAACCGGTGAAGACTCTGGTCGACCCTCCGCGTAGAAATCCATGGTCCGAGTCTGACTGGCGTCGCGCCAACCGAATTTACGCAAGTCGTACGGCATCGTCGCCGGATCGTTGAGCGAGTCATCGCCTAACCGGATGTTCTCCAGATCGCCGATCGCTTCTGCAATGCGCCGCTGGCACTCCGCTGGCCGATCACACCGCACCCGCGCCACCTCGCGAACAAACACATCGTGCCACTCCCTCCTCCCGAGAACCCGGCTCAGGCAACTGCGGGCGATCACATCCGGATCGCTCGGCCAAGCGATCCGTGACTGGGCCTCTGTCGCCGAGCTGAAATAGTTCAGGTTTCGTCCATTGAGCACCCACAGCGCGGAATCCTCCTTTCCGTCCTTCTCCGGGTCTCGCACCGCAAAATAGAGCGCCACAAGCAGGTTCTCCGTCCAGTCGAGCAACCGCGTCGGCGCCAAATAGTGCTGCATGAGCACAAGCCGCTCGAAGTCCGTCGCATCGCGCGGCGCGGCATCCGGATTCAGGGACTGGAAATGCCGGCAGAACGAGAACTCTTCGATATACCCGTCATCCTTCTGACGCCGCAGGATACCGGGGATCAGATCATGATGGGCGTTTCCCTGTCCGCGGAACCACAGCCCGAAGGTCTCGTCGCCGCCGATGGCAGCGTTATCCGGCCAAAATCGCTCCAAGAACTTCGGTCCTGCATCACCTCCTCGATAGCCTCGGTGACGCTGTTGATCGTTCCGTCTTCGTCTTTGCGGGCGCGGTTCATGGCTGAAGGTAGGGCATACGATTCTCGGGGTATCCGCGATCCTGCTCACTCCGCGCGTGGGAGCAAGGGTGCTTGCAGCCCAGTTCCCTCCTCTGAAACAACGCCCTCGAAACTCCCGGCTCTTCCCTTGACTCATGGAGTTGCCCACCTACCCTCGGCCGCCTTTTATTCGGCATGGCAAACGACCTGAAAGACACCCTGAACCTGCCCAAGACCGATTTTCCCATGAGGGCCAACCTCGTGGGACGCGAACCGCAGCGGGTGTCGCACTGGGAGAAACTCGACCTCTATTCCCGCATCCAGGCCAAGAACGCCGCCGGCACGCCCTTCGTCCTCCACGACGGCCCGCCCTTCACCAACGGCGACGTCCACATCGGCACCGCGCTGAACAAGACCCTCAAGGACATCACCCTGCGCTACCGCTCCATGCGCGGCCACCGCACGCCGTATGTGCCCGGCTGGGACTGCCACGGCCTGCCGATCGAGCAGAAGGTCTCCCGCGAGATCCAGGCGAAGAAGGAAACCCTGACCACCGCCGAGCTGCGCCAGCGTTGCGACGCTTTCTCCGAGACTTGGATCGCGACCCAGAAGAAGCAGTTCAAGCGCCTCGGCGTCCTCGCCGACTGGGCCAACGAGTACAAGACCAAGGCGCCCGCCTTCGAGGCCGACATCCTCCGCACCTTCGCCGGCTTCGTCGAGCAGGGCCTCGTCTACCGCAGCAAGAAGCCCGTCTATTGGTCCATCCCGTTCGAGACCGCGCTCGCCGAGGCGGAGATCGAGTACAAGGACCACCGCTCCATTTCCATCTGGGTGCGTTTCGCACTGCCCGCCACCGAGTGCGCCAAGTTCGGCCTGCCCGCCGGCGTGCCGGCCAGCGTCGTCATCTGGACGACCACGCCGTGGACGCTCCCGGCCAACCTCGCCATCGCCGTCCATCCGGAGCTTGACTACGCGTTCGCGAAGCACGGTTCCGAGATCTTCGTCGTCGCCGCCGGCATGCTCGAGAAGTTCGCCGCCGACTGCGGTCTCGAAGGCGACATCGAAACGCTGCGCACCGTCCGCGGCTCCGAGCTCGAGGGCGTCCAGCCCCGCCATCCCTTCATCGACCGCGCGTCGCCCATCGTCCTCGCCGACTACGTCACGACCGACAGCGGCACCGGTTGCGTCCACACCGCGCCCGGCCACGGCCAGGACGACTACCAGACCGGCCTGCGCTACAAGCTCGAGATCTACTGCCCGGTCTCCGACAACGGCACCGGTTGCGTCCACACCGCGCCCGGCCACGGCCAGGACGACTACCAGACCGGCCTGCGCTACAAGCTCGAGATCTACTGCCCGGTCTCCGACAACGGCACCTACATCGACGACGGACGCGTGCCCACCGACCTCGTCGGTCTCTCGACCCTCGAAACCGTCGAGATGCTGGAGAAGAAGCGGACCTCCCCCGCGAACTTCAACGTTCTCAAGAAGCTCGAGGCGCTCGGCGCCCTCGTGAAGTCGAAGACCATCGATCACAGCTACCCGCATTGCTGGCGCTCGAAGACGCCGATCATCTTCCGCGCCGTCGACCAGTGGTTCGTCTCGCTCGACAAGCCCACCACCGCCGGTTCCTCCTCGCGCACCAAGGCCCTCGCCGAGATCGGCAACGTGAAGTGGGTGCCCGACTCCGGCGAGAAGCGCATCCGCGGCGCCGTCGAAGCCCGGCCCGACTGGTGCATCAGCCGCCAGCGCACCTGGGGCGTGCCGATCCCGGCCTTCTACGACGAGCAGAAGAACGCCTACCTCGACGCCGGTGTGATCCGCGCCATCGCCGCCAAGGTCGCCGAGCGTGGCTCCAACTTCTGGTACGACGCCACGCCCGCCCAGCTCCTCGAAGGCGTCACCCTTCCCGCCGGCTGGCCCAGCGCCGACAAGCTCACCTGCGGCCGCGACACGCTCGACGTCTGGATCGACTCCGGCTCCTCGCACGCCGCCGTGCTCAAGCGCCAGCAGGGCACCACCCAGTGGCCCGCCGACCTGTATCTCGAAGGCAGCGACCAGCACCGCGGCTGGTTCCAGTCCTCGCTCTGGACCGGCGTCATCTCGCACGGTGGCGCGCCGTACAAGACCGTGCTCACCCACGGCTTCATCGTCGGCAAGGACGGCAAGAAGATCTCCAAGTCCGGCCAGTACGAAAAACCGCCGACCTCCGACAACTATATCGCCCAGTACGGCGCCGACGTGATCCGCCTCTGGATCGCCTCGCAGGACTTCACCGAGGACATCCGCGTCTCCGACCTCGGCCCCGACCTGAAGAACCCGTCGAGCATCCTCAACGTCGTCGGCGAGGCCTACCGGCTCCTGCGCAACACACTGCGTTACCAGCTCTCCTGCCTCAACGACTTCGATCCGGCGAAACACACCGTCACCACCGACCAGCTCGACCCGCTCGACCGCTGGGCGCTGCAGAAGACCGCCGAGCTCGTCGACGCCGCCACCGCCGCCTACGAGGCCTACGAGTACCACCGCGTCTACCAGCTCGTGAACCAGTTCTGCTCGGTCACGCTGTCGGCGACGTACCACGACATCCTCAAGGACCGGCTCTACACCTTCCCGGCCGATTCGCGACAGCGCCGCAGCTCGCAGACGGCGATCCACGCGATGTTCACCACCCTCGCGCGCCTCGTGGCCCCGCTCACGACGTTCACCGCCGACGAGGCGTGGAGCTTCGGTGTCCACAAGGCCGAGTACGCCGACGACTCGATCCATCTCCAGACCTGGCCCACCGTGCCCGCCGCGTGGCGCACGCCCGAGCTCGCCGCCGAGCTCGACCAGCTCATCGCCTACCGCGCCAAGGTGAACGAGAAGCTCGAGTCGCTCCGCCAGTCCGGCGAGATCGGCAAGGGCCTCGATGCCGCGGTGCAGCTCACCGGCGGCGCCGAAGACCCGTTCTTCGCCCTCCTCACCAAGCACCGCGATAGCGTCGCCGAGCTCTTCATCGTCTCGCGCGTCGATCTCGTCGCCGGTTCCGGCCCGGTCTCCATCGTCGCCACCGTCGCCGGCGGCGAACGTTGCCCGCGCTGCTGGCGCTGGCTCCCCACTCTCGTCCCCACCCCTGCCCACGGCTCAGTGTGCCCCCGCTGCGCCGAAGCTCTGCCGCACTAGAAATCACCCAAACACAGTTCCGCTTCCTTACTGCGTTATGCCCAACACGAAGAAGCCGACCAAGCACACACAGGCTCCCAAGCACCCCACACACAAGCCCGCAGCCAAACACGCCCCGGCAAAGAAGCCGGCGGCGCCGCACAAACCAGTTTCCAAGCACACACCGGCACCCAAGTCCGCCAAGCCGGTGGCCCACCACAAGCCTGCCCCGGCGAAACACCAACCCGCCAAGCCCGCCCCAGCGAAGCATCACCCGCCCCACGCGCACGTGCCCACCTCCCACAAACCCGCCACCAAGACCGCAGCGAAGGCCGAACCCGCCAAGAAGCCCGAGGCCAAGCACATCGAGCCAGCGAAGCCGGCGCCGAAACAGCCCCCGGTCGCCGCCAAGCCCGCAGCTCCGGTTGCGGCGGCACACGCCCCCGCGGCCAAGCAGGCGCCAGCCACCAAGGCGGCCGCCGGCAAGGCGTCGAGCAAAGCCGACGCCCTCCGCGCCCGTATCCTCGAGCGCCGGACCGCAAAGCCCATCGCCTTCACCCTCGACGAAGTCCGCGAGATCGCGAAGACCAATGTCTCCCAGGCCGAAAGCAAGGCCGCGGAAGCCAAACAGGCCAACAAGGCCCGCACCGCCGCCGAGGAACTCGAGGCCAAGCTCAAGAAGGCCGCCCAGCCCAATTTCGTGAAGGCCGCCAGCCTCGCTGACATTCTCGGCATCACTGCCAAGCCCGCCGCCACCGTCCTCAACGCCAGCCAGATCGACCCCAAGTTCCAGCGCTACTACAAGCTCCTCATCGACCTGCGCGAACACGTGGCCAGTGGCCTCGACACCCATACCGAGCAGACGCTCAAGCGCTCCGCCAAGGACGATGCCGGGGACCTCTCCGCCTACGCCCAGCACATGGCCGACGCCGGTACCGACACCTTCGACCGCGACTTCGCCCTCAGCCTCGTCTCCAACGAGCAGGAGGCCCTCGCCGAGATCGAAGCCGCCATCCAGCGCATCAAGAACGGCACCTACGGCGTCTGCGAGCTCACCGGCAAGCCGATCAGCAAGGAGCGGCTCACCGCCGTCCCCTTCGCCCGTTTCTCCGTCGAAAGCCAGGCCGAGGTCGAGAAGACCAAGCGCCGCGCCGCAGCCCGTGCCGGAATCTTCGGCGAGGGCGAGGAAGGCGCAAAGATGGAAGACGACAGCGGCGGCGGCGAAGAGTGACCGCCACCCATCGATTCGCTGTCACAACCCAAGCCGGCATGCGGGCGCGCTGAAGCGCCCGGCACCGCCGGCCGACCGACCATGGCATGAGCCCCCTCGCCCCACGCTTCGCGCGCTATCGCCTCCTGCTCGGCCTCGCGCCGGCCGTATTCGCGCTCGACCAGATCACCAAACTCTGGATCGCCGAGGTCATGCCCCCGAACACCTTCGGGCCGCCCGGGCACATCGAGATCGTGCCCGACTTCTTCAACCTCGTGCGAGTCGGCAACACCGGCGCCGCTTGGAGCATCCTCTCCGGCCGCAGCACGTGGCTGGCGTTCCTCGCGCTCGTCGCCCTGCTCGCCATCTTCGTGTTCCGCCGCCACCTCGGGCTGGAGCGCCGCGGCGTCCAGCTCGCCTTCGGCCTGCTCTGCGGCGGCATCCTCGGCAACCTGCTCGACCGTATCCGGCTCGGCTACGTGTCCGACTTTCTCGACTTCCACTTCGGCGACTACATCTACCCGACGTTCAACATCGCCGACTGCGGGATCGTCTGCGGCGTGATTTTGTACGTCCTGCTCAGCCTCCGCCAACCCGCCCCTACGGAACCGGAGAAGCCTGCGACGGGGAAAGTCTGAACACGGCCGCGACGGGGGCCCCGTTGCCACCGTCCCCTCGGCACAGCGCCGGCGACTGCACTGATCGCCGCAGCGCACTCAACCACCCGGCGGAGTGTCGCCACGCGCGCCCATGCGGAGGACCGCTTACGCCGCGGCGGCGACGGGCTGAGGTTGCGCAGCGGAACCGTTGCGGAACTGCTCCATGCGACTCATGTGCGCCGGCAGAGGAATCAACCCGACATTCTCAACCTCGGTGGCGGCGGGAAGCTCCTGGAACGACAGGACGGCGAGCCGAGGCAGCGACGACTCGAAGAAGCGTTTGATCGCCAACCGAGTCTCGGCGCCGACAACAAGCACCGGCGGGAGCCCCTGCTGTGTCATCTCCGCCGTGCGGCGGTTGAGCTCCTCCAGGAGGTGCTGGGCGGTGCCGGGATCGAGCGCGAGCCCGGTCTCGGTGGGTGTGCGCTGGACCCGGCCCGAAAGCCACTGTTCCAGACGCGGATCGAGCGTGAGCGCCTTCACCTTGCCCGGCTCCGCCTCGAACTCGGAGACAAAATACAGGCCGAGACGGCGGCGGACCAGTTCGGAGAGCTCGTCGGCGTTCTTCGTCACGGGTGCATAGTCGGCGATGCCCTCGAGGATGACCGGAAGATTGAGGATGTTGATGCTCTCGCGCAGGAGGTTCTGGAGCACGCGCTGGATCAGGCCGAGGGTGGCCAGATCGGGGATGAGCTCGGTGATGAGCGCCGGGTGCTTCTCCTTCACATGGTCGACGAGCTGCTGGACATCCTGACGGCCGAGGATGAGCCAGATGTTGCTCTTCAGCGTCTCGGAAAGATGGGTGATGAGCACCGAGGCCGGATCGACGACTGTGAAGCCGTTGACTTCCGCGGTGGTCTTCTCGTCCTGACTGATCCAGCTGGCCTCGAGACCGAAGACCGGTTCGTGGGTCGGCACGCCCTTGAGGCGGACGGTGCTGCCGTTGACGTTCATGGCCAGCCAGCGGCCGGGCATGACTTGGCCGCGAGCGATGGGCTTGCCGCGCAGGAGGAAGCGGTAGTCGTTCGCATCCAGCTCCAAGTTGTCGCGCACGGAGATCGGCGGAACCATGACACCCTTCTCGTGGGAGACGGACCGCCGCAGACCGGTGATGCGCTGGAGCAGGTCGCCGCCCTTCTTCTCGTCGGCGAGCGGGAGTAGGCCGTAGCCGATCTCGATGGCGAACACATCGAGGTCGATGGCGCGGGCCATCTCCTCCTCGCTGGTGCGCGCCGGAGTGCCGCCGGCCTTGCCACCAGCCTCACCGGGGCCGGCTGCGCCCTTCGCACCGGCCTTGCCACCCTTGCCGGAGGCGGCCGCCAACTTCGCCTCGGCCTCTTCGCTGGCCACCTGCTTTTGCAACTTCATGGCGAAGTAACCGCCCAGGCCAGCCAGTCCGACGAAGGGAACGAGCGGCATGCCGGGCAGCAGGCCGAAGACGCCAAGCATGACGGATGCGATGGCCAACGCGCGCGGGTAACGAGTGAGCTGCTGCGTGACCTGCACGCCGAGGGTCTCGTTCTCGGCGGCGCGGGTAACGAGGATACCGGCGGCCACGGAGACGAGCAGCGCCGGGATCTGGGATACAAGGCCGTCACCGATGGAGAGGAGGGTGAACTTCTTCGCGGCGTCGGCGAAGGACAGGTCCATCTGGAGCACTCCGATCGCGAAACCGCCGATGATGTTGATGAAGGTGATGAGGATGCCGGCGATGGCATCGCCGCGGACGAACTTGTTGGCGCCGTCCATCGAGCCGTAGAAGTCGGTCTCCTTCTGGAGCTTCTTGCGGCGCTCCATAGCCTTGGCCTCGTCGATGATGCCGGCGTTGAGCTCGGCATCGATGGCCATCTGCTTGCCCGGGAGGGCGTCCAAGGTGAAACGCGCGGCGACCTCGGCGATGCGGCCGGCGCCCTTGGTGATGACGACGAAGTTGATGATGACCAGGATCGCGAAAACGACAGTGCCGACGACGTAGTTGCCCTGGACGACGAACTTGCCGAACGAGTCGATGATGTGGCCGGCGTAGCCGTGGACGAGAATCAGGCGTGTGGAGGTGATGTTGAGCGCGAGGCGGAAGAGCGTGATGCCCAGCAGCAACGTGGGGAAGACGGAGAACTCCGCGGGCTCCTTCACATAGGTGATGAGGAGCAGGATCAGCAGCGACAGGCCGATGCTCACGGCCAGCAGCGCATCCAGCAGGAAGGCCGGCAGCGGCAGGATCAGCATCAACACCACGCCGAAGAGCGCTACGGTGAAGGCGAGGTCGGAGCGGCGGATGCCTCCGATGCTGGGGAGCGAGAGCGAGCTGGCGTTGGCGGCCATGGGGGTGAGGAGGGGTTATCGGGGAGACGGCCCGGTCCGGGTCAGGATCCGGACAGCGCCGCGAGAGCGCGGCGCTGGCGCAGCTGGTGGAAATAGTAGCGGTGCGTGCGGTAGACGAAGGCGAGGATCTCGGCCACGGCCTGGTAGAGCGCCATGGGCACGGGCTCTCCCACCTCGCCGATCTTGAAGAGCATGCGGGCGACGGGCCGGTTCTCGATCATCGGCACACCGTGCTCGGCGGCGATGCCCTTGAGGCGGCGGGCGAAGGCGCCCTCGCCCTTGGCGAGCACGACCGGTGCCTCGTCCTTGCCGCGCTCGTACTTGAGGGCCACGGCATAGTGGGTCGGGTTGGTGACGACGACATCGGCATTGGGCACCGCCTGGAGCATCTGCTTCTGCATGAGGCGCCGGGCGAGGCGGCGGCGGTGTCCCTTGACCATCGGATCGCCCTCCTGCTGGCGGTGTTCCTCCTTGATCTCCTGCTTGGTCATCCGCAGGTCCTTCTCCGTCTTGTAGTGTTGGTAGCTGTAGGTGGCGATCGCGATGACGACCATCGCGCCGCAGATCCAGCTGAGGAAGAGCAGCGTCGCTTTGTTGAGGAAACTGGCGAGGTAGCCCGGCTCCATCGGGACGTAGAACAGCGGGTCCTGCATCACTCGCTTGATCGCCAGCCAGAGCGCCAGCCCGATGCCGGCGAGCTTGAGCAGATCGAACGGCAGCGTCATCAGCGACTGGGCGTTGAAGATCCGGCCGAACCCGCTGACGAAATTGAGGCGGTCGAGCTTCGGTTCGAGCACTTCGGTCGTGAGGCGGAACCGGGTCTGAAACGCGCCACCGAGCACAGCCGCGGTGAAGCAGGCGATGAGCATCGGAGTCATGAGCGAGAGACCGTTGGAGATCGCCTCGTTGAGGCGGGAGAGCATCAACTCGTTGCTCAGCGAGGTGCGCCCCATGTTCTGGAAACAGTGCGCGGCGTAGTCGCGAGTCGAGCGCGCGATGGACGGTGCCGAGAACAGCATGACAACCAACGCCGCGATGAGCGTGGCGGCCACCTGCACATCGGGGCTGCGCGCAAACTGCCCGCGCTTGAACGCCTCTTCGCGCCGCCGGTCGGTCGCGGGTTCGGTCTTCTGGTCTTTGTCCTCGTCGGCCATGGTGTGGGGCTAGTGACGCGGGAGATAGACGAGCATGTCGCTGGGCAGCCGCTCGAAGGCAGCCAGCAGGTAGCGGGCGAAGAGCACGCCGGCACCGCCGAGCAGCGCCAGTCCGGCGAGCGAGCGCGCCCCCATGCTCAGGATGAAGACGTTCACCTTTGAGACCGTGCGGCCGAGCAGGCCGAAGGCGAAGGTGAGCAGGTAGTTCAATGCGATGAATGGTGCGGCCAGCTGCACGCCCACGGCGAACGTCTTCGCCGTGATCCCGATGAGCTGGTCCGCCGCCGCGGTGTTGAGCCCGGCGAGGCCTGGCGGCGCAAACTCGAAGCTCCGCGCAAAGGCGCCGATCGCCAGCAGATGCGCTCCGAATAGGAAATACAGCAGCACCGCGAAGCGGTGCATCATCGAGGCGAACGGCTCATTGGAGGCCGTCGGCGCCTCGATGCCCGGCGTCGCCGTGAGGCCGACCTCCGTGGCGATGATGCGCCCGGCCATCTCCGTGGCGTAGAACGCCATACGGCCCACAAACCCCATGAGCAGCCCGACCAGTACCTCGCCGCCGATCGCCGCAAGCAGCGCCAGCAACGTCACCGGGACCTGGTCCGGCAGCGGAATCACGGGGGCAAGCAGCACCGCGATAGCCAGTCCCAGCGCCAGTCGCATTGTGACCGGCATCGGCTGCCCCGTAAGCCCGGGCAACAGCATCAGGAACGATGTCGCTCGGATCGAGATCAGCAGCCAGGCGATGAGGAAGGCGACGGGCATTGTATTGGGGCGGCCGGGTTTCGACGCCTAATGCGCCATGTCCGCCATGCGCGCGATGCAGGCGATCGTGAATTCGGTGAGCGTACGCACCACCCATGGGGAGAGGAAGAGGAACACACCCACGGTGACGAGCAGCTTGGGGATGAACACCAGCGTCTGTTCCTGCAGACTGGTCACGGACTGGATGAGGCTGACAACCAACCCGGTCACCAGCGCAGCGAGAAGGAAGGGCGCCACGAGCACGAGCGCCTTGAACATGGTGAGCTTGAACAGCTCGATCGCCAGGTCGGGGTTCATACGGAGAAACTCTGCACGAGCGAGCGCACGACCAGCTCCCAGCCGTCGACCAGCACGAAGAGGAGCAGTTTGAACGGCAGCGCCACGATGGTGGGCGGCATCATCATCATGCCCAACGCCATCAGGACGGTGGATACCAGGAAATCGACGACGACGAACGGCAGGAAGATCAGGAATCCCATTTGGAAGGCCGTCTGGAGTTCGCTCAGCACGAAGGCCGGGATCACGATGCGCATCGGCAGCTGCTTGACCGGCGTGGGACCGTAGGCGCCGAGTTCGAGGAAGAACTCGATGTCGCGGGTGCGCGTCTGCCGCAGCATGAACTCCTTGAGCGGCGCCTGCGCACGCTCCAGCGCCTCCATCGACTTGATCTGCCCGTCGAAGTACGGCTTGAGCGCATCGTCGTGGATGCGATCCACGACCGGCGTCATGATGAAGAAGGTGAGAAACAGCGACAGGCCGATGATGATCTGGTTGGACGGCGCCGAGGTAACACCGATGGCCTGCCGCACGAAGCCGAGCACGATCACGATGCGCGTGAAGCTCGTCATCAGCATGATGATCGAAGGCGCGAGCGTGAGCAACGTCATCAGGATAACGATCTGCACGGTCACGCTCACATCGCCGATGCCGCCCGCACCACCGCTCAGATCGATGCTGAGCTTGAGCGGTTGGGCCGTGGCCGCGCCCTGTGCTGCGGTTGCAGCACTTGCCAGAAACAGCGAAATGATACTTCCCGCGGCTCGGCGCAGCCACCTACGGGGTTTGGGCGTGGAGGACATTGGAGCCCGTTCAGCAACGCCGATGCCAAGGCCGGGGATCGCACCGCATACCGTTGATCATCAGACTTTCGCAACCGTTTCCGCCACGCAGCATCGCGACACCCGTCGCCGCGCATCTCCGGGGCGGCAAGATGTGCCCGGCAAGCGTTCCCTCGCCTGCCACAATCACCGTCCGATAGCCAAGGCGACGCGGGCGAGGAGAGCATCCGGCGTGAAGGGCTTGGGCAGCAGGTCCATGCCCGGACCGACAACCTCCGCCGCATAGCCGGAAACAAACAGCACCTTCAGATTCGGCTGCAGCCGTTGGAGCCGCTCAAAGAGGTCGCGACCGCTCAGCCCCGGCATCACCACATCCGACAGTAACAGGTCGACCGGCGCAGTCTGAGCGCTGGCCAGCGCCATGGCCTCATCCGAGCACCCGGCCAGCAACACGCGATAGCCCGCCCGCCCAAGCACTTTCGCGACAAGCAACCGCACCTGCTCCTGGTCCTCGACCACAAGGATCGTGCCAGTCCGCGCACTCAGCTCCGCCGCCCTGTTTGGCGCCGGAGCGGCCTGCGCGACCAGACCGGGATCGATGCGCGGGAAGTAGATGTCGAACCGAGCCCCCTGACCCGGCGTGCTCTCGACAGCCATCTGCCCACCATGCTGCCGCACGATACCGTACGCCGAAGGCAACCCCAGCCCGGTGCCCTTCCCCTGCCCCTTCGTCGTGAAAAACGGCTCGAAGAGCCGTGCGAGCGTCGCCGCATCCATCCCCTCCCCAGTATCCGTCACACGAAGCCGCACCAACGGTCCCGCTGGCAGCTGCAGGCCATCGGTCGGCTGCGGCAGTTCGACCGTGGTGATGGTCAGCACGCCGCCGCGGGGCATGGCATCCTGCGCGTTGATGGCGAGGTTCATGAGAACCTGCTCGATCTGCCCGGTGTCGCCAGAGATGCACATGGGCCCTGGCGCGAGATCCAGCCGCAGGTCGATATCCTCGTGCAGCACGCGCCGGAGGATGCGCTCGAAGCCGCGGATCACGCCATTCAGGTCGAGCGGGCGTAGCTCGAAGGCCTGCCGCCGCGCAAAGGCCAGAAGCTGCCGGACGAGATCGCTCGCCCGCTGCGCCGAGCGCACAATTTCCTCGAGATCCGTGCGCCGCTCGTCGTCGGCCGACAGATCGTCGCGCAACATGACCGCATAGCTGAGGATCGGCGTGAGCATGTTGTTGAAGTCGTGAGCCACGCCGCCGGCCAGGCGCCCGACCGACTCGAGCCGTTGCAACTGCGCCAACTCCGTCTCCAGGCGGCGGCGCTCAGCCTCGGCATTCTTGCGCTCGGCGATGTCGCGCACGACGCCGACGACGACCTCGTGCCCGGCCCAGAACGCCGGATGCAGCGCCACCTCGACATCGAACTCGCTGCCGTCCAGCGGACGCCGGGCGCGCCACTCGAAGAGCAGATCTTTCCCTCCCTGCCTGAGCTGCGACAGGAGTTTGGGCAACCGATCGCGTTGCTCGCCCGGGGCCGAATAATCGGCGATCGCGAAGTCGAGAGCGCGCTCGCGGGGGACGCGGTAGAGCGCAAGCATCGGGTCGTTCACCTCCTCGATCCGTCCCTGGTAGTCGTGGATGAAGATCGCGTCGTGCGTGCTGTTGAAGACCGTCCGCAGCTTCTGTTCGGAATCCCTCAGCTCGGAAAGCCGCCGCTGAAGCTCGGGAAAGTAGCTCTTGCGCGAGGATTGCTCCCCCAACCCAATGATGCTCTCGCGCCACTGCGTCCATTGCCCGCTACGCGTGCCTTCGATTGTCTCGCCATCGTTCATGGGCGGCGGTTCAGAGGGTCTCGCGCAGTATCGTCTCCAGGTCGCCCACGGTGGGACGCCTGGGGTTGGTGGCATTGCACGGGTCGTTGATCGCCTTGCGAGCCAAGATGGGGATGTCCTTCTCGCCCAAGCCGCGGGCCTGCAATCCATCGGCAATGCCCAGCTCGCGGCGCAACGCCAGAAGATGATCGCACAGCCGGCGGCGTATCTGCGGTTCGGTCAGTCCCCGGAAATCCAGGCCGAGCGCCTCGCCCACGCGGCTGTAGCGCTCCGGGGCGCTGGCGAAGTTGAAGTCGACGACCTGCGGCAGCAGCAACGCGTTGCACTCGCCGTGCGGCAGGTCGAGGTAGCCGCCAAGGCTGTGCGCGAGGGCATGCACGCACCCGAGGCTTGCATTCGAGAAGGCCAGACCCGCCTCGAGGCTCGCCAGCATCACGCCGCCGCGGGCCTCCATGTCCTCAGCGCTGCGCACCGCGGCGGCCAGGTGCGTTTGCAGCAACCGCAACGCCTGGATCGCATGCACATCCGTCAACGGACCGGCGGCGTTGGATACTGCCGCCTCGATCGCATGCACCATGGCATCCATGCCGGTGGCCGCGGTGGTGGCGGCGCTGAGTGTCGAAAGCGTGGCGGGGTCGATCAATGAGGCGTCGGGCACAAGGGCCTTGCTCACGATGGCGATCTTCACGCGCGCCCCGGTGTTGTTGATGATGGCAAACTGCGAGACGTCCGCCGAGGTGCCGCAGGTGGTTGGGATGCACAGTAGCGGCGGCATCGGCACGGCGACCTTGTCGATCCCCTCGTAGTCGAGGATGTTGCCTCCGTTGCTGGCGACGATGCCGATGCCCTTGGCCGCATCCATCGCGCTGCCGCCGCCCACGGTAACGATGAAGTCGCTGTCGCTGCGACGGTAGGCCTCGACTCCCGCCATCACCTCGAAATCCCTCGGATTCGGGGAAATGCCGGAGAACACGGTCACCTCGATGCGCTCCTCGCGCAACGCCTCGACGGTCTCCTCGGCCCAGCCGGCGCGCAGCACGCCCGGATCGGTGACGAGGAACACCCGCGCGGCCCCGAGGTTGCGCGCATAGCGGCCCACGAGTTTTCGGGCCTCAAAACCGAAGACGAATTCCGGCGCGACGAATTTCCGGAGATCCCAGGAGTGAGTAGGGGGCATGGGGGCGAATGGGTGGTACGCGAAGGTCACCGGAATCCCATTCCTGTCAATCGGCCCACCGACGACTGCTCAATCTACGTCGATGGCGCGTCCGCCCTCCCGCTTGTCGTAGCTGCGGAAAGCGAACAGCGTCTCGCTGTCCAGGATGCCCTCGGTCTTGAGCAGCTGGTCGGTGATCACGCACTCGATCTTGTCGAGCTGGGCGCAGCGAATCATGACAAGCAGGTCGTAGCGGCCGGAGACCGAGTAGACCTCGGAGATGTCGGGCATCTCGAGCAGGCGCTCGGCGATACCGGTGACGCGACCGCGATCGGTTTTGAGGAGTACGATGGCCGTGGGCATGGGCGGATGGGAGTTGGCGGATCGGGCGCACTCGGCAACGGGTTGCGAGTCCTGCGCGGAACGCCACCAACCAACGCACCGGGCCCGGGCCGGTCAAGCGACAGCGCGCTCAATCCCGCGCCGGAGACGGCGGCCGCACCTCGGGTGCGGTGGCGGAAGGTTCGTCGAGCCTGCAGAGGAGATCGATCCGCCCGGGGCAGACGGACAGGAGCAGCTTGCGGTCGCCGTACGCGGCGACGGCGAGGAACTGCTTGTTGCCAAAGGACCGTGTCTCCTCGATGGCAAGACGCTGGAGCACGGGCGTCCCCGCGCGCAGCCCGAGCTGGCCGCGCTTGAGCAGGTAGAAGCCGCCTCCGGCGAGCACGGCGACGACGCCTAGCAGGCCCCACATCGGGAAGGAGTTGTCGGCGCTGCGAAGCTTGTGGGACTCGGGCGAATTGCGCGGGTAGACGACATCGTCGCCAGCAAGCGAGGCCGGAGTGGAGTCCGCGGCAGCGGCGGGCAGCACTAGCGCGGCGGCCAGCGCCAGAAGCGGAAGAATGCGGTTGCGTACCATTGTGAAGGGCCCAGCTCAGCGGCTCGCACCGACGAGCTCGGTGATCTTGATGCCGAAGTTGTCCTCGACGACGACCACTTCGCCGTAGGCGATCAGCTTGTCGTTGACGTAGAGGCCGACCGGGTCGTTGGCCAGCTGGTTGAGCTGTATGACCGAGCCGGGCTGAAGCTCCATTACTTCACGCATCGGCAGCTGGCTGCTGCCGAGCTGGACGGTGATCTTCACCTTAACGTCGAGAAGGATGTCGAGATTCCGGTCTTCCATGGGGAAATGGGGGTCAGCGTTTCTTTGGGGGTTCCTGCACTTCGATGCGGCTGGTGAGTTCGACGGCGACATTGCCGGCCTCCTGACCGGCGCGGCCGGTGAACTTCGGCGTGCCCGCTAGCGTGACACGTGTCTTCTCGATGATGTCGCGAGGCAGCTCGACGACATCGCCCACGCGCAGCAGGGAGATCTCGTGGGCGGTGAGCTCGAAAGCGTCCCACTCGGCGCGCACGGGGACGGTGATGCCGTCGTAGGAGGCGAGCCAAGCGGCCTTCTTCTCGATCTGGGAAATCTCCGTCTCCTTCTGGCGGCGGGCCTGCATCTTCTTCACGACAGGCTCGATGGTGTAATACGGGACACCGATCTGTATCTGCTCGGAGCAGTCGCCAAGAGCCGCTTCGAGCGCGAGGACGAGCACAATGGCGTTCTTGGGCGAGGTTTGGAGGAAACGGCCGCTGTTCTCGTGGCCGATGACGAGGGGGCGCAGCTCCTGCTCGGTGCGCCACTGGTTGCACCATTCCTCCAGGAGAATCATCAGGACGTCCTCGATGAGGGCGATCTCGATCTCGGTGAGGTAGCGCTCCGCCTTGATGGAATGGCCGCGGCCGCCGAGCATGCGATCGGCGATGGTGAGGGCGAGGCGGGGGTTGACGTCGATGATGCCCACGCCGAGGAGCGGCTCCGCCTTGAACA
>Ga0209098_1001161_pt1 | contig 26057 bp, 20 predicted proteins | sample AD_JPNHW1_MetaG_FD_184429 | JGI IMG/M metagenome (GOLD analysis project Ga0209098, IMG submission 184429) | Active sludge microbial communities of municipal wastewater-treating anaerobic digesters from Japan - AD_JPNHW1_MetaG (SPAdes) (version 2) | ecosystem: Engineered > Bioreactor > Anaerobic...
CGGGATGATTGGACTTTTCTTTGTAACCATTTTCATTACAGGCATTGCTAAACCGACCGTTTTGTTTTTCCCTGATGGTGATCCCAATACCGTTTACGTTTACATCAAAATGCCTGGCGGAACGCATCAAAATGTTACCGACAGTGTTACCCGGGTGGTTGAACAGCGCGTTTATAAAACGCTGGGGCAGGCTAATCCCGACGTTGAATCAGTTATTTCGAACGTTACCATTGGAGCTGAGGAAGAAGGTTTTACAACCTCCGGAACTCCGTTTAACCGCGGAAAAGTTACAGTCAATTTCGTTGAGCATAAATTCCGCACCACAGGTGTTTCAACAACTCAGTACATGGAAAAGCTGAGAAAAGAAGTTGCCGATATTGCTGGTGCTGAAATTACTGTTGATAAAGAAAAAAACGGCCCGCCGACGGGTAAACCAATCAACATTGAAATTACCAACGAGAATCTGAACACACTGATCAGTGATGCCAAGGCATTCCGTAGTTATATCGATTCATTGGATATCCCTGGGGTTGAAGAGTTGAAATCCGATTTCGAACCAAATTCTCCTGAAATCATCATTCAGGTAGATCGCGACCGCGCGAGACGTTTGGGAATCTCTACGGGCCAGATTGGTTTGGAAGTTCGTACTGCCCTTTATGGAAAAGAGATCTCGAAATTTAAGCAAGATGAAGACGAATTCCCGATTATGCTTCGTTACGACAAATCTACCCGCGACAACATTAACGCGCTGGTAAATTTGCAAATAACATATCGCGATATGAATACCGGAATGCTGAGAAGTATTCCGCTAGCAACAGTTGCCCGAATTGATTATACCTCGTCGTATGCTGGCATTAAAAGGCTCGATCAAAAGCGTGTAATCACCGTATATTCCAACGTTCTTTCGGGTTATTCAGCCAACGATATCGTTCCGATTATTAAACGGGAAGCCAAAACATTCCCGCTTCACGAAGGGACGTCAATCAAATTAACCGGTGAGCAGGACGATCAGGCCGAAACCGTTTCGTTCCTATTGAAGGCTATGGTTATTGCGATTGGAGCAATTTTCTTCATCCTGATTACCCAGTTTGGTTCCGTTTCCAAATCACTTATTATTCTTAGTGAAGTGATATTCAGTATAATTGGGGTGTTGCTTGGTGTAATTATTTTCCACATGAACATCGTGATCATGATGACTGGTTTAGGTATTGTTGCGCTGGGCGGTATAGTTGTCCGAAACGGTATTCTGATCGTCGAGTTTATCGACTCGAAAAAGCATGAAGGAGTTCCAACCCGAAGAGCGATTATTGAAGGTGGCAAAACCCGTATTACTCCGGTAATTCTTACAGCCACAGCTACAATGTTGGGTCTGGTTCCGCTTGCTGTTGGTTTAAATATCAACTTCGAAACGATATTTACCGAGCTAAATCCGCATATTTATTTTGGTGGCGACAATGTAGCTTTCTGGGGTCCGTTGTCGTGGGCTATCATTTTCGGATTAAGTTTTGCGACATTCCTGACATTAATGTTCGTTCCGGCATTGTATGAGCTCGACTATGTGATGAGGCTCAAAATCGCCAGAAAGAAAAATCTGAAGCGAATTAAAGAGTTAAAGAAATAATCAGGGTTTTTAGGTAATTAGCAGAGAGACTGTTCCGCATTGGGGCAGTCTCTTTTATTTTGTTTTAGGCCTGAACAGTTCGGCATGAGTTTCTTTGATGAGCTCAACCACAGGGATTTCATCTGGGCATTTGCTAAGATCAATTTTTTTGAGGTTCTCTTCAGTTGGAAAAGTTCCCGGGAACCAATGGTCTTTCTCCTGAAACATGTTGTACCGATACAATCCGAAGTCTCTCATTTCATAGCATTTGAGGAGCATTCTGAATCGGAGTATTTCGGGAATATTCAGTCCTGACGGGTCATTTTCAAGAATATAGGCATTGAAGTTGGAATACGGATCGAGCTGTTTTTGTTGGTCGAGAAGATTTTTAATTCGCAGGTCATCAGGCGACATTGGTGCCGGGGCCGGAAAGATGCCATTTAGTTGGTCGAACTGTGCGGTTACAGGCAGGCCAAACGTGAGTGTATGAATAGCAGAATGGCTAAGACAAAAACGTGCATTCCATTGTAGCGGATGCAGGGGCCAGGTTAATTCAGTCAATTTCTGGGAAGGCCTAAAGAGCTGTCCTCCTTTATCATTTGGCGAAATAATAAAAACACCCAAATCTTTTTTTTCGGCCAAATCAATTGCAGGTTTGTTTCGCTGGAAAAAGTAATAATAATGGAGGTTGACAAATTCAAAAAGGTCGGTTTCAATGGCCTTCAAAATCACATGGAGTGGGGCATGGGTGCTGAATCCAACATGCTTAATTACTCCTTCTTCCTTCAATTTCAGCAGTTCTTCAACAGGGCCATTTTTAGCGCATGCGATATCGAACAGTTCAGGTGTATTAATTCCGTGCCAGGCGTAAAAATCGAAGTAATCCGTTTTCAGAGCCTTAAGTTGATGTTTCACTAGCTTTCGTGTTTCCGCGGCGGTTTTCGGGTTCCCTTTAGTCATCAGGAAGTACGAGTCGCGCTTCGTTTTGAGTTCGTCGTTTAAAACTTTACCGTATAAGTGTTCGCTTTTCCCGTATCCGTATGCTGTCTCAATCAAGTTAATTCCCTGTTCAAAAGCTTTTTTCACGGTATCAATGCACTGTTCCAGCGTGTCAGCCGGAATTGACTCGCGTGGCTCGTTTCCGCCGTGTTTGTACCGCATCCCTCCCAGTGTAATTACGCTTACTTTTTTGTTGGTTTTGCCAAACCGTCGGTATTCCATTTTTGGGCGGTATCGTGAAATGTTCTTAAAATCCATGCTTGTTTGATCCTGTCGTGACTTTTAGATTCGCTATTTTGTTTTTCCAGACAGAATAGCTTCGGCCAAAATTAAATCAACAGGTGTAGTTATTTTAATGTTTTCGCGATTACCTTCAACCATGAAAATTTTGAAACCTGCTTTTTCAGCAACCGAAGCATCATCTGTAAACAACGGATCAAAATCCTGCTCAAAAGCTTTCAGTATTTGCTCACTTTGAAAAGTCTGGGGAGTTTGCACACTGAAATAGCAACTTCTGTCAACCGAGCAGTTCGTATTTCCATCAGTCTTTCGCAGCGATTCATTCACAGAGACAACTGGAATAGCGTTTCCGCATTTTTCTGCTGTTTCAGCGCATCTGGCCAAGGTTTCGTTGCTAACCAATGGTCTTACCCCGTCGTGTATAAAAACGATTCCATTTTCAGATATTTTCGATAAGCCATTTTTCACGGAATGGAAGCGTGTTTCTCCTCCCTCAACAATCTGGTGCTGCAGCGTGAATGAGTATTTACTGCAAAGCTCGTCCCAAAAAGCGAACTGACTTTGTGGAAGAACGAGAATGATTTGTGCCTCGGGATCGAAATCGTTGAAAGCCGTTATTGTGTGCATGAGAACTGGTTTTCCGCAGATTCTTATAAACTGCTTCGGAATTTCAGAACCCATTCTGGTCCCCGATCCTCCCGCAACGATGATAGCAAACTTTTTCATGATTTTGATGTTCAGGGCAAAAGTACGATTTCAATATTATTTTACATTGGGGTTGGCTATCTGATTTTTTGATTTAGTATCTTGAGCTCAGTTCAATGTCTAAAAGGTAATCACTCGAAATACCGGGAACCAAGGGAAACATTGAAAATTGCCGCTCAAATAGGCTGGCGTTCGCTCATAATAATTTTACATGTTAAAACTAAAATATTACAGGTATGAAAGATGTTCTAAAATTCCTTTCAGAACTTCGGTTGAACAACAACAAGGAGTGGTTTGACGAGAATCGGGATCGCTACGAGGCTAGCCGGAAAAAAGTTCTTTTGCTGACTGACCTGGTTATAAGCGAAATAAGGAACTTTGATCCAGAGATTGGAAACATTTCTGCCAAAGATTGCGTGTTCCGCATTTTCAGAGATGTGCGCTTTTCGAATGATAAGACTCCCTACAAAGTTAATATGGGTAGTTATATTGCAAAGGGAGGTAGAAAAAGTGTTGGGGCGGGCTACTACTTTCACATAGAGCCCGGGGGATCTTTCGTCGGCGGAGGTGCTTATTGTCCTCCTCCAGACGTTTTGAAAGCATTACGAACTGAAATTTTTGATCATCCGGAAACATTTAAGCAGTTGATCTATTCAGGTTCATTTCAAAAGAGATACCCGGAAATGTATGAAGATAGGCTTAAAACGCCACCAAAGGGATTCCCGAAAGATTTTCCAGACATTGATTTGCTGAAGTACAAATCGTATGCTTTTACTTCACGATTATCCGATGTCGATGTAATTAGTGACGAATATCCGGCGAAATTAATCGAATCATTTAGAGAATTGGCCCCTGTTAATCGGTTTCTTAACATAGCAATTGACAAATGGTTATAAAATTTCATGCAAAAAAACAGGCCGTTCATGAGTCAGAATATGCAATTCATGAAGAAAATCGACTTTGATTCAAAAAAGTTAAAAAAGTTGGGTTACAAAATTCGGAACTTCCGTATTAATGAATGGTTGAATACTTTTCATCCATCCACCAAAATTCTATAACATGTGAAAAAGGCCAATCGAAAAACCGCTTGGCTTTTTTTCTGTCCAATTTTCTTTATCAAATATAAAGATAGCGTTTGATGTTGCGCTTTGGCGTTTTCTCGAACTCTTTGTCAACTAGAATTATTGAGCTTAGTTGTGCAAATTTTGGCAGAACTTTATTCACATTCGTGCAGTTTTCCTGCATAATCTGCTCCAGCCGTTGCTTATTTGGCTTTTCCTGATCAATACGTTCGGGATCAGGATAAACGAATGCAACCAGTTTTCCATCTTTTTCGGTTATCACACACTCAAGCACATACGGAAAGTTGCAAAGCTTTGCTTCCATTTCTTCAGGATAGATGTTTTGACCGGAAGGTCCCAGAATCATATTTTTGCTCCGTCCTTTGATGTATATAAAATTGCTTTGGTCAATAACACCAAGATCTCCGGTGTGCAACCATCCTTCATTATCAATTGCTTCGTTGGTTGCCGTTTCGTTCTTGTAGTAACCCAGCATAACGTTTTCGCCTTTCACTAAAATTTCTCCAACTTCGTTAAACTGATCGTTCGATGCAATGCGAACCTGCATACGGTCAACCAGCTTGCCGGCCGACGAAGGACTGAACTGCGTCCAGCTTTCATACGAAATCAAAGGGCCACATTCGGTCATTCCATAACCAACTGTAAACGGGAATTTAATTTTCCGAAAGAAAGCCTCCACTTCACGGTCGAGCGGAGCTCCGCCGATAACAATTTCGTGAAACTTACCACCAAAAGTTTTGACCAAACTGCTCCTTACTTTTCGGTGAAGCAATAGCTTTACAAGCGGAACCCTCAGGAGGAAGTTGACCACTGGCTTTTCGAGGGTCGGAAGAATCTTCTTTTTATAGATCTTTTCAATAACCAATGGTACCGACAGAATTAAGCGCGGCTTTATTTCCTGAAACGCTTTGATAACTATTTGCGGCGTTGGAGCTTTGGTCAAAAATGTGATGTGGCATCCAACCGAAACAGGAAACAAAAATTCGAACAATAACCCAAAAACATGTGCCATTGGGAGAAAGGAAACGATGGCATCGCCCGGCACGAGAGGCATGTGCTCGCGGGCGAAAATGATGTTCGAGCTCAAACTGCGACCCGGAATCATAACTCCTTTGCTAAATCCGGATGTGCCACTGGTGTACGAAAGTATGGCCATTTCGTCGGGCTTCAGTTCTTCGAAGTAAAAATTTTCGATGGTTGACTTTCCGGCAATTTGTTCCGAAAAAGATTTGTACCACAATTCCTTCTGTTCTTCGTCGGTAAAACTTAGCGGCGCAAATGTGTTTAGCCCAACAACGCCTTTAAGTAGCGGAATGTTGGCAACATTAATTTTCTCAAAAAGACTTTCTGCCGCAAATAGAAATACTGACTCAGAATGGTCGAGAATGTATTCAACATCATCAGAATTAAAGTCGGGTAACAATGGTACCGATACCGTTCCATATCCCATGACGGCCAGAAAACTTATCGCCCAGTTTGACGAATTCCGGCCCCAGATAGCAATCTTATCTCCTTTCTTAATGCCCGATTCACTAAAATAGAATTGAATTTGCCTTATAATTTGTGCCGCTTCACCAAATGTATAAGATTTGCTTTGGTAGTCGGAAAATGCAGTTGAATCCCAGTTTTCTTTGAAGGTCTGAGTGTAAAACCCGTTAATGTTTTCCTTTTGCATGTTATATTTTTTTGCCAATATCTAAACTCGTTGCCTGCGTTACGAGGTACAAAGCAAGTAAGGTTTCAAGTTTTGTCCAAATTAAAAACACATTGGTTTTTATTATCTCGTCAATTTCAGTTTTTGACCCGAAATTAATTCAAATTTATAATTCATTGAATTTCAACCTCCATTCATTGTTAGCAAATTGTTAGTAACAATTGGGCTGTGAAAATAACAATAAAGGAGCAGCATAGTTTTTTTAACTATTTTTAGGATTCGTTTAATAAATAACTTAAAGAATAGATTATGAAGAAATTAGTCCTTGTGTTTGTTTCTGTATTATTTGCTTTTAGTGCTTTTAGTCAAAACATTCAGTTGCATTATGACATGGGAAAAACTCGCAAAATGTTAACCAGTACAATCGAAATGTTTAAACCGGACAAAACAGGAAACACTTTCTTTTTTGTTGACATGGACTACGGTGGTAATGATGTAACGAATGGTCCATCGCTGGCATACTTCGAAATTGCCCGTTGCTTTAAACTTGGGAAATCGCCTTTCAGTTGGCATGTCGAATATAACGGCGGACTTTTCCAAAACTATAAAAAAACAACTGCTCAATATCTTAGTCAGCCTATCAGTAACGCCTGGTTAACGGGGATTGATTATTCATGGAATGCGAAAGACTTTTCGAGAGGCTTCTCGCTGAAAGCTTTGTATAAAAATATTGCAAACACAACCGATTCAAAACCGAATAACTTCCAGTTAACTGCTGTTTGGTATCTTGATTTTGGAAAAGGCAAATGGAGATTTGATGGGTTCGCCGATTTCTGGAGAGAAGGCCACACGGTATCAAATGACGGATTTGTTTCCAATTTTCAGGCGAAAAAATTCATCTTCTTAACCGAACCTCAGATATGGTACAACTGCTCGAAAAAATTTGCCATCGGTAGCGAAATTGAAATCAGCAGCGAGTTTGGCGGCCATGATGGGTTTATGGTGAATCCTACAATTGCAATGAAGTACACCTTCTAAACACTTGATATATGGAATTTCTAACTAAGTTCTTTAAGCTGGAGGAAAATAAAACCTCCATTCGCACGGAAATTATCGCGGGTATTACAACCTTCATGACGATGGCTTACATCCTGTTCCTGAATCCGAATATTCTTTCGGCTACCGGAATGGATAAAAATGCTGTATTCTTCGCTACTGCTATCGCTGCTGGCTTTGTTACCATTGCCATGGGTTTGGTTGCCAATTTCCCGATTGCACTTGCTCCCGGCATGGGTCTGAACGCTTTCTTTGCCACTGTAGCCCTTGCTGGTGTTGGGATGCCGTGGAAAGTTGCACTTGGAGCTGTATTTATTTCGGGGTGTATTTTTATTTTACTTACGATTACTAAGGTTCGGCAAATATTGGTTGTGGCCGTTCCACAATCGCTTAAAATAGCAATTACGGTTGGTATTGGTCTGTTTATCACCATTATTGGTCTGAAACTTTCTGACATCATGTCGGTTTCGGCTAATTTGATTCCTCCAACACTCGAAAAATTAAACCAAACTAAAGGTCAGGGTGGTCTTTTATATTTCGAATGGAACATTGGCATTGGTAGCTTTAAAGATCCAAGCATGTTGCTTTGCCTCATTGGGTTGGCTATTTCGGCTGCATTGATGGCAATGCGTGTGAAAGGTTCGCTGCTGATCGGTATCATCGTTACAACGATTATTGGTATCCCAATGGGAGTTACTAAAATTGCTGACGGTTTCTCGCCAATTGCACTTCCTGACTTCTCTAATTTAGCTGTGTTTGCTCTTGACATTAAAGGCGCTTTGAGCATGGGTATCTGGACAGTAGTGTTCACCTTTACTTTTGTTGAGTTGTTTGATACCTTCGGAACGCTGGTTGGTACGGCCAACAAAGCAGGCCTGATCGACAAAGACGGAAAGTCACCAAAAATTGGTAAAGCCATGTTGGTTGACGCATTTGGTGTTTCTTTTGGAGCATTGATGGGAACCAGTACTGTAACGGCTTATGTTGAAAGTGCTGCAGGTATTGGCGAAGGTGGTCGCACTGGTTTGACTGCCGTAACTACAGGTATTTTGTTCCTGATTGCCTTGATTTTGGCACCTTTGGCAACATTAATTCCGAATGCAGCTACAGCTCCGGCTTTGATCATTGTTGGGTTGCTGATGGTTTCTGCAATTAAAGAAATCAACTTCGACGATTTTACTGAAGGTTTGCCAGCTTTCATGTGCATCGTAATGATGCCTTTCACTTACAGCATTGCCAATGGTGTTGCTGCTGGTATCATTTTCTATACTCTGTTGAAAGTGTTAACCGGAAAAGCAAAGAGCGTACATTGGATGATGTACTTGTTGTTCTTCCTGGTCGTAATACGATATATTTTCCTCACGGAAGCAGCGTAAAAATAGACCTGACAGGTTTTAGAAACCTGTCAGGTCTATACGAAATAAAGAGAGCGGAGAAAATAATTTCTCCGCTCTCTTTATTTAAAAGGCTATCTGCGTTTATTCTTCGTATTTCTGGAAAAGCGTACTTACAATGTGCCCGCCAAAACCAAAAGAGCTGTTTAAAGCTGCGCGAACCGGTTGTTTGCAAAGTGTTTGTTCAATGCGGATTCTGGAATCGATGGCAGCATCGCGGTTTTGTAGATTAATTGTTGGCGGGATAAGGTCGTTTTTCACTGCCAAAACACAGCAGGTAGCTTCGATAGCTCCGGCAGCACCCAATAAGTGTCCGGTCATCGATTTTGTTCCTCCAACCGCAACATTCTCCAGACAATTGCCAAAAACAGCGGCAACAGCTTTCGATTCGCTGATGTCGCCAACCGGTGTCGAAGTGGCGTGGCAATTGATGTAGCTGATGTCTTCCGGTTTTAGCCCGGCTTCGCGCATGGCTTCTTTCATGGCAAGCTGCGCCCCTAGCCCTTCAGGATGAGAGCCGGTAATGTGATAAGCATCCGATGCCAGTCCATAGCCGGTCATTTCCGCATAAATCTTGGCACCCCGGCGTTTGGCATGTTCCAACTCTTCAAGCATCAGCACTCCGGCGCCTTCTCCAAGCACAAATCCGTCGCGGCTTTCGTCGAATGGTCGCGAGGCGGTTTCAGGAGTATCATTTCGTTCCGAAAGTGCCCGAATAACGCTAAAACCGCTCACGGTGGCAATAGTAATCGGCGCTTCCGAACCTCCGGCGAGCATCACATCAGCTTTCCCCATTTTGATCAGGTTATACGAATCGGTCAGCGCGTGATTCGACGACGAGCAAGCTGAAACAGTGGCATAACTTGCCCCGTGCAGTCCATATTTTATCGAAATCAATCCCGAACCCATATTCGGGATCATTTTTGTGATGAAGAACGGACTCATTTTTCCTCTCGAAGCCGGAGAAAAGTATTCCTGAATTTCTTTTTCGAATGTTCCGATGCCGCCAATTCCGGTTGCCCAAATCACTCCGCAACGCGCACGGTCAACTTTCCCGAAATCAATCATCGAGTCGTTGACGCATTCGTGGGTGGCAGCCAGGGCATATTGCGAGTATAAATCGTTTTTGCGCGCTTCTGGTTTTTCCATGTATTGGAATGGATCGAAGCCTTTCACTTCGCAGGCGAATTGTGTTTTCAGTCCCGAAGCGTCAAATTTTGTGATGGTGGCAGCGCCACTTTTCCCTTGTTTCAGGGCTTCCCAGTACTCGGAAACCGAATTTCCCAGCGGGGTAATGGCTCCTAGCCCGGTAATAACTACTCTCTTCATATTGACTATTAAATTATTTGCGATTGACTATTTGTTTCTCCTGACGGAGTAATTTCTTCCCAGATAGATTGGTGAATGCTCCTGAATGCTTGTTTTCCCAGAACGCGAGCGAGTTGCAGCCCGGCAACCAACGACGACAAAATTTGAATGGCCTGGTCACTGGCCGAAATGCGGAACTGAAACAACTCTTTTTGTTTACCTTTTTCGAGAATCTCGGCAAGCCAAGCCAAAATGCGCTCGACCATTTTCTGAAGTTCCTGCTGCATCGGTTCGCTCAGCGTATTCACATCGGTTCCGAGCGACCCAATGATGCAAATCTTGTTGTCGCGGTTACTTTTCAGGTACAATTTCATGAAGGCTTCCAGTTGGTGCCACTCGTCGAACTCGCGGTTTTGCATGTTTTCAACCATTTCGTCAAACCGCTGAATATTTGTTTTCAGGATGCTTGTTCCCAATGTTTCCTTGCTCGGAAAGTAATAGTGTACGGCAGCATTTTTAATGCCCATAGCTGTCGAAATATCCTGGTAGCTAAAGCCATTGTAGCCTTTGGTAAGGATTAGCTCTTCGCCCAACTCAAGTATTTTCTCGCGTGTTACCGACATTGTATATTGCTTTATTCGGTGCAAATATACTTACTAATAAGTAAAATCAAAGTTTATAATGAAAAGAATTTAAGCGAATTACAAAATACAATTTTAAAACTTATTACCAGAAAAGTTGAAAAAGCAAGAGGCATTCCTGTAAAAGAGAAAGTGAAAGTCCATTTTTTGAAACCAAACTTGCCGGCATCGGCAAAAAATTCGATATTTGTTTCTTAATTCAACATTTTTTGCCGATAGACATATTATCAAACCAGAAAAACTATGAATTGTATCTCAGTCAGTCAGTTTGCAAAAAAATACAATTTACCGGAGCGTACAGTTCGAAACTATTGTGCGACAGGTAGAATCAAAGGAGCTTTTCTGACAGGAAAGACGTGGAATATTCCTGAAGAGACACTACGTCCGGAGAAAAAAAGTAAAAGTAAATTTAGCTCCAATCCATTGCTCAATATTCTGAAAGAGCAGATGGATATGAAATTGAAAGGGGGAATATACCACCGTACACAAATTGATCTGACTTACAACTCGAATCGGATAGAAGGGAGTAGGTTAACACATGATCAAACCAGATTCATCTTTGAAACCAACACGATAAACATCACTGAGGAAAATGTCAACGTTGACGATATTATTGAAGCCACGAATCATTTTAGATGTTTTGATCTGATTATTGAAAAGGCGGAAAAAAGGCTTTCTGAATCATTTATAAAAGAATTGCACTTTTTGCTGAAGTCAGGAACTTCGGATAGCCGAAAGGATTGGTTCGCCGTTGGAGAATATAAACAATTACCCAATGAAGTTGGAGGGAACGAAACTTGCCCGCCAAAAGAGGTTCATTCGATGATGGCTGAATTGCTTGCTAATTACTATGCGAAAGACCACAGATCAATTGAAGACGTTATTGAGTTTCACCAGAAATTTGAGCTTATTCACCCTTTTCAGGATGGGAATGGGCGGGTTGGCCGATTGATCATGTTCAAAGAGTGCCTGGCAAACAATATCGTTCCGTTTATTATAACCGATGACCTGAAATTGTTTTACTATCGCGGGCTTCAGGAATGGGACAAAATACGGGGTTATTTAATGGATACTTGCCTGACGGCCCAAGATAACTATAAAGCCGTACTCAACTATTTCGAAATACCAATTGAATAGTTACTTTCCTTTCGATTCAAAACTCCGTGGAATGGGCAGGCTAAATTTCATCAACTGTTTGGTTACCGGATGCTCAAATTCCAGTTTGTACGAAAGTAGTTTGATGGCTTTCACGGTGCGGTCGTCGTCGTTGTAGCGGCGATCGCCCACGATGGGGCAGCCGATTGACGAAAGGTGGATGCGGATTTGGTTTTTTCGGCCCGTTTCGAGCTTAATTTCAATCAGGGCAAAATCGCCCATGGTTTTGAGTACGCGGTAGTGTGTAATAGCTTCTTTCGAGTCAGGAACTTCCTGTTCGTACGATACCATCTTCATGTGTTCTTCTTCGCGTAGCCAAGTGTGAATGGTGCCGCTTTTTTCGGCCGGGATGGCGGTTGTTTGTGCCACGTAATATTTGTTAACCTGCTTCCAGTTTTCCTGAAGTTTTTCCTTAACGGCTTCCGATCTGGCAAACATGATCAGCCCTTCCACGGCCTTGTCGAGCCGGTGAACCACAAAAAGCTGTTCGCGCATGCCGTATTTGCTGCGCAGGTAGCTGCGGATTTGGGTAAATAGCGTTTGTCCTTCTTTCAGCGTGTCGCCGCTCGAAACAATGCCAAATGGTTTGTGCGCTAGGATCAGCCATTTGTCTTCGTAAACAATCCGCAGCCTGAAATCGTCAACCTTCACGGTTTTGATTGCTTCACGCTGCAAAAATTCTACAATCTGACCTTTCAACACCGCATCACCCGGCCGTTTCAGGATCGACTCGCCACATTTTACTTTGTAGTTTTCGATCATCTTTTTGGCCTTCGAATTCGACATTCCGGGGTGATGTGCCAGGATGAGTTCGAGGAGCGTGCAGTCGGTTTTCGCGGTAAACTTCATATTTATTGTGTGGCGGTGAAGCGGTGTTACAGTTGTAATGGTTGTCGTTGTTGTAATTGTTAAAGAGTCAGGCGCAAAAAGGTTCCAAGTGGTAATTGGATGCCGGTTTGCGAGAGCAGGAAAAATTCGCCAAACTCTTTTTCGGTTGGTTTCAGGTAATCAGCCACCACGTTGTTGCCAATGAGCGACGAAAATCCTAGCGAATACAGGTTCAGTACCAGGAAGCTGCCTTTGCCCTCGAGCAGTTTGGCGCAGAGGCTTATCAACTCGTTGAAGTTTTCCTCCAAAACCCACTTTTCTCCGGTTGGACCACGCCCGTAAGCAGGTGGATCGAGAATGATTCCATGGTATTTTTTGCCGCGGGTCACCTCGCGTTTCACGAATTTGAGGGCATCTTCCACCAGCCAGCGAATGTCGCGCAAACCGGTCAATTCCATGTTTTCGCGCGCCCAGGTGATCACGTTTTTCACCGCGTCAACGTGGGTGATGTCGGCTCCGGCAGCTTTTGCAGCCAGCGATGCGCCGCCTGTGTAAGCAAAGAGGTTGAGCACCTTGCAGCTGTTTCCGGCTTTTTTCACTTTCTGACTGATGTATTTCCAATTTTCGGCCTGCTCCGGAAAAACGCCGATGTGGCCAAAGGTGGTCAGGCTGAGCTTAAACTGAAGTTTGGTTTGATCCAGATCGTAGCCGATGGTCCAGCTTTCGGGCATTTTTTTGAAGAAAGTCCAGCCTCCGTTTTCCTCGGTGGCAAAGCGGTAGGCTTTTTTCTGCTTGTCGCGGTTGTAGCGGGCGTGTGCGATTTTCTCCCATTCGCTTTCGGGCATCCGTTTGTTCCAGATGGCCTGCGGTTCGGGACGAATCAGCGTATATTTTCCGAAACGCTCCAGCTTTTCAAAGCCTCCGCAATCAATCAGTTCGTAGTCTTTCCACCCTTTTGCCTGAAGTAAATTCATGTTTTTGCCTGAAAAATGTTGCTGCAAAGTTAGTTGAAAAATCGGAAGAGTTGGAATTGTTGGGGGTTGCGAGTTTCGGGTTTTAGTCAGGGTTTCACTCCAAGTGAAGCCCTGACTGGCATGACTGGCAGCCAAACTGAACAAAAAACTGCAAACTGTGACTGATCCCCGCGACTTTTTCTGTGACTTTTCCAAATAAGCTTCTAATTTTGAGGCTGATTAAAACGAACACCGATATGTTTTTCCGCGATCCGATTACCAGTGCTCAGAATAAGCGAATCAAGAACTTTGCGCACCTGCAAAAGGCGCGGGAGCGCAAGGTTCAGAATGTGTTTATCGTGGAAGGCGACAAGGAATACAACCGGGCAATTGAATTCGGGTACGAATTTGCTTCCGTTTTCGTTTGTTTCGACCTGATTTCGGAAGCTTATTTCGAAGCCCTTTCTTCGGGAGTGAATGCCAATGCCGAGGTTTTTCCGGTGTCGAAGGAAGTATTCGAGAAAATTGCTTACCGCGAAGGAAGTGGCGGAATTATTGCCCTTGCGCGGCCCAAAAATCATTCGCTGAGCGACCTGGAATTGCCCGAAAAGCCGCTGTTGCTGGTACTCGAAGCTGTTGAAAAACCCGGAAACCTGGGCGCTTTATTGCGCACCGCCGATGCTGCGGGAATCGATGCCGTGGTAGTTTGTGATCCGCAGACCGATATTTACAACCCAAATGTGGTGCGGTCGAGCATAGGTTGTTTATTTAGTGTTCCGCTGGCGGTTTGCAACTCTCAGGAAGCTATTTCGTGGATGAAGAAAAAGGGAATCAGCATTTACTGCACCTATCTGAAAGCAGCAGTTCCTTATACTGAGGTTGATTTTACGCACGCTTCGGCCATTGTGATGGGCACCGAAGCCGACGGAATCACCGATTTATGGGTCGATTCGGCTGATCAGAATATCATTATCCCGATGCAGGGAAGCGCCGACTCGATGAACGTTTCGACAGCCGCGGCGGTGGTGGTTTTCGAGGCTTGCAGGCAAAGGGGATTTCAGTAAAAATACAAGTCATTGATTATCATTCGCTTCGCGTCATTTATTGAAAACAATAAATGACTAAAAATGACCACTTAATGACTAGTTTTTAAGAGTTTCAGGAGAAATGGAAGAACCAGTTTTAAATGATCATAACAAGCAGGAATATCCGCCGATGCACACGGCTGAGCATATTCTGAACCAAACGATGGTGCGCATGTTTGGCTGTCCGCGCTCGAAATCGAGCCACATTGAGCGGAAAAAGAGCAAGTGCGACTATTTGCTTACCGAAGCGCCAACGGCCGAAAAAATTCAGGAAATTGAGGCGAAAGTGAACGAAGTGATTCGGCAAAATTTGCCGGTGGGCGTATCGTTTACAAAGCGCGACGAAGTACCTGCCAGCGTCGATTTGAGCAAACTTCCCGAAGACAGCAGCGAAACCCTTCGCCTGATTTCAATTGGCGATTACGACCTGTGTGCCTGCGCCGGTCAGCATGTTTCCAACACCTCAGAAGTTGGGACATTCCGCATTATCAGCTCCGATTTTGCTGAGGGAAGGTGGCGGGTTCGGTTCAAACTGGACGCGTAGCGGAACAAATTTTCAGGAACAAAAAAAGCCCCTCGGTTTGGAGGAGCTTTTCTGAGATTGAGTATAGGATTAAACGACGCCTTGTGCGATCATAGCGTCGGCTACTTTAATAAATCCGCCGATATTGGCACCTTTCACGTAGTTGATGTAACCGTCTTTTTCGGTTCCGTATTTCACGCAGGTTTGGTGAATGTTGACCATGATTTGGTGCAATTTAGCGTCAACTTCTTCACGGGTCCATGGCAAACGCATCGAGTTTTGTGTCATTTCCAATCCTGAAGTTGCAACACCGCCGGCGTTGGCAGCTTTTCCAGGTCCGTAAAGTATTTTAGCTTTCAGATAAACTTCAATGGCATCGGGGGTTGAAGGCATGTTGGCACCTTCTGATACCACGAAGCACCCGTTTTTGATCAGTTCGTTAGCATCGTCTTCGTTCACTTCGTTTTGAGTTGCAGATGGGAAGGCACAGTCGCATTTTACACCCCATGGTGTTTTTCCGGGAACAAATTCACATCCAAATTTGTCGGCATATTCCGAGATACGTCCGCGACGGATGTTTTTCAGTTCCATTACCCAAGCCAGTTTTTCAGTGTCGATACCAGCCGGATCGTAGATGTAACCAGCTGAATCGGAAAGGGTAACAGCTTTTGCTCCCAACTGAATCAGTTTTTCAACGGTGTACTGGGCCACGTTTCCTGAACCAGAAACGGTACAAACTTTACCTTTCAGGCTGTCGCCGCGGGTAGCAAGCATTTCCTGTGCAAAGTAAACCGAACCGTAACCCGTTGCTTCAGGACGGATCAAACTTCCCCCCCATTCAAGAGCTTTACCAGTCAAAACACCAACAAATTCATTCCGGAGTTTCTTGTATTGTCCGAACATGTAACCAATCTCGCGGCCACCGGTACCGATGTCACCGGCAGGAACGTCGGTGTCGGCACCAATGTGTTTGCTCAATTCGGTCATGAATGCCTGGCAGAAACGCATGATTTCGTTGTCTGATTTTCCTTTTGGATCGAAATCAGAACCACCTTTTCCACCGCCCATTGGCAAAGTGGTCAAGCTGTTTTTCAAAACCTGTTCGAAAGCAAGGAATTTCAGGATACCCAAATTTACGGTTGGGTGCAAACGGATCCCGCCTTTGTATGGGCCAATCGCGCTGCTCATCTGGATACGGTAGCCACGGTTTACCTGGATTTCGCCATTGTCGTCAACCCAGGCTACGCGGAACATGATAACGCGTTCCGGTTCGGCCATACGTTCCAAAATTTTGGCTTCTTTGTATTTTGGATTTGCGTCGATGAAAGGCATCAGCGATTCAACAACTTCTTTTACTGCCTGATGAAATTCAGATTCTCCCGGGTTCTTGGCAATTACTTTCGCCATGAACTCGTTCACTTTTACATTTAAGATGTCGGCCATGATTTTAATATTTTATAGGTTGAATGAATGTTTTCGATAACGGAAGCGAAAATATACGACGACCAAGTCACTACAATATAAGTGACTTGCAATTACGTGTTTTACGTAAGGGAGGTAAGTGTTCAGTCGCAGTCTCAGTTAGCAGGGAAGAAGTTCGGAGTTCGGAGTTGACAGAGTCGGAAGTTGGAAGACTGAAGTAAATTTTGCAAAAATGCCTATATCTCAATAATATTGTTCTTGATGGCAAATTTCACCATATCGACCGTGCTTTTCAGGTTAAGTTTTTGCATGATATGGTTTTTGTGCGATTCGACGGTGCGTACGCTGATGAAAAATTTGTCGGCAATTTCCTGGTTGGTATAGCTTTCGCCCCACAGTTTCAGGATCGCGACCTGGCGCGAGCTGAGGCTTTCCAGGTTGGCATTTTGACTCAGGTCGTCTGATTTCAAACTCGAAATATAGCGGTTCAGCAAAAGGTGCGTGATCGACTGGCTGTAGTAATCGTGGCCGTTGCGCAAGGTGTAAACAGCTTCCATGAGGCTGTTTCGGTCGGAGTCTTTCCCGAGGAAACCTTTAGCTCCGGCCTTGATGGTTTTAAGCACAATTTCTTCGCTGTCGATCACCGAAATGACGAGGATTTTCAATTTCGGATTCGAAATATTTAACTGAACGATCAGGTTGATGTTGCGCACCGAAATATCGTGCATATTTAACAAAAGCACGTGAACCTGCATGGCTTTCAGTTTTTCGGTCAGGACGCTTCGGTCGTCGCATTGAAGCACCACCCTGAAGTCAGATATTCCTGAAAGCAATCCTGAAAGACCTTCCAGAACCAGTTTGTGTTCGTCGAAAATGGCGATATCTATCATGTTGTCAGAATATTATAGCTGATGTTTTATGTCGTCCGTCCATCAAGATTGATAAAGGGTTTTCGAACCTGATGTGGCGGTAAAATTCGGTTTCGTGAATTACTTTTTGCTTGTTCAGCAGATCCCAGCGAACAAAATCGGTGGGCGAGGAGTGCAGCACCGAAAAATAGCCGATGTTCATCGACGTAACATTGTGGAAGAAATGCGATCCGAGCGACGAGTCGAGCGGAAAGTTCTCGAGGCTGACTTCAACAATGATTTTGGCGTTCGAAATCTGCGACCAGTTTACCGGGATGCCCACAAAACGGTCGCGGCTTCCCCAGCGTCCGGGGCCAATCAGGATGTATTGCCGGTTGCTTTTCTTCATTTCCTTGTTTAGCTTTTCAATCTCAGCGGCCATCTCCATGGTTTTTAACTTGCTGAATCGTGCAGGATCGACGTAGATAATATCGCGGATGTCTTTGATTTCGCCGTTCCCCAGACTCGATTTGGTGTACAAAACCATCTGTGACTTTTCAAAGCGCTCGATGTCCAGATTTTGTGTAATCTGGTTGCCAATCAGCGGCTTAATCTGCAATAAATAGAACGTTGGCAATCCGTTTCCTTTTGATTCCAGATCCACAGCATATTCTATTTCAACCGGTGAGCCGAAAGCTTCTTTCACGGTGTTGAGCAAGGTGCTGATGGTTTCCGCCAGCGGAATGTAGTTGTATTGCAGAATGTTGGCAAAGTTGATGATGCGAGGTCCGTAAGCCGAAAGTCCGGCTTCGATGCGGTCGTTATTCGGGTTATATACCGAAGCACAATGTGTCAGGGTGCCGTGTTTTTCGGCTTCGCTGATGTCCAGAAGCTTTAAAGCAGCCAGTTCCCCGTGTTCCAGAAAGTCAATCTCTTTTTCGGAGCAATCGAGCGCATAAAACTGCACCTGCGAGTTGTTGAGCAAATCTTTGGTGCTGTGAATCGAAACTTTGGGATAGCGGGGCGAAAAACGGAACGATTTCCAACCATCGACTACATAGGTTCCCAACCCAACAGCAGCCACAGCAAAACCTTCTTCGGGTTTCATGTTGGCTACCGGATAATAGTTGTACGATTGCGCTACGCCACTGATGTGCGGGTAATAATAGTCGTCGTATTGATTTCCAACCAATTCCTGAAGTACAACTGCCATTTTTTCCTCTTCCACTTTGTGGTGGATGATGGAGAAATAGTTTCGGGCTTTTTCTGAAAAAGTGGACGCAAAAACTAGCTTGATGGCCGTTGAAATGCGTTCCAGAATCAGTTTTTTATTGGTGTTATGATTTGGAATGATATACGTATCGAAAACTCCGGCGAATGGCTGTGTAATGGAGTCTTCCGACGAGCTTGATGATCGGACCGCTATCGGTTTATCGATTTGAGAAACAAAAACCCTCAGTTTTTTCAGCAGCGAAATCGACAAATGTGCTTCTACAAAATGCTTTCGCAATTCGGCATACGAAATATCCGGATCGACAATTTTTTCGAGCAACCTATTTTTAGCAATGAAATGCTGAAACTCGTTCGATCCAATAATGACTGTAATGGGTGCCAAAATATTGATCCGGTTGACTAATGTTGGGAATTCAATATTGTAAATCAGCGTATTGATAAATGCCAGGCCACGACCTTTGCCGCCCAGCGAACCTCCGGAAAAGGAGACGATGTTTTTTTCGTCGAGAATTGAAGTTTCGTCGAAACTCAGGATTTTACCTTTCTTTTTTTCTTCGCGGTATTGTTTGAAGCTATCGCGGAAGAACTGACGCATTTCCTTAATACTTCCGAACGTATTGGCTGATACTGGGTTAAGTGACTTAGCCAGCTGAATTTCGCCGCGCGACATCAGCCAAAGCGAAAGCTGGTTTTCCGAAGCATGTAAATACAGCGATTCGTCGGGCACTTCGAGCAGCAGGTTCTCGAATTCGCGCAACGATTTGGCCACCGCAATTTTGTTGCCGTCGCGGTCTCGGAAGACGAAATGCCCAAATCCAAGGTAACTGACCAGAAAGTGGCGGAGGTCGTTCAACAGAGTCTCCGAATTTTTATTGATGAAAGCTACTTCCAAATCACTGGCTAACTGCCGATTACGATTTTCCGACGATTGCAGGATAATCGGGATTTTGGAAATGTGCGATTTCACGTACTTGATGAAATTTACACCGGCGTGTTTGTCCAACTTCCCTCCATGGTCGAATTCCATGTCGGAAATCACACAAAGCATGAAATCTTTGTACTTGTTAAAGATGGCAATGGCTTCTTCGTAATTTCGCGCCAGCAGAATTTTGGGGCGGGAGCGCATTTTCGAAATTTTGTCCAGTTCGTTTTTCTCCACTTCGGGTAGCAATTCCTGCACCTGGCTGAAAACAATATCGTACAAAAACTGGAGGTATTTCGAGTAATAAAGCGGTGAATCTTCAATCAGCAAAATCACGCGGACCAAGCCAATTTTCGTGTCGTTCTCCACATTCACCTTGTCTTCGAGCGATTTGACAATGGCAAACAAAATCAGTGAGTCGCCGTTCCACACAAATAATTTATCTACTGAGCGAATGGTGGGAACCAGTTCTTCGAAATATTTGATATCGCTTTTTCGGTTCAGCAGAAGATAAATGGGCAACGCTTCGTTTTTAGCCCTGATCTGCTCGCTCAATAGAACCGGCGCGTCGCGATCCATTCCGGCCATCAGGATAACCAAATCGAAATTGGTGGTTTCGAGCAACGCCAATGCCTCCTCGGCTGATGTGACTCCCGTGATCCGGGGTACCGAAAACAAGCTGTATTGATAGGTAGAACCCATGAAGCGCTCGAAGAAAGAGTCCTCATTTTCGAGCGTAAACGCATCGTACAAAGTAGCCACAAACAGGATGTGTTTGATTTTGTACTTCATCATATCGAGGTAAACATACTTATCGATCGACTGCTGATTGAAGTACAACTGTAGCGGTTTTTTGTTGCTAACCAGCGAATTGCGAAAATTATCGGAAGGCTGAATCGCCTGTTCGGGAATGCCTTTGCGGTGAATGATTTCGCGCCCTTTGTAGTTATTGAGGTAGCCACTGATCAGCCGGGCAATATTGATGAGCAGGTTTCGCTCTTCCTGAAGGAAAGGGCCTTCGTCTTCTCTCGGAAATGCCTTCAGGTAAACTATTTCGATGGTGCCTTTTTTATTGTCGATGGTTACGAAATGCTCTGTTTGTACCCATTCTGTTTCCTGAAAATTAGGCGTAGAGTAGGTTTTCCCTTCAAATTCTATGCGCGAAGCGGTATATTTTGGGTATTGCCACGACCGGGGCAGTAAAGCGCAAATTTCGGTCAGCGTTTCGTCAACTGTTTTTCCCTCGTCAATAATTTGCGTGGTTTGATTGATGGCCCTGAGTTCTTTTAGCCGCTCGGTATTTTCGCGATACAGTTTGCTGAAAACGTCGCGGGTGGCCGATCCTGCAATCAGGGTCGAAAGGTTGACCAGCAAATTACGCTCTTCCTTCAGGAAAGGGCCTTCGTCTTCCGTTGGAAACTGTTTCAGGTAGAAAATCTCGATGGTGCCTTTTTTCGTACCCGGAGCCTCAAACTCCTGCTCCATTTTCCATTCGGTTTCGGTAAAATTAGCGCTTTCGAATACATTTTTATCGTAATTGATGCGGGCCGCCGTGAATTCGGGATATTGCCACGATTCGGGCAGAAGAGCGCATATTCTGGGCAGCGCTTCTTCGAGCGACTGGCTACTTTGGAGTATTTCGCCAGTGCGGTTAATTCCGCGAAGTTCTTTCAGCCGCTCGGTGTTTTTGATCAACAGCTCGCCCAGCGCTTTTCTGGAGACTGTTCCGGCAATTAACTCAGCCAGGTTATCAATCAAATGGCGCTCTTCCAAAAGAAAAGGGCCTTCGCCAGCTTCAGGAAATTCTTCGAGGTAAAAAACTTCAATTGAGCCGCTGACTGCATTGGACGTATCAAAAATTTGTGCCAGTCTCCACGGTGTCTCCCTGAAATTTTGGCTGGTAAACTGCTGGTTTCCGTAGCGGATACGCGTTGCAGCCTGTGCCGGGAACTGCATGGCTTCGGACAGGAACGAACAGATTTGCTGAAATAATTCTTCAATCGTGTTGCTTTTCTTCAGAATTTCGGTTGTCCGGTTGATACCTTCCAGTTCTTTCCGGCGTTCGCCAATATCAAAAGCTAGTTTTTCGAGTTGAATCTTGGAAATCAGCCCTACCAAGAGCGGGACAACGGTTTTTAACATCCGTTCAGCATCTTCAAGCAGGTTTCCGGAATGATGTTCACGATTTTCACGAGAAAAGAACAGTTCAACCGTACCAACTTGCTTTTCGGGAAGTTCAAATTTGTGTTTTATTTCGACCGAAGCGTCGCTAAAATATTGATTTTTATATGATTTACCATCAAAATTTATGCAAACAGAAACACAATTTCCTGAAGTGCAGGCAGACGAAATAGCCTCGCAGACCTCAGAGAGTGAATCATCCAGGTTTTTCCCGCTATCGAGAATCCGGATTATTCGGAATGTAAGGTCGTCAATTGCAAATAAATGCTGTTTCGCCAATTTTTCATGATTTTTGGACGAAAAGTGGGTATTTTTCTTCATAGAATCCTGTTTCGGGAGCTTTTTTACAGCACAAAACCCAAGTTAGCACAAAGATAGTTGAGATTTACTGAAAGACGGGGATTGGGCTGAGGTAGTTTTTGTCCTTCTTACATTGTTGTGATTTCCCGTATTCGGATCACGAATTCGCTGTATGCCGCTTATATTGAAACTGCCAATTGGCCGGCTGTTTTTAATGCCGACGTTTCGCTTCCAAATCTTTTAGCAACCTCATCAAAGCCCAGGTAATGTGCATTAAAGTTATAACCGTCAACACAAACCGAATGTGTTTTGCAGTAAACATTTACCCTGAAAATGCCGTGCTTCCCCCGGAGATTCTGTTCGGGCAAACAGAGCATTAACTGAACCGGTGTTCGCGTAGCCGTGCAAATTGTACTGGTTTCGCGTATGGTTCGGGTGTGCCCAATAGCTATAACCTGATCGAATTTATGAACCCTGATCGTTTGTTCCAGAAGCTGGAATGAACGGCGCTGATTTTCGTCGGTTGCAATCCAATGGTCTGAATTTTTTCTAATCTCATTTTCAGGCAGATGGTTGATACCGGGATTTTGCGTCAAAAGGCAGGTGATTTTATTTCCAGCTGCCCGAAGCGCCAGGATAACCGGAAGCAACGGGATCATGCAATTGTAACTGGCCACGCAGAGAACAGACTCCGAATTTCCTATCCGGAAGGGCTGGCCAAATGATCCTTCCATTTCAACCTCGCTCGTAGCCTCGGTTGCCTGAATAAATTCGGCTACAGGATCTTCGTCCACCGGAACCAAAACCGTAAGTATTTCACGGGTAGGCTCATATTTAAAAACTGGGCATGTAACTGAAGCGTTTTCCGCAAGCGTGCGAAGGATGACATACTGGCCGGGACCAGCATATTCGAACTTTTCTGATATTCTGATTTCCAGCCTTATAAGCTGATCGGATAAATTTTTTCCAGCGCTAATTTTTGTTATCATCTCGTCGGGTAAAGAATATGACCGGAAGATAGGCCGATTCGATTTGACGAGAAAAGTTGTCGCTTGAATTCAGTATTTCCACTACGTGAAAAACGGAAGGCTCGGAGCCGGGTTCAGGGAAAAACCGAGCAATGGCGAATAAAAAAGCCCCACCATTCCGGGAGGGGCTTTCAAGTATTTCAGGTCTTATCCTGCTTATTTTTTCTTTTTGCGCAATACGGCAAACGCAATTCCACCAATCACAACAACACCGGCAATAATGGCATAAGTTGTTGTATTCGACGATTTTGCCGGGGCTTCTTCTTCATAATATTTAGGGCCTTCACCATCAATCGAAATGGTGTCTTTGGGTTCTTCGGCGGCTTTCGCCGAATCCTGTTGCGCATAGGCAGTCATTCCGCCTGCTACTAAAAGACTCAACAGAGTCATCCTGATTACTTTTTTCATCTTCCTGATTTTTAGAGTTATTTTATTTTCATTATTAGTTCATCTATCCGGCGTGCCTTCTCCTGTTCCGTTTTTCTGTACGTATTGGCCAATGCTTCCAAAGCAGGCTTATACTTTGAGTTCAGTTTCAGGCAATCTTTTAAAACCCGCCGGGTCTTCAAAACATCCGAATCGCTATACATTGCCGAAAGCCGGATGTATGCCGGATAATATTTCCGGTTCGCCACTATGGCCCGGCGGTAAAACCCGACGGCTTCGTTTGTTTTGCATTTGTTTTTAGCCAAATCGCCCAGCAAAATTAATGCTTTTTCAAAATCGGGATTAATTTGCAGGCATTTGTTCAGCAGCAAAGTAGCCCGATCTTCGTCTCCATTTGACAAACACGCCTCAGCAAATTTATAACAGATCAGTTCATTTTGCGGGTCAAATTTAACTGCATTTTCGAATAACAACGCAGATTTAATGTTATCACCCGATAATTGTTCTTTTATAGCGCTAAAATCGTCCTTGGTAACTCGCTCAATTACTGCACAAACCGGGACACCATCGGCATAAATAGTGTGAATTGTATTTTTAGGCGGCCAAATCGGATTGCTCAACTGATAAGGCGGGATGTAACTATTGGCTACAATGGCATAATCCCAGTTGTATTCGCTGCGCCGTTGCCACGGAAAATAAACAAAGCGCATTTCTTTTTCGTTCCTGAAATACCATTGAATGGGGAAATTTCCGCCAACCACAACCGTGTCGCCGGTGGGTTTGTTTTTCAGGTATTCCTGAAGCCATTCGGCTCCTTTTCGCATGGAATGGTAATAATAGTCAGTTTCATACTTTCCATATGCTCCTTTTAGTCCGCCAACAAACTCGTTATAATACAGATAATAATACGGATGATTTGCTGCCATAAATCTTAATGGATTGATACAAAGGATTAAGAAAAGAACCAGCAGCGAATATCGAATTAAGGTTTTTTTGTACCGAAGAAATATCGCATGAATGCCAAGCGCAGCAATTAGTACAATTGCCGGATAGATAAAAAGAAAATGGCGCCATGAGCCGTATAAATTTGAGTGCTTCAGCAAAACAAAAACGATTGGGAACAAAATGGTGAACCCAATCATGGCAAGTTGAATCTTTTGATTGAACGTTTCGCTCTTTTTTGTGTTAATGAGGAACAAAGCGACACCAAGAAAAACAACAACCGGAATAGTAATTGCCATGTATTTGGGCAAATAATACCAAGGTAAAAAGTCGGACCAATCGAAATTGCCCTCAAATATTTGTCTTACAGTCGTTGGGAAATGAGTCATTACGACATACGATTTCCACGGATTGATAATCGGATTTTGAAGTGCATAAGGCCATAAAACCAAACCCAGCAGATAACCTGCGAACACACTTAAGGCGGCTTTTGCAGCCGTGGATGATAATGTTTCCCATTCAAAGTGCTTGGTTCTGACAAAATCTAAAACTACTTTCAGAATAAAGAAAAAGCCAAAGTAAAAAATGACTAAAAAACCGCCGGCGCGAATTCCTACAGCCAAAGCAAAACTGAGAATCAACCAGAGGTAATCTCTTTTAGTCAAGTTACTTTCTGAAAAAACAATTTTTAAAGAATAATAAACGCTCGCGATGTAAGCCAGCGCAAACGGAATATCTTTCAGGTTGTTTTGAGCGTGACCTAAGAAAGTTGGAGATACTGCAAAGAGTAAAAGAACCACAATTGCTGCTCCGTAGCCCGCCAAATAAGCCGCAAATAACCCTGTAACAACAATCGTAAGCCAACCCGCAATACTACACATGAGGTGCCTGAATCCATAAATGTCCTCGATGTTAAACCAATGAATAAGGATGGTGACAATGTTATCGAAAGCCTGTCCGTAGTATTGAAGATGAGTATTGGGAGTGTGGAGAGCCGACTGATCTGCTCCCATCGTTTTAAAATAGTTGTAAACCTGTTCCGAATGTTTATAGTGAACCTCTTCGTCCCCCGATATTCCGGCGTCGCGGCTAATCACAATCATCGCTGCCAGCATCAAAAGAGCAAGAGCAACAAAAATTATTTTTAAATGTCGTTCACCCATTATTCAATTTCGGCATCGTAAAATTTCCTGATTAAGTAGATTGGACGATTCTGCGATTCTTTGTAAATCCGGTAAATGTATTCGCCCAAAACACCAAGAAAAATGAGCTGAATGGAGCCTAGAAAGTATATGCTTAATACCGTTGACGACCAACCAAACAAGGCAATTCCCATCAGTTTACAGACCAAAGCGTATATTCCGGCAGCCATAAAAATTACAGTTCCCAAAATTCCCAGAAACAGACATACCTTGATAGGAAATTTAGAAAACGAAAAAATGGCATCGGCCCCCAGAACAATAAGCTTACTGAAGGTCATTTTTGGCTTGCCGTTAAGCCGATCTTCGCGGACATATTCAAAGTACCCCTGTCTGAATCCAATGAAACTCCTCAGACCAGGCAAATACCTT
>Ga0209098_1001166_pt1 | contig 25988 bp, 19 predicted proteins | sample AD_JPNHW1_MetaG_FD_184429 | JGI IMG/M metagenome (GOLD analysis project Ga0209098, IMG submission 184429) | Active sludge microbial communities of municipal wastewater-treating anaerobic digesters from Japan - AD_JPNHW1_MetaG (SPAdes) (version 2) | ecosystem: Engineered > Bioreactor > Anaerobic...
AAGCCCGATCGGACGGACCCCGCGCTCGAACCCCGCGACCTACGTCGGGGTATTCACCGCGATCCGCGATCTCTTCGCGAGCCTCCCGGACTCGAAGGCGCGCGGTTACAAGTCGGGCCGCTTTTCCTTTAACGTAAAGGGCGGCCGCTGCGAGCACTGCCAGGGCGACGGCACCATCACGATCGAGATGAGCTTCCTCCCGGACGTGTACATCTCGTGCGACGTCTGCCACGGAAAGCGATTCAACCGAGAGACCCTCGAGGTCCGCTATAAGGGCAAGAACATCGCCGACGTCCTCGACATGACGATAGAGGAGGCCGCAGAGTTCTTCGCGCCGATACCGCCCATCGCGCGCAAGATGGCGACGCTCGTCTCGGTCGGGCTCGGGTACATCAAGCTCGGGCAGTCGGCGCTCACGCTCTCGGGCGGCGAGGCCCAGCGCGTGAAGCTCGCGAACGAGCTCGCGCGCCCCTCGACGGGAAAAACTCTCTACATACTCGACGAGCCTACGACGGGATTGCACTTTGCCGACGTCAAGCAGCTCATGGAAGTGATCCAGCGCCTCGTGGGGCAGGGCAATACCGTCGTCATGATCGAGCACAACCTCGACGTCATCCTGCAGGCGGACAACGTCATCGACCTCGGGCCCGAAGGCGGCGTGCGCGGCGGAACGATCGTCGCGACCGGAACGCCCGAGGAGATCGCGCGATCGAAGGTTTCCTTCACGGGACAATACATAAGGGAAATGCTGGAAAGGAACCGATGAGCGCGAGTAAGCGACTGATAGCCATCCTCTTACTGACGCTCGCATTTTCCGCGGTGGATGCGAAAGACAAGGCCGCGCCAAAGGAAGCTGAGGCGACTCAAGCGGTCGAGCAGGAAAAGGATCCAAGCGCGCAAGAAGCGGGCTCAGCGGATTCGGACGCGTCGCCCGATGAAAGCGCGCAAGAAGACAGTGCGCAAAGCGACGATGCTTCATCAAGCGACGAGGATGCCGCAAAAAAAGAAGGCCAGAAGAAAAAAGAGCGCATCGTCGAGATAAAATCCGCGCGCTCTACGGAGTACGTCAAGGAAGACGGGACTGCATCTGAAGGCCCCACGGAAATCGTAAGGTTCTCAGGGGACGTTCTCATTGAGGTTACCGAAGGGGCGATGACCTCCAAGATCGGCGCTGACGATATCATCTACAATAAATCGCGCGATACGCTCGAGGCGCGGGGCAATGTCACCTATGAACACTCGGCGGGGAAAAGCGGCGGCGAAAAATTCACGGGCGAAGCGCTCCTTTTTAATATCGAGAAGCAGGAAGGAGTGTTTCTCAAGGGCGCCATGACGCAAGACTCGGGAAAGAAAAAAAGCGATCCCTACATCGTTCACGCAGAGGTCTCCGGGCGCGATTCAAGCACGACGATGGCATTTAAGAAAGGCGTGCTCACGACCTGCGACGCGGAAGACCCGCACTGGGCGATCAAAGCCACGCGCATCTGGCTCCTTCCGGGAAACGAGATCGCGATCTTTAACGGCGTTTTCTTCATCGGCCCCCTGCCGGTATTTTACATCCCGTTTTTCTTCTATCCCGCGGACGAGATGATATTCCACCCGGTATTCGGGTATCGAAGCCGCGAGGGCTATTTCGTGCAAACGACCACGTATCTCTATGGGCGAAAGCCGCTTGATACGGTCAAGGAGGGAGAGGAGAACTCCTTCGCGAACTTTCTGCAAGGCGACACGCTCAAGAAACAGGAACGGCATGGGCTTTTCTTTAAGAATCTTGAGGAAGACGCCGAGGATTCGAATCCCGACTTCTTCAAGGTAATGGCCGATGGGTATTCGTCCCTCGGAGGCGCCGTCGGCATCGGCGGGTCGTTTACCACGGACAGTTACATGAAGTCGCTGTCGTTCAATACGATGCTCGGTTTTTCGCGCACGCTGTACGCGCCGGATACGGGGATCATTTACTCGACCTATGATGATAAGGGTGAGCGTAACTATAACAAGAGCTGGCTCTTCGGAAAGGAAATGCCGTTCCGCTACAGAAGCGAGATGGCGATGTCCATCGACAAAAAACCGTTCAGCCTGAATATCTCCCTTCCCCTCATCTCGGATCAGGAATTCAACAACGACTTTCAGGATCGTTCGGAAACGCTTAACTGGTTTAAGCTCCTCACCGAGCACGAAAAACTTTCGGATGAAACCGATAAAAGCGATGAGACCTCATACTCGTGGAGCGTGTCTGGATCGGTCAACCCGGACGTTTCGTTCGCGAATCCTTGGTTCACGAGCGCGTCCATCTCGAATATCTCGACGACCCTGACCTTCAACTCAAAAAAGAACGATTCATTGACCGGGGATGAATTGGTATACGCCCCGGGTAAGACTTTCTTCTATCCAGAAATCATGAAGCCATCCGTTAAACTATCGTTGGGCGGCACGCTTTTCTCGACTGATGAAATGCAGAATAGAAAGCGAGCAGATAGGGTGGACACGGGAAAAATCACCAATCCCCTGCAACCAAAAAAGGATAAAGACAAAAAGGGCGATGAGGCGAATTCCACGACGGGTAGCGATGAAACGACGGATGATACCGCTACCGATTCACGCGCGTCGGAGAAAAACGCCGAAGGCAGCGATGGCGATAAAGACTCAACGAATGGGGCTAAGCCAAAAGAGATCGTAAAGGCCGAGGATTTTATGCCAAAGGGCGGCACGGGCCTCGTCCCGACGGCAAATCTCGCGAAATCGAGCTTTGCGTTGAGATGGAGCTTTACGCCGACCTTGATGCTCGAAAATCGCTATGATCCGTCACTCTGGACCTGTCCCGAAGACATTGACTGGAATACCTTTTCGTCCCAGTATTACCAAATCGATTCGGTAACTAAACTGATGGGCGAATATACCTATGATGAGGACTTCCTCTCGGTGACTTCGTCCCTCGATTTTACGAAAACCAAACAAGAACACACAAAGCTCGATGGGCCTAATTACGATACCGACGCGGAGATAGAAACCGTAAACCTCGCCGACTACAAGGCGTCCGTCTTCGCGCTTTCCACGACCGATGGGGTGATGGTCATACCGTTTAACCGCAATCCCTTTCTCAAACCAACGTCCGTATCATGGGATTTTACCGGCGATATTGTCAGAAACGTTTTCACCGGAACCGCCACAGAGCCTGCCTGGGACAAGGAAACCTTCGAGTGGGACGAGGATTACATCGATAAGCATAGCACGACGATAGTCCTCGGTATCGCGCCAGGAAACTACGAGCAGAAGCTTACCTTCACGAGCAACCTCCCCCCGCTCCTTGAGTCCTATACCGGCGCGGCGAATATGTCTTGGATGTATGGAACGGTCGCGATGGGCACGCGGCTTTACGAAAAAAGCGAGGACGACAAAACCTGGGTCTGGGATCCTTTCACGACGGTAGTGTCGTGGACGCTGCCCCTTGGCATTACGCTCGGGCAGGAATATGCCTATGATATTGAAGAGAGCGACCCATCGCGATTGAACCTAACCGGCGCGGTTGGCCCCATTTCGCTTTTTTACACCTTGACGAACACCGTGCCTTACAAACTCACCGATTCGGGATGGGCGCTTGACGGTACCGAAAACAAGTTCATCCCGTCCGCGATGGGATGCTCGTTCAATAACTCCTCGAAGCCGCTAAAGATTTACTCCTGGAAAAATCGCTTCGCGCTTCAGGCGACGCTTGAGTCGAACCTTAAGTTCGACCTCGTGCGCCTCACGGAAAGTACGATGGACTTTAAGCCGAAGCTGACGCTTAAGATCTCGGATTTCCTCGATCTTTCCTTCAGCTCATCGAGTTCCAACGAGGTCGTCGCGCGGTATTTTCAGCAATGGATGGACCTTCCCGAGCCTTTACCCGGCGAGACGAGCTTCTTCAAGGACGCGCTTAATTCCTTCTACTTTTTCGACAAGGAAAAACGCGAAAGAAGCGGCTTTAAGCTCAAGAGCCTGACATTCAGCATGACCCATTACCTTCATGACTGGACCGCGACCCTCGACACGACCCTGGAACCCGAGCTAAAGACCACCGATGGAAAGCCTCGATACGAGTTCAGCCCAACGGTGAAGTTCGTCGTAATGTGGAAACCGATAACGGATATCAAGACGACGGTGAAGTCTGAGGAAAGCGTCTTCACGCTGAATACCACAAGCCAGGATGAGGAAGCAAGCGAGAAATCGACAAGCACCACGTCTACCTCGTCTTCCACTTCCTCGACGAGCAACTGATGCGGCGCTTGACGGTTTTCGCCACTTGTATGTACACTCAATCGAAGGGGATTACTTGGATACCGGATATACAATAGTCGTCGGAAACCAGGACATGCTGTCGGTTCTCTGCGGGGTTAACGACGGAAATTTGCGCGCTATAGAGGATTACCTCGGCGCGACCGTCATTACCCGAGGCAACGAGCTGACCATCGCGTCGTCCGATGCGGAGAAATGCCGGAAATTCCAGAATCTTGTCGATACCATCCTTCAGGACGAACGGCTCAATTGCCCGTCGCCCGACATGATCGCTTCCGTCATCGCGGGGCTTGAGTCCCAGCTCGAATCCTCCTTTATCGATTCCTGCATCGACATTCCCCATAGTACCCGGCGCATCTTCCCGAAATCGGTAGGGCAGGCCGAGCTTATCAGGCGGCTCCGGGCCCACGAGATCGTGTTCTGTATCGGCCCTGCGGGAACCGGCAAAACCTTCTTGGCGATCGCCGAGGCATTAAAGCTCGTCTTGTCGCGAAGGGTCCGAAAGATCGTCCTTACCCGTCCGGTCGTCGAGGCGGGCGAGAGCCTCGGTTTCCTTCCCGGCGACCTCGAGCAAAAGATCAATCCCTACCTCAGGCCGCTTTATGACGCCATGGAAAGCCTCGTGTCGCCCGAGACCCTTAGGCGCATGGAGGATTCGTCCATGATCGAGGTCGCACCGCTCGCGTATATGCGCGGCAGGAGCCTCGAGAACGCGGTTATCATCCTGGACGAGGCGCAAAACACGACGCGGGAACAGATGAAGATGTTCCTCACGAGGCTCGGGCAAGGTTCGCGGGCGATCATCACGGGCGACCCGACGCAGATAGACCTTCAGGGGCGGCAGGAATCGGGCTTAACCCACGCGACCCGGGTATTGCGGAACGTGCCGGAAATAGCGATAATTCAGCTGGAAAACGCCGACGTCGTGAGAAACGCGTTGGTAAAAAAGATAGTGCAGGCGTATGAACAGGAAAAGAACTGACCTTCCCCGAATTCGATACATTCCTCTATTGCTCGGCAAGATGCGCGAGAAGGCGGGGTTACTCATACTCGTTTCCTGCGCGTTCGCGTTGCTTACGGTCGCGACATACTTCAGCTTTATGGAAGTAAACGGGTTTCGCAAGCTCAACCTCGTCGATTTCGAAATCGGAAAGGTCGCGGACCGCGACGTCATCGCGAGCCGCGGAATCTCCCTCGTCGACGAGAACGCGACGAGGATCAGGCGAGACGCCCGGCAGCGGCTCGTCTCGGCCGTGTTCCGGTACGATCGAGACCTTTCTGAATCGATGGTCGAGGAGTATTCGTCGTTCATCGACTATCTCGGGCGCGCCATGCAGGGATCGAACACCGCGCAGCAGTTCCTCCTCGAGACGCAGCAGGAATACCCGGGCGTCATCGAAAAGCGCCTCACGCAAACGCTCTATAACTCGCCCGACCGCGCGGGGCTCCTTTCGATATCGCAGAACCTATTCAAGCAGCTCGTGAACGAGGGCATCATCGCGTTCCCCGACGCGGGCATGGAAAAGTTCAATCAGTCAGACATAGAGCTCGTGCATTGGAAGAACGACCGGCAGGAGCGGATCGAAGTCCCCAAGGACTCAATCATGACGATGGACGAGGTTAAGACGCGCATCGCCAATAGCCTCGCGCTCATGAAAAAGTCGCCCGCGATGGCCGACACGATCTACTCGCTCATCCGACCCTTCCTCAAGGTGAACGTCGTCTACCAAACCGACGAAAGCGAGTCGAAGCTCGACGCGGCGATCAGGCAGGTGCCGCCCGTGCTCATGGTCATCGACAAGGGCCAGAAGATCATCAAGCGCGGGTTCATCATCACCGAGGAGAGCTTCGGCCAGCTCGAGGCGCTCGCGAACTCAGGCGTATTCATCGACGTGCGGCAGTTCGCAGGAACCCTTCTCGTGCTCCTTTCGATCGGCATCCTCGCGTTTTACGTATTCTCCTCCGCGGGCGCGGGACCCTCGCTTGAGTATAAGAGCGTCTTACTCTTAGTTCTTTCCTTTTCGATCATGTATTTGCTCGTCCTCATCACGGGGCGTTTCCATCCCTTCCTCCTTCCGCTCGACCATGTCGTGGTCATCCCCGCGGCCCTGTTCGCGATGCTCATCACGGTGCTCGTCGGTCAGCGGGCGGCGGTGCTCATGTCGTTTATCTCCGCGCTCGGGGTACTCTGCGCGTCGAACTTCGCGCTACCCACGGCGCTCTTCGTGCTCTTTTCAGGGATCACCGGCGTCGGCGTCATGCGCATCACCGGAAAGCGAATCGACCTCGTGAAGTCCGCGTGCATCCTCGCCGCGGTCAATCCGCTGATCGCGGTCATCCTCCAGATCGCGATGCCCGGATCGTTCCAGGACGCGTCGTTCGCGCTCGTCGGCGCCGCGGTAAACGGTTTCATGAGCGGCATCCTCGTGCTCGGCTTCCTCCCGATCCTCGAGTCGGCCTTCAATACCTCGACGAGCTTTAGGCTCATGGAATTCTCCGACCTCAATTCCCCGATCATGAAGCGGATGCTCCTTTCCGTCTCGGGAACCTATAACCACTCCATCATGGTCGCGACGCTCGCCGAGAGCGCGTGCCGGGAGATCGGCGCGGACCCGCTGCTCGCGCGCGTCGGCGCGTATTACCACGACATCGGGAAGATGGATCAAAGCGAGTACTTCGTCGAGAACCAACTCGACTACAACAAGCACCTCGACCTCAACCCGCGCCTCTCTGCGACGGTCATCAGGAGCCACGTCAAGCTCGGCGTCGAGAAGGCCCGGGCGATGCGCCTCCCGAAAGAGGTAATCGACATCATCGCCGAGCACCACGGGAACAGCGTCATCTCGTATTTCTACAACGAGGCGAAGAAGCTCAACGACTCGGTCGATCCCGAGGATTTCATGTACCCGGGGAACCCGCCGCGCAGCAAGGAGTCCGCCGTCGTCATGCTTGCCGACGTCGTGGAGGCCGCCTGCAGGACGCTCGAGAAGCCGTCCGTGCCGCGCCTTGAGCGTTTTATCGGAGAGCTCGTCTCGAAGAAGATCGAGACGAATCAGCTCGAGAACTCCGACCTGACCTTTCACGAGATCAGCATCATCAAGAAGACGTTCGTGAACATTCTCGCGGGGTACTATCATTCGCGCATCGAATACCCGAACCAAAAGGACCCGGACGCGCAGGAAAGCGCGGTTCGCGAAGGTATTATAAAAGGAAGAAAGGCATGAGCAACAGGATCGTCATTGATTGCGAGGAAGGCATGGGCCGCCCCGATTGGCTTGAGAAGGTTTCGCCCTTCGTGACGAAGGTCCTCGAGCGACTCGACATCGATAACTGGGAGCTCTCGATCCTTTTCTGCCGAGACCCGTTCATTCAGACGCTCAACAAGCAGTATCGCGACATCGACTCGCCGACCGACGTGCTCTCGTTCGAGCAGGGCGACGAATACATCGACGACGAGGACGTTACCTGGTTTAACGCGGGCGATATCGTCGTGAGCCTCGATACCCTCAAGAAGAACGCGGAGCAATTCGGCGTCACCGAGGACGACGAGCTCAAACGGCTTCTTGTCCACGGAGTGCTCCATCTTGACGGCATGGATCACGAGGATAACTCTCCCGAACAGGAGATGCTTCAGTTTCAGGAACACCTCCTCGCGGGTTTTTCCGGCGAGCGGATACAGGGCTAGCCTCGCATGGGCCTATTCGGTATACACCTAGGAAAGCGGGAAGGCGAGGGCACGCCCCGGGAGCTCAACAAGAACATCGCGCAGGGCCTCAACGAGGAAAAGCGCGACATGATCCGCGGGATCGTCGACCTTTCCGAGACGTCGGTCAAGGAGGTCATGATCCCCCGCATCGACGTCGATTTCGTGCAGCTCGGAACGAGCGTGGACGAGCTTTTGCAAAAGGTCGCCGAGAGCGGGCATTCGCGGTTCCCCGTCTACAACGAGTCGATCGACAACGTCGTCGGGATCCTGTACGTCAAGGACCTCATCATGCTCATGTCGCGGAAAGAGGAGATCGACCTCGCTAAGGTCGCCCGAAAGCCCTTTTTCGTGCCCGAGTCGAAACGCATAGACTCGCTCCTCAGGGAGTTCAAGCGGCGGCACGTCCATATCGCGATCGCGATCGACGAGTACGGCGGGGTCTCGGGGATCGTCTGCATGGAAGACATCATCGAGGAGATCGTCGGCGACATACAGGACGAGTTCGACAACGAGCGCGAGGACATCCTGCCCATCGGGGATGGGGTGTGGCTCTGCGACGCGCGCGTGAGCCTTGACGACCTCGCCGACGTCGTCAAGGAAGACCTCGGCGCCGAGGAATTCGATACCTTAGGCGGTTTCGTGTTTGACCTCTTCGGGAAGATCCCGGTAAAATACGAGAAGGTGTCCTGGAAGAACTTTGATTTCGTGATTCAGGACATGGAAGGCCATCGCATCAATACGGTAAAAATCGTGACGAGAAAAGAGGAATGATATCGTGAAAAAGCGCTTTACGCTCTGCGTGATTCTTGTTGCCTTCGCGGCGGCAGCCCTCGTGGCCGACCCGGTTCGCCTCTACGAGGCAGGCCGCGCGTTTCAGGATCAGGAACAGTGGTATGACGCGATCGAGTCGTACCAGGAAGCGCTTCAGGAGAATCCGTCCTATAACCTTGCCTACCAAGGGCTCGCCGAATCCTTTTATGCGCTCGGGGAATACGAGGAAGCCCTGACGCAGGTTCAGAAGGCAGAAACCTATAAGAGAAACGATCCCGTTCTCCTTGACCTCCATGGTTTCATACTCGTGGGTCTCGGGAAGACCGCCGACGCCGCGGCGATGTTTAAACAGGTGCTTTCAACATGGCCGAACGACGTTTCGGCGCGATTCGGCGTCGCTGAGACGGAGATCACCGCGGGAAGGATCAGCTCCGCCTCCGCGCTCTATACCGAGGCCCTGAGGCGTAATCCCCAGAACCGGAAGGCGCTCCTTTCGCTCGCGCTCGTGAACCAGGAAGCGGGGAACGCGTCCGCCGCGCGGGAATACATCGCGAAGGCGCTTCAGTATCACGGGGATAACCCGCAGGTTTTCTACTACGCGGCGTATCTTTCCTTCGCGGACGGCAAGCTCGGCGAGGCCGAGAACCGCGCGAGAACCGCGCTTTCCCTCAAGCCCGACTATGACGACGCGCGTGAGATCCTCGCGGCGATCCTGTATCGCTCAAGCCGCTATTCCGAGGTCATCACCCTGTGCGACGAGCGCATCGCGACGGACCGAAACCGCGCGAGCGCCTGGTACCTCAAGGCCCTCGCCCTCGAGAAGCTGAGCCGCCACGAGGAGGCGATACGCTCCGCGCAGACGGGGATCCAGGTCGCGCCCGAGGACGAGATCCTCCGCTCGCTCATGGAGACGATCGTCATCGATAACCTCAAGTTCGAGGACGCGCGGCGCGCTTCTTGGGCGTCATGGCACGTTTCGAAGGCCGTTCTTTTCGGGCAAAAGAATATGTCCGATCAGGGGCTCTACGAATACCGGCGCGCGCTCAAGATCAATCCCTATGACACGGCGAGCCGTGAGGCGTACGCGAGGCTCCTTTTGACCCGCGGGTATCCGGCGCGGTACGTCGAGCAGCTCAAGTTCATACAGTCCCTCGGAAAGGGCAGCGCGAGCGTCAACGACGCGGTGGAATCCTACGGCAAGCTCCTTTCGAACTCGGTGCCGGCTAAGTGGAAGATCGACCCCGTGTATCTCGACAAGGCGCATATCGCACTTACCTTTTACTATCAGGCCGACGCCGCGAACTTCATGCATCCCGACTCCGAGCGGATTACCTCGGGAATGATCGGGGAGGTCTTTTCGTACAACCCCGGGTTTAAGATCGAAGCTCCCGAGTCGCCCGTCGGCAGTTACTCCGAGGCATTTCGTAAATCCCGGGAAAAGGGCGACGACTATTTCGCGCTCGTTCGCATACGCGAGAACGCCCGAGACGTGCAGATCACGTGCGATCTTTACGTCGCGCGAACCGGTTCGGTCGCCGAGCATTTTACCGTCTTTCGCACGGGGAACGACCGGTACGCGAACGCGATTCGCCGCCTCGTGCAGATCATGACCCAGGCGATGCCGGTACGGGGCTCGATCGTCAATCGATTCCAGGCGGACTCGGTCATCGACCTTGGCAAGGCCGACGGGATAAAGGTTGGGCAGAAATTCGACGTTGTGCCCTCAAGCCTCGTCACCGTCCTCAATGAGGGAATCGGCATGCGCTTCAATCCCGCGGACGTACTCGGAACCTTTACCGTAACGGCGGTTGACGAGGACGTCTCTCAGGGCAAGCTCGAGCGCGGCGGTTTCTTCGACCGCATTAACGCGGGAGATACCGTGCTCGTCAAGGCAGACCAAGGGGATGGGGCGACGACGACGGGTGCAGCCGGAGGAACTGCGGGGAGTGCGACCACGGGCGGCGCAGTGAAAGCTGGCGGCGCGACTTCTCCTGCAACCGGCACGACCGGAACCGCCTCAGGCGTGGCAACGGGAAAGGCCGTCGGAACCGCAAAGACCGCGGCAACGGGCGCAAAGGCCGCGGGGACGGTCAAAGGAAAACCCGTCCAGCACGAGCTTGGCGAAAAAACGCCGCCCGCGCTTCTCCTCCTCTTACGGAAAATTCGATAGGTTTGTACGTTGATAATGCGGCGCCGATTTGGGATTGAAGCCCTATCGCGCCGCGTCCTTCGCGACCATTCGATCAAGGACGTACTGGATCCATTCATTGGATTGGGTATAATACGCGTCCCGCGCGAGGAGGAATTCCTTGAGCGATCGATCGTAATCCCCCGAGAAGAAGCATGCCTCTCCGATGTAGAACCGCGTGCGCGCGGTGGTGTCCGCGCCCCGGCGGATCGCGAGGAACCGTTCAAGCGACGCTATCGTTCCCTTCCAGTCCTTTGCGGGAAAGCCGGTTTCAAGAATCTGTTTCAGCGCGTAATCCTCGCCGCCCGACGCCGCCTCGCGGTCCGAGCGGAATATATACGGTTCCTTTTCGACGAGCGCGTCTGGTTTCGCCTTTTGGGCAAGCGTCTTAATCATCGTCTCGGTTCGCGGCGAGAAGCGGCGAGCGGGGATGGGCAGCGCATTTTCGGGATTGAGCCACGGCAGGGGCATCGGGCGCACCGCGGAAAGAAGCGGCATTTTAATATTGAGATACCGACCGGGAATTTCGACGGGCGTCGCATTGGTGTTCGCGCCGCCGGTAAAGGCGACGGTTCCCGAGCGGACGGTCGCCTCGTCAAGGATCGCGTAGAAATACGGTACCCCCGGTACGGGATAGTCGACGAAGGGAGCTCCGTCGTCGGCGAAGGCCGACACGAGCACCGCTTGGACAAGGCTTTCCATGCCGATAAAGGGCGCGGTCGAGCGATAGAGAATGACGCCCCGGCCCTTCGGCTCGCTTTTCCAGGTGAGCAAGACCGCGTCGTCTCGGGTTATCGCGTCAAAGGCGGAAAAGGCCTCGGGCGCCGCGTTTGCCGCGGGCCCTGAGGCCGAGACCGCTACCAGGAGCGAGTTGCTCGCGGGAACGAAGAACTCATAATAAGCGCCTTGATCGTCGCGGGAAAGGATCGCGTAAAAATAGCTTTTTCCGCCCTCGATGGTATCAGAAAAGCTCGTTTGAGCCGCGGGAACGGTCGCGATTCGTTGGGCTTCGGTGAAATTCGAGGCACTGATCGGTTTATCCGAGCGGAGTATGACGTTGTCGCCTGAAACATCGGGAGCGGGAGTCCAGCTAAGGGTTACGGTGGAACCGGAAAGCTCGGCGCGAAGGTCTGATACGACGGGGGCGGGGGGAACCTTACGGTCTTCGGGCGGCGGGAGCTCGTCGCCTGCCGATGCCAGAAACGCGCAAAAAAGGAAGGCGGGTAGGATTAAAAGTGCCTTTTTCATCATAAATCCCTCAAAATCTATTTTCGCAGTTAATTGATGATTTGACAAGATAATTCCTTTCCCGTATGCTGTGAGCTATGTTCGTTTCTGTCGTTCTCGACCCTGGCGGGGAGGAATCGGCGCGGCAACTTGCCGAGATACTCGTGACCTGGGGATTTGAAAAAGTACAGCGGGCCTGTTGGGAATCGGCGACGATAAACGACTCGACCCTCGCGAAGCTCAAGCAGGAAATCGATCGGGTTACCGATTACTACGATTCGGTCAGGCTCTATCAATTCCCCGTCGAGGGCCTTATGGCGATAACCGTCCTTTCGAAAAAAAAGTGGAAACGCGTCATCGTGAGGCCGCCGGCCGGTTCGATGCCGCCGGGGCCGCAGACGACGATAAAAAAGCACATCTAGCACCGAGGAGAAACCAATATGATTCTTGAAGAATGCAAGGCGCCCATCGCTGAACTGAAAAACACCATCAACGAAATTTGGGGGCGTCTTTGACGCGCCCGCGATAAAGGCAAAAATAGCCGAAAAAGAGGATTTCTCCGCGACCCCCGATTTCTGGAACGACGCGAAAAAAGCCGAGAAGACCATGAGCGAGCTCCGCGCGCTCAAGAACCGGGTTGAACCCTGGGAAGGGCTCATCACGGAGGTCGGCGATCTTGAGGCGCTCTACGAGCTTGCCGAGGAATCGCGCGACGATTCCCTCGTGCCCGAGATCGAAGCCCATATCAAGTCGATCCAGGAGCGCTTCGAGAAGCTCAACACCATCAACCTCCTTTCGGACGAGGTTGACCGAAACGGGGCCTTCCTGAGCATCCACGCGGGCGCGGGCGGCACCGAGGCGTGCGACTGGGCGCAGATGCTGTCGCGCATGTACGTGCGCTGGGCGGAGCGCCGCGGCTTCAAGATCGAGACCGTCGATATGCTCGAGGCGGAGGGCGGCATTAAGAGCGTGACCCATCAGATCACCGGCGATTACGCCTTCGGCTTCCTCAAGGGAGAGGCGGGCGTCCATCGGCTCGTGCGCATCAGCCCCTTCGACGCGAACGCGCGCAGGCATACCTCGTTCACCTCGGTGTATACCTTCCCGATACTCGACGACACGATCGAGGTGGATATCAGGCCCGAGGACCTCAGGGTCGACACCTATCGCGCCGGCGGCGCCGGCGGCCAGCACGTCAACAAGACCGATTCGGCCGTGCGCTACACGCACCTGCCGACGGGAATCGTCGTCGCGTGCCAGAGCGAGCGAAGCCAGCTTCTTAACCGGCAGACCGCGATGAACATCCTGAAAGCGCGCCTCTACGAATACTATCGGGAGAAAAAGGAACAGGAGAACCAGCGGTTTGCCGCCGAGAAGAAGGACATCTCCTGGGGTAACCAAATACGCTCGTACGTGTTTCAGCCGTATACGCTCGTCAAGGACCACCGCACGAAGCACGAGACCGGCAACATTCAGGCGGTCATGGACGGCGACCTTGATCCGTTCATGGAAGCGTGGCTCAACGCGAAGTGGAAGGGCGTTCCGCTCGAGGGAGACGACGAAGAACTATGATAGCCGTGCTGTGCAAATCAGCCTGCCTTGCCTCGGAGATTCAATCGGCGGCGGGCGCGGAACAAACCGTCTCATACGCGATGGACGCCTCAGGCTCGAACGCGGAAGGGTACGCTCCCTGGCTCGAGGATTGCCTCAAGGGCAATGCCGTATCCGCCGTCTTTTACGAGCCCTCGTTTTTCGTTGATCCCGCGCGCTTTCGCGCTATTCGGCCGACTACGCGTTTCATCGTCATGACGTCGCCCGGCGAGGAAGAAGAGGCGCGAAGGGCGCTCTCGTGCGGCGCCGGGGCAATGCTCGAAAAACCCGCTGCCCCAAAGGATATTCGGAGTGTGCTCTCACTCGTTTCGTCGTAACGACGGGAAAGCCTTCCTCCGGCGCTCGGCGCTTGCAACCTTTCTGCTTCTTTCGATACTCGTTGCCCCGCGCGCGGAAGAGACTGAATGGCCCATCGCCGCGGAGAAATTCCAGTCGAAGGGCGTTCCGAAGGTATATGAATCCTTCCCGGAGATGATTCCCCGCCTCGTGCTCGCGCGGATCGCCGCGGTACGCGAGCGCATGGTCCTTCCCGACGAAAGGGAACTCAGAAAGCTCCAGGAGCTGTCGACCGCGCGACTCAAGCTCATCCGCGAGCGCGCTGACCTGATGCTCCAGCGCGACATGGTCGTGCTCTCATCGGACGACTTTCTCGTGAAAGCCAGGAAAAAGTCCGAGGCAAAGAAGCAGATCGCCGCGAAGGAAAAGGAGATCGCCTCCTACGACCGAAAGATCGCGGCGGTACTCGATCTTCGCGAGAAAAAAATCGACGGGAAGGGCGAGTACGGCGCGGGCACGAACAAGATAACCCTGTGGAAAGACGGTAAGGAGCTCTATACCCGATCGGAATCGCTTACCCTCGCGAACTCCCTCGCGAAGGATAAGATATCGGCCCTCGTATGCGGGACCGTCGAGGACATCGCCGGATACCTATACGTAACGGTGAAGCTCGATACCGGGATAACGGGCATGCCCTATGAGGAAGTATCGGAGGCGGCCTCGTACGACGACGTCGACATGATCGTCTCGTCGCTGACGGTCAGGCTCATCCCGCAGATCGCGAACCGCGAGCCGGTACGCCTTGAGATATCGGTCGAGCCTGAAACCGCGCAGGTCTACCTTGACGGAAAACTGGTTCCCCCCGACGAACTGACCATGACCGTGTACGCGGGCGAGCATACCCTGAGCGTGAACGCCCCGGGGTACGCCGTGGCGACGCGAAAGGCGCGTTTTGAGGGCGCGGAAGCGTTTAAGGTGAATGTCGTCCTCCAGGAGGAAAAGACCGTCTCCGTCACCTTCGATACCGGGAAGACGAGCGCGACCATTTTCCTCAATACGCGGTATTATGGCGAGGCGCCCGCCGAGGTCAAGCTTCCCCTGAGGCCCGTTATCGGCGAGGCGATTAGTGATAAGGTTCAGACCTGGTTCGTTTGTATGCCCGACAAGGGGATACAAGACGGGACGCGCATGATGATTCGGCCGAATACGACCGACACGGGAAAAAGGATCGATAAGCGACGGAACACCTTCTATTGGTCGCTCGGCGCGCTCTATCTTTCGCTGCCGGTATCGATGCTCTCGTACGGAATCGCCCAGGATAAGTACAACGCATACACGAACGGGCGGATGGAACAAACCGCGGACGATGCCGACGAGGTCAATAAATGGATCAAAATTTCCAATGTATCGCGCTACGTGAGCTTAGGCCTCGGCGTTAACGTGGTCTTCCAGCTCGTGCGGTATATCATCGCCGCTAACAAGGTAATACCCGAATTCGCCGAAGGCGATTCGAAGAAATAACGGAGTTGCAATGGCACGACTTTCATTCGCCGAAAACCTCAAGCGCCTTTTTGGGTCGCACGCGCGATCGGACGATTCCTTTTACGAGGAACTTGCCGATAGCCTGATCGAGGGCGACCTTGGCGCGAAGACCGCCTTCGAGGTCGTCGAGACCCTGAAGGCTCGTTTCGGGGATTCCGAAAAGGCGGGCCACGCCGAGGTCATCGCGGGGCTTATCGATATCCTCAGCCCCTGGGCTCCTGAAATCGCGCTCTTACCGCGGGCGGGGAAGACCACGATCTACCTCGTGCTCGGGGTTAACGGCGTCGGGAAGACGACGTCCGCGGGAAAGATGGCGCTTTGGTACCGGGATCGAATCGGAAATCCCGTCGTGCTCGCCGCGTGTGATACCTTCCGCGCCGCGGCGATCGATCAGCTCAAGATGCACGGAGAGCGAACGGGCGTTAGGGTCGTATCGCACCAGCCGGGCGCCGATCCGGGAGCGGTCATATTCGACGCGGCCGACTCGATTCGCGCGCAAGGGGGCGGGCTCGTCATCGCCGATACCGCAGGGCGGCTTCATAACAAGGAAAACCTCGTTCGCGAGCTTCAGAAGATCGACCGAATCGCCGCATCGAAAGCCGACGCGGGCTGCTATAAAAAGATCCTGGTGCTCGACGCGACGACGGGACAAAACGGGTTGCGGCAGGCGGAGGTTTTTCACGAGTCGGTCGGCGTCGACGCGATTCTTTTGACCAAGTACGATTCGACCGCTCGCGGCGGGATCGCGATTTCTGTCGGGAAGGAACTCGGGATTCCGGTCTCGTTCGTGGGAACGGGCGAAACCTACGCGGATTTCGCGCCGTTCGAGAGCCTGAAATACCTGAGGGAATTCACGGGACAGGAAGAGCGATGAACCTTCGCGCCGTCTTTTGCCTGACGCTTATCGCCTCATTGCCGTACGCGGTATCGGCGGAGAACCTCCTCGATTCGGGGTACATCCCCGGAATCGGGGTTATTCCGCACGCGGTAACCAAGGCAAGCCCGCAACCGAGCGAGGTCGTCAATTTCGTGCCGGGCGAGGGCATCGCGACGCCTGGGCAGCCTGGGCAAGTCGGGCAGGACGCGACGGGGGCAACCCCGGATACCCAAGGCGCCGTCGCCTCATCGGGGGATGTAGCCTCTTCTTCGGGCACCGCGATAACCGGCGACGCGACTGCGTCGGGCGATCAAACGGCTGCTCCGTCTGACGGCTCGCAAGCCAATCCCGCCGTTCCCATCCTATCTGCGACCGGCCCGCAACCGGTCCCGCACGACAAGGTGTATTCGCGATCAGAGGTATCGGGAATCGTCATCGCGGGAAACCAATCCTGGTATCTTGAGGAATTCGATTCCCTCGAGCGACCGGCGACGGGCACGACGTGGACCGCGGGCGAGGTATCAAAAAAGGTTTCCTGGATTTATTACGGCGACACGCAGCTCGTTAAGACGTGCGTCGAAACCACCGAGATGGAATCGACGGTAATCGAATACGACCGCGCGGGGCACGTGCTCTCGGCCGTGAAGACCGATCCGGACGGAAAGGTGTTGTCCTCCATCGAGAACACCTACACGGACGATGGGAAAGCAAACTCGACGATCGAGAAGACGGGAAAGACGGTGAAGCGCACGACGTATATCTACGCGGACGACGGCGCTCTTCTGGAAAAGCGCGGTTATACCGACGGAGTACTCAATATCGTATATCGGTGGAAGGACGAGGATCACTGGACCGAGACGGTGTATAGTAAGGGACGGGTCGTGCTCGTCGCGACGTACGTTGATGGCGAGCGGCAGAAGGATACCAATGCGAAAAAACGGTAAGTGGGTTCTATACGTCGCGGGCCGCTTCGGTACCGTGGACTATCGCGGAAGATCGGCGCTCACGAGCCTCCTATCTGCGCTTGGCATTGCCTTTGGCGTCACCGCCCTCATCGTCGTCCTCTCGGTAATGAATGGGTTCCAATTAGGCTATATCGAGAACATCCTCGAGGTAAGCTCCGCGCACGTTCGTCTCACGGGCACCCGAAGCGACATCGACAGAATCGGCTCCCTTCCCGGGGTTCGTTCCGTGACGGTTTTTTCGGAGTCTCAAGCCCTCATGGAAGGGAAATACGCGCGGCAGGAAGGGGCACTCCTTCGCGCGGTTCCGGAGAACGTCCTTACCGTCGATCGAGGTTTTGCCTCGAGGATGCAAGTCCCCTTCGGCTCCTTCGACATTTCACGAAAAGGAACGGTTGTCCTCGGCTATGAGCTTGCCCAGATGCTTTCGGTAAAGCCCGGCGACACGGTTTCCGTCATAGCGGTATCGGGCGACTCTTCGACCGACCTCTTCCCGGAAAACGCCGCGTTGACGGTTTCCGGGCTCTATAAGACCGGGTACTACGCGATCGATAGCACGCTTGCGTTCGTATCGGACAAAACCGCCGCGTATCTTTCAGGCTCTGCTGCGCCCGACGCAAGTCAAGGTACGATGGCTCCCGTGCTTGCCGCCTGCAAGCTCGACAACCCCGAGCGGGACGCGGCGTTTCTCGCGCTCGTCGCGGCGCGGTTCCCGAACGTCAAGGCCGAGTCGTGGCGGAGCTATAACCGCGCGTTCTTCGGCGCGCTCCGCGTCGAGAAGAACATGCTCTTCCTCCTCGTCATCCTCATATTCGTCGTCGTGACCGTGAATATCTACAACGGCATGCGGCGCGCGGTGTATGAGCGGCGCGAGGAGATTAGCGTGCTCACGGCACTCGGCGGTAGCCCACGGCTCGTACGCTCGATCTTTATCATGAACGGGCTCGGGATCGGGCTCTCGGGAGGTATTCTCGGCCTCCTCACGGGACTCCTCGTGTCGGTCAGGATCAATTCGGTTTTTTCCCTCGCGGAAAAGATCGTGAACGGGGCGAACCATTTCGTGTCGGCGCTCCTTTCGCTTCCGCCGGGGCAGGAGTTCACGATTTTCAGCCCTGAGTACTTCTATCTCGATAAGGTTCCGATCAGGATGCTTTTCCCCGAGGTTCTCTTCGTTTTCCTATTCGGCGTTCTTTCCGCCGCCGCCGCCGCGTGGATGGCGAGCCGCTCGATTACCAGGCTGAAGCCTGCGGAGGTATTGCGCTATGAGTGATTCGGTCCTTGAGCTCCGATCCGTGCGAAAGACGTTCGCCGCGCCCGGCGGCGACATCACGATATTAGACGGGCTCGATCTCGATATCTCCTCGTCGTCAAAGACGGTCATCATCGGCGAGTCGGGGTCAGGTAAAAGCACCCTTCTCAATATCATCGGCGGACTCGAGACCGCAACCTCGGGCTCGATCCGCGCGGGAGACTATCGGGTCGACGCGCTCGACGAGGAAGGGCTCGCGCGCTATCGGAGCGATTTTCTCGGCCTCGTGTTTCAGTTCCACTATCTCCTCAAGGACTTCACCGCGCTCGAGAACGTGATGCTCCCGGCCTTCATGGCGGGTATGAAAAAGAAGGAAGCCCTCGAGCGCGCCCGCGCGCTTCTCGCCGACGTGAGGCTCGAGCACCGCATGAACCACTTTCCCGCCCAACTGTCGGGCGGTGAGCGCCAACGCGCCGCGGTCGCCCGCGCGCTCATCAATAACCCGGGACTCGTCCTCGCCGACGAGCCGACGGGAAACCTCGATCCCGCGAACGCGAGCGTGGTACGCGACCTCCTCTTTTCGGTCGTGTCCCGATACGGGAACACCCTCGTGCTCGTGACCCACGACCGCGAGATCGCCGCGCTCGCCGATCGATGCTACAGGCTCGAAGGCGCAAGGTTGGTGTCTCAATGAAGATTACGGTCCCGATAACCCTCGCGCTCCGTTTCCTCGGGATCGGCTCCGGATCGCAGGAATCAAACGCGCGAAAGAGTCTCTACGGCGCGATCGTCGGGATCGGCATCAGCCTCGTGCCGCTCATCGTCGTGCTCGTACTCGCCGACGGTATGATCGAGGGCTCCTCCCGGAGAATCATCGAGCTTTCGTCGGCGCACCTGCGCGTGTCCGACTACTACGGCGCCTCAGGCGTATCGGAAAACCCCGAAGCGCTCACGGATCTCGCCGCGAGGCTGCCGCGCGATGACCCCGGAGGGGAAATCGTCGGCGCGATCGCCGAGCGACAGGGACTCGGCATCGTGATAGGGAAGGGCGCGCGTATGGGCGGAACCGTGCGCGCCGTGGAGCCGCGGTTCTTCACCGAAAATCCCGAGGTCACCGGGCTCCTCAAGGTCGTCGCGGGACGCGCCTCGCTCGATTCGGCAGATGGCGCCATCCTCGGGAAAAAGATCGCGAGCGACCTTGGGCTTTCGGTGGGCGATACCTTCAGAATACTCACGATGCGCGGCGCGGGCGATACATCGATCCCGCGCTTCACGACCTTCCGCGTCTCGGGGATCGTTTCCTCGGGATACCAGGAGCTCGACGCGCTTTGGGTCTTTATCCCCTACTCAACGGGCGCGCGTATCCTTTCCCCCCAGGCCTCCTGGTCGTTCGTGAGCGTGCGGGTACAGGATCCTTTTGGGAACATCGAGCCCGAGCGAAACGCCCTCATGCGTTCGCTGCCCGAAGGCTATACGGTCTATACCTGGCAGGAACTCAACCGCGCGCAGTTTCAGTCATTCACGACGACGAGGATGCTCCTTCTTTTCATCATGTTTCTCATCGTGCTCGTCGCCTCGGTCAACGTCTCCTCCGCGCTCGTGATGCTCGTCATGGAACGGCGGAGGGAGATCGCGATACTTAAAAGCACCGGTGCGCGGCCCGTCGACATCGCCTTCGCGTTTTTGCTTTCGGGCTTCCTCACCGGCGCGGGCGGGGTGCTCCTCGGCGTGCCTGCCGGAATCCTTTGCGCGCTCAACATCAACGGAATTTTCGCGTTCATGGAACGCGCGATTAACGGCGTGGGAGCGGCAATCTATTACGCGTTCGCGTCGACTTCGAGCAACGCCCAAGCGCCCGTGGGAATCCATCTCCTCGATCCCGCCTATTACCTCGAGACGATACCGATACGTATCGAGCCGGGAAAGCTCTTCGCGATCGCGGCGGGCACGTTGGTCCTTTCGGTGATCGTCTCGGCGATACCGGCGTACCGCGCGGGACGGGAAAAGCCTATCGATACGATGAGGAAAATCTGATGAAATGCGACATTTGCCGCGAGCGAAACGCGGTCATCTTCGTCCAACAAGTCTCGAAGGGCTCGTCGATCGAGCTCCACCTCTGCGAGGTATGCGCGAAAGAGCGGGGCTTCTCCGCGAACGGGGGCAAGATCGATATCTCCTTGGGCGGCCTCTTCTCGGGAATACTCGAAGGTTCGAAAAGCGGCGATCCGGGGGAGTATGCGTGCCCGTCCTGCGGGTTTACCCTCGCGGACGTCAGGAAGCACCGGCGCGTCGGGTGCGCGGACTGCTATCGGCAGTTTCGCGCAGAGATACTGTCGCTTCTGAGGCAGGAAGGCTCTGACGTCGCCTGGTCTGGATCGCTTCCCGCGCGGCTCGAGGCATTTCGCGCGCTCGCGCCCGATCCCGAGAACCTCAGGAAAGAACTCGCGCGCGCGATCGCCCGCGAGGATTACGAGATGGCGGCCTACTACCGCGATCGCCTCAGGGCGTTAGGAGACGGCGATGGACGCTAATCCCCACGTTTCGGACGCCTGGTACACCGCCGAGGGCCCCGACTCCGATGTCGCGCTTTCGACCCGGGTTCGCCTCGCGAGAAACCTCTCGGGCTTCCTTTTTCCCGCGACGATCAAGACAGACGACGCAGAGCGCGTCCTATCGCTGAGCTTCGACGCGGTCAACAAGCTCGAGAATCCCGATTCCTACCAAATGGTTAGGATGAGCCAGCTCGACAGTACGGGAAAGCGCATCCTCGCCGAGCGCGGCGTCATCGAGACGGGTGTCGGGAGCGAGCCCTGGCGCGGCATCGTGATCAGGAACGACGGCGTCCTTTCGATGACGGTGAACATGGAAGACCATTTGCGGCTCGCGGCGTTCGCTCCCGGGCTTTCCGTCCATGAAGCCGCGGCGACCGTCTCCGCGCTCGACTCGTCGCTCCAGAAGACGCTGCAGTTCAGCGCGCTTCCGGGCCTTGGCTACCTCACCTCGTCCCTTGAGTCCCTCGGGTCGGGCATGAAGGTCTCGGTGCTCCTATGCCTTCCCGCGCTTACCCTCAGCTCCCTCGTAGACCGCGCGATCAGGGAATACCTCGCGCAGGGCTTCGTCATCCGCGGCTATTACGGCGGGGAAGGCCCGACCTCGCTTGGGTACCTCTATCAGCTTTCAAACGGCAACTCGGCGGGCGGCGACGAGACCCGGCAGCTCGAGCGCCTCTCCCAAGCGGCGATGAAGCTCGTCGAACTCGAGCGGAAGAGCCTTAAGGAGCTCGCCGCCTCGGGCATGACGGGCCTCGAGGACACGGTATTTCGCGCGCTCGTGGCGGCGAAATACGCGCGCTTTATCGGCTTAACCGAGGCGGTCGACCTCATTCATCGGATTAAGCTCGGCGTCAATTTGGGCCTCGTGAAGGGCATCGGGCATCGGGACTTGACCGCGCTCCTATACCGAGTGCAAGCCGCGCATATTAGCTTTGTTATTTCCGGCGGTAGTATTATTATTGAAACGGACGTCGTTTCCGAAGAGCTCAAGATGGACCGCCTGAGGGCCATGGTCATACAGGAAGTGCTCAAAGAGGCCGATATTCAGGAGAGGAGATAATACGCCGTGTTTAAAGGATTATCGCAAAGGGCCCAGAAACTGCTTACCGTTCTCAGCCAAGAGGAGGCAAAGCGCTCGAACGCCGAGCAGCTGCTTCCCGAGCACGTCATGCTCGCCCTTATCCGGTCCGCCGACGGAGTCGGCTTCGCCGTCCTCCAGAACCTCAAGGTAAACCTCCTTTCCCTCCAGCTCCAGCTCGAGCAGTCCCTTCCTTCGAGGACGGGGACGATCGTGTTCGGGGACATTCCCCCGTCTCGCCGCCTTCGCGGGATGCTCGACGCGGCCTCCATCGAGGCGCGAACCCTCAGGCACGATTACATCGGCACCGAGCATCTCCTCCTCGCGTGCGTCCGCGAGGCCCAGAGCGTGGTCGGCCAGTTCTTCGAGAAGGAAGAGGTTTCGATAGACGATTTCAGGCAATCGGTGCAGGAGATCGTCGCAGCGCGCGACACCTCGGTCGTCGCCCGCCAAAAGCGGCAGATTCCCCCCGAGGCGCAGGCACCGCGCGCGGGCGCGAGCCTCCTCCAGGAGTTCAGCCGCGACCTGACCGCGATGAGCCGGGAAGGGAAGCTCGACCCGGTTATCGGCCGCGAGGCCGAGATCAAGCGCGTCGTGCAGATCCTTTCAAGGCGAAACAAGAATAATCCGGTCCTGATCGGGGAGCCCGGCGTCGGTAAGACGGCCATCGTTGAGGGCCTCGCCGAGCGGATCGTTTCAGAACAGGTCCCGCGCAACCTCGTCGGGAAGCGCCTCCTCGTGCTCGACCTCGCCTCGGTGATCGCGGGCACGAAGTACCGCGGCGAATTCGAGGAACGCCTCAAACGGATCATGAAGGAGATCGCCGAGGCGAAGAACATCATCCTTTTCATCGACGAGCTTCACACGATAATCGGCGCAGGCGGCGCCGAAGGCGCGATGGACGCCTCGAACATGCTCAAGCCCGCCTTGGCGCGCGGCGACCTCCAGTGCATCGGCGCGACGACTCTCGCAGAATACCGAAAGTACTTCGAGAAGGATGCGGCGCTCGAGCGGCGGTTCCAGACGGTCATCGTGCGCGAGCCCGACGCGGCGGACACGCTCCTCATCCTGAAAGGCATCAAGCGGCGGTACGAGACCCACCACAACGTCGAATACCCCGACGAAACGCTCAAGACGATCGTCGATCTCTCGAAGCGCTATCTTACCGACCGCTTCTTCCCTGATAAGGCGATCGACGTCCTCGACGAGGCGGGCGCCATGAAGAAGATCGAGGGGGACGTCAGACCGGGCGAGCTCGCGGTCCTTGAAAGCCGCATCGCCGAGCTCGGCGACGAAAAGAAGGATCTCGTCCAGACGCAGAACTACGAGCGCGCCGCGCTGGTGCGCGACGAGGTGAGGCGCCTCAGGCAGCAGGTCGAGGATATCCGGCAGAAATGGCAGAACCCCGACTCGGTGAGCGTCAACACGGTGACGAATAAGGACATCTGCGAGGTCCTCTCGGTGATGACCGGCATCCCGGCGAGCGCCTTAAGCGAGTCCGAATCTGCGCGGCTCATCAACCTTGAGTCGGAGCTCCACCGTTCAGTCGTCGGGCAAGATAAGGCGATCTCTGTCATCGCTGGCGCCATCAGGCGAAGTCGCGCGGGCATTTCATCGACGCGGCGACCCCTCGGCTCGTTCATCTTCCTTGGGCCGACCGGCGTCGGAAAGACACTCCTCGCGAAGACCCTCGCGAAGTTCCTCTTCGGGACTGAGGAATCGCTCGTTCGCATAGACATGAGCGACTACATGGAAAAGCATAACGCCTCCCGCCTCGTGGGAGCGCCGCCGGGATACGTCGGCTATGAGGAAGGCGGCGTCCTCACCGAAAAGATCAGGCGCAACCCCTATTCGGTCGTGCTCCTCGACGAGATCGAGAAAGCGCACGCGGACATCTTCAACTTGCTCCTTCAGATACTCGAGGAAGGGGAGCTTAAGGATAACCTCGGCCACACGGTGAACTTCCGCAATACCGTCATCATCATGACGAGCAACGCCGGCGCGCGGATGATCAGCCACGAGAACCGCCTCGGCTTTAACGTGTCGGGAGAGGGGATCCTCGATTACGAGGACATCAGGTCAAGCGCGATGGGCGAGCTCAAGCGGATATTCAGCCCGGAGTTCATCAACCGCGTCGACGACATCGTCGTGTTCGGGGCGCTGTCCCGCGACGAGGTCTCCGCAATACTCGACATACAGGCGACAGAGCTTTCCGCTCGGCTCGCTGAACAAGGGATCGGGTTAACCATCCGGCCCGCGGCGCGAAATTACCTCATCGAGAAGGGCTATGAGCCCGCGTTCGGCGCGCGTCCGATGCGGCGCCTCATCCAGCGCGAGCTCGAGGACCCGCTTTCGCTCATGATCATCTCGGGCAAGCTCGCCTCGGGGGACACGGTCAGGGTAGATGCGCGCGAGGATAAGCTCGTCCTCAGGGCCGCAAGAAAGCCGCTTAAGGCGATCGGATCGGGCGAGCATGGGGCGGATTCCTCCGACACCGATCTTCTTCCGGAAATCACCCACGGCGAGCCACGGGAGCCGTGCACCAAACCGCGATAATCTGCTATACTCGCGCGTATCATGGTTTTCTCATCATTTGGCCAAAAGCTCACCGGAGAATCCGGCATTTTAAACCTCATGGACGATATCGGGCGGCCGCTTCCCGAGGGGGTCACGCCCTATATGCTCGGCGGCGGAAATCCCGCGCGAATTCCCGAGATTGAGGCGGTTTATCGCCGCGAGATGGAGCGCATCCTTTCTGACGGGACCGCGTTCGAGGACACGATCAGTAAGTACGACTCACCGCAGGGACGGACATCGTTTATCGAAGCCCTCGTATCTTTTTTTCGACGGGAGTACGGCTGGGACATCGGGCCTGAGAACGTGGCGATCACGAACGGCAGCCAATCGGCGTTCTTTTACCTCTTCAACCTTTTTTCGGGCGCGTCCCCGAAACGAAAGACGATCCTCTTTCCGCTCGTCCCGGAGTACGTCGGGTACGCGGACCAGGGAATCGACCGCGATACCTTCGTGACGCTTCCCTCGCGCATCGAACTCGAGGGTGACCATTCCTTTAAGTACCGACTCGATATCCCGCTCGTCGGCGAGTACCTTTCCGCGCATCCTGAGGTCGGGGCCCTCTGCGTTACCCGACCGACGAACCCTACGGGAAACGTCCTGACCGACGGCGAGATCGCCGCACTCGCCGATCTCGCCGCGCGATACGGCGTTCCGCTCATGGTAGATAACGCGTACGGAATGCCGTTTCCGAACATCATTTTTCCCGACTCGGATGAGGGGTCGTGCGCGCCCTATTGGGACCCGAACGTGGTTCTTTCGATGAGCCTTTCGAAGATCGGTCTTCCCTCGTTGAGGACGGGGATCGTCATCGCTTCCCCCGAGATCGTCTCCGCGCTTTCGGCGCTCAACTCCATCGTCGCCCTTACCTCTGGGTCCCTGGGCCAGGCCCTCGCCGAGGGCATCGTGGCCTCGGGCGAGATCAAGCGCCTCGCCGACGCGGCCGTTAGGCCCTTTTACCGCGAGCGATCGCTTTTCGCGCAGACCTGCATCAGGGAGTTTTGGGGAGACCGGGAGTATCGCATTCACCGGAGCGAGGGCGCGATTTTCCTCTGGCTTTACCTTCCCGATCTCGGGATACCGGCGAAGGAACTCTACGCGCG